>ERZ1292640.1079-Hain-H43-02um-R1-1079-length-22519-cov-6_pt1 | contig 22519 bp, 19 predicted proteins | sample MGYA00564404_ERZ1292640 | MGnify/ENA primary metagenome ERZ1292640 (study PRJEB36523, sample SAMEA6512636) | groundwater metagenome | collected 2019-01-08 | study: AquaDiva: Metagenomics assemblies of 32 groundwater samples
CCACATCGACCAGATAATGCCCAGCTACTGAATGATAGAGAAATTTATACCATAATCAACGACTAATATAAGCCACTTCAGTTTCCCCAATGCAAGAATAACCTTCTGTAGAAAAGATGAAAGCACAAAAAGACCCGCACACCCCGATGATGCAGCAATACTTGCGCATCAAGTCACAGCACCCTGACATGCTGATGTTTTATCGAATGGGTGATTTTTATGAGCTGTTTTTTGAGGATGCGGAGAAAGCGGCGAAACTGCTGGGAATTACTTTAACACAACGCGGCGCTTCCGCCGGAGAGCCCATTAAAATGGCAGGGGTGCCTTATCATGCTGCTGAACAGTATCTGGCAAAACTGGTCAAGTCGGGGGAATCCATTGCCATCTGCGAGCAGGTGGGTGATCCGGCTACCAGCAAGGGGCCTGTCGCACGTAAGGTCACGCGCATCATCACACCCGGCACGTTGACTGATGCTGCGTTGCTGGAGGATAAGCGCGATTGTATTTTGCTGGCTTTGTTCATTCATGAATCTACCCTGGGGCTGGCCTGGTTGAATCTGGCGGCGGGACAATTACGCGTGATGGAAACATCCCGTAACAATCTGATCAGCGAACTGGAACGCTTGCAACCGTCAGAAATTCTTTTGCCGGAATCGCTCACATTACCTGAAATACAAGGTAAATGTTGGGCATTAAAGCGTTTGCCCTTGTGGCAATTTGACATTGATAGCGCAACCAGTCATCTTACCCGGCAATTTGAAACGCAGGATCTTTCCGGTTTTGGTTGTGAGGATTTATCCACCGCAATCTGTGCGGCTGGCGCTTTATTGGAATACACTCGCCTGACGCAAGGATCAACCTCTCTCCATATCACGGCATTGCAGGCTGAACGGGATAGTATTTATATTCGCATGGATGCGGCGACTCGCCGTAATCTGGAAATTTCTGAAACCATCCGTGGTGAAAGATCCCCTACCTTACTGTCCTTGTTGGATACTTGCTCAACCCATATGGGCAGCCGTTTGTTGCAATTTTGGTTGCATCATCCACTACGCGATCAGGTTGAAATACAACGGCGATTGGATAGTGTGGCTGCCTTGATCGGAGAAAATGATCGAAGTAATCTTTTGGCCGTGCGTAGTCTTCTCCGGCAGATTGTAGACATTGAGCGAATAACTGCTCGCATTGCGCTTAAATCAGCCCGCCCCAGGGATTTATCCGGTTTGCGTGATAGTTTAAAATTGCTGCCCGAGGTCATTTACGCCATTGCAAATTGTTCCAGCGAGAGAATCAGTCAATTGACTCAGGCAATGCAGCTTGAACCTGCGCTTGCTGATTTACTGAGCAAATCCTTGCTGAAGGAACCTGGCGTAGTGCTGCGCGAAGGCAACGTGATTGCCAATGGCTATGATGCTGAACTGGATGAATTGCGCGCGCTGCAAAACAACTGTGGCGAGTTCTTGCTGCAGTTGGAAGTCCGTGAAAAAGAACGCACCGGCATTCCCAATCTTAAAGTGGAATATAATCGCGTGCATGGTTTCTATATTGAAGTCACGCATGCACACAGCGAAAAAATTCCCGATGATTACCGGCGCAGACAAACATTAAAAAGCGCCGAACGTTACATCACGCCGGAACTGAAGGCTTTCGAAGATAAAGCACTATCCGCACAGGATCGCGCGTTGGCACGGGAAAAATATTTGTACGACGCCCTGCTGGAAGCGCTCTTAAAATACATCCACCCGCTCCGGAAAATGGCTGCAAGCGTTGCTGAAATAGATGTCTTGTGTACCTTTGCAGAACGGGCGCAAACGCTTAACTATGCCGCTCCAAATTTATCCGCTGAGGCTGTTTTTGAAATTAATACGGGCCGCCATCCCGTGGTGGAAAATCAAGTGGAGAGTTTTGTTCCTAACGATATTCTGTTAGGCGCTGACTCTACCGGCAAACCGCAGATGCTGATGATTACCGGCCCCAACATGGGTGGAAAATCAACTTACATGCGACAAATCGCACTCATTGCCCTGATGGCTCATTGCGGTAGTTATGTGCCTGCGAAAAAAGTATGTATGAGTATGCTGGATCAGATCTTTACCCGTATTGGCGCGAGCGATGATCTCGCCAGCGGACGCTCTACGTTTATGGTGGAAATGACGGAGACAGCCAATATACTGCATAACGCCACCGCACATAGCCTGGTGCTGATGGATGAAGTCGGGCGCGGTACTTCTACTTTTGATGGCTTGGCTTTGGCTTTTGCGATCGCCCGGCATCTACTGAATAGGAACCGGAGTTTCACACTTTTCGCGACGCATTACTTTGAATTAACAAAACTGGCCGAAGAGTTTAAGCAACTCCAGAATGTGCACCTGGATGCAGTGGAATATAAGCACCGCATAGTCTTTCTGCATAAAGTTACCGACGGTCCAGCCAGTCAGAGTTATGGCCTGCAAGTTGCCGCACTGGCAGGAGTTCCTGAACCGGTCATCAAGCTGGCCAGAAAATACCTGATTAAACTGGAACAGGAAAGTATCAAGAAAAAACCTCAACTGGATTTGTTTTCTTCTTCCCCTCCCGAACCGGAAGAAGATATCCCGCAGGAACATCCAGTGATTGCACTATTGCAAAACCTTTCGCCCGATGAACTCAGTCCCAGGCAGGCTTTGGAACAACTCTATTTATTAAAAAAGGCTATTGATACGGACAAAAAATAGCCCTTTTATCCAGCAACAAAATCAATACGGCATTAGTGTTCATGGCCATGTGCACCATGCACATGCTGATGGGAAATTTCTTCTGGTGTGGCTAGGCGAACGGCGGTCACCGTGCAGGAAAAATTCAATGTCATGCCTGCAAAAGGATGATTTCCATCGACAACGACGGTGTCTTCAGCAACATCTGTCACTGTGTAGATCATGACATCCTCCGAACCTTCTGCACCCCCTTCAAATTGCATGCCAATGGCTACGTTAGCAGGAAAAGAGTCGCGCGGTTCCACCCGGATCAATTCGCTATCATATTCACCGAAAGTATTCTCCGGTTCCATAGAAACTGAACAGAAATGACCAATCTCCATTTCATGGAGCGCCTCTTCAACCATAGGAAAAATACCCCCGTAACCACCATGTAAATAACTAATCGGTGTATCTGTTTTCTCCAGAATATTGCCTGTGGAATCTGACAATTCATAGTTGAGTGAAACCACGGTATTTTTTTCGATACGCATAGTAGGTTTATCCTTATTTAGTAAAATCAAAAATTAAAATATTCATAACAATCAGGATCATCATTGAATGCTGGAGGCCAATTGAATTTAGGCCATTATATCTAAGAATTAGTTCTTTTCCGCGCTCTGAGATAAAACATAAATCTGATAATTATCAATACTTATAGCAGCTTTCCATTAGATTTCAATGCGCTTATGGGTGCAAAGCTTTGCCGGTGTATCTCGCTTACCCCATGCCGATGCAATGCAACCAAATGATTTTTGGTTGGGTACCCTTTGTGTTGATCAAATCCATATACTGGAAAATGCTGATGCAATCTTAGCATTTCCGCATCACGCGCTGTTTTCGCCAAAATAGAAGCTGCCGATATTTCAGGTATTAAGCTATCACCTCTAATGACGGTACGTGCCGGGCATTTCAAGCGTGGATTCTGATTGCCATCGACAAACACGATGTCAGGGGTAAAAGGCAAGCTTTCTACAGCTCGCTTCATGGCCAGTAAACTGGCTTGCAGGATGTTTAACTGATCAATTTCCAGTACCGAAGCAGATGCGATCGCCCATGCTTTGGCTTGTTTTTTGATAATGATAGTATGCTCTTTACGTTTTTTTTCACTCAGTGTTTTGGAGTCAGCCAATCCATCTATTCTATAAGCGACATCCAGCACAACACACGCTGCAAAAACCGGTCCAGCCAGCGGCCCCCTTCCAGCTTCATCTACACCACCAATCAATCCATTTGCATAAACAATATCCATTCTGTTTTCCCCACTAGCCGTGACACGATCAACAGGAATGGCTCGGATAGATCGTTTAACTGTTTACATTTCTTGCAGTACACATCAGCGTTGCTTCCGTTACCAGTTGCCCCTCCACTTCAGCACGGGCAGAATATTTCCATAACCCTTTTATTTGCCGCTCTATGGCTACCTTGAGAATTAATTGATCGCCGGCCATTACCGGTTTTTTAAAGCGGACACCATCGATTCCTACAAAATAATAAACCGTATCATCCTTACTGATCGTATCTTCTGTTCTGAGGGTCAGGATAGCCGCTGCCTGAGCCAAAGCCTCAACGATCAGAACCCCCGGCATAACAGGATAATGCGGGAAATGCCCTGAAAAGAATGGTTCATTGATGGATACATTTTTTAACGCAACGATATCCTTACCGGCCTCATAAGAAATTACTTTATCCACCAGCAAGAGGGGATAACGATGTGGCAGGTATTTTAAGATTTCGTGGATATTCATGGCACTCATTCCATTTTCCTTTTAACTCAAGATTTACCTTAATTTGATGGTTCATGAATAGATTCAGCTAAATTGCGAGCTACTCATTATCCAATGCTCTGATAACCTTATCTGTAATATCAATACGTTGACTCCTGTACACGGAATCCTGAAGTTGCAATATCAGATCATATCCTTCTGTTTCAGCAATTTTGCTGATGGCTCCATTGGTGCGTTCCAGAATAACACTATATTCTTCATTCTGACGCACACTCAAATCTTCCCGCAGTTGCCTTTGCGCACGCTGATACTCACGGCTCAGATTGGCCAGATTCCTTTCCAGGCTGCGTCGCTCGGTATCCTCCATGGTAATGCCGTCTTTCTCAAGCCTGTCTTGTAATATTTTAGCTTGTACAGCCATTTTCTTGATATCTTCATCACGCGGCACAAACTCTTGCTCGATTTTCTTTTGTGCTTGTACCGCCGGTAAAGATTCGCGCAAAATCTTCTCTGTATTGACAACACCAATTTTTAGGCCGTCTGCAAAAACAACAAAAAATCCGCTGGTGAAAACAATGGCCATTAAACCCATGACCAGATCGCACCACCTTGGACTTATTCGTTTCAATTTAATCACCTGACAGGATCTCACTTAAACTCAGAATTGTTGTCCAAACATAAACTGGAATGCTTGCAATCTATCAACAGGCTGGTCATTTAATGGCTCCGCAAGACTGACTTTCAGCGGCCCCATCGGAGACATCCAGGTGACAGCCACACCCGCCGAATAACGCATTAAATTAAAATCAATATTCCTGGCAAATACCGTACCCCCATCCAGGAATGCGCTTAACCGGATCGATCGATCTTCTTTCATAAATGGAACCGGAAAGAGTAGTTCTACATTACCCACTACGCGCTTGCTGCCGCCTAGTGAAAGATTTCTATCATCACGAGGACCCAAAGAATTCAGATCATAACCTCTCACTGAATTATTACCCCCTGCAAAGAAGTTCTTGAAAAAGGGCAGTGAGCGTCCTGTATAGCCATCACCGTATCCAAACTCACCATTCAACATGAGTGTCAGGTTATCGGAAATGGGGTAGTACCATTTCTGATGGTAGCTGACTTTATAATAATCCAAATCCCCACCGGGCACACTGACTTCACCAAACAACCGGTGCGTCGTTCCGGAGGTTGTCCAAATAGCGCTATCCCGCAAATCTCGCGCCCAACTGAGTGTCAATGGAAAGTTATTGGTCGATTTTCCAAATTCGGTCACAAAATCTTTGTTACGTTGCGGACTGTCATTAAAAACGCCCAACACGGTGTTCTCAGCTGCCAGTCCCACAGACACTATATCAAATTCTGCAATCGGTATACCTAACCGCACACCCACGCCGACGGTTTCAGTTTTAAAGGTACCCACCCTGGATAAAGGCCGTGTATCCAGATCACGTTTGTAGGCATCAAACCCAAGACTGATCCCGTTAACTGTAAAATAGGGATTGGTAAATGATGCCGCATAGGTTTTATTGATCGCCCCTGTATTCACATCGAGGCTAAAAAAATTGCCGGTACCGAAAATATTATTCTGAGAAATTGAGCCATTCAGAATGATGCCCTGACGGTCAGAATAACCTGCGCCAAACATAATAGCCCCGGTAGGTCTCTCTTCTACCTTGACTTTAATATCGACCTGATCCGTTTTATTGGGTACAGCAGGTGTTTCAACATTGACACTGTTAAAGAAAAATAATCTATCAACGCGCTGCCTGGAAAGATTAATATTCTTAGTGGAATGCCAGGCTCCTTCCATTTGACGGAATTCCCGGCGTATTACTTCATCACGGGTGCGGTCATTACCCTCAATATCGATTCTCCGCACATATACGCGCCGGCCCGGATCAATAAAAAAAGTGAATCCGGCTTGCCGGTTTTCATGATCTATCTCAGGATTAGCATTGATATTGGCAAATGCATAACCATCATCGCCTAAACGATCGGTAATTAATTTAATGGATTCGGTCAATTTCTGGCGGGCAAAGACTTCTCCCGTCTTAAGCAAGATCAGTTTACGTATCTCTTCTTCCGGTATTATCGTATCCCCCGCTACTTTGATATCGGAGACGGTATATTGGGCTCCCTCAGTAATATTGATTGTGATATAGATATCACGCAAGTCGGGGGTTATGGATACTTGAGTGGATTCAACATTAAATTCCAGATAACCTCGATCCAAATAATAGGAACGCAGTGTTTCCAGATCGGCCGATAATTTCTGTTTTGAATATTGATCATTCTTGGTAAACCAGGTTAATAAACCTGGCGTTCTGAGGACTAATGTGCCGCGCAACTCACTATCTTTAAAATTTTCATTGCCTACAAAATTTATTCTTTTAATTCTGGCGGTTCGGCCTTCATTAATATCAAAATTAATGGCAACACGATTGCGCTCCAATGGTGTTGTGGTTGTTGTGATTTTAACGGAGTATTTTCCCCGGCTGATATATTGCCGTTTTAGTTCCAGCTCCGCCCTTTCCAAAAGTGACCGGCTGAAAATCCGGGACTCCGATATGCCAGCCTGTTTTAAACCTTCAATCAGCTTATCTTTCTCAAACTCTTTGGCGCCATTAACACTGATCTGCGCAATGGCAGGGCGCTCATCGACTTGTACGATCAAAACACCGTCTTCAGATTTTAATCTGACATCTTTAAAGAAACCGGTTGCATAGAGCGCTTTGATAGCCTCTGTCGCTTTTTCCTCATCAAGCGTATCGCCTACTTTCACAGGAAGATAACTGAATACAGTTCCAGCTTCAGTACGCTGTATCCCTTCAACACGAATATCTTTAACTATGAAAGCGTCACTGGCCCAGGAGGAAAAAGTGCAGAAAAAACCAACAAGCGCGGCGAAATACCTGAATCTCATTATTTAGCCAGTGATAAGCCGATTAATATCGTTATATATGGCAAAAGTCATGAGTGTAAACAGCATGGCCAGTCCAATCTTCTGACCAATCAACATCACCTTGTCAGAGAGTGGGGTTCCTTTAATCATTTCAATGAGATAATACATTAAATGCCCACCGTCTAAAATTGGAATCGGTAATAAATTCAGAACACCTATACTAACGCTGATCAAAGCAAGAAATGCCAGATAGGACACTAACCCCATCTGCGCAGATTGGCCCGCATAGTCAGCGATTGATATCGGCCCGCTTACATTTTTCAATGATACATCGCCCATAATCATTTTGGATAACATTTGTAATGTCAGAATTGTCGTCTCCCAAGTCTTCTCGATGGCTTTTTGAATGGCTTTACCGGGTGGATAACTTACCGTAACCAGTAATTCTTCAAACTCAGCTTGATTGACGACAGGTACTATCCCAATCTTACCTATCTGCTTACCATTTTCAGTCGTTGTCTCTGGTGTAATATCTAGAGTAATGATCTGATGGCTGCGTAGAATCGCCAACTCCAGAGCGCGATCAGGATTTGTGCGTATTTCCTGAACAAAATCCATCCAGGTCTGAATTTCAGTATCATTGACGGCTAAAATTTCATCACCCGCCAATAAACCGGCATGGTAGCCAGCGCCATCAGCCAGCACTTGGGCAATAACTGGTTTCACAATCGGTTGATGGCTGCTTAACCCAACCATTCCCAGAAAATTCTCATTCAGCTTATCCGGGTCAATATGACTTAAATCTAATTGCCGCCAATTGATTTCTCCATTTTTGTTAATGGTTTGTACTTTTACGTTTGCTGACTGATCAATGGCATATCTTAACAAAGTCCAGCGAGCATCCTGCCAACTGGCAACGGATTCATTTTCGATACTGACAATGGTCTCGCCTGCTTCAAATTTTGCATATGCAGCAGGTGTAGCTGGCTCAACCGGACCAAGCACCGGTTTCATTCCATGAACACCCAGAATAAATAAAAGCCAGTACAAGACTATCGCCAATAAGAAATTGGCAATGGGGCCGGCTGCCACAATAGCAAAACGGCGCGCCACCGGTTGACGGCTAAATGAGCGCGGCAAATCTTCTGGCTCCACTTTGCCTTCGTTCTCATCCAACATCTTGACATAACCACCCAACGGGATCGCTGCGATCACCCATTCTGTCTGGTCTTTCCCCCAACGCTTGCAAAAAATAGGCTGACCAAAACCAATACAGAATCGCAATACTTTCACACCATTCCAGCGGGCGACCAAATAATGGCCAAGCTCATGAAATGTGATCAGTATGCCTAAGGCAATAATGAATGAAATGATTGTATAAGTTATTGTCATATGGAAACATTGTATAAAAAATAAGCAAATCAGCAGAGTCTGGCCACACAAATACTTATTGTTTCATTGATTCATCGAATAAACGCCAAAATACTGTCAATAAAAAGATCAGATCTTAGCAATACATTAGCAGGTTTAAACGCACTTTAATGCAGACTTTCTAACCACTCCAGCGCTACATCACGAGCCAGCCTATCTGTTCTAAGCACATCATCCAGCGTGGTTATTTCTTCCTGTTTTACTGTTTGCATGACATGCGCAATCATCGTTGGGATTGCTGTAAATGACATGCGTCTCTTAAGAAATGACTCTACCGCTATTTCATTGGCTGCATTGAGTACCGCAGGCATATTCCCACCCGCACCAAGCGCCTGATAAGCTAACCTCAAGCATGGGAATCTTTCAAAATCCGGTTGTTCAAAATCAAGATGGGCAACCTTAAACATATCTAAAGCCGATACCCCGCTTTCAATCCTGTCAGGATAACCCATGGCATGTGCAATAGGAGTACGCATATCAGGATTACCCAGTTGCGCTATAACCGAACCATCGATATAGGCAACCATAGAATGAATGACGCTTTGTGGATGGATCACCACCTGAATTTTGTCAGGCGCCGCATCAAACAACCAATGCGCCTCAATCACTTCTAACCCTTTATTCATCATGGTAGCTGAATCAACTGAAATCTTCTGCCCCATATCCCAGTTTGGGTGCGCACAAGCCTGTTCAGGGGTCACTTTTTCCAATGAGGCTAAAGGTGAACATCGAAATGGGCCACCCGAAGCAGTGAGTAGTATCCGGCTAACTCCAACGACCGCCAAATCTCCATTAAAACGATGGGGCAATGATTGGTAAATCGCATTATGCTCGCTATCAATGGGCAACAATGTGGCACTATGCTGTTTAACCAGATCCATAAAAATCCGCCCAGCCATAACCAGAGTTTCCTTATTGGCCAACAATACGAGTTTCCCTGTCCGGGCTGCTGCAAACGTTGGCCGAATACCTGCAGCGCCGACAATTGCGGCCATTACAGTATTCACTTCTGGAAGCGATGCTACTTTTTCTAATGATTCAATACCCGATAATACTTCAGTATCTATCCCGGCGACTTGTATTGCTTTCGCCAATTGTTCAGCACTTTCTGTGTCCAGCATTACCGCATAACATGGCCGGAAGCGCTGACATTGCAACAGCATTTTTTCAACATTTTTATGGGCAGTCAGTGCAGCAACCTGAAAGCGATCAGGATGACGTGCTATGACATCCAGCGTGCTCTCCCCAATACTGCCGGTAGAACCGAGTATGGTTATTTGACGAACAGTTTTCATAAAGAAGGTGAATAGAAAATGAGTAATACCAGAATGGCAAATGGCAATGTAGAGATTAAAGCATCAATTCGATCCAATATTCCACCGTGACCCGGCAAAATACGACCGCTATCCTTAACACCCGCATGACGCTTTATCAGTGATTCGTACAGATCTCCCACTATACCCAATATAGCCATAACTATCAGCAATGGCACCAATGTGGGTGTTAAAGTCTCTTCAGTTACCCAAAAATCCCAAGCCAATGCATATATTAATACCGCCATTAAAGCACCCGCCACACCTTCCCATGTTTTGTTCGGACTGATAGTGTATGCAAGTTTGTGCTTACCGAAGGCTCGTCCGGTAAAATATGCAGCGATATCTGAAATCCAGATAGTCGCCATCAGACCCAGTAAAAGTAATGGACTGATAGCACGCAATTGATATAGAGCGAGACAGGTTGATAACAATAATAACCAGCCGATCAACATCCAAATAAATGGGCTTTTAATAGTATAAAACTGCTTTAGATATAATGGTACGCCCACTATCCAAAAAACAACCGACAAAATATATATCCACATAAGATCCAATGAGTAAACATTGACTTTTACAGATTCACTCAATAAAAACAATAATTCTCCACCCACCAGTGTTGTGAGTAGCATAAAAAGAATTGTGTCTTTAACTGAGAATTGAGACAAACTACTCCATTCACGTGAGCCGATCACTGTCAGCGCAAGTAAAAAAGCAGCCCAGAAAATGTCTTGCAAATAAAATAGCGCTGATAGAAATAAAGGCAAAACGACAATTGCGGTGAGGATGCGAGCTTTAAGCATGTAAAATAATCTTCTTATCCTTCGGCTGATATCGCTACCTGGAGTTGCTCGCTGGTACGGCCAAACCGGCGTTCCCGCTGCTGATAAGATTGAATAGCTAACTCAAGTTCGTGTTCGTCAAAATCAGGCCATAATGTACTGGTAAAGTATAATTCAGTATAAGCCAGTTGCCACAACAAAAAATTGCTGACTCGACACTCTCCGCCCGTACGAATGAATAAATCCGGCTCGGGAGCATAGTTCATGGAAAGATGTTGCGCCAAATTTTCTTCTTCAAAATTAAGTGGCAGTTCGGTCGATTGCGCCATCATTTTACGCATAGCCTGCATGATATCCCATCGCCCCCCGTAATTGGCCGCAATAGTAAACGTTAGACGTGTATTTTTGGCAGTTAATTGCTCGCCATTATGGATGAATTCTATTATCTTAGGTTCAAACTTCGATAAATCACCAATGACTTTAAATTGAATGCCATTTTCGTGCAGTTTAACTATTTCCTGCTCCAACGCACCCATAAAAAGTTGCATCAGGAAAGAAATTTCATCCGTAGGCCGACGCCAGTTTTCACTACTAAATGCAAATAAAGTAAGATAGGTAACCCCGCGTTCTATGCAAGCTTTTATAACACCACGAACTGTTTCAACTCCTTGCTTATGTCCAGCCATGCGTGGCATATAGCGATTCCGGGCCCATCGCCCATTACCATCCATGATAATAGCGATATGTTTGGGTATCAAACCTGTTTCAGGTATCTCTAGGGTTGAACTCTGGCCTTGATGCATATCAAACAGCCATCAGTTCGGCTTCCTTAACTTGTAAAACTTTATCTATCTCGGTGATATAACGATCGGTCAGCTTCTGAATCTCATCCTGACCACGGCGCTCATCATCTTCGGATATTTCTTTAGATTTTAATAATTCTTTTAGGTGTGCATTTGCATCCCTGCGAATATTGCGCATTGCAACACGTACAGTTTCCGCTTCATGTTTGACCACTTTAATAAGATCACGACGCCGCTCTTCAGTGAGTGCCGGCATAGGTACACGAATGGTCTCACCTACCGGCATTGGATTTAAACCCAGATCCGATTCACGAATTGCCTTTTCAATGGCATTGGCCATTTTTTTCTCCCAAGGAATAACGCCAATAGTCCGCGCATCAATCAGATTAATATTAGCCACTTGGTTAATGGGCGTGGGTGCACCATAATAATCAACCACGACATGATCCAACAAACCCGTATGAGCCCGTCCACTTCTGACCTTACTTAAATCTACTTTCAATGCATCCAGGCTTTTTTGCATTTTCTGTTCAGCAGATCTTTTTACATCGGCAATCATAATATTATCCCTTCTGTATCTTTGTCTCGAGAGACTCCAAATAATCTGGATCAGATTGTTACCATGGTTCCTTCATCTTCTCCCGTTATTATACGTTTAAGCGCTCCCGCCTTGAAAATGCTAAATACATTCAGCGGCAACTTCTGGTCACGGCATAATGTCAGTGCAGTTGCATCCATCACCTGTAAATTCCTGCTAATAGCTTCATCAAAAGACAATTTATGAAAACGAGTCGCTCCTGGATCAATTTGCGGATCATTGGTATAGATACCATCCACCTTAGTCGCTTTAAGCATGATATCTACATTCATTTCCATACCACGTAAAGCAGCTGCAGTGTCTGTCGTGAAAAATGGATTGCCGGTTCCCGCTGCAAAAATCACCACTCTGCCGTCTTTCAGGTAACGCATCGCCCGTCCGCGAATATAGGGCTCCACTACTTGCTCAATACGTAAAGCAGATTGTATGCGCGGCACCAATCCAACCTGCTTCATGGCATCCTGCAAGGCCAATGCATTCATCACTGTGGCCAGCATACCCATATAATCTGCGGTAACGCGCTCAAGACCGTCATTAGCTGATTTCATACCACGAAAAATATTACCGCCGCCAACAACAATGGCGATCTCAACACCCAGCTGACTGATTTCTTCAATCTCAGTAACGATTCTTCCCATTACCGTATGATTAATACCATACTTGTCTTCACCCATCAGGGCTTCGCCCGATAGTTTTAGTAAAATACGTTTATAGATAGCGGCAGTCATTGATGGTAAATTTGAAAATTATGATCACTCGTCCTATTTCACTTGTCCCATCTGCGCTTTTACTTCTTCAGCAAAATTCTCGGATTTCTTTTCTATCCCTTCGCCCACGACAAACATTGTAAAATCACTCACTTTAGCCGATTTCTTTGCCAACAATTTCTCTACCGTTTGCTCTGGGTCTTTAACAAAGGGTTGACCCAATAATGTTATTTCAGCAAGATATTTTGCAATACGTCCATCCACCATTTTTTCAATAATATTTGCCGGCTTACCGCTTTCGGCTGCCTGGGCAGTAAAAATCTGGCGCTCATGTTCCAGCACCTCTGCAGACACCTGCTCTTTAGACACGCACATTGGTTTACTGGCTGCAATATGCATAGCCAGATCCTTACCTAAGATTTCATCGCCACCCGCATAATCCACCATGACACCGATTCTGGTTCCATGAAGATAAGACGCCAACCGACCTTGTGTTGCATAGCGGGCGCAACGGCGGATACTGATGTTCTCGCCTAATTTCATGATCAATGCCTTACGGACTGCTTCGACCGCATCACCGCAAGGGAGTGATGTATCACTGAGCGCGGCAATGTCAGTCAGATTTTTTGTTGCGATGAGTTCGGCCAGATTCCTTGCAAAATTTATAAAATCCTCATTCTTGGCAACAAAATCTGTTTCACAATTAACCTCGACCAGAGCGCCACATCGGCCGTCTGCTGAAATATATGCACCAATTACGCCTTCGGCTGCGATCCGGCCGGCAGCCTTGCTCGCTTTGGCGCCGCTTTTAATTCTCAATAGATCTTCTGCCGCTTTCATATCACCGTCAGTTTCTGTTAAGGCTTTTTTGCATTCCATCATGCCAAGCCCCGTCATCTCACGCAATTCTTTTACCATGCTCGCGGTAATATCCGCCATATTTACTCCAGATACAAAATAGTTTATGAATGGGATATAGGTGATCATCAGGATAAGAATTACTTATCGCACAATTAATTCCCGGCAGGATTAAGTGAGAACAAGTAGTGCCTCAAATCCGATACCAATCCTAAATATTATTGCGACAAGTCTCTTAGAAAAGAGAACTACACTTACATATCCAGTCTAACTGTCAGAATGCCGATACAAAGGGCAATCTCCTTGTTTTATTCGGTTTCTGCGCTACTCATTTCAACGATTTCCTGAATAGCCTGATTACGTCCTTCCAGAACGGCATCAGCAACACCACGAGCATACAAGCGTATTGCCCGGCTTGAATCATCGTTTCCTGGAATAATGTACTGCAAGCCATCTGGATTATGGTTGGTATCGACCACACCAATCACCGGAATACCAAGCTTTCTGGCCTCTGTAACAGCACCCTTCTGATATCCGACATCTATTACAAATAAAGCGTCCGGCAAACCTTTCATGTCCTTAATACCACCCAAACTACTATTGAGCTTGTCCAGTTCCCGTTGAAGATCAAGCGCTTCTTTTTTTACCAGCTTGTCCAAAGTTCCGTCTTGAACCATTATTTCCATATCTTGCAAACGCTTGATCGACTGTTTGATGGTTTTAAAATTGGTTAACATTCCACCCAGCCAACGTTGGTCCACATAGGGAGATCCACATCGCGCCGCTTCTTCACGTACGATATCGCGCGCCTGCCGCTTAGTGCCCACAAATAAGATGACGCCCTTGTTCGCTGATAATTGACGCACATATTTCATGGCCTCTTCATACATCACCAGGGTATTTTCAAGATTGATAATATGGATTTTATTACGATGGCCAAAGATGTACGGGGCCATTTTTGGATTCCAGAAGCGTGTTTGGTGTCCAAAATGAACACCAGCTTCCAGCATTTGCCGCATAGTTACTGACATAAGTTCTCCTTTAGGATTGAGCCTCCATCCGCCACGGCCATTCCCGATATGGAAAGCACCTTCTTTGTATTAGCGAATGTGTGAATTTAATTTGACTCGTATACCACGCATCATGAATGTCTTATAGCAGACAGAAATCAAATTATCTTTATATTATAGCATTTTCCAATACTTACTCAAGCCAACATGACTCAAAATAAAGATGATGTGAATGATGTTTACGCTATGACGGGGAACTGCTCTGAGGTAACAAAAAATTTTCCAGCTCGAATATCATCAGTGTTTACGCTATGTAACACAAGATGTGTTTCCTATTTTCATTCTTAAGCGAGCAATGTCATTGATTTGTATATGCTTATTATCAACAGTAATAATGTTCTCATCCTGCAGCTTAGAGAAAGCACGGCTGACGGTTTCCAGCTTAAGACCAAGATAACTACCAATCTCCTCGCGGGTCATGCGTAAATAAAAATCGGACTCGGAATAACCGCGCATCAAAAAACGACGCGACAGATTGAGCAGAAAAGTTGCCAAGCGTTCTTCTGCCTTCATGCTGCCCAGTAACAACATAACACCATGATCCCGCACTATTTCACGACTCATGATCTTATGAAAATGATGCATAAGCGACGGAATAACACGGCTAATCTCCTCCAGCTTCTCAAAAGGAATCTCGCATACTTCGCTATCTTCAAGAGCAACCGCATCGCAAGTATGTACCTCTGTGCTAATAGCATCCAAACCCAACAGCTCTCCCGTCATATGAAACCCGGTCACTTGCTGTCGCCCATCTTCTTCAAGCACGCATGTCTTTAAGAATCCGCTACGGATCGCAAATAGTGATTGAAACTTCAAACCTGTGCGATGCAGATATCCACCCCGCTGAATCCTGCGTTTATGACTTACCACATCGCCAAGAACTTGCACTTCATGCTCATTAAGACCAACTGGCAGGCAAAGCTCACGCAAACTGCACGTTGAGCAACTTGCTCTTATGTGTGAAATATCAAGGTGATTACATGATGAAGTATCTGTCGGCAAAATATTTTCCAAATATAAGGAATGACATTTCAATGCCTTGATTGATCTGAATCAAAGCCAATATTTTATAAAATATCCATAATTTTACCGGTATTGTCAAAAAAGTGGATACTCTTTTTTGATTTGCGCATTTCGTTTAAAGCTAGGCCAGTAATTGGCTTGATTAGCTCTTATACATTAATCCATTTCTTTTGATCACGTTCTTCACAAAGAGAGATATCTCAGTGCATTCACCATTATCTTCTGATTTGTTTGAAATCAATTCAGATTTAATTCGCCGTTTTGGATACCATCATACAGATTATTGTTTGTATCCAGAAACAGATTATTTTGTCGAAGCATTTGATGCGCATAGCTATTCGGCTTGGCTTGACAATCGCAAGGCAAGACACCTTCGTAGACCATTATCTCTCTATGTGCATATCCCTTTTTGCAGTTCTTTATGTTTTTATTGCCATTTTAATCAGACCGTTTTTGATAAAAACGACAATATAAAAACATATCTTGAGTATTTATCACGTGAAATAAGGCTTCAGGGTCAGTTATTCAAAAATGACCCAAAAGTAGAACAACTATATTTTGGAGGAGGCACCCCCACTTTCCTGAGCAATATCCAATTAGGCCGTATCATGCATGAAATACAGCAAAACTTTAACTTAATAAAAGAGGGAGAATTTCGTATAGAGATCGATTCGAGACAAATGACTAATGTTTCAATGCAGGCATTGACAGAAATGGGCTTTAACTGCGCCATTATTGGTGTCCAGGATTTTGATCAACGGGTGCAGCAATCCATACACCGCATTCAATCAGAAGACATCACGTTACGCGCTATCCGCGATGCACAGCAGACTGGTTTTAAATCTATCAGGATCGAATTGACTTACGGATTACCCAAGCAAAATCTGGAAAAATTTGAATATACGCTGAAAAAAATCATTGCTGCAAATCCAGATCAAATTAATCTATTGAATTATCTACACTTACCAGAAAAATTTAAACCACAGCGGAACATTCATAGCGAGGATCTGCCGGATACCGAAATCAAACTTGAGATGCTGCTGCTTGCAATTACTCGCCTAACTGATGCCGGTTACGTTCATATTGGTATGAATCTTTTTGCCAATCGTAACGACCCGTTAGTCATCGCCCAGCGTCAAGGCAGACTCCATTACGGTTTGCAAGGCTACTCCATTTACCCTGATTGCGATCGTATTGCCCTGGGTACTTCAGGTATTGGAAGCATTGGTCCAACTTTAAATCAGAATTACTGTGATTTTCAGCAATACTATGACAAACTGGAGCGCAATATCCTTCCGATCATGCGTGGCATTGAATTAAGCGCCGATGACCTCATACGACGTTCTGTCATGCAAGCACTGATTTGCCATTCAGTACTTTCATTTGACTCTGTTGAAACTTTTTTTCCCATTGAATTCAAGCACTACTTTGCAACTGAATTAACAGAGCTTTTAACGTATGAACAAGCTGGCTTAATAACTTTAGATGACGAAGAGATTACTGTTACCCCTAAGGGGCAATTGCTCATTAATAGTATTTGTAAGGTTTTTGATAAATATCTACGTGCCAATCAACAACATAAAAACCACTCAATGCTTACATAACCTGTCTTATCTGGAAATCCGGGTAGATCTCCAGATAAGGAAAGAATTATTTGACTTCGCTATTCGTTAAAACATATTCAGCCAAACGATCCGCTGCTTCACCTTGAATATTTTTGAAGGCAGGCATTCTCATGCTACCGGATTGAAATTTCTTGATAATCGCCTCCTTACTGGCAACTTTCTCACTGAGTATCATTGCAACATTAGCACTTAAAGGCTTGTGGCATTCTGTGCAAGCTGTGCTGAAAATCTTTTCACCGGAAGCATCTGCTGGCGGAGTATAGTCTTTACTTGCCCCACAACCAGCCAATATCAACAGTGCCGATAGCGTTAATGCAAAATTTAATTTCTTCATTTTCAAATCCCATTAATTTAGTTCAATCAATACCGAGAGCAATCTCGATTCAAAACTTAGCGACCCAATACAAATTGTTATTTATGAAACTTTAATCAGACTTCACAATTTAGCTGGCCTAACATACCTAGTATTATAACAACTTGTCAAACAAATGTTTTAAAGCATTCACCAGTCAATCTGGACTGGTTGCTGAGCATCACTTATTGCCAATCTTTTTCTTGACACTTTCTTAACATTTGCCATGTTATCGTGCCTGGCGGCGCAATAAAAATATGATCAATATTCTTATATTTTTAATTTAGGTTATTAAATCTTAATAAGAATTGGCAACAATAACACTGTTCGTTGTAGTTGTTTCTCTTAACACTTTCTTAACATTTACTATGTTAATGTGCGCGGCGGTGTAATAAAGAGCGCAATCGAAATTCTTTTGTCTACTAAAAGAAAATCAAGCGCCATTTTGAAAAAATGGAGCAAGCAACCACCTACAATTAATATAAAAATGAGTTGTTGCATGCAATAGATGATGCTGTATTTATTCACAAATAGAACTTTAACTGACAGTTTTACAAAATCAAATTGTTTTAAAAAGGAGATTGCATGTTAAAAAAAATAAACATTTTTATTCTATGGATTGCGGTTGGTTTGATTTTTAGTAGCCCTGTTGCTGCTGATGCGCTAGATCAAGATTTTCATACATGGGGAAATGTTACAGCACAGGGTAGTTTTGCTCCCCTTAATCCTGATTTAAAAAGATTCAGATATTGGCTTGAAGGACAAGGCCGTTTTGGCAATGATGCCTCAGTGGTTTCGCAAGGCATTATCCGTCCCGGTATAGGCTATTCAGTGAATGACAAGACATCCGTCTGGGTGGGCTACGCCTGGGTTCCGACGGGTCATCCATTTGCGCTTGCCCACCCCTATAATGAAAATCGTATCTGGCAACAATTGCTGTGGGCTGACAATTTCTCCTTCGGTAGGCTGACCAGTCGCTCACGGTTTGAGCAGCGTTTCTATGATCATAATACTCCCATCCCTGGCTCAAATGATGTTAATCATCGCTTCCGCCAGTTGGTGAAACTAGCGGTTCCCATGCCTTTTATATCGCCTAATGTTAGTTTCATCATTCAAGATGAATTATTTATCAATATGACTAACGCTCATAATCAGGGCTTTATTACTCAAGGTTACGATCAGAATCGATTTTTTACAGGACTCGCTTATCGATTTAACCCGATGGCTACAACTGAAGTGGGTTATATGAATCTACATTTCAACAGGCCGCATAGCGCCCGGCCAGATCAGATGTTACATATTCTGGGAGTTAATTTATTCTTAAACTTCTAGCCTGACCGCACGCTAATCCCAGGCTGACTTTTCCTTCAGGAATAGAAAGTTAGCCTGGGATATCACAAACACTTATCATTAACACCCTCTAATCCCCAAGCTACTCATCACCTCAGTGTAAAATTGCATCCTAGCAATAGGAAATAAGATCCTGCTGCAATGTAAATTGCATCGGCTATCATTCAAAATACCAGCAAATCTCACTGCTTATTTCCACTAATCAAGCAATTTTTTCGAATACAAAAATACGAATGAATGAATTTAAGCCAGGTCAACGCTGGATATGTGATGTCGATCTGCAACTAGGTCTAGGAATAGTCCAGAGTGTTGAGAATCGGGTAATTAGCATTGCCTTCAGGGCGGTGGGTGAAACCCGTTCCTACGCCAAACACTCAGCGCCATTAACACGTGTTATTTTCAAGACAGGAGATATCATCAGCAGTCATGATGGCGTCTCATTGAAAGTCACCTGCGTGAATGAACGCGATGGCTTAATTGTCTATTCCGGCGTAAGCGGGAACGGAGATTGGATTGAACTTGCGGAAAAACAGCTAGCGCACCACCTGCAATTGAATCGCCCCACGGAACGTTTATTTAATGGCCAATTTGACCAGGATAAATGGTTCAGGATCCGCTACCGCACACTGCTGGCACGCAACCGTCTGGCAAAAGCGCCACTGTACGGGCTGACGGGTACCCGCACCAGCCTGATTCCGCATCAACTCTATATCGCTCACGAAGTGGCGCGCCGTTATGCGCCGCGTGTTCTGCTGGCTGATGAAGTAGGGCTGGGAAAAACGATTGAGGCTGGACTCATACTGCACCAGCAATTGTTAACAGAGCGTGTCAAACGAGCGCTCATTGTCGTTCCGGAAACATTGATCCATCAATGGCTGGTGGAAATGCTGCGACGTTTCAATCTGAAATTCAGTATTTTTGATGAAGCGCGCTGCCAGTCAGAAGAAGAAAGTGATGAGCTGGAAAATCCATTTCACAGTGAGCAACTGATACTTTGCAGCCTGAATTTTTTGTGCCAGAACCCGGAACGATTTGAGACGGCACTGAAAGGTGACTGGGACTTATTGATTGTCGATGAGGCCCACCACCTGCATTGGTCTGAACAAGCCGTCAGTCCGGAATATGCCATGATTGAACAATTGGCGGTGCATACCCGGGGCGTGCTGTTATTGACGGCCACACCGGAGCAATTGGGCAAAGCCAGCCATTTTGCCCGCCTTCGTTTGCTTGATCCTAATCGCTTTAACAACTTTGAAGCTTTTATTGCTGAAGAACAATCCTATGAGCCGATTGCCAAAGCAGTAGAAGCATTGCTTGAGAATCGGGAGATAAGCGATGAAATCAGGCAAATCATCCTGTCAACAACCGATCCCGCGCAATCCCGAATATTACTTGCCCGCTTGCAAGATAACAAAACAGACTCGGAATACATACAGCAAGCCGGAAAAATGCTGGCCGAATTATTGCTGGACCGGCATGGCACCGGCCGCATCCTGTTTCGCAATACGCGCGCGGCGGTTAAAGGGTTTCCCGAACGTAAACTCAACGCCATTCCGCTGCCATTGCCGGTCGAATACCAGCAATGCTTGGCGACTTTTGCAACCGCGCAATTATCCAAACCGCAATTGCTGCTATGCCCCGAGCTGCTTTACCAGGTCAGAGCCGAGCCGGAACAGCCGTATTGGACTGAAATCGACCCGCGCATTGACTGGTTAAGCGCCACGCTCAAGCGGCTGAAGCCGGAAAAAGTACTGGTCATCACCGCCAATGCGCAAACCGCCCGCGATATTGCTCAAGCGCTCAAGACGCTGACCGGTCAGCATATTCCGGTATTCCATGAAAGCCTGTCTTTAATTGAACGGGATCGTGCTGCTGCCTATTTTGCTGACAGGGAAACGGGCAGCCCAATACTGGTCTGTTCGGAAATCGGCAGCGAAGGCCGCAATTTCCAGTTTGCGCATCATCTGGTGCTGTTCGATCTGCCGCTCAATCCCGACCTGCTGGAACAGCGCATTGGCCGCCTGGATCGCATCGGCCAGATCGACACCATCCAGATCCACGTACCCTATCTGGAAAACAGCGCGCTGGCGGTGATGTTCCATTGGTATCACGAAGGTTTGAATGCGTTCGAGAAAACCTGCCCGGCGGGTCAAACGGTGTTTGTAAAAGTGGAAGACCAGCTCATCGCCGCGCTGCATCAACGTCAAACCCAGCCCGAAGCGCTGACCGGATTGATCAGCGTTACGCAATCGGCCAATCAGGCGCTCAATGAGGCGTTGGATCGCGGACGCGATAAGCTGCTGGAATATAATTCCTTCCGTCCCGCCGTTGCGGAACAACTCTATCAGGAAGCGCGCGCCCAGGATGATGATGCCGCGCTGCCGCAGTATATGGAGACGGTGTTCGATTGCTGCGGCGTGCATATCGAAGAGCACCGCGCCGGCAGTTATCTGATCGAACCGGGCGAACACATGAGCATGCCGTTTCCCGGCTTGCAGGATGAAGGCTCGGTCATTACTTACTCGCGCGAAGTCGCGCTGGCCAACGAGGATATGCATTTCCTGACGTGGGAACATCCGATGGTTACGCACGCCATGGAACGGATCCTGAGTCACGAAACCGGCAACGTGGTGGTTGTGGCGCTGAAACACAAACAAGTGCAGCCGGGCACCTTGCTGCTCGAAACCCTGTTTGTGCTCGAAGCGGGCGGACAAAACGTGCAGCAAAGCAACCGCTACCTGCCGCCCGCCGTAATCCGCATGCTATTGGATGAGCACGGCAGCGACGACTACTCGTACCTCGATCACGAATCGGTCAATCAATACCTGCAACCGGTCGCATCAGGCATCGCCAAGCAAGTGATACAACTGAAGGAAGACGCGATTCGCGAGCTTTTGAGCGTGAGCGAGCAAAAAGCCAGCGCACAGGCGCCGCAACTCATCGCCGAAGCCGAAGCCCGCATCCAGCAAACCTTCACCCCGGAAATCGAACGCCTCAAGGCGTTGCAACAGGTCAACCCGAACGTGCGCGACGAAGAAATTCAATTCTTTGAACAGCAACTGCGGCAACTGACCGGCGCGCTGAAATCAAGCAATCTGCGACTCGACGCCGTGCGGGTGATTGTGGCGACTTAACAGGCCGTTGAAAAACTATCTGCGTTGCCGCTGCGGTGTTAAAAACAAGCTCAAAATGCTCATTTATCACGCATAAACTGCGCTTTTTCGCCTGTTTTTGCCT
>ERZ1292640.1080-Hain-H43-02um-R1-1080-length-22513-cov-6_pt1 | contig 22513 bp, 15 predicted proteins | sample MGYA00564404_ERZ1292640 | MGnify/ENA primary metagenome ERZ1292640 (study PRJEB36523, sample SAMEA6512636) | groundwater metagenome | collected 2019-01-08 | study: AquaDiva: Metagenomics assemblies of 32 groundwater samples
CCATTCTCTATGAGATGCTGACGGGCCAGCCGCCGTTTCGCGGGGAGACCATCATGGCGACTTTGCGCGAAGTGATCGAGTTTCCGCCTGTTCCACCATCGAAGTTGAACCCGAATGTCTCAAAAGACCTGGAAACGATCTGCCTGAAGTGCCTGGAGAAACAGCCCGAAAGACGTTACGCCTCCGCGCGGATGTTGGCGGAGGAACTGGACCGATTCCTAAAGGGAGAACCGGTTCAGGCGACCCGGGCCGGCCTCGCGCGCAAAAGCTGGAGCTGGTTGCAGCGCAATCCGTGGGCTCTGGCGGGCGGAACGTCCATGATCGTGCTGTTCTTGATCATCGTTTCCTTCAGCCTCTGGCAACAGAATCAATACCTGCTTTGGACGCTCAAGAATCCCGGGGGCAAGGTTGACCACAGTAATCTGATTTTTCGGTGGATGGAAAACGCGTCCCTGCTCGGCCAAACCCTGCTGGGTTTCAGTTGGGTTCTCCTTTATCTCTCAGGACCGCTTATCTTCGCGGATTTCATCATCAGGAAAGGACGCCAGTTTTCTTTCAAAGCGAACCACCTTGTCGCTTACGGCGTGGCCGGGGTGTTGGAAGTGGTCCTGGGTCTGGCCGTGGCTCTAGCTCTTGTGAAGGAATACGTATGGGAGGAGAACTCGGGTGGGATTATGGGATGGTTCGGCTTCCTCTTGATGTCCTTCCCGTTCTGGTGGTTTGGGACAAGCCTCACTTGGTATGCCCTTCAGGAACAGCGCTTCCGCGAATTCGGGCCGTCCCGGGGCTTGCGCGCCGAGGTTTTCGGTGATTCGAGAAAGATCAGTGCCGCCACCTTCTTAACCTTCGTGTTTCGGAATCGGTACCAGGCGATCGCGCTCTTATATTTGCTCCTTCTTACCTGGCTTTGGGGACAATTGCATCGTGGCAGCCTTGACTCGATTCCTTTCTTCAATATGGCTGTCACCTACGTGGTTTTCTTCTGGGGATTTACCAAGGCGTACGTGAGCAGCACCAAAGCACACCGGCATTTTTTCCTGCTTGGGAGTCTTATGATAGGCGTTTCTCTACTCGCATTCGCGATGGCCAGTTTCCAACAGGAAATAGTCGGCAAGGGGTTCCTGCCGGGTCTCCTGGTGGGCTTGGTGTTGTGCGTCATTTTCACCAGGATGGGCCGGATTCCAGCAAAAATAAATGACGAGGAATTCAAATCCGAGAGCAACGGCGGCCTGCGATGGGGACAACGGTATCCAAGGGCGCTTTTGGGGATGGTCGCAGCCCTCTTTGCTTTGAGCGTGGCTGGGGCCTGGGCGATCACCGGCCCCGGGGGGGAAGCCTCTCAGGTTTTCTTGTTTGCTGCATTGACTCCCCATTTCGCGTTTGAATATGCCCGCTCCCGAAACCAGGTGCGTGAGGCCAGAAGCGTCATCCTCGGGTTTTTCCTGGTCGCTTTGCTCCTCTTCACACAGATAAGCCCGGTCCACGTTCCGCTGTCCTGGGCGGCGGCCTATCTGGCTCTTGGCTTGGTGCTCGTCAAATTGCAATTGATCTGGGAAAAGCGCCACCCGCCCCAGGCTGTTCCGCATTGAAAATGGGGTGGCACACTCCATGAACCGCCGGTTCGGAACGCAGCCTTCAGGCTGCAGCAGGCCGCGCGCACTCGTTCGTATCCGCGGCAGCCTGAAGGCTGCGTTCCTTGGCGCACCCCGTTCATGGTCCCAATGCAGGCGAAAAAACGAAAGGTGGCTCCCCATGAGCGGCTGCGGCGTCCATCCAATTCTCTTGTCGTTGTGTTGAAAGTGGTTATGGTCGATTCCGTGAGCAATCCCACGCGACCGCAACCGCCTGCTGCCGGTTCCTATCCAAGCGAAGCCGCGCACTGCCCATTGTTCGCCACGACGCACTGGAGCGTGGTGCTGCTGGCCGGTGGTTCCACTTCGCCGGACGCGCAGGCCGCGCTGGCGCAGTTGTGCCAGACCTATTGGTACCCGCTCTACGCCTACGCGAGAAGGCGCGGGCATAACGAGCACGATGCGAAGGACCTCGTCCAAGGATTCTTTGCCCAACTGTTCGAGCATCAATCCATCCGCCGCGTGGCTCGCGACCGGGGCAAGTTTCGCTCGTTTCTGCTGGGTTCGTTGAATTTCTTCATCGCAGACCAGCGGGACCTTGCGCGGGCGCAGAAGCGCGGCGGAGGAAGGGAGATTGTCTCCATTGACGAGACCGATGCCGAGGGCCGCTACGGTCTCGAGCCGGTGGATGAACGGAGTCCGGACCAGATTTTCGAGCGCCGCTGGGCGATGACGGTCTTGGAACAAGTGCTGGCCGTCCTGGAGAAGGAATACCGGGCATCGAACAAAGCAAAGCTGTTCGGGGAGTTGCGGTTCTTCCTTCTCGGAGACAAGAGCCATGGGACCTACGCGGAGGTTGGGTCTCGAATTGGCCTGTCTGAGGCGGCGGTGAAGATGGCCGTCTCCCGGCTTCGGCAGCGTTACCGCGAACTGTTCCGTGAGGTCATCGCGCAAACCGTAGCCGAACCCGGCGACGTGGAAGAAGAAATCCGGCACTTGCTGGCCGCTCTGGCGGCCTGATTCAGGAAAAAACAGGCGGAACCACGACATGCTCAGCGCAGCGGAGCCTCAACCATAAAACTCATTCAACGATTCAACGTTGTAACGCTTTAACAACTTTGGCTGCCGCCGAGCCGCGTCGGGGCGAGGTCGGTGTCGCGTTTCAAGTGCCGCGCGCCCAGCAGCCACAAACCGCCGGCCAGGAGGAACATCAGACCGACCACCAGGAAGGACTTGCTCATGTCCTGGAACCAGTCGTTCAGCAGGCCGATGATGACCGGCGAAATGACGTCGCCGAGCGCGTGGATGACGAAGATGTTCAGCGCGAACCCGGCGGAGCGCATCGAGGGATGCGTGACGTTGGCCAGGATCGTGTTTGTCGGCCCGGTGTTGAAGAACAAGCAGAAGCACGTCAGAAAAATCAGCGCCCAGATCCACGGAAACGGGGCTTTCAGCACGGCGAGGAAAATCGGGAAACCCGTCAGCATGGCCGCGCCGGCGACGAGGAAATAAGACCCGGGAAACCGCGCGCGCAGTTTGTCCCCGGCGATGCCGCCCAGCAGTGTGCCGCTCAAACCCGCCGCGGCGGTGATCGCGCCAAAAATCACGGTCGAAGAATGGGGCGCGCCCGGGCGGGTTTCGAGGTAGTAGGGCATCCAGAAGGCGATGCCGCCGATGGCGAAGGTCATGGCCGCCATGCCAAGGGTGCAAAAAACGTAGGAGGGCGTGCGGAGCAGGATCAAATAGTCACGCCAGCGCACGGCCTCGGGCTTCGCGGCTACAGCGAGGTCGGCCTGCCCGCGCGGTGGTTCGCGCATGAAGAAGCTCCACAGGCCCAACAGAAGTCCGGGAATGACGACGAGGTAGAACGCCCAGCGCCAGCTCTCGTGTTTCGTGCCGATCAGGCCGGCCCCCCATTCACCGATGCTGGATTGGGCGATCCAACCGCCCAGCACGTAACCGAGCGCGCTGCCCACCGGAATGGCCATGTAAAACCACGCCAGCACCTGGCCGCGGACCTTGACCGGATAGAAATCCGAAATGACCGCCGGTGCCACAGGCCCATACGCCGCTTCGCCGATGCCGATAAAACAGCGCGTCAGCAGCAGCATGAGGAAGGTGGAGGCCAGTCCGGAGGCGCCGCTGGCCAGGCTCCACAGGATCACGCCGACGCCCACCAGCATCCAGCGCGACCGCCGCTCGGCCAGTCTGGCGAAAATCGGCGCCCCAACCATGTAGAACACCATAAACGCCATCGACAGCACGCCGATGAGCGCGTCCTCGGGTTTGAAGCCGAGACGATGTTGAAACCAGTTCACCACGGCGCCCAGGGTGTCGCTGTTCGCCGGCACGCCGCTCGCGCCGAAAAACGTTTGTTTGATCGGCCCGACGACCGCCGCGAGCACCTGCCGGTCGATGTAATTGAACAGGTTGATCAGTAGCAACAAGACGAGCGCGGGCCGGGCGCCGGGAAAGGGAGTATCCCGGCTCGGGCCAGCAGCGGCTGAGCTTGGCGTGCCAGGATTCATTGTTCGTGAGCCTAGGGCTGCAGGGATGAGCGTCAAGCTCGGTTTTGGCGGTTCTCGGCTGCTCCAGGGCTGATTCAAATGGTGCGAAAGGAGTGCGGCCAGCTTGCCCGCTCCGCGTTTCGGTGAGTTCCAACGGAAAATCGCGCGGGCAAGCTGCCTACGCTCCTTTGCACGAATCCACCCTGTGGCCGCTCACGCTGGGGAATGCAAACTTGACCTGGCATTGAAATCATTAGACTTATTGGAGTGTGAAAAGCCTTTCTAAATTCGCTTTATTCTTTGGAAACCCCATGTCACGAATTGCACGCCACCTTTTGGCAGGCCTCGTCATCTCACTGGCCGCTTCTGCCCCACGCGCAACGGCGGCGGACGCGTCGCCCCCACAAACCATAGGGCCGAACAAAGAACAACTCCTGGCCCAAGCGCAACAATGCCGGGAGCTGCTCCGCACCAGCTTGATTCAGTTTTATCTGCCCGCGTGCGTCGATCAGGCCAACGGCGGATACCTGGAATCGCTGCGCGACGGGAAATTTGCCTTGACCGGGGAGAAACTCCTGACGCTGCAAGCGCGCCAGTTGTGGTTCTTCAGCACCCTGGCCATTGAAGGCTATGAGAGCGAGCGGGCCTTGGCCGCGGCCCGATCCGGCTTCAGCTTCATCCAGACCAAAATGCGCGACGCCCAGAACGGCGGCTATTATTCCAAGGTCACCGACGAAGGCGGCCCGCGCGACCCGCGCAAGCATGCCTACTTGAATTCCTTTGCCTTGTATGGGCTGACGGCTTATTACCGGGCAACGAAAGCACCCGAGGCTTTGCAGGCCGCCCAGGAACTTTTCCGGGTCCTGGAAGCCAAATCACACGACAAGAAGCATGGGGGCTACGTGGAATTCTTCGAGGCCGATTGGACTCCGATCACCGACCCCAAGGCGTCGGGCTACGTTGGCGCCATTGGACACAAGACCTACAACACTCACCTGCACCTGCTGGAGTCCTTTGCCGAACTCTACCGGGTTTGGCCGGATGAAATCCTGGGCCGGCGGTTGTCCGAACTCCTGACTATCAATGCCAGCACGGTGCGCTATCCGACGGTGAACAATAATGTCGATGCTTATTTCGCCGATTGGAAGGTGGTGAAGGAACCGAGGAATCTGCGCGCCAGCTACGGCCATGATGTTGAATGCGTCTGGCTGGTCATGGACGCTGCCAGGACTCTGAGCCTCTCGCCTGCCCTTTATCGCACCTGGGCCGAAGCGCTTTGTCGCACTTGCCTCGATCTCGGTTATGACCGTGAACATGGCGGCTTTTATTCTTCGGGACCGCTGGGCCAGCCCGCCGACGATACCCAGAAAATCTGGTGGGTGCAATCGGAAGCCTTGGCGGGCATGCTGGAGATGTTCCGCTTGACCGGGAACGTGGAATATTACAGCGCCTTCAGCCGCACGCTTGATTTTTGCGCAAAGTATCAGGTGGCCAAAGAAGGCAGTTGGTGGGCCAGCCGCAACGCCGATGGCTCACCCACCAACAACCTGCAACGCAGCAGCCCGTGGCAGGGAGCTTATCACGGCGGCCGCGCCATGATCCTTTGTGCGAAATGGCTGGAGGAACTGGCGGGATTGGCCCAGAACCACGCCAAAGACACCCAGCGATAAGCGCCGAAAACCGCCCGGCAAGGCCCGGCCCAAGAAAAGCTCGCTCTTAGACTTGATGCCAAACAATTTCCAGGCACAGTTAACCGCCTGAGGTCCTGATGAAGATAAAGTCGCCGAGACGGTGAAGAATGCAACGAATACTCATCATTGAAGATGCGGAAGATGTGCGCAGCCTGATTACCTCGACATTGGAGAACAACGGCTTCCAGACGTTGGCCGCCGAGGATGGTGTGGCGGGAGTTGCGCTGGCCAAGGAGCATTTGCCGGATTTGATTCTCTGTGACATCCAGATGCCGAGATTGGATGGATACGGGACTTTAGCCGCCCTGCGCCAGCAGGCCGCCACCGCGGCCATTCCGTTCATTTTTTTGACGGGTATTACTGACAAGATGCACATGCGGAAGGGCATGGAACAAGGGGCGGACGATTTTCTCACCAAACCCTTTTCCTTGAGAGAACTGCTGGGCGCCGTGAAGGCCCAGTTGCAGAAACAGGCCGTCATTTCCCACCAGTCAAATCAACGATTGGAGCAGCTCCGGGACAACCTCAGCCTGGCTCTCCCTCATGAGTTGATCACCCCTCTCAACGCCATCATCGGTTTCTCCTCGCTTCTCATGGATGATTGCGCCTCCATGCCACACCAGGAAATCCGGGATTTCGCCCAGAATATTCATAAATCCGCGCTTCGCTTGCAGCGGTTGGTAGAGAATTTTCTGCTCTACTCCCAAATCGAACTGGTCGCCGTTGATCCGGATAAAGTGGCCGCTCTCCGCCGAGAGGAACGATCTCCCATCAAGGAACGAATCACCCTCGTGGCCCGCCAAAAAGCCGAGCAGGCTCAGCGAGCCGATGATCTCGCCCTGCACCTCGAGGACGTGAGCCTGCCGATGGCGAGCGGGAAACTGGAAAAAATCGTGCTGGAACTTCTGGATAACGCCTTCAAGTTCTCGGACCAGGGCACTCCCGTTCTCCTTGCCGCCACCGTGCAGGATGAGCTTTTTACCCTGTCCGTCACCGATCACGGACGCGGCATGACGGCTGAGCAGATCGCGAGCATCGGCGCGCACATGCAATTCCAGCGGCGGTTGCACGAGCAACAGGGATCCGGATTGGGCTTGGCCATCGCCAAACGCCTGACGGAATTGCATGGAGGGGAACTGATCATCGAATGCACCCCAAACGAAAAAACCACGGTCCGGCTGCTTTTTCCATTGTCCTCCAATACCGCCGCCTCTGCAGATCCGTGAGGCACGGCCCTTCAATTGGAAACGATTGGGGTCACATCTCAACATTCAACAATTGGCCGGGCCGATGAGCCGTGCACCAGGGCATCCGCAGCCAACGTTGTTCTTGTCCGCCGCGGCCCTTTCGCGCAATGTTCCGCCGCATGATTGCCAATCTGTCCGATACGCTGCGGCGCCGGCGCACCGTCCGCCGCCTCATTGTCGCCTTCGTTTTGCCCATTCTTGCTGCCTCCGTTTTTGCACTGGACAGCGAGCGTGCCTTTCTTAAAGGCCCCTATTTGCAGGCCCCCGGAGCGGACACGATGACCATTATATGGGAATCGCCCACGAACAGACCGGGCTTGGTCCACTACGGTTTGAGCGGCCGGCTCGACCGTGAGTTGCGGCTGGAAACACCGCGCGAGTTAATGGTGGTCTCGACTAACTCGGTCACGAAGGTCACCAACAGCGGCCGGACCAATGTCACGCAGATGTCTGTCACCAACCGGGTGTTCCTTTACGAAATGACGCTCACGAACCTGCGGCCGAACTCGGTTTACAGTTACGCGGCCGAGAGTGACGGCCTGCGCCTGCGGCCGAAGAAATTCAAGACGTTCGGCGCGCACCCGGACAAGGTCACCTTCATCACTTATGGCGACACGCGGACCAACCCGAAAACGCACGCCGCCCTGGCCGCCAACTTCAAGCGGCACTCGCCCGATTTCATCCTGCACACGGGAGATCTGGTCGCCAACGGCAGGCGCTACGATTTGTGGGCCACGGAATTCTTTGGCCCGTTGGCGCAGGTGATTGACGAAGTGCCCATCCTTCCTTGCATCGGCAATCACGAGGCGGATGGGATCAATTACCTGCATTACCTGCATCTGCCGGGCCAGGAACTGTGGTATTCGTACGATGTGGGGCCGATGCACGTGCTTTCGCTCGATTTCCGCCACGAGGAGGCGGCACATCAGCAGTTTGAATTCGCCAGGCAAGACCTTGCCGCCGCCCAGGCGCCGTGGAAAATCGTGATCCTGCATTACCCGGTATTCAATATCGGCGGTCACAACACCGGCTGGGGTCACGCGGCTTATCTGCCGCTGTTCCACGCGGCCAAAGTGGACCTGGTGATGGCCGGCCACTCTCACATTTACGAGCGGTTCCGCCCGATCGCATCCAAGAGCGGCACGGAGAGTTGGCCCATCACGCACATCACGACGGGTGGCGGCGGCGCGCCGCTCTACGCTTCTTACCCCCATCCGGCCCTGGTAGCGAGCGCGACGACCAATCACTTCGTGCTGATTGAGGCCACGCCCGCCAGCTTGAAAGGCCGCGCGCTCACGACCCGCGGGGCCGTGCTCGACAAATTCGAGTTGAAGAAGCGCAATGGCCAGCCGCCGCCGCAGTACTTTGCCCAGGTCTATCCGGAAGAGACGTTGAAGCTCTCCTTCGACGCTGCGCCGAGCCTGACGGGCGGCGCGACCTCGGCGCCCGCCACGAATGCGCCTGCGCAAGTCATGTTCACCCTGCGCCCGATGAAAACCGCGCAGCTGCCGGTCGAACTGGAGATCGGCCTCACCCCGGATGCGGCCTCGTATTACGAAATCGAAGGCGGTCCGCTGCGTGTGGCCCCTCCCTCCGCGACGGAATCGAACAGAGTCGTGTGGGCCACTTTGAAGACGACCGGAAAGAGAAAGATCGAAGCCGAGGGGCGGAACCGAGTGTTATCCCCGGCACTCGTCTTCCAAGCCAAAGTCACGATGGGGACGGTTGAGACAATCGCTTACGGGCAGAAGTGCAGGGTTACAGAAACGGCGGAGCAGGCCGCCAAGACAAGGCCGGAGCCGCCTGCGTCCAAGTAATCCAAACCAAGCCTTCCCGGGTGGATTCTATGCCATCTTTCAGGAAGCACTCTCGACGAGCTGTGGGGATGACGCCATCTGATCGAGGGGCAGCTTCACTTGAAAGGTCGAGCCTTTGCCGGCCTCGCTCGTCACCGTGAGGTCTCCGCCCATCATCTGACAAAACCGCCGACTGATCGCCAACCCCAAACCCGTCCCGCCATAGTTCCTGGTGGTGGAAACATCGGCTTGGGAGAAGGCCTGGAACAATTTCCCCATCTGCTCCGGAGTCATCCCGATGCCGGTATCGGTCACCCGCATGTAAACCCAGTCCTTCAGGCCTTCTCGCTGTCGCTGAAACTGCAGACGGATGGCGCCTTTGTCTGTGAATTTGCTGGCGTTGCTCAGGAGGTTGAAGAGCGTCTGGCGGACTTTCGTCAGGTCGGCCCTCATGGCGCCGATGTCCGGCGGGCAATCGATTTCCAGCTTGTTTGAGTTTTTCGCCACCAGCGGTTGGACCGTCGCCACGACCTCCCGAAGCGTCGTCGAGAGGTCGAATGTTTCCAGATACAACGTCATCTTGCCGGCTTCGATCTTGGAGAGGTCCAGAATGTCGTTGATGAGCGCGAGGAGGTGTTTGCCGGCGGCTTGGATCTTTTGCAGGTCGGGCAGGAATTCGGTTTGGCCCCCGGCATGGGCGTGGCGCAAGCGGACGCGAGCAGTTGGGCCGTCGCAGCGCGCAACGTCAGCGCCTGGTACAACGACAAACTGCTGGTCGTGGTCGATGGCCGCAGTGTTTATCTGCCGCTCAACAACACGGTGGCCTGGGAATCCATTGATTATCTTTTGGAAGACGTGGAACGAATCGAGGTCATCCGCGGCCCGGGCGGCACGCTGTGGGGCGCCAACGCCGTGAACGGCGTGATCAACATCGTCACCAAGAGCGCCAAAGCCACCCAGGGCCTGTACGCGACGGGTGGCGGAGGCACCGAGGAACGAGGTTTTGGCGCGGTGCGGTACGGCCTGCGCCCGTTCGACAACGCCTTCCTGCGCACTTATGTGCGGGGCGCGGATCGCGCGGCCCGTCCCGGCGGCATCGACAGTTCGGACGTGCTGCAAGGCGGCTTTCGTTTCGATTGGGAACCTGGCGACAACCAAGTCACGCTGCAAGGGGACCTCTTTGAAAGACGTTACGCGAATATTTTCACCTTCCCGCAATATACTCCGCCCTACTTGCCGCAGGAGCGTCTGGATCGGCGCACGGACACCGGCAATGTGCTGGCCCGGTTTCAGCATCGGTTCAGCGAGGATTCCGATCTTCAGGTGCAGGCTTCCTACGACTATTACGCGTTCAAAGGCAACAGCATTGGCACGGCGTATCAGGAGCTATTCAACGTGGAATCTCAGCACCGCTTTCCCTTGTTGGGACGGCAGGACGTTGTTTACGGACTCGGCTATCGCTATCAGCCGAATAATATCGACAACCGGAGGCTCTGGTTTGGCCATCCGCCTAAGCTCCGCCAGCAGGTCTTCAGCAGCTTCGTCCAGGACGAAATCTCTTTGGTGGAAGAACGCCTGCGCCTGACACTGGGAACAAAGCTGGAACACCACGACCCGACGGGCTGGGAAGTCCAACCCAACGCCCGGCTGGCGTGGCTGCCGACGCAGCGTCAGACGGTCTGGGCCGCCGTCTCGCGGGCGGTGCAGGTGCCGGCGCGCAGCGCCACCGATCTCGAGTTTCCCCTCCTGGCCGTCGAACCGCCCATTGTGGATTTCGGGCCACCAGTGGGCGCGGTGCCGATTTTCCTGCGCTACGCCGGCCGACCGGGCGTGCGTTCACAGGTCCTGCTGAGCTATGAACTGGGGTACCGGTTCCAGCCCCTGGATCAGTTGTCCTTCGATCTGGCGGCGTTTTACAACGACTACGATCGTCTACTGGGCGGGCGCTCCGACCCGCTGCGGCTGGAACCGGCGCCAGTGCTCCATGGGCTCATCGACAACTTTAGCGTCAATGACTACTCGGCCAGGGCCTACGGCACGGAGTCGGCCGTGCAATGGCATGCGGCCGAGTGGTGGCGGCTGGCCGGGGCCTACACTCTGCTGGTCGTGCGGGAGTACGATGCGGCGGCTCAACTCAGAAACGGGGCCGCCAGCGAGCCGTCGCATCAAGCCACCTTGCGCTCGTCGATGGACCTGCCGGGCGGGCTGCAACTCGATCTCTGGGGCCGCTTCACCGATCGCCTGCCGCAGTTCAACGTCCCCAGCTACTTCAACCTGGATGTGCGCTTGGCTTGGAGGATGTCCAAGCATCTCGAACTCGCGGTGGTGGGACAAAACCTGATCGAAGACCGCCGCTTCGAACTGGGAGATAACATCGTTCTACGCCAGCAAGTCACGCCGGTGCCGCGCGGCGTTTATGCTCAATTGACCTGCCGTTTCTAGTTGCGCAAATGAACAAGACGTTGCGCTGGTTTGTCTGGTTGCTCAGGATGGAAATCCTCTTCTCGGGTCTGTTGGCTGTGGCCGCGCTGCTCGTTCCCAGCGAGCTGATTTTAACGCTGGCCCAGCAGCGGGCGGACAACACCATGCGGCTGTTGGAGGCCGACATTTTGGCGCGCGCGGTCGGATGCTTGTTGCTCTTGTTGGCCTCCTTTTCTCTGCCGGCGGCGCTCTCCCCGACCCGGTATCCGCTCGTCGCCTGGCTCGCGGCGGGCTCTCAATGCGCGCTGGCGCTTTCCCGGCTGCTGCTGTTCGGAATCAAGAATCTCTCGGCCATCTCGGGACTGTTTTGCCTCGCGGATGTTGGTGTCGGTCTCGCGCTGGTGGCCCTGCTCCAGGCCAGCCCCACGCCGGAAACCAAACTGAGCTGGAGCAACCTTCGACAATGGATCGGCGCCAGGCAAGTCCTCGCCGAGGCGCGGGCAAACCTTAAAGCAGCCTTGGCGAATCGGTGGGTGCAGGGCGCATTGCTGCTGGCGCTGTTGGCGGGACTGCCGCTCGGCTACGGCCTTTGGCATCACCTCTTGCGCCAAGGACCCTTGGAGCAATTTGCCTCCGATGAAGACCACTTCAAGCACGGCAATATTGGCAATGAGAAAAGCCGGGGAATGCCTTACTACCTGTGGGAAGTGCTGCCCGAGATGTTCGCCGACAAGCTTCCCGGCCCGGGCGGCTGGGCGTCGCTCGGTTTTATGACCGAGGCGGGCAGGTATTTTCCCGTCGGGTTCTCCAAGCGCACGGTCGGCTTTCCCATGCTCTCGCCGAACTGCGCGTTGTGCCACAGCAGCCGTTACCGCCGATCGGCTTCGGACCAGCCGAGATTTGTTCCGGGCGGTCCGGCGGCGGAACTCGACTTCAACGGCTTCATCAAGTTCCTGGGCGACTGTGCGGACGACCCGCGCTTCCATCCCGCCGTCCTCACGGACAAGATCGCGGCGAAGCATCAGTTGTCCGCCTTCGAGCGCCAAGTCTATCGCAGGATCATCCTCCCGCTGACCCGGCGCGCCCTGCAACTGATGCAGCGCGAGTTCGTCTGGATGAAACTCCGCCCCGCCGCCGGCCCTGGCCGGATGGACGCGGTCAATGTGCTTAAAATAAATCTCTTTCGCGGCGCCGACGACGGCACCATTGGCACCAGCGATTACTTGCCCGTGTGGAACCAGGCCGCCCGCGGCAACCTCGGCCTGCGCTGGAATTGCGGCGGTGTCAACCTCGCCCAGGAGAATCTGCTGGCCGCGGCCTTTCTGCTCAATCTCGATTCCGCCGCCTTCGACAGCGCCAGCTTCAAGCGCGTGGCCCATTATCTGCAGGACCTCAAGCCGCCGCCGTTTCCCTTCCTGATCGACCAGGCCGCCGCGCAACGAGGCCAAACCATTTTTCGACAGCATTGCGCCTCCTGCCACGCCTTCGGCGCCGCTGAGGTGGGACGCATCAACCCGGCGCAGCAGGTCGGCACCGATCCGGCCTACATCAATTCCTGGACCGAGAAACTCGTGGACGGCCTCAAGGCCGTTCGCAGCGGCGAATTTCATTTCGATGCCGTCCGCCTGACCGACGGCTACAACAACCTTCCCCTCGACGGCTGCTGGGCGCGCGCGCCTTACCTGCATAACGGGTCCGTTCCGGGATTATGGGATTTGCTGCAGCCGGACGAGAAACGTCCGGTTCGCTTCTACCGCGGCTACAACGTTTATGACCCCGAGAAAATGGGATTCGTGTCTGACGGCACGGAAGCCAGGCGCTTTGGGTTTGAGTACGACACGCGGCTGTCCGGCAACGGCAACCAGGGCCACGCTTACGGAACGAATTTGCATGACACGGACAAATCCGCTCTCATCGAATACCTCAAAACACTCTGACCATGGACCCATTATGAAAAAAGCTCTGCTCTGCATGGCCATTCTGGCGCTGGCTGGGATTGGCTTCTGGCTCTGGTTCATGTGGCCTCAACGCCAGCACCGTCTCGTTGAAATTCCTCCGAATGTCCGCTGGCTGGGTGTCGGCTTGAGCCTTGAGGACCAGGACCGCTGGCACGACATCTCCGAGGGCAGCGAGATGCTGCCGCTGAGTTTCCTGGAAGCGCTCAAATGCCCGCGCACCGGGCGCTCGTTTCTGGAAAGCCTGGCCGAGTACGGCTTTCTGGTCGAAAGCCAAGACCCGCACCAGTTGCCGGTGGGCTGGACGACTGAATGGCGCGCCGTGGGCTCACAAAAAGTCCCGTTCGTCGGCATTAACTGCGCCGCCTGCCACTCCGGCGAACTCCGCTATGGCCGGAACACGCTGCGCATCGATGGCGCCCCGAACCTGTTCAGCCTCGAACAATTCTTTGTGGACTTGCGGGGCGCCCTCACCGCGCTCAGGAACAGTCCGCTGGAGGCGTTTCTGTTTGTCAGGAACGTCATCCACAGCCACCACGACCCCAAAAAGGCAGGCGAATTCCTCGAAGTGTCCCCCGAAGCTTTGAGCCTGCTCCATTCAGTGGACACCGCCGATGGCCTCGACGCCGAGGAAGCCCATTTGTCGGAATTTGTCGGGGCCGCCTTCGGCAAGATCATTGACGAGCGCACAGCAGCGACGAACCTCGAGTTCTCCTATGCCGGCTTTGCGGGCGGCGCGACCGATGCCAAGCGTCAATCCGCCGTCGCGCCACCCGCCGGCCAGAGCAGCCGCGCGAGCCGCGCCCGCGAGATCATCTCCGCCCTCCACGCGTACGAACACGAGTTGGAACGTCGCCTGGAGACTTTTCGCCACCTGGCCGACGCCATCGATGCCGGCACCGATCTGGGCCCAGGGCGGGGCGATTCGTTTGGCATCATTCGCGATCTGCTTTTTCCGTTTGACCCCGTGACGCTGGACGCCCCGGTCAGCACCCCCCACCTGTTTGACTTTCGGGATTACAGATTCATCCACTGGGACGGCAACACGACCAGCGTCATGGACCGCAACATTGCGCAAGCCATCGCGCTGGGGGCGGACTTCGACAAGACCACCTTCAAGTCCACGGTGCTGCCGCGCAACCTGCACCGCCTTGAAACCATCGCGCTGAAGATTCGTCCGCCCAAATGGCCGGAAGAGGTGCTGGGCAATATTGACCGGGCCAAAGCCGCGCGCGGCCAGCCGCACTACCTGCGCCTCTGCCACGAGTGCCACCACAGCGAAAATGTTTATCCCGCCGATAAAGTCGGCACCTCGCCGCTGCGCGCGGCGAACCTCGGCCAGATGGTCGCCAACCTGCCGTTCCCGCAACAGTTGGCCGCCTTCGCCTCCCAGGCCAAATTCGTGTCCCACAAGGACCATGGCATCACGGCCGAGGAAGCCAAAAAGATGGAGCGCACGGACAGCCCCGTGTGGCGCTCCACCGGCGGCTACATCGCGCGTCCCCTCGCCGGTGCGTGGGCCACGGCGCCGTTCCTGCACAACGGCTCTGTGCCCACCCTGTTTGATTTGCTGCAGCCACAAGCCCGGCGCCCTGCCCGCTTTCCCGTCGGCCATCGGGAGTATGATCCCGTGAAAGTGGGCTTTACCACCGGACATAAAAAGTCCGGTTTGGACGTTCGACACCCAACTCAAAGGCAATGCCAATTCAGGCCATGAATACGGAGCCGGCCTCTCGGAAGACGAAAAGTGGGAACTGATCGAATACCTGAAAACTCTCTGACCGGGAATCATTAGTTGGACCGGGACCGCGCGCTTCGCTCGACCGATTTTTTGCCAGTCGCGTGCCCCGCCGCTAAACTATCGGAAACCGCGGTTGAGATTACCGCTTTTTCCGCTGCAACGGGTCCCAAAACTCGACGTTGACGTCCGTCAGAGTTCTGGCCGGGTCGCTGGGAGGATTAATCTGGGGGCTTTTCCGAAAATCGCTATGGCCATCGTTAAAGACGGCAATGCCCCCGCGCTGATGACGGTTGTTGTCGATCCCCTCCAACTGGTCGCCTGGCCCCATCCCGGCCGTGGGCCACCACAGGCTGCTGCTCCACATGCCGTCGGGCTTGGGCATCGCGTCGCCGACCACCAAATTCTGCGCGGGGTTAACCACCCAAGCCCGCTTGAACCAGGGCTTGGATGAAACCACCCAACTCCCGCTGGCCACTTGTCCGCTTGGATAAGGCCAGATACCGAGGAAAAAGGCGTTATACCCGTAGCCGACCTTGTGCGCGTCGAATTTCCAGTCCCAGGTCACGCCCAGGTCTTTCCGACGGCTTTTCAGGGAGGCGCACTTAAAGAGATTGGTGTAGGGTTTGTTGGCCATGATGGTGCGGCCCCAAAAGTCTTTGGGGTCCTCGGCCGAATCGTTGCGGTTCTGGTTGCGATGCGCCGGAAAAACGTCGTTGTTATCCTCTGTGTACAACTGCATGAAATAACCGATTTGTCTCAGGTTGTTCATGCAGGAAGTGCGGCTGCCCTTTTCCTTGGCCTTGGCCATGGCCGGGAGCAGAATGCCAGCCAAAATCGCAATGATGGCTATGACCACCAGCAACTCGATGAGAGTGAACGCCTTTGACCCAAGACAGTGCTTTTTCATAAGACAACGGCGCGAATTGGTATTTGTTTCCCATTAGATACCACAGCCACACAGCGCTGTCATGCGGAATTTGCAGCGAAATTTGCGGCTACTCCTCTTCCAGGATCGCCCAATGGTAACGGTTGACAGCCGGATTGAGCATCGTTTTTTTGCGGCCGTTGGGCCACACGATCTCGATGCTTTGCACCCGCGTTTCCCGGCCCAGCCCAAAATGCGCGGTCGTGGCCTGCTGGGAGCGATATGAATCGCCCGTCACCAGGAAGCGGATTTGCCTTGCCGCGGCTGTGGCCAGAATCACTTTCGCGCCCACGGGAGAGAAGCCGGGCGCTGACTCGCGCAGACGCAGGCCAATCCAGTGACCAGCATTCTCCGTGAAATTGGGAAAGAGATGCAGTTCCTGCCGGGTCCGGGGCCAGACCTGGAAGGTTGTGACCAGGAGATCGAGTTTGCCGTCGCCATCGAGATCGTCGCTCACCACATTGCGGCAATCCTCTTCCCTGGCCACTCCCATCAGATAGCCGGTTTCCAGAAATGATTGGCCGGATTGATTCATGAAAAAGCGGTTTTTCTCGAAACCACCGTAGGACTGGCCGGCGCCGTGATGCCGCGTATGGACCGAGCGAAAGTAGCGCTCCCAAACCGGGTCGTCTGCGGAGCTGGCCGCGTAAATGTCGTGGCGCCAAAACTCGGTTTCATAATCCGAGGCCGATCGCCCGCTGATGTGGCCGTTGACCACATAGATGTCCTCATCGCCATCGTTGTCGAAATCACCCGCGGCCACGCCCCAGGACCAGCCTGTCTGCGCGACCTGGTTGCTGAGGGCTGTTTGTTGGAAGCGCCCGTTCGTCCGGAGGTAGAGGCGGTTGCCATAAGCCATTTTCGAGCGCATCTGTTGGCGCTCCGGAAACTCGCGCAGCCCAGCCTGCCAGGAATCCAGGCGGTTGGCGGCAAACGAATTCATGCCGACGACCAGGAAATCGAGGCCGCCGTCCCGGTCAAAATCCCCAAAGACGTGGGACATGCCAAAGTTATGCCGTTCATCGAGCAGGTCGTTGGTCACGTCGGTGAAATGCCCCTGGCCATCGTTGGCATAAACGTCGGCCCCGGCAAAATCGCTCGTCACCAAAAGGTCCAGATCGCCATCCTCGTCGAGATCGACGAAGGAACTGCCATAGGTGCGCCGAAATCGTTTCTGAGCCAGACCGGCCGCCACGGTGCGGTCCTGGAAATGACCCTGTCCATCGTTGGCCAGGAGAAACGAGGGATGCCCATCGTTGGCATCATAGTAAGGGGTGGGAAACTGGCCGCCCTGGTACGGCACCTTGTATTGGGCCAGCCAGATATCCAGATCGCCGTCTTTATCCGCGTCGCCGGCGCTCATCACGAAAGGATTGGGCAATTCGGGGTCTGCCTGCCAAGCCCGATTTCCGGGGTGGAGGAAGCGGTCCTGCCGGTCGCCCTTAAACAGCGCCAAACCTTGCGGATGCGCACACAGGAAATCCACCAAGCCATCTCCGTCGAAGTCCGCCAACAGGCTTGAGTTCAAAGCGGCCAGCGGATGCTCGCAAAGCAAACCCTGCCGGAATTGGCCCTGGCCTTTGTTCCAAAAAACCAGGTTGCGCCTCGCCAGGATGATTTCGGACAATCCGTCGCCATCCAGGTCGTAAAGCTGAAGGCTCGGTTCCAGGAATTTGGCGTCGAATTTCTCGGGCGTCAGGTCCGCCGCCACAACATGATGAAACGGTGTCTCGCCCCGGCGCGAAAGCATTTCCAGGTCGCTGGCATCAATCAGCTCCGGAACCGGCTTCTCATTCGGTTGTTCCTTCTTCCGCCAAGCCACCCGCAGATGGCCGCGCACGATCCATCGCTCTTCCTGGCTGGGATTGGCCACGTGCAGCGTCAGGGCAATGACCGACCTGGCCGCCCCGTTGGTCGCCATGTCGAAGTGCGCATGCCGCCATTCCGATTGTTCCAGCCGATAGCCTTGCTGCTCGAACTTCGCCAGAAGCTGACGCCAGAGTGCGGGCGTGAGGCGCCTGACTGGATGGCTCAGACGTGTGACGGCGATGTTGTGATCGGCCATCACCGGTTGGCCGGCAGTTCCCAAAAGCAGTTCGCCAAAAGCAAACTGAGCGAGGATCGAAAAGGGTTTCTCCTGCGTTCTAAGGTCGTCCCAGAGTTGGATAAAGACGGCTTCATGCTGCTGGGCCAGCAATTCCTTGGCCCAGACCGTTTGATCCAAATGATCTCGGCGGGCTTGAATCGCCTCCATCTTCTTTACCATGACCTGATCTGACGGTGCATTGAGGCGCGTGGCAGCATTGGTCAGCCCGGAACGGCTGCCCCGTGGTGTGGGTTGGCCGTGGAACAGCCAAAAGCACCAGGCGAAGACAAATCCGGCCAGGAGCATGCCAAAAAAGATTTGAAGAATTTTGCGCAAATTCAAGGACTCAATGTGTCATATTGGTAGGTCACTCGGTTTAACATAGACGTTTATGGGTGAACATAGCAACGCCGGACGAAGCATTTGCAGTTCGACCTGCGCTTTAATGCTCTGCCTGTCCGGCCTGGCCGCCGCAGACGTCCAGGCAGAGCTGACCGAAGAGCAGGTTAATGCGCTCCAAGCCCTCGGGCACCAACGGCCGGTGGAAGACTGGCCGGAGTTGTCTGCCGCCCAAGCACGCGCACTGAAGGAAAAGGCGGAAAGGTATCTGGCCGATTGTCAAAAGTACCACCAACCGTTCGGCCTTTCCGCGGACATTCTCTTTTCCGGCTATGACCGCGCCAAAGTGGAGAAGTATGAAGGCATTGGCGATAGCGCAACGTGGACGGGGCATTACTTGGCCGCACTCGCTTTTCGATACGCCGTCACCGCCGACACCAATACGATTGCCGACATCCGGCGAGCCTTGGACGCTTATGAAGTGTTGGCGCGAGTGACGGGCCTGGCTGGGTACATGGCCCGTTTTGCCGGGCCTGCCGATGATCCGGCTTATCAGCGATACTACAGCGTCTATGGGAAAGGGGCGGATCCAAACCGCCCCGGCTATGGCACCTCCGCTTATCCGGGCAAGGGAAAATATACGAATCTGGTCTGGCTGGGGAACAGTTCGCGGGACGTTTACATCGGCGTCAACCTGGGCCTGGCCACGGTCCATCGGCTGGTGCCCGACGCCAAAATTCGCGCCCAGGTCAAGGGCTTGGTGGAATTGATCTTGCGTCAGCTCATGGGGGAAGGCTGGCTGATCAAGGACGGCCAGGGACACACGACCGTTTGCACGCCGACCTTGATCGCCACGCTCCTCCGCACCGGCGCCACGGTCAATCCCAGACGCTATCAAAGCCTCTATGACGAGAAAGCCCGGCCGGTCCTCATCGGCTCCGGGGGCGGCATCTGCAAATACTGCGATTATTTTCCGAACAACCTTCTTTATGCGATGATCTACGTTCTGGCCACGCTGGAGGCCGACCCGGCCAAGAAACCGTACTACGAGGCGCATCTGCGGCGCATGTGGCTGCAAAGCAGCGATCATCTGAACCCTTATTTTGCCGCCCTCTATCTTTCTGCGGGAGGCGAGGACGTTGATGGCGCCGCTCGCGCGACGGTGCAGGGGGTGCTCAGCGATTTTCCATCGCCGCCCCGCTGGTCTGAAAAAACCGAGAACAGCCGCCGTCGCGAGCTTGAGCTGGTGCAGATGGGCGGCAAGCAATGGGCCAAATATGCGCTGCCGATCCGGGAGCGGGTGCCGAGTGATTTTATATGGCAGCGTTCCCCCTTCCAATTGGACGGCAGCGGCGATGCACCGTTGGCTTACCCGGGGATTGATCTGGTTCTCCCCTATTGGATGGGACGGCAATGCGGCGTCATCCCGACAGGCGAGGAAACAACCGGGGCCAAACCGTAGCGACAGATGCCTGGAGCTTGATCCCTGACCGCTTTAGTTAACTTACGGCGAAGCTGTTTGCTGGGAAACGGCAACTCGCGGCAATCCGCTTTTGACTTCACGTTGGGGCAGAGGCACAGTGAATCCAGCTATGAGCACCCAGGAAATATTGTTTGCAGAAATCAAGAACCAGCCCGAACCGGTGCTGCGCGAAGTTTTGCATTACTTGAAGTTCCTCGCCCGCCAGCGCGAGGAAGAAGCATGGGCCGACCTGCTTCCCACCCGCGAAGTGGAACAGGAAGTTCTCGACCTCCTCGACCGCAAATGAACCCGCGCCACGGCGAAGTCTGGCTGGTGGACATGGGCCTGGCCGCCAAGACCCGGCCCGCCGTTGTCCTCATCGCCGACCATCTCAACGCCCCGCGCTCGCTTCTCATTCAATTTGAAGGCCATCAAGACAGCGCTTCTCAAAGCGTGCGCTCTGTGACTGACACCGTCGATCTGCCGCACCCGACGTAGCGGCCCAGATGCACATCCATGCCCAGCTTGATGACTCGGGGCGATCGAGCGCGACCTCCCGCAGAACCCGCCGGCCAGCAGGTGCTGGCTGGCGTCACTGGCGCCGCCTGGCCAGCCGTCATGACGACGTTAACCAAGCGCTCGATTTCTGGCTGGCCGTTCCGCACAGAAGGCGCGGCCTGAACCGATGGGGCCACATTCCCACTCGCGCTTTCCCGTGAAACGGTTAATCTTAAAACCATGAAAAAACTCCTTTTCGGCCTGGTTTTACTCGCTCTGACGTGGACGGGGCACCGATGCGGCCTTGCTTTCCAGGTGGCCGCGGCGGCGGATCGAGATTATGCTGCCATCCGCAAACAAATGGTTGAAGAGCAGCTCAAAGGTCCCGGCCGCGGCATCAAAAACCCCCGCGTTCTCGAAGCCATGCTCTCAGTGCCGCGTCATGAGTTTGTGCCCGATCTCTTTCGCTTTCAAGCGTATGCGGATCACCCCGTGGCCATCGGCCACGGCCAGACCATTTCCCAGCCCTACATCGTCGCCTTTATGACGGAGCAGCTTGATCCGAAACCCACCGACCACGTGCTCGAAATCGGGGCCGGCTCCGGCTATCAAGCCGCCGTCCTGTCCGGGTTGGTGGCGAAGGTTTATACGATGGAGATTGTTGAACCGCTCGGCCGCCGCGCCGAAGCCACCTTGCAGCGGTTGAACTTCAAGAACGTCAAAGTCAAAGTGGGCGACGGCTACCAAGGCTGGCCTGAGTTTGCTCCGTTCGACGCCATCATCGTCACGTGCGCTCCGGACCATGTGCCGCGCCCTTTGATCGAGCAACTCAAGGAAGGCGGGCGCATGATCATTCCGGTGGGCGAACGTGACGAACAATCCTTGTATCTCCTGGTCAAGAGCGGACAGGAAGTCAAACGGCGCGCCGTGCTGCCCGTCCGGTTTGTGCCCATGACCGGCCAATCAGATCGGGCCAAGCCCAACAAGAAGTAGGGCCCTGCCAAGGCTGCCTATGTTCGAGTTGATCATCCATACCCTCGCCGCCGTTGCGGCGGCAGAGGCCAAGGGCGACAAACCCGCCGTCACCCAAGCCACCAGAGACGCCTACGACCGGCTCAAGCGGAAGCTCCTTAATCGGTTTGCCGCCAACGCCGATGTCACACGCGCGATCGAGGCCGTCGAACAAAAACCTGAATCGAAAGCGCGTCGGGACGTGCTGGCGGAAGAAATGCAGGCCGTCCTGAAGGAATCAGATGCTGAGCTGGCACGTCTGGCGCAAGCGCTCTTGGACCTCCTCCGGCAGGAACAGAATCTCCCTCCAAACGCCTGCCAGCTCCTTCAATCCGGCTCGGGCGCTCTGGCTGTCGGCTCCAGAGCGATGGCTGGCGGTGAACGGAGCGTGGTCGTCAAAGGTGACCTCACCGACAGCAAGGTTTTCACGGGTGACATCTATATTGGCAGCCCGCCTGCTGACGATGCTCAAGCGCTTTCCCTCTACCGCCAGATGCTCGTCCGCTCCTGTCGCACGCTGCCGCTGCGCAGAGTTGATGTCGAAGCCAGCGACCCCACAAGCGGACAAAAACGGCTCGAACTCGATCAGGTTTATGTGGCTTTGGACACCACGGCCCCGCTTTTTGAAGAGAAGCTGGCGGATTCGCAAGGACGCCCCTTCCTACGTCCGCCAACCAAAACCGAAGAACGGCGCCTCTCTGTCCTCGAAGCCACCGTCGTTCGGCGGCGCCTTGTTCTCCAGGGCGATCCTGGCTCCGGCAAATCCACCTTCCTCAGCCACCTTTGCCTTTGTCTCGCTGCGCATGGTTTGGACCCCGAAGGTGGCTGGCTGAAGCGCTTGCCGGACTGGCCGAGGGCTGAGGCTCAACTTCTGCCGATCACCATCATACTGCGGGACTTCGTTCGCACCTTGCCGGAAAAGCCGGGTCAAGCCGAGCCCAGCCATGTCTGGGAATTCGTCGTTAGCTATCTTGAAAAGAAGAACCTGCCGTTCGCGGCTGAACCGCTCCGTTCCGCCCTGGAGAAGGGACAGGGAATATTCCTCTTTGACGGCTTGGACGAGATTCCGTCCGACCGGCAACGGAAGTTCGTGCGCGATGCCGTGGCGGAATTTGCCGCATGCTATCCGAAGTGCCGCGTGCTGGTCACCTGTCGGACGCTTTCCTATCAGAACCGCGAGTGGCAGTTGCCAGATTTCCAGCCCTTCACACTGGCCCCTGCTATGGGGTGGTGTGTCAACTGGAATTTTTTCTTTTCATTCAG
>ERZ1292640.632-Hain-H43-02um-R1-632-length-28615-cov-19_pt1 | contig 22505 bp, 17 predicted proteins | sample MGYA00564404_ERZ1292640 | MGnify/ENA primary metagenome ERZ1292640 (study PRJEB36523, sample SAMEA6512636) | groundwater metagenome | collected 2019-01-08 | study: AquaDiva: Metagenomics assemblies of 32 groundwater samples
ATAGCATTTTCCTGCTGAACCTGCAGTACACAAATGCGTGAGCAAATGCTGGCAGTGCAAGCAGCCGGTCGCCAGCGAAAGCTGGCAACGAAAAAGGGCCGGCTTTCGCCGGCCCTTCGTACGCTTACGCTTACGCTACGCTACAAACGTTTACGCGGCGCGGTGCAGGTTCTGGTTTGCCGCAATCATGCCGCCTGTGACGGTGTCGAACTGCGGGGCAACGCCTTCGGCGGCCTCGCGAACCGCGAACGGGATATCGCCACGGGCGAGCCCGAGGTCGGCCAGTTCACGGTCGGTCATGCGCAGTAGCTGGGCCTCGGCGGCGCGTAGCTTGAGGTCCGCCTTGACCGCCGCAATGAGACGGTCATACCGGCGGCCCAGCCACAGCAGGGCGTCGCCCATGGCATTTGCCATGAGTTCGGCGCGGGCATAGCGCGCGCGCAACTCGATCAGGCGTCGGTCGACGAGGGAAAAGCCGACCTTGGCAATATCGTTCCTCCCCGCCGGCGTAGTTTCGCTGGTCAGATTTTCAAACATCTGAATCGGCTGGGTCATCATGGTAGTCTCCTTCTATAGTGCGACGCGATACGCGATGCTGCATCGCACTAAGCAAATATAGAGCCTTGAGTTACAACGATAAGTCGGTTGGCCGACTTTCTGATATGCACTGGACGCATGGGGCACAATAAATTGGCATTTCGCAGTTGCGAACGAACGAATCTTGCGCTGTTTGCCTCGTTTCGATCCCCCGCGTAGGGTTCAGGCGACCATGAGTTCAGCCCCCGACGACGTCCTTCAGCTCCTGCGCCAGCGCGGCCGCGAGATCGATCCCTCCGCCCTTGCGTCCCTGATGCGCGGCGTGGCCGCCGCCCCGGAGGGACTGGCCGGCCCCGAATGGGTCGAACTGATCGCCCCCGATCCCGATGCCGAGTTGACCAAGGCGTTGACCACCTGGCGGGCAGAACTTGTCGCGGCCGGCGACGGCCTCGACATGGTGCCGGCGCCGCCAGACCGCCTGGAGCTGTTGCGCGCCGAACTCGCGCGACGTGGCATCGACGGCTTCGTGGTGCCGCGCGCCGACGAGCATCAGGGCGAGTACGTGCCGCGCGGCTCCCAGCGCCTGGCCTGGCTCACCGGCTTCAGCGGCTCGGCGGGCCTTGCCATCGTGCTGGCCGATCGCTCGGCGATCTTCATCGACGGCCGTTATACCCTGGCCGTGCGCGACCAGGTCGATACGGCGGCGTTCGTGCCCCATCAGGTCCCTGAAGAATCGCCCGAGGCCTGGATTGCCGAGAACCTGCCAAGCGGCGGCAAGCTCGGATTCGATCCCTGGCTGCAGACCGTCGACGGCCACGAGCGCTTCACCCGCGCCTGCCAGCGCGCGGGGGGATCCTTCGTTCCGGTGGAACCCAATCCGATCGACGCGGTCTGGCGCGACCGGCCGCCGGCACCGCTGGCGCCCGTGCTCCCGCAGCCCGTCGAATTCGCCGGCGAAGCGAGCGAAGCCAAGCGCACGCGTGTTGCCGGCATCGTCTCCGCCAAGGGTGCCGATGTCGCGCTGATCACCGCGCCCGACTCGATTGCCTGGTTGCTCAACGTCCGCGGTGGCGACGTGCCCCGCACGCCGTTCGCGCTGGGCTTCGCCCTGCTGCACGGCGACGGCCATGTCGATCTCTACATGGACCGTCGCAAGATACCCGACCGCACCCTTGCCTGGCTCGGCAACGCCGTCACGCTGGCGCCTCCCGAGGAACTGGGCAGCGCGCTCGAGACGCTGGGCAAGATGGGCAAGCGCGTCATGATCGAAAGCTCGACGGCACCGCATTGGGCCGCCACCCGCCTGCAGCAGGCCGGCGCCACGATGGTGCGCGAAGCCGATCCGGTCGCGCTGCCCAAGGCCTGCAAGAATGCCGTGGAACTCGCCGGCATCCGCGCCGCGCATCATCGCGACGGCGCCGCGGTCAGCCGCTTCCTGGGTTGGCTGGCGCGTGAATCGAGCGACGGGAAGCTACGCGAACTCGAGGTCTCCGACCGCCTGCAGGCGCTGCGCGAGCAGACGGGCAAGCTGCGCGACCTCAGCTTCGATACCATCTCCGGCGCCGGGCCCAATGGCGCGATCGTGCACTACCGCGCCAGCGAGGCGACCGAACGGGTGTTGCAGCCGGGCAGCCTCTATCTCGTCGATTCAGGCGGACAATACCGCGACGGCACCACCGACATCACCCGGACCGTGGCCATCGGCACGCCGTCGCTCGAGATGCGCGACCGCTTCACCCGCGTGCTGAAAGGCCATATCGCGCTTGCCTCCGCCCGCTTCCCGGCCGGCACCACCGGCTCGCAGCTCGATGCGCTCGCGCGCTATCACCTGTGGCAGGCCGGCCTCGACTACGATCACGGCACCGGGCACGGCGTCGGTGCCTACCTGTCGGTCCACGAGGGCCCCCACCGCATCTCCAAGATGGCCAACAGCGTGCCCCTGCTGCCCGGCATGATCGTCAGCAACGAACCGGGCTACTACAAGACCGGCGCCTACGGGATTCGTATCGAGAACCTGGTGGCGGTGCGCGAGGTCGCGATCGACGGCGCTGACCGCCACTACTGCGAATTCGAGACGCTGACGCTGGCGCCGATCGATCTCGCCTGCGTCGACACGAGCCTGCTGACCGATCCCGAGCGGCAATGGCTGAACGCCTACCACCGACGCGTACGCGAGGCTGTCGGGCCCGAGGTCGACGAGACGACGCGCGCATGGCTCGCCGAGGCGACGCGCGCGATCTAAAACTCATACTGGGACCGCGGGCCTCCAGGCCCGCTCAGATTCATGAGCGGGCCTGGAGGCCCGCGGTCCCAGAAAATCAGTCTTTCAGTTCCACACGACCGAGCACGACGTCCTGATAGACATCGAGCGACGGCAGTCCACCCGTGTGCATGAAGAGCACCTTGGCGTTGGGCTTGAAGTGGCCCTGCCGCGCGAGCCCAATGAGGCCTGCCATGATCTTTCCGGTATAGACCGGGTCGAGCAGGATGCCTTCGGTCCGCGCCAGCATCTGAACGGCTTCCACCATCTTTGCGTTGGGCACGGAGTATTTCGGCTGCCAGAAGCCGCCAAAGCTCTTCACCACTTCGCGCGGCACCTTGCCGATTCCAAGGAGGTCGGCCACGGCCTGCGCCTCCTTGTAAACCAGCGGCTCCTGATCGGCCGGATCGCGGCTGACACCGATTCCGATCAGCGGGATCTTGATGTGATTGCCGAAGAAGCCCGCCACCATACCGCCATGGGTCCCGGAGCTGCCCGAGCCGACCACGACGGCATCGAGCGCCAGCCCCATGTCAAACCATTGCTGCTGCATTTCCTGCACGCACGCGACATAGCCCAACCCGCCAATCGCGTTCGAACCGCCTCCCGGGATGATGTAGCCCTTGCGACCCAAGGAGGCGACTTCCTGCGCAACCCTCGACATTGCAGCACCCATATCCGAACCGCCGGGCACCACGGTGATGGCTTCGACGCCCATCAACTCGAACATGAAATTGTTGCCGCCAGCCTCCTTGCGATAACTGCCGGGGACGCGTTCCTCGATCACGAAGCGGCATTTTAGCCCTTCCTTCACCGCGGCAGAGAGAGTGATGCGGCAATGATTGGACTGCGGCGCGCCGCAGGTGATCAGCGTATCGGCACCCTGCGCCAGCGCATCCGCGGCCAGGAATTCGAGCTTGCGGGTCTTGTTGCCGCCGGGAAACAGGCCCAGCAGATCGTCGCGCTTGATCCAGATCTCCGGACCGACGCCACCCGGACAGCTCGCCGCCAGCGCCTTGGTAAAGTGCGGAAGCAGCTCAATCGGCGTAGGGGCGTGAGTGTAACGACGACGCGGGAAACGGGCCAAATCCATTCGATCAACTCCAGCGAGAAACTTCAATTGAGCGCTGCCGCGAGTGCAGGCGACAGACGAGCCAGAAAACGACTATTCCATGATGGTGCCGCAAGCGATGCGATCGCCGGCATTGCCGATCGGGTCAGCTCTTATCCGACATTCCCTCAATGACCACTTGGCACGCTACAAGCTCTAGCATCCTGCTGGGTTCCGAGGAAGCCATCGGCGGCCGGCAAATTTTCTCCAGCGCTTCCGCCGTGCTCGACGTCCGATACAACCTTCGATCCATTCGTCTGGATCGCGATTCAACCGCTGGCCTCGCAGAGGCGAGGCCACATCCCTCCTGTTCAGTAACGGGAAGGAGCTTATGAAGAGAGCTTCATCCACTCTTCTTCCGTCATGGTCTGCACGCCGAGCTCGGCCGCCTTGCGTGCCTTCGAACCGGCGTTCTCGCCCACGACGACGAGGCTGGTTTTCTTCGACACCGAGTCCGTGACCTTGGCGCCCAACTCCTCGGCCCGCGCTTTGGCGGCGTCGCGGGTCATCGAACTCAATTCGCCGGTGAAGACCATGATCTTGTCCTTGAGCAGCGCATCGGCCGCCACCACCCGGCGCTCAACCGGCTGGACGGTCAGCTCCTTCAGGAGATCGCGTATGATGTCGACGGTGTGGCCTTCGCCGAAGAAGGTGCACATGGCATCGGCGGTGGTGACGCCGATCTGTTCGATATTGCACAGGCGGCCGTAGCTCGGGCCCACTTCGACTACGGCCTTTTCCTTCTTGACGGCATCTGGCTGCTTCTTGCGCTCCTTAGTGGCGGCCAGCATCTCGGCCAGCCAAGTGTCGGCGTCGCCGTACTCCTGCGCCAGGAGCTTGGCCGTCGCCTCGCCGATCAGCGGGATGCCGATGGCGTTGATCAGGCGGTCGAGCGGGATCGAACGCCGCGCCTCGATGGCGGCCACCAGATTACGCACCGAGAGATCACCCCAGCCTTCGCGCTTCATGATCTCCGCGGCGCGGCCCGGCAGGCGGAAAATGTCGCCCGGCACCTTGAGCAGGCCATCGTTGAAGAAATTCTCGATATGCGTGCCGCCTAGTCCCTCGATGTCGAAGCAGCTGCGCGACACGAAATGGCGCAGCCGCTCGACCTGCTGGAACGGGCATTCCAGCCCGCCCGAGCAGCGCCGCACCACGCCACCCTCCTCGCTCGCGACCTTGGTCCTGAGTGGGCAAGGGCAACGGGCCGGGAATTCGTACTTGTGGGACTTCTTCGGGCGCTCTTCCGCAACGAAGCCCAATACTTGCGGAATTACATCGCCGGCGCGCTGCACGATCACCATGTCGCCGACGCGCACGTCCAGGCGCTCGATCTCATCGGCGTTGTGCAGCGTGGCGCGAGAGACCATGACGCCGCCGACATTCACCGGTTCGAGATCGGCGACCGGCGTCAGCGCCCCGGTGCGACCGACCTGGATGACGATGTCGTTGAGCCGCGTGCGAGCCTGCTCGGCCGGGAATTTGTGGGCAATCGCCCAGCGCGGCGCGCGGCTGACGAAGCCCAACCGCTCCTGCCAGTCGATGCGGTCGACCTTGTAGACGACGCCATCGATGTCATACGGCAGCGACGGTCGCTCGGCGCCCATCCTGCGGTAATAATCGAGGGTCTGCTGCGGCGTCCGGCAAAGCTTGCTGAGCGGATTGACCCGAAAGCCCCAGTCCTTCAGCAGCTTGAGATAGTCACTATGCGTTTTCCAGGTGCGCGGCTCGGCAGCACCCCAGGCATAGGAGAAGAAACGCAGTGGACGGCTGGCCGTGATGTCGGGATCGAGCTGGCGCAGCGACCCGGCGGCGGCATTGCGCGGATTGGCGAAGGTCTTCTCCTCGGCCGCCTCCTGGCGCTTGTTCATCTCCTGGAACGCCTTGCGCTCCATATAGACTTCACCGCGCACCTCGATGAGCTTGGGTGCCTTGCCCTTGAGCTTGTGCGGGATGTCCTTCACGGTGCGCAGGTTGGCCGTGACGTCCTCGCCGGTGGCTCCGTCGCCGCGTGTGGCGCCGACGACGAGTTCGCCGTCCTCATAGCGCAGACTGATCGACAGCCCGTCGATCTTGGGCTCGCAGGCAAGCGCGATTTCGGCGTCCGCCGCGAGGTCGGTGTCCTTCTCCAGTGCGCGGTGCACCTTCTCGAGGAAGGCCTGCAAGTCCTCCTCGGCGAAGGCATTGTCGAGCGACAGCATGGGGCGGACGTGCCTGACCTTGGCGAAGGCCGTGGTCGGCGTCGGCGCCACCTTCTGCGTCGGGCTGAACATGTCGACGAGTTGGGGGAAGCGGTCCTCGATCGCCTTCAGCCGCTGGCGCAGCCGGTCGTAGTCGGCATCCGAGATCTCCGGATCGTCCTTCTCGTGATAGAGCTTGTCGTGATGGGCGATTTCGTCGGCCAGCCGCTTGTGTTCGGCCCGCGCCTGACGCTCGGTCAGCTCGTCGACCGCGAGCGAAGCCACGACCTTGGCGGCACGCGACATCGCCGCCTACTCCGCCGTCGCCAGCAGGCGGTCGGCCGCCGCCCGCGCCTCGGCCGTCACCTCGGCCCCCGACAGCATGCGGGCGATCTCCTCGCGGCGGCCCTTGGCGTCGAGCGCCAGCACGTCGGTGCTGGCGGCACTCCGGGTCGTGGTTTTGCGGATCAGCCAGTGCCGGTCGGCGATGGCCGCGACCTGCGGCGAATGAGTCACCACCAGCACCTGGACGTCGCGGGAGAGCCGTTTCAGGCGCTCACCCACGGCCGCCGCGGTGGCGCCGCCAATGCCGGAGTCGACCTCGTCGAACACGATGGTGGCGGCATCGCCCACCTTGGCCAGGCAGACCTTTAGCGCCAGCAGGAAGCGCGAGAGTTCACCGCCCGATGCGATCCGGGCGATCGGCGCCGGCGGCGTACCGGGGTTGGTGGCGACCATGAACTGGATGCGGTCGGTGCCGGACTCCGACCATTCGGCCTCGGACAGCGGCGCCAGTTCGGTGACGAACTTGGCCTTCTCGAGCTTGAGCGGCCCGAGTTCGGCCGCCACGGCTCGGTCGAGCCGGGTGGCACCCTTGCGGCGGGCTGCCGATTGCGCCTCGGCGACCGCCACATAGCTCGCGCGCGCAGCCTTGGCCGCCGCCGCGAGCTGCTTCAGGCCGACCTCGCCCGAGTCGAGCGCGGCAAGCTGGTCCGTCATCTTCCCGGCGAACACCGCCAGTTCCGCCACAGGGACGTTGTGCTTGCGTGCCAAGGCGCGCAGTGCGAACAGCCGCTCCTCAATCTTCTCCAGCCGCGCCGGATCGAACTCCAGCGCGTCTCGCGCCGCTTCCAGCTGCGCCTGCGCTTCGGTGGCCTCGCTCAGCGCCCGGTCAAGCACAGCGAGCGACGCATCGAGACGACCGGCGGCCTTGTCGACATTGCGCTCGATCAGGCGATGGGCCGTGCGCAAGGCGGCAAGCGTTCCCCGGCCCTGCTCCAGCTCGGCGAGCGCCTGTGCCACGGCCTCGCCCAGCGTGCTGCCGGCGCGCAGCAATTGCCGTTCGGAGGCAAGCTTCTCCTCGTCGTCGGCCTGCGGTGCCAGCGCCTCCAGTTCCGTCACGGCATGACGCAGGAAATCCTCGTCGCGCCGCGCCGCCTGGGCTGCCGCCTCCGCCTCGGCACGCGCCTGCTCGGCCGCCCTCCATTGCCACCATGCCGTGCGAACGGCGTCCGCGTGCTTCTCCAGACCCGCGAAGGCATCGAGTGAGGTGCGATGCGTGGCGACATCGAGCAGGCCGTGCTGCTCCATCTGTCCCTGGATTTCGACCAGGGTATCGCCGAGCCGGCGCAACAGCCCGACCGACGCCGGTTGGTCGTTGACGAAAGCGCGTCCCCTCCCGTCGGCGCCGATCGTGCGGCGCAGAGTCAGGACGTCCTCATCGGCCAGCCCCTGTTCGGCGAGAATGGCGTGGACGGGATGGACCTTGGGCAGATCGAACGAGGCCGCCACCGAGGCCTGGAAGGCGCCGCGCCGCACGGCGGCGGAGTCGGCGCGGGCGCCCATCGCAAGGCCGAGGGCATCGATCAGGATCGACTTGCCGGCGCCGGTCTCGCCGGTGAGGACTCCCAGGCCACCCTTGCCGGCGCGCGCGAAGGCAAGGTCGAGCTTCTCGATCAGGACGAAGTCACGGATCGAAAGCGAGACAAGCATGCAGCCCTGTCAGAACAGCCCAAAGAACCAGCTGGACTTCTCGTCCGGCGGCTTTTGGCCTTCGCCGGTCATCAGGAAGTAGCTGTCCTGGTACCATTCGCTGCCCGGAAAATTGTAGCCGAGCACGGCGGCGTTCTCCTGGGCCTCGCTCTTCACACCCAGCGACAGATAACATTCCACGAGCCGATGCAGCGCCTCCGGCACATGGGTGGTCGTCTGGTAGCGCTCGATCACGACGCGGTAGCGATTGATCGCCCCGACGTATTGCTGATTCGCCTGGTAATAGCGGCCGACGGCCATCTCCTTGCCGGCCAGATGGTCGATGGCGAGTTCGACCTTCAGGCGCGCATCGCGCGCATACGGCGATCCGGAGAAGCGCTTGACCACTTCGGCCAGCGCCTCGAGCGCCTGCTGGGTGACGCGCTGGTCGCGGCCGACGTCGGAGATCTGCTCGTAATAGCAGAGTGCCTTCAGGTAGTAGGCATAGGCCAGGTCGCGATGGCCGGGATGGAGCTGGATGAAGCGGTCCAGCGCAATGACGGCATCGTCGTACTTGTTCGACTGATAGTAGGCGAAGGCGGCCATGAGCTGGGCCTTGGTGGCCCACACAGAATAGGGGTGCTGGCGATCGACTTCCTCGAATCCCTTCGCCGCCTTCTTGTATTCCTGCACGCTGAGCTGATCGAGCGCATTGTTGTAAAGCACCTCGACCGGCGTCTCGACGTAGTTCTTGTCGTCGTCCGACGAGCCGCAGCCAGCCAGGCCCAGCGCCAGCCATGCCAGCGCTAGCCCCAGCGTTGCCAGAACCCGTCCACTTCTACCTACGCCCGCTATCGACATTTCCCATCCGTCAAATCGATGTGCCGCCGGGTTATATCACGCGGCCGCCAAAAAAAGAGGGGCCGAACGGCCCCTCGATAGGATGCGTGGAGAACTCTCGGGTCTGCGTCAGTTGGCTTGCCGGCGCAGGAAGGCAGGAATTTGCAGGTCATCGTCATCTCGTGCGGGTTTGGTCCGCTCGGTGACGTCGAGGCTGATCGAGGTCTGCACGGGCGCCGCCCGTACAACAGGCTTGGCGGCCACGGCCACGACGTTTTCCGGGGCGGCACGCGGCACCGGCGGCTCGGCGGGCGCCGCCGCGGCCATGGGTTTCGGCGCCGAGAAGGCACCGGTGATGCGCTGGAAGAGGTTGGGCGATCGGCTGTCGCCGGCTGCCCGCGCGGCCATCGGTCGCGTGGCCGGCTCTGAGGCACGCACCGCCGGCTTCATCGCCGGGCGGCTGACACGCCAGTCGTTCTCGTCGACCAGCGGCTTCTGGGCGGCGGACGCGGCGGCGGCAGGCGCCGCAACGTGCGCCGGAACCGGAGCGGAAGCCGCGATCGGTGCGGCAACCGGCGGAGCCGCCACGGGTGCCGGAGCAGCCACAGGCACAGGAGCTTCGAGCGGTGCCGTCATGATCTGCACCGGAATTGGCGCTTCGTCGATCGCCGCCGGGGCAGCCATCACCGGAGCCGGCGCATGCACCATGGCAGGCGGTGCGGCGATCGGAGCCGGTGGCGGCGCCACGGGAGCGGCCATGACCGGTGCAGCGGGGATCGGCGCGGCCGGTGCTGCCATTGCCGCAGTCGGCATCGCGACACGACCGACCGGCGGCATGGCCGGGCGGCTGAGTGCTGGCTGGCCGGTCTGCATCGGACGGTTCATGTCGAGCGACAGGTAGTTTGGTGCCGGCTGCTGTGCCGCCATGGCGGAGATGCCGGTCGAAACCACCGAAACGCGCATGCGGCCCTGCATCGTGGCATCGAAGGTCGACCCGAAGATGATGTTGGCGTCGGCATCCACTTCCTCGCGGATGCGATTGGCCGCCTCGTCGACTTCATGCAGCGTCATGTCGAGGCCGCCGGTGATGTTGATGAGAACGCCCTTGGCGCCCTTCATCGAATGATCTTCCAGCAGCGGGTTGGAGATCGCCGATTCGGCAGCGACCCGGCTGCGGTCCGGCCCCTCGGCCTCGCCGGTACCCATCATCGCCTTGCCCATCTCGCCCATCACCGTCCGGATGTCGGCGAAGTCGAGGTTGATCAGGCCGGGCATGACCATGAGATCGGTGACGCCGCGCACGCCCATGTGCAGCACGTCGTCGGCCATCTTGAAGGCGTCGGCGAAGGTCGTCTTCTCGTTGGCGATCTTGAACAGGTTCTGGTTGGGAATGACGATCAGCGTGTCGACCACCTTCTCCAGTTCCAGGATGCCCTGCTCCGCCGACTGCATGCGGCGTCGGCCCTCGAAGTGGAACGGCTTGGTCACGACGCCGATGGTGAGAATGCCCTGCTCGCGCGCGGCCGCGGCGATAACGGGCGCCGCACCGGTGCCGGTGCCGCCACCCATACCGGCGGTGACGAAGACCATGTTGGCGCCATCGAGAAGCTGCAGAATCTCGGGCAGCGCCTCCTCGGCCGCCTGACGGCCAACTTCGGGTCGCGCGCCGGCGCCCAAGCCCTGGGTAATGGTGATGCCGAGCTGGACGCGCCGGTCGGCAAGCGACTGGCCAAGCGCCTGCGCATCGGTGTTGGCGACGATGAATTCGACGCCTTCAAGCGCGGCGCTGATCATGTTGTTGACGGCGTTTCCGCCCGCGCCGCCGACACCCACGACGGTGATCCGCGGCTTAATCTCCGACTCCTTTTGAGGGAGGCTGAGGTTGATTGTCATTCGGCTTTCTCCACGCAAACGAGGGGGGTATCTGCTCGGAGTAGCGACGCGGACCCTTTATTAGTTAAAGACCCTTCCTCGCCACCGGCTTTTTCTTGTCGTTGTCTACAGCCTGTAGGAACTTTTACGTCCCACACAACATATTGCCTAAAAGTTATCTCTAATCCAACTGCCAATACGACCGATCCGACTCGCCTGGGCTTCCGTCGATGCCGGCTGCGCTTGCGCCGTCGCGTGGTGGTGGAGGGCGAACGACAGCAATCCCGCGGCGGCGGAAAATGCAGGCCCGCCGGTGGAATCGGCCAGTCCTGCGAGGCGCAACGGCGCTCCGGTCCGGACCTTCTTGTTGAGAATAGCCGCAGCGACCTCGGGAACGCCGTCGAGTTGGCAACCGCCACCCACCAGAACGGCCCGGCCGCCGGCCAACTTATCCACACCGCTGGCCTCGAGTCGGCTGCGCACGAGTTCGAATGTCTCCTCGATGCGCGGGCGAATGATGCCGACCAGGATCGACCGCGGAATATGATTGGGCCGGGTGCGATCCTCCTCGCCGATCAGCGGCACGTCGATGATGTCGTACTCGTCATTGGGCTTGGCGACGGCGCGGCCGATCTGGGTCTTCATCCGCTCGGCGTGGGCAAGCGGCGTCGACAGGCCGCGGGCGATGTCGCGGGTCACGTGATCGCCGCCAACCGGGATCGAATCGACGTGAACGAGGTGACCCTCGTAGAAGACGGCGATCGACGTGGTGCCGGCGCCCATGTCGATCAGCGTGACGCCGAGATCGCGCTCGTCGGACACCAGGGAACTCAGCCCCGCGGCATGCGAGGCCACGACCCGCTCGGCGATTTCGAGATGGGCACGACGCACGCAGACCTGCAGATTGCGCATCGCGCCGCTCGCCGCCGTGACGAGATGGACGTCGACGCCCAGCCGCTCGCCGAACATGCCGCGCGCATCCCGGACGGGTGTGCCGTCGACCGAGTAGCCGATGGCGGCGGAATGGATGATGTCCCGGTCGGCCGTCTCGGCGGGAAGCAGGATATGCTGCTGCACGCGGCGCACGTCGCGCTCGCCGATCTCGTGATGGCCGATGGCCACCTCAAGGCTCTGATTGTGCGAGGCGGCCGAACCGCCGCTCACGCCCACGATGACCTCGCGGACGTGCTCGCCACACATCTCCTCCGCAGTCGATACCGCCGAGGAGATCGCACGGGTCGCGGCCTCCATGTCGACGATGTTGCCGGAGCGCATGCCCAGCGCAGGCTGATGGCCGATGCCGACCACCCGAAGTCCCTGCCCATCGACGCGCGCCACGAAACAAACGACTTTGTTGGTTCCGATGTCGAGCGCCGCAATAACGCCGTTTCTTGCCTTCGCCACGATGTCCCCCGTCTCTACGCGTACACTTTAGGTTTCATTCGACGTCACGCCGGACCCGGCGACGCATCGGCGCCCGGACCGCGTTTCCTGAGATAGAGCTTGTCCGGCAACCGGAGATCGACGACACCATACTCGCGCGACAGCAGCTTGTGTTGGCCGTCGAGCTTGGCGAGCTGCTGGAGGGCTGCGACCGCATCCTCCTCGGGCAGCCAGATCTCCACGCCGTTGCTCAAAACCAGGTTCCAGCGCCGCTGGCCGACCCACACGGCGGCGCGCAGCTGGCGGGCGACCGCCGGCTCGTAGGCGAGCAGCAGCAGTAGCTCGCCGACATGCTCGGGCGCGCCAGGCCCGCCCAGCAGCAGCAACGACTCGGCGCCGGGCGGCATGCGGCTCGCCTTCACGGTACGGCCATTCCGGTCGATCAGCGTGTATTCGGTGCCGTTCTGCCAAAGAGCGACGGCCCGGCGCTCGCGCAGGGTCACGTAGAGCGTATCCGGCAGACGCCGCTCGACGGTGGCGCTGGCTACCCAATCGATGGCCTCGAGGCGCTGGCGGGACGCCTGCAGATCGACGCCCAGCAGCGAATCTCCCGGCTTGACGTTGAGGGCGGCCAGAATGGCGCTGCGTTCGACATAGTCGCGACCCTCGACGGTAACATCGGCAAGCTTGAAAGGCGTGATCGCGCCCACGACGCTGTGCGTGACCGCATCGATGCGGGACTGGACCTCGACCAGCCAGCCCTCGCGCCAGGCCCACCAGCCGCCGCCCCCACCGCAGCCGAGAAGAAGAACGGCGACGCCGAGCAGGATCGGTTGTCGCCATAGCGGCCGGCCGGTCTTGCGCATCGGACCGCGCTTCTTGCGGCGGTCGTAGTCGCGCCGGTTGGCCGTGGTCTTGCCCGTCGTCTTGGCCGTCGTCCTGCGAGGTGCCGCGCTCATGACGGAAACCTCGCATTATCGATCATCCAGGTCATGAGCTCGGACCATGAGATGCCGGCCCATTTCGCCTGCTCCGGCGCGAGCGACAGCGGTGTCATGCCGGGCTGCGTGTTGAGTTCGAGCACGACCAGACCGGTCGTCCCCGGCTGCGAATCGTCCCAACGCAGGTCGGTGCGGCTGAGGCCGCTGCAGCCGAGCGCCTGATGGGCCGTCAGCGCCCATTCCCGGGCGAGCTCGTAGACCGCGGCCGGGATCGGTGCGGGGATCAGGTGCTCGGTGATGCCGTCAGTATATTTGGCCTCATAGTCGTAGAAGCGGGTACGCGGACGCAGTTCCGTCACGGCCACGGCGCGGTCGCCCATCACCGCCACGGTCAGTTCGCGGCCGGGCACGAACTTCTCAACCAACACGCGCTCGCCGAATGCGGCCTCGGCCGCCTCGACGGCAGCGAGGTTGTCGCCTTCGCGAACGATGTGAACGCCGACGCTAGAGCCCTGGTCGATCGGCTTCACGACATAGGGCCGCGGCATCGGATCGCCTGACGCGAGCGAGCGGCGCTCGATCACTATGCCATCGGCCACGCGCAGCCCGAGCGCGCTGAAGGCGTGGCGCGCCATCGGCTTGTCCATGGCGATTGCCGAAGCGAGTACACCGGAATGCGTATAAGGCACCGCCATGATCTCGAGCACGCCCTGGATGCAGCCGTCCTCGCCGTAGCGGCCGTGCAGGGCGTTGAACACGACGTCGGGGCCGCCGCCGGCCGCGGGCCGCAGAAAATCCACCAGCGCCCGCAGGTCGCGCTTCACGTCGTATTCGATGACCTTGTGGCCGCCTTCGCGTAATCCTTCAGCGCAGGCGCGACCGCTCACCAGTGAGACCTCGCGCTCGGGCGACCAGCCGCCCATCAGGACCACGACGGTACGCGTCATGCTTCGGCTCCGCTCAGCACAGGTTTCGGCTCTCCGATCCGGCGGATTTCCCATTCCAGCCGCACGCCGCTTTGCGCGAAGACGCGTCGCCGCACCTCCTCGCCCAATGCCTCGATGTCGGCCGCCGTCGCCGCCCCGAGATTGATCAGGAAGTTGCAGTGTTTCTCCGATACCTGCGCGTCGCCGATGCGCAGACCGCGGCAACCGGCGCGATCGATCAGTTCCCATGCCTTGTGGCCGGGAGGGTTGACGAAGGTAGAGCCGCCGGTGCGGCTGCGCGGCTGGGACTCGGTTCGGGCGGCATCGATCTCGGCGATACGACGCGCGATCGTGAGCTGGTCGCCGGGCGTGCCGCGCAGCCGGGCCGATGTAAAAATCCAGTCGGCCGGCGCGGCACTGTGACGGTAGCTGAATCCCAATTCGGCCGCGTCGACACGATGGACGACGCCGGTGCGGTCAACAGCTTCAGTCGACATCAGGACCTGGGAGAGCTCGCCACCGTAGGCGCCGCCATTCATGGCAACGGCACCGCCGATCGTACCGGGAATACCGCTCAAGAATTCGAGACCGGCCAGGCTGTGCTCGCGCGCCGTCAGGGCGACATTGAGATCGAGCGCACCGGCGCCACTCACCACCTCATGCCCTTCGATAGATATGACGGTGAACCCGCGCATCAGCCGGATGACCACGCCCTTCACGCCGCCGTCGCGCACCAGCAGGTTCGAGCCGACACCCAACACGGTGACCGCGACGTCGGTGGGCAATGACGCCAGGAACGACGACAGGTCCTCGACGTCGGCCGGCCGGAATAGCACCTCCGCCGGCCCGCCGGTGCGGAACCAGGTCTGCGGACCGAGCGGCGCATCGGCCGCGAGACGGCCCCGCGGCTTGGACAGCCGGTCGATCAGGTGGGGGCGAGTGGTCGCGAGCGCCATCATGCCGCCGATCCAGGGTCGTTGGCGTTGGCGATCGGCCGCGGGCCGGCCTGCTCGGCGGCGAGCTGCTGGATCTGCCCGGGCAAGGCGTGCGCCCAGGCCGTGATGTTGCCGGCACCAAGACAGACCACGACGTCGCCCGGCCGCGCGACCTGCCAGATCAGCCCGGGCAGGTCGCCCGGCGCACCGAGCGGAGTCACGTCGCGATGTCCGGCGCGATGCACCAGGTTGACCAGCATGTCGCGGTTCACGCCCTCGATCGGCGCCTCGCCCGCCGCATAGACGTCGGCAATGATCACCGCGTCGGCATCCGAGAAGCAGGTAGCGAACTCGTTCTTGAGCGAGGCCAGCCGCGAATAGCGGTGCGGTTGCATGATCGCAATGACCCGGCCCGACCCGCCATAGGCCTGACGTGCCGCGCGCAGGACGGCGGCGATCTCGACGGGGTGATGACCGTAGTCGTCGATGACCGTAATGCCGTGCGCCTCCCCGGTCTTGGTGAAGCGCCGCTTGACGCCTGCAAACGAGCCCAGCGCGCGGCGGATGATGTCGTCGGACAACCCCATCTCCTGCGCCACGGCGATGGCTGCAAGCGCGTTCTGCACATTGTGCTGGCCGAACATCGGCAGGCGCAGGCCGCTGATGATGCGCGACTCGTTGGTGGTCCGGTGCTCGACCATGACGTCGAAATCAGCACCGCTGCGATCGAGCCGCAGATTGATTGCCCGGACGTCGGCATTGGCGCCGATGCCGTAGGTGATGATGCGCCGGTCGGCGACACGCGGGATCAGTGCCTGGACCTCGGGATGGTCGGAGCACAGGACCGCGAAGCCATAGAACGGGATGTTCTCGACGAAACGCACGAACGCTTCGCGCAGCGCGTCAAAGGTACCGTAGTGATCGAGATGCTCGGGATCGACGTTGGTGACGACCGCTATGGTGGCGGGCAAGCGCAGGAACGAGCCGTCGGATTCGTCGGACTCGACAACCATCCAGTCGCCCGCACCCAGCCGCGCATTGGTGCCGTAGGCGTTGATGATGCCACCGTTGATCACCGTCGGATCGAGCCCGCCGGTGTCGAGCATGGCGGCGACCAGCGATGTCGTCGTGGTCTTGCCGTGCGTGCCGCCGACGGCGATCGACCATTTCAGGCGCATCAGCTCGCCCAGCATCTCGGCGCGGCGCACAACCGGCAGCAGGCGCGCACGCGCTGCCATGACTTCGGGATTGTCCTTCTTCACCGCGCTCGAGACGACCACGACCTGGGCGTTCGAGATGTTGTCGGCACGATGGCCGATCGCCACCTTGATGCCGAGGTCGTTCAGCCGGCGCGTGTTCGCGCCCTCGGCAATGTCGCTGCCCTGCACCCTGTAGCCGAGATTGTGCAGCACCTCGGCAATGCCCGACATGCCGATGCCGCCAATGCCGACAAAGTGGATGAGACCGATGTCCAGTGGCAGCGCCCTCATGCGGCGACTCCTGTCGGGGTAAAGGAGAAGCCGGTCACCTCGACCACCAGGTCGGCAAGGCGTGCCGCGGCGTCGGGTCGGCCTGCGGCATGGGCGGCAGCGGCCATCGCCACAAGACGCTGCGGCTGCTCAAACAACGAGGCCAGGTGGGCGCCCAGGACCGCCGCCGTGAACGAGGCGTGCGGAAGGACGACGCAGGCGCCGGTCGCCTCGAACGCACGCGCGTTGGCGCTTTGATGATCGTCGGCGGCATAGGGATAGGGAACCAGGATGGACGGCCGGCCGATGGCCGCGAGTTCGGCCACGGTCGACGCACCGGAGCGGCCGATCACCAGATGTGCCGCCGCGAGCCGCGCCGGCAGGTCGGCGAAGAACGGGGCCAACTCGGCCACGATACCGGCTGCGGCATAGCGGGCGCGCACGCGCTCGAGATCCTCCGGCCGGCATTGTTGCACCAGGCGGACGCGCGCGCGCAGCGCTGCCGGCAGCGAAAGAAGCGCATCGGGAACGACCTGGCTGAACGACCCGGCACCCTGGCTGCCGCCGAACACCAGCAGGTCGATCACGCGGCCCTCCGCCGGCGCGCGATAGGGCAAGCCGCGCAACGCGCACACCGGCTCGCGCACCGGATTGCCGACCAGGCAGACGCGCCGATCGTCGTCCGCGAGGTATTGCGTCCGTACGAACGATGTCGCCACCCGCGCAGCGCCGCCCAGGACGAGGCGATTCGCCTTGCCGAGGACGGCATTCTGTTCGTGCAGCATCGCCGGCAGGCGGCGCAGACGGGCGGCAATCAAGGTCGGCACCGAGGCATAGCCGCCGAACCCGACGACGGCGGACGGGCCGATGCGCCCCAGCGCGCGCCAGGCGTCGAACAGGCCGAGGCCGAGCGAGAAGACCGCCGCCAGCCGCCGACGCAACGAGCCGGTCGGGCTGGCGGAATGGATGTAGTGAATCGGGCGGCGCGACAGCGCACCCTGCCACTGCCGGCCGCGCTGGTCGGTGACCAGCGTGAACGGCATGCCGCGCGCCTCGAGTTCGCCGGCCAGCGCCTCGGCCGGGAACACGTGCCCGCCGGTGCCGCCGGTCGCCAGGACCACGGGACCGACCACGGAGGATGAGGGAGCTTGGCCCTCGGCCATCACACCGCCTCCCGGAGGCCGGCATGCTCGCGCGTCAGCGACAGCATCATCCCGACACAGATCGCCATGGCCAGCGCCGAGGACCCGCCATAGGAGATGAACGGCAGCGTCATGCCCTTGGCCGGGATGAGCTGGATGGTCGACGCCATGTTGATGGCGGCTTGCAGGCCGAACTGCACGGCAAGCCCGGTGGCCGCCAGGGTGATGAAGAGGCTGGTCTCCTTCGAGGCCCGCGACATCGAGCGCAGCGTCACGAAGGCGAACAGGCCCAGGATCAGCAGGCAGACGACGAGGCCGAATTCCTCGCCGGCGACGGCCATGACGAAATCGGTGTGGGCGTCCGGAAGCTGCGCCTTCACCGTGCCCTCGCCCGGACCGCGCCCGAACAGGGAGCCGTTCATGAACGCCTCGAGCGACGTGTTGACCTGATAGTTGTCGCCCGACGAAGGATCGAGAAAGCGGTCGAAGCGACTGCGTACATGGCTAAACATGAAGTAGGCGCCGACCAGCGCTCCGCCAGCGGCGATCGCACCGAAGCCCGCGATCCACATCGGCAGGCCGACGACGAAGAGCTGGGCGCCCCATACCGCCACCACGACGATGCTCATGCCGAGGTCGGGCTGCATGATGAGCAGCGCCAGCACCCCTCCCACCAGCAGGGTCGAGAGAAAGTAGCCCGGCGCGCGTCGCTCGGTGCGGCTCTGCGCCAGCAGCCAGGCCGAGATCACGGCCAGGCTGGGCTTGGCGAATTCCGAGGGCTGCAGACCGGAGAGGCCAGGCACCGCGATCCAGCGGCGCGCGCCCTTGATTTCGACACCGATGACGAAGGTCGCGGCCAGCAACACGACGCTGCCGCAGAATACCAGCAGGGCGAGTCGCCGGACGTGACGCGGCGAGGCCAGCGAAATCGCCAGCATCACCATCAGCGCCATCGGCAGGAAGATGAACTGGCGCTTGGCGAACATGAAAGAATCGGCGCCGATCCGCTCGGCTGCCGGCGGCGACGCCGCCAGCGTCAGCATTACGCCGAAGGCCATGATCGCCAGGATCGCGCCCAGCGACCAGCGATCGACGGTCCACCACCATTGGCCAATGACGCTGCGGTCGTCGCGTGGAACCTGGATCATGCCGCTTTCCCCAAACGCTGAGCCCCCGGCAGTGCCCGCGCCATGGCGCGGAAGGCATCGCCGCGATGCTCGTAACTCTTCCATTGATCCCACGACGCGCAGGCCGGCGAGAGCAGAACCACTGACGGTCCCCCACTTGGTCCGGCAGCTTCGCGCTGCGCGCGCGCATGCGCCGCCTCGAGCGCCGACTGGAGATCGCCACAACGGCTGTAGGGCAGCTTGCCTTCGAGCTGCCCGGCAAACAGGTCGCTCGCCTCGCCGATCAGGAAGGCATGGCGGATCCGGTCGAAGTAGGCCGCGAGCGGCGCCACGCCGCCCTCCTTCGCTTGACCACCGAGGATCCAGTAGATGCCACGATAGCTCGACAGCGCGCGGGCGGTGGCATCGGCGTTGGTCGCCTTGCTGTCGTTGACATAGACGACGTTGCCGACCGACGCCACGCGCTCCTGGCGGTGCGGCAGGCCGGGATAGCTGCGTAGCCCCGCGACGATCCTCTCGCGCGGGACGTCGAGCCAGCGGCACGCCGCCCAGGCACTGGCCGCGTTCTGGGCATTGTGGTCGCCCGGCAGTGTCGGCACGTCGGAAAAGTCGACGGTGTAGCCATCGGCATCGATCAGCATGCCGGCACGGTACGAGATGCCCCCGGCCACGGGCCTGTCGAGCGCCAAGGGCACGCAGGTGATTCCGGGCCGCCCGGTGATCTCGCGCTCGACCGCGCGGGAGGGTTCGTCGTCCGTGCCGATCACTGCGCAGTCGCCTGATTGTTGGCAGGCAAAGATATTCTTCTTGGCCGCGACGTAGCCCGCCATGTCGCCATGACGGTCGATATGGTCGGGCGTGATGTTGAGCCAGATGGCGATGTTGGCGCGAAACGTCGCGAGCAACTCGAGCTGATAGGAGGAGAGTTCCAGGACATAGACGCCGCCCGTCCCGAGGGGTGCCAGATCGAGCGCTCCGCGGCCGATGTTGCCGCCGACCTCAGAGCGCATCCCCGCCTCCTTGAGGATGTGGCCGATCAGCGCCGTCGTCGTCGATTTGCCGTTGGTCCCGGTGATGGCGACGAACCGCGCCTTGGGCTCGGCACGCGCAAGCAGCTCGACATCGCAGAGGATCGGCCTGCCCGCAGCGCGCGCGGCCACGGCGGCCGGATGCGGCGTGGGCAGGCGGCTCGGGATGCCCGGGCTGATGATCAACGCGCTGACGCGGGACCAGTCGATGGCAGACGGTTCGACCAGCGTCGCGCCCATGCCCGCGGCCTGCTCGCGCGACGGCGCATTGTCGTCCCAGGCCATGCACTCGATTCCCGCCGCTGCGAGGGCGCGCACGGTCGCCAGGCCGGAGCGCGCGAGCCCCAGCACAACGAACGACGAACCCTTGAGGACAGCGAGATCGATCATTCGCTCACCTCAACTTCAGCGTGGCGAGGCCGGCCATCGCCAGGATGGCGGCGATGATCCAGAACCGGAAGACGATCGTGGGTTCCGCCCAGCCCTTCTGCTCGAAATGGTGATGCAGCGGCGCCATGCGGAAGACCCGGCGGCCGGTCCATTTGTAGGACAGGACCTGGACGATCACCGAAACGGTCTCGAGCACGAACAGTCCGCCCACAATGGCGAGCACGATCTCGTGCTTGGTGACCACGGCCACCGCGCCCAGTGCACCGCCGATGGCGAGCGAGCCCGTGTCGCCCATGAAGACCATGGCGGGCGGCGCATTGAACCAAAGGAACCCCAGGCCGGCACCGACGAGCGCCGAGAGCAGAACCGCGAGTTCACCGGAGCGCGGGATATGATGGAGAAAGAGGTAGTTCGTCAGGATGATGTTACCGACCACATAGGCGATCAGGCCGAACACCGCCGACGCCATGATCACGGGGCCGATCGCCAGCCCATCGAGGCCATCCGTCAGATTGACGGCGTTGGACGCCCCCACCATCACCAGGCCGCCGAACGCCACGAACCCCACGACGCCGAGAGGCAGCAGCACGTCCTTCAAGAACGGGAATGCCAACATATAGCGCAATGGGGTGGGCGAGACCTGCGCGATCAGATAGGCCGCGATGGCGGCCACCGCGATCGACAGGGCGAGCTTCACCTTGCCCGGGACGCCCTTGGAATTGCGCTTGGTGACCTTGAGGAAGTCGTCCCACAAGCCGATCGCACCGAACGCCAGCGTGACACCGAGCACGATCCAGACATATCGGTTGCCGAGATCCGCCCACAGCAGCGTGGCGATGGTGAGCGTGATCAGGATCAGCAGGCCGCCCATGGTGGGCGTGCCCTTCTTGGTCATGAGGTGGCTGGCGGGGCCGTCGTCCCGGATCGGCTGACCCTGGCGCTGCTTGCTGCGCAACCAGCGGATTAAGGCGCCGCCGATCAGGAAGCTCAACACCAGCGCCGTCAGGAACGCGCCAATCGATCGGAAGGTCAGATAGCGGAAGAGGTTGAACGGCCCGAATACGTCCGCCAACGGATAGAACAGATTGTAGAACATTCCCTAGTGTCCCGCCTCGCCGCCGCTTGCCGCCACAATGGCGTCTACGACGATCTTCATTTTCGATCCCAGAGAACCCTTGACCGCGACGACGTCGCCAGCGCGAAGCGCCGCCACGAATTCCGCCGCCAGCGCCGCCGAGTCAGGCCGATGCACGCCGCGCTGCTGCGGCGCGAGCTTCTGCCAGAGCGCCTCCATGTGCGACCCGCACAGGAAAACCTGCGCGGCGCCACTGACTACCACGGCGTCAGCGAGGCCGGCATGCAAGGCATCGGCCTGCTCGCCCAATTCGCGCATGTCGCCCAAGGCCAGCATCCGTCGCCCGCCCTTCTCCGGCTCGGTCCGCGCCAGCACGGCGAGCATGGCGCCCACCGAAACCGGATTGCCGTTGTAGCTCTCGTCGAGCAACTCGATCGTGCCCGTGCCGAACTTCAGCCGGCGACGCGCACCACGGCCGGGCGATGCCTTCAGGTCGGCCAGCGTCCTTGCGGCTGTGACGACATCCGCGCCGAGCGCTTCCACGACGGCGAGCGCCGCCACACTGTTCAGCACCCAGTGCTCGCCTGCCGCCCCCAGCCGATACTCGATCCGCCGACCGTGGATCAAGGCTATAACGTCGCCGCCCGAATCCTGCAGGTTGCACGAGACAAGCCGCGCTTCCGCAGCATCGCTGCGCCCAAACCCCACGATGCGGGAAACACCGAAATGACGGGCTTTTTCGACCAGCCGCGGATAGTGGCGGTTGTCACGATTGAGCACGGCCACTGCACCTTCGGCCATGCCGGCGAACAGGGCGCCCTTCTCGTCGGCAATCGCCTCCTCGCTGCCCATGTGGCCGATATGGGCCGGTCCCACATTCGTCACCACGCCGACATGCGCCTCGACCTGGCGGGCCAGCGGCTCGATCTCGCCGGGATGGTTCATTCCGATCTCGAAGATGCCATAGCGCGCCTCGCGCGGCAGCCGCGCCAGGCTGATCGGAACCCCGACATGGTTGTTGTAGCTTGCCACGCTGGCCGAGGTCGCTGCCTGGGCCGACAGCATGGCGCGCAGCGCGTCCTTGGTGCTGGTCTTGCCGACCGAGCCGGTCACGCTGGCGATGCGCGCCTTGCTGCGGCGCCGACCGGCACGCCCGAGGTCGACCAGTGCCTTCATCGTGTCGGGAACGCGAACCAATGTACCGTGCGCACCCTCGACGTCGTGCGAGACGACGGCGGCCGCGGCGCCGCGCGCCAGAGCATCGGCCACGAAGCCGTGGCCGTCGCTGGTCTCTCCTGCGAGCGCAAAGAAGATGTCG
>ERZ1292640.1081-Hain-H43-02um-R1-1081-length-22499-cov-44_pt1 | contig 22499 bp, 14 predicted proteins | sample MGYA00564404_ERZ1292640 | MGnify/ENA primary metagenome ERZ1292640 (study PRJEB36523, sample SAMEA6512636) | groundwater metagenome | collected 2019-01-08 | study: AquaDiva: Metagenomics assemblies of 32 groundwater samples
TAGTCGCCGTTCCAGAGAAGGGATCCAGTACGCGAGTCGGGCCAGGCCCGTGCGCCAAGATCTCTTCGACGATCTTCACCGAATACGCAGGGGTCAGCCGAAGCCAGCCATGGCGTCCCGACCGCACGTTGTATTTGTGCGTGTACTCGGAGCGCTGTCTGAGAGCTGCGACCGGCACCGCTTCTGTTAAGGCGTCCACCTCAATTCTATCGATTCCCTGCAGGATGCTATAGTCGCCGGGCACGCTTTGGGTCCACTCTCCAGAGCGACCCGATCAGCAACTGTTCAACGAGAACGCACAGACCGAGGCCGTCGTGTTGAGCGGCGAGATTGGGAGTAACGCCGAGGAGTTGGCCGCGAAGTCTATCCAGGAGCATGTGCGCAAGCCGGTGATCGGGCTTGTGGCCGGGCAAACAGCGCCGCCAGGCCCGCGCAAGGCCACGCCGGGGAGGTCCTTTCCATCATCGAGAACGCCCGTTGCCGCATCCTCGCACGATCCGCCGCGGCTTCGGCGCCTCCATCGAGTGCAACGCCACCCACGGCTCCGACGCCCCCGACACCGCCGCCTTCGCGCCCTAAGCCGCGCTTTGCTCAGATGAAGCGTGCGCTTGCCGGGTGCTCCTTTGCTGCTGCCGGTTCGCTGACTACTCATGCGCCTCTCCAAGGCCGCCTTCCGGCCCAGCCTCGAATTCCGGGCAACCCTGGTGTTCAAATGTAAGCAACCCCGCCCGAGGAGAACGCCGCTTCATGCACACACCCCAGTCGGCGCCCAGCGCCCCTTCCAGCGGGGCGAAATGCCGGCAACCGCAACTGCAATCCTGCCAGCGATCGCCCTCGCGATCCCGCTTTCCCCAGGGAGCGAAGTCGCTCTCCTTCGGCGTCACCAGATCCAGCAGGACTCGATGCGCCGCCCGGTGCTCCGGTGACCCTGGGTCCATATTGGCTTGGTTCTTATGAGCCGTAGCGCCCCTCCCTTCTACGGTTCCGCCGGCGCCTGCGTGAGGGTGAACACTGCCCGCCCGCCGACGGCGATCGTGCCGGTGCGCGATGCCCCGCTGTTGTTTTGGTCAACGCGGTAGTTCACGCGCCCGTTGCCGGCTGGCGTGCCCGAGAACGTGCCGGTGCGGGGCGGCAAGGCGCCGGTGACGCGCAGCCACGGGCTGTCGCTCACCGCGGTCCATGTGCAGCCCGCCGCCGTGAACACGGTGACGACGCTGGTGAACTGCGCCGAGTCGATGGTCTGGGTCGCGGGCGCGAGCCGGTACTGGCAATCGACGGCGTCCTGGGTAATGCGCACGCTCTGGCCGCCCATCTGGAGGCGGGTCGCGCGCTCGGTCAGCCCGGTGTTCGCCGTCACGCGGAACGTTACTCTTCCGCTGCCGATGCCGCCGGCAAACGTGCCCGGCAACAGTGCGGCCCAGGTGGCGCTGCTGTCGGCCAGCCATGCCACGCAGTCGGCGGGCTCGGAGACCAGATCCAAGGTCACGTCCCCACCCGCGGGCGGGATGTGCTCCGCCGACGCGCTCAGGCGCGCGGTGCAGTTGGTTCCGGCTTGTAGCACGGTGTGCACGGCGGTCGCGCTGTCGCCGGCGGCCGTGACGGTGATGGTCGCGCGCCGCGCGCTGCGCGACGTGTTGGCCTCAGCGGTGTAAGGGATGACCCATTCGGCTGACCCGCCGGCGCCCGCGCCGGTGATGGTGAGCCACCCGGCATCGCCCGCTACCTTCCACTTGCACCCCTGAGTGAAGGTGAACGAGAACCCGTCGTCGTTCTTCCCGCTCGAAAGGACGCGCACGGCCTGGGGCGTAAGGGTGCACGGCGGTGCGCCGCCCTGGGTGATGTCCACCGCCTCTCCGTTCACCATGAGCTGCTCGGTTCGCGCGCTGCCGGTTGTGTTCGGCGCCGCCAGCACCTCGATGGCGCTGTTGCCCGTCCCGGATGCGGGCGAGAGAATCTTCAGCCATGGGGCCGTCGTTTCGGCGCGCCACTGGCATCCGCCGGCGGTGCGCACCTGCACGCGGTGCGTGTTGCCGAGAGAGTGGCTGGTGACGGCGAGCGGCGTCGCCACGATGTCGCACGGCGCCGTGGTGTAGTCGAGCCGCTGAATCGACGTCCCCACCGTCGCGTAGACGCCGCTCTCGTCCACCTTCGGGCCGGCGATGCTGTCCGCCCCCGGACCGCCGAGATAGCTCGAATGCGTGAAGCCGCTGCCGGCGATATACAACGTCGTGACGAAGCCGTCCGTCGTGGCCGGCGTGCCCGCCAGCAACCGGGATGGGCCGAGGGGAACGAAGAGGAGAGTGTTGATCGCATCGGTCCAGAACGGACTCGAGGGGCCAAGCGGCGTCCAGCTCGCGCCGCCGTCGAGGCTCCGGTAGATCCCGTTCACGCCGGTGCCGCCGAAGCCTGCGTAGATGACCTTCGAGTCGGCAGGATCCACTGCCAGCGCGGTCGCATCGGCCAGGATCGGCAACGGCGAGGAGGTCCACGTCCGGCCGCCGTCAACGCTTCGGTTCAGCTCGCTCTGCTGGTTGAGGTAACCGTAGTCGCGGCCGCCGCGGCGCAGGAACAGTATGATCGGCGGATCTCCCGGGGCCACCAGCAGCTCCTGATACTGGCACGGCCCCAGGTTTGGGCCGGGGCACGCCGGCCCAACCTGCTGCCAGGTGGCGCCCGCATCCAGGCTCTTAAAGAGCCCGGCATCGGCTCCGACATACAGCGTGTTCTTGTCGGCGGGATCCAGCGCCAACGACTGAGGCCCCCGCGGAAGCTGGCCGGCTTCCTGCCAGGCGAGACCCGCATCCGAGCTGCGCCACAACTGCGGGTTCGCCGCACGCCGGAGGAACACAAACAGCCGATCCGGATCGGCGTGGCTGACCAGCAGGTTCAGCTCGCGCGCCGCGCCGGTGGTGGTGAACGCGCCGCGGTCTGACCACGTCGCACCGCCGTCGGCACTGAACCGCAGGCCGGTGCTGGTGGCCAGGTACACGCCAGCGGCACTGTCCGGCCGCACCGCCAGTCCGTAGACGGTCTCGTTGCCGGCTTCGGTGTATGCGGTCGTCCAGTCGCGCCCCGCATCCGGGCTGCGATAGAGACTGAACCCCACCGGCGCGCGCCCGGCCACCTGGGCCTGGTCCACGGCGTACACGGTCCGCGGGTCGCCAGGCGCGGCCGCCAGCGCCATGATCGATCCCTGCCATGGCCGCGGATCCCCGGCGCCCGGCGCGATGGCGGTCCACTCCTGGCCCGCGGTGTCGGAGAGGTGCAGAGGCACAGCGGTGCCGCTCTTTAGCGGACGCAGCGCGCCGGCGACGGGAAAGTCGGACGAGGTGGTTGTGCCCGCCACGGTGGCTTGCCCGGCGCCGTCCACGCCGATGCCGCTCGGCGATTCTTCACGGCTGCCGCCGAGGTAGGTCGCATAAACGACCGCATCGCCGCTGGTGTTCAGCTTGGCGACGAAGACGTCCATGGGGCCGCCGAGCGCCTTCTGCGGCGCGGCCGCGGTCACCGGGAAGTCGGCGCTGAACGTAGTGCCCGTTATGTACGCATTGCCTTCGGCATCGACGGCCACATGCGTGGCCCCGTCCCAGCCGCTGCCGCCAATCCTGTTCACAAATTCGAACGACGCGGCGTCAGGCGGGAGCTTCGCGAGATAGCCGTCGCAGTCCTTAGGCACGGCGGCCAGCCCGGCCGCGCCCAGCGGCGCAAGGTCGCCGCAGGTTGCGCCGGCGACGTAGGCTGCTCCGGAAGCGTCGGTGGCGACTCCATTCGCGGTGACGCCGCGTCCGAGCGCCGCCGTGTAGAGCAGCGTGCCCTCGGGCCCGAACTTCTGAATCACCGCGGTGCGCGTTGAGGCAGCCGATGTCTCCGGCGCCGGAATGGGCGGCAGCGTCACCGTCGCGTGCAGGCCCGGGAAGCCCGTCGTGCGCGTCACCAATGCGTTGCCGTCGCGATCAGTCGCGACGCCGCCGATCACGTCGGTCGCATTCCCTTCGAGATAGGTCGAATAGATCAGCTCGCTGCCATCGGCCCGCAGCTTGGCCAGGAAGCTGTTGCCGGTTCGTGAATAGGCCGGGTGCCGGAGCGGGAACACCGTCGAGCTGGTTGTGCCGGCCACCACAATGTTGCCTTCAGGATCGAGCGCGATCGCGCTGGCGCATCCGGCCCCGAGATAGGTGGAGTAGAGCAGCGTCGTGCCGTCGGCGCTGAGCTTGGCGATGAACACGTCCTGCGAGGTCAGGTTCTCGAGGTACGGCGTCAACATCGTCATGCCCAGGGCGGCGCATCCGGCCACGTAGGTATTGCCCTCCGCGTCCACCGCAAGGTCGTTGTACGACGGGCGCCCCGTCCCCGAACCACCCAGGGTCGTCGAGTAGCTCAGGACCGGATCGATGACCAGGGGATAGCGGGCATCGTGGCCCTCCACTTCGAACCGCACGCGGTTGCCGCGCACGACGTGCCGGCCGCGGAGGCTGCGCCGGCCGCCTCCGGTCTGCTGATAGACCAGCGGCGCGTGCAGCCGCGCGTCCGCATCGCCCAGCGGGAGCACCACGTCGCCATCCGGGTCCAGGCGCAAGGCCGCGGCGCCTTCGAACTCGAGTTCGATCCGGCTCGCGTCGGCGCCGGGCGCGACCACGAAGTCGTATTCGAGCTGCCCCTGGTTCCCGTAGTAGGTTGCGCTGACGCCGGAGTAGAGGTTATCGAAGGTGACGCGTCCGAACTGCTGCACGTTTGTGCGCCACGTCGCCGGATCGCGGCCGGGGAAGTAGTGGGAAAGGCCGGGAAGCCGGTCGGAGGCCCGCGCGGCCGGCGTGCCGGCCGATCCGGACAATTTCATGCGGATCTGTTTCGACTTGCCGCTCGCGCCCGCGAAGACCAGCACCGCTTCGCCGCGCGAGAGCGCCACCAGGTAGCCGGGCCCGCGAGCGACGAACTCGACCCACGGCGGAGCCTGGCCTTCGTTGCGCTCGAACGCCAGCGGAAGCTGGCCGAACCCGCGCTCCAGGCGCGCGCGCGGCTCACCCCCAAACGCCGCCAGGGAGACCGCCAACTGCAATCCGGCCAGCGCCCTCACAGAGGCTTGCCCGTCGGCACGAAATCCGATAAGCTTAATCACGTCCGCGAGTCTCGGATACCAGAGTATAGTCGCGGAGGTGGTTGGTGCAACGATTCGCAACGGGAGCCGGCGGGGCGCTCGTGCTCATCGCCGGCGTGCTCGCCGCGCAGGACTTCAGGGCTACGATTACCGGGCAGGTGACCGACGCGACGCGGTCGGCCATCCCCGGCGCGACCGTGCGCGCGATCCAGCGCTCGACCGCCGCCGTCACTGAGACCAAGACCACGCAGGAAGGCTACTTCACGCTTCCGTACCTCGAGCCGAGCGTCTATGACATCGAGGCGACTGCGCCCGGGTTCAACAAGCTGCGCAAGGAGAACGTCACCCTGATGGTGGCCGACAAGCTCGACCTGCCGCTGGTGCTGACGGTCGGCTCGGTCGCCGAAGAAGTCACGGTGATCGCGGCCGCCGAAACGGTGCAGGGCGCCGATGCTTCGGGCGGCCTCAATTTCGACTCGATTCAGACTTCCGAGTACCCGCTGGACGGCCGCCAGGTGTACATGCTCATGGACCTGACTCCCGGCGTGCTGTTCACCCAGGAGCAGTTTGGCGTCACCGGATTTTCCGGCACGCGCGGCTGGGACGTCAACGGCAAGTACGTCATGAATGGCGGCGTCGAGGGCACCAACAGCTTTACGCTCAACGGCGCGCCCATCAGCCTTACCGGAAGCTGGCAGGTCTCGCCCAACGTGGACGCCATCCAGGAATTCAAGGTGATGACCAACACTTACGACGCCCAGATCGGCCGCACCGGCGGCGGCAGCGTCAACACCACCTTGAAGGCGGGCTCCAACGCCTGGCACGGGTCGCTCTCCTACTTCCACCGCAACGCCATCCTCGACGCCAATCACCTCCAGAGCAACCGCATCGGAGCGCCGCGCGGAAAGCACATCACCCACGATTTCAGCGGCACCCTCCACGGCCCGATCCGCAAAGACAGGGAATTCGTGATGTTGAGCTTCCAGGGCTACCGGCAGCGCGTCCCGTTTCCGGTCACCTCCGATACGCCGCCGCTCGACATCCGCGACGGCCAGCACTTCACCCCGCACCGGATCAACGTTTACGATCCCCTCACCGCGCGCGACTGCATCCCTGGCCTCGACACGGCCAACGTGAACACGCAATGCACCACCCCTTACATTCGCGACCCGTTCCCGGATAATGTCATCCCGTCAAGCCGTTTTCACCCCAGCGCGGCCAAGATCCTGTCGTTCTATCCGGCGCCCAACATGCCCGGCCTGACGCAGAATTTCGTTTCCTCGGGCAACACGGGCAAGTATCGCTTCGACCAGCCGCTCGGACGATGGGACCGCCACCTGAGCGACTACAGCCGGCTCTTCGCCATTGTGACTTTCCAGCACGGCCACGAGTACCGCAACCAGAACGGGTTCGCCGGCCCGGCCGCGATCGGCAATATATGGTCGCAGCGGCGAAACATGAACTTCATCGCGAACTATAACCGCATCCTGTCGCCGGTGAGTGTCCTTGATCTGCGCGCCTCCTTCGGCCGCTTCACGTCCTATTTCCCGGACGGGGAACTCGAGTCCGACGTCACGGCCGCCTCTCTGGGCATGATCCGGATGCCGTATGCGCCGACCAGCACCCGTAACCGGGCGCCGCGCATCCAACTTAACCAGTACGAAGACATCCTCGGCAATTCGTACACCTGGAGCAGCGACAACCAGTGGAATATCGTGCCCACCCTTACCACGACCCGCGGCGCCAGGACGCTTAAGTTCGGGCTGGACCTGGTCTATGTCATGCGCGCGAGCGGTAACAGCGGCCGCGCGAACGGTTTGTTCAGCTTCAATCGCAAGTACACGCAGCGTTATCCCCTCCGGGGCGGGAATAACCAGGACGGCTCGGGCATCGGGGACCTGCTTCTCGGGCACGCCGGGGACGGTTACATCGAGTGGAACGACACTTACTACCGGACCTGGCCCTATGTCGGCTTCTTTGTGCAGAGCGACTGGAAAGTCCGGCGCGGCCTGACGCTGAATCTGGGGCTGCGCTATGACGTGCAGTTCCCGTGGGTGGAGCGCTGGAACCGCGTAAACCAGGGCTTTGACTTCAACGCTAAGAATCCCTTCAGCGATCAGGCGCTGGCGCGCTGGGCGGAATTGAAGGCCCAGTACGACGCCGCCAATCCGCGCTTTCCGTATCCGCCGCCGCCTCCTGTCCTGCTCGGGGGCAAGACCTTCGTCAATCCCGAAGGCCCGCGCCGCACGTACGACACCGACTGGCAGAACATCCAGCCGCGCGTCGGGCTGGCCTGGCTCATACGCTCCGACTTCGTTCTTCGCACCGGCTTCGGCCTCTTCCATAAGACCGCCACCCAGAACAACTACACCGACGGTTTCAGCCAGCGCACCGACTACATGGACTCGCTGGACGGCGGCATCTCTCCCGCGTCCGGGTTGAGCGGCCCGTATTCGCTCGATGATCCTTATCCCAGCGGCCTCGTCAGGCCCATGGGCCGCACGCTCGGCCTGCTGACCAACGTCGGCCAGGCCATAAGTCTTGACGGCCGCCAGCGGATGGTGCCTCGCAATTTCCAGTACTCGTTCGGGATCCAGAAACGCGTCTTCTGGGGTGTGCGCATCGACGCCTCTTACGTCGGAAGCGTCACCAACAAGGACCCGATGGCCATCGGCCTCAACCAGATGCCATGGGACATCATGATGACTGGCCAGAAGGTCCAGAACTTCGGCGATCGCACCGTGGCGAACCCGTTCTACGGAACGCTGCCCGAGACCTCCAACCTGGGCGCCTCGCCCACCATCGCGGCCAGAAGCCTGTACCGGCCTTACCCGCTGTTTGAGGGCATCACCATGGGCACGAACCCATGGGGGCGCTACCTCTACGATTCGTTGCAGCTACGGGTGGAGAAGCGGTTCTTCGGCAACCGCAGTAAGGCCGGCGCGCTGGTGGCGATCTTCTCTTACACCTTCTCGAAGACCTTCGAAGAGAACCACCGGCTCAATAACTGGAATCTGAACGAGCCGCCCATTCACCAGTTGGCCAGTTACGACAAGCCCCAGAACATCGCCTTCCACGGCGTGTGGGATCTTCCCTTCGGCCGCGGCCGGCGCCTGTTCAGCCGGCCCGGGAGGCTCGACCCGTTCGTAAGCGGCTGGAACGTGAACTGGATCTTCCGTTTCCTCTCCGGCAACCCGGTCGCCAAGCCGGACCGGATCTTTATCTGCGAGTCGTACTTTGCCCCTGTCCAGACGCGCGACACCTGGTTCAACAACGACCAGACCTGCTACCGCTCGCGCATCTCGAACTACTCCCTGCGCACGACCGAAGACCGGTTCTCGAACATCCGCCAGCCGGACTCGCCGTCGCTGAATGTCTCGGCCGGCAAGACTTTCCGCTTCCGTGAGGGCTGGAGCTTCAACTTGCGCGTGGAGGCGTTTAACGTGACCAACACGCCTTTGTTCGGCGGCCCGAACACGGATGCGAGCAACGTGCGCTTCGGCATGTTGCCGCTCGACCAGCGCAACTTCCCGCGCCACGTCCAGGTAGCCGGCAAGATCCAGTTCTGAGCGGGGTGGCTCGCCCTCTCGCGGACAGGCACCTGTGGCGGATATACGCGGCGTCATAAGTGCTTGCCCATCGCGCGGACCGCTTGCTTACGCGCGTGGCTCGGCGGCGTGGCTGCGATGCGACCGTCAGGGAGCGGTGGCGCAATCAGTACCCACCGTGTTCTCGAACAGCGGCGTCTGCCCCAGACCAAAGCTGCGCGGTTGCTGGGCATCAATCAGCCGAAGATCTCTGCGTTGTCGAATTACCGGCTGAATGGCTTTTCCGTCGAGCGCCTGATGCATTTCCTCACCGCGCTCGACCTGGACGTCGAGATCGTGATCCGCAGCAAGCCGGATTCCCGCCGTGAGGCCAAGATCGTCGTCACGGCGGCGTAGCGCGGTTCTCGGGGGCAACCGCAAAACCGGGGCCAATGGGACGCGCCAAGGCGGTCTGGCACGGCCTGGGTGGCGACTCTGGCGGAGAGAGAGGGATTCGAACCCTCGATAGAGTTTCCCCTATACACGCTTTCCAAGCGTGCGCCTTCAACCGCTCGGCCATCTCTCCGGGGGGTCTCTACCCTTACTGTAGCACCGCCGGGACCTACGGCGCGGTCCGCAGCAGGTAATCCCGCACGCGCAGGTACCACTCGGCGCCGAGCTCGGGCGGATGCGCGGGGGCCTCGCACCAGGACTTGAGATCGGCGGCGCCCGCGGCCCTAAGCAGCCCGCCCGTCACCGCCTCTCTGCGCAGCTTGCTCTCCAGCAGTCGCGCCAGCGCCGCATCCTGCTGGGCGTTGCGGCGAATCAGATGGCGGACGGTGATGGGCGGCCCCGGCGCCGCGCGTTCCGGCGGCCCGCAAAGGAAGCCTCCGAGCGGCCCGACCGCCGATCTGTCCGCCGGCGCCTCCACCGGCGGCAGCGGTTCGGCCGACTCGGCGAACGAGGGGATCCGCGCCGCCAGGATACGCACCTCCATCGGGTAGATCACCCAACGCTCGCCCACGTTGAGTTGCGCGTCGAGGCGTATCCGTGCGACGCGGGCCTCTGTCGGAACCCAGGCATCCAGCCAGAAGGTTGTTGTCGTCTGCCCCCTGATGGCCGGGCCCTGGGGCGGCGCCGTGCTCTGGTATTCGAGCGGCACGCGCTCCAGCGCGTCGGGAATCCACGCCTGACCGTACCTGGCGTAGCGTTCCTTGTACACGGTGAGCTTGAACGTCCCTTCCGGATTCTGGCCGAAGTACAGCCAGAACGGCGCGCCATCCGGGACGCGGACCACGACACGAAACGAGGCGTAGCCGTTGCGGGCCACCGCAGGCGAGAGGATCTCGCGCGGGCGTGCCGCCTTGTCGGCGGCTACGATCCGCCCGAACGGATCGACCCGCTGGAACTCCGAATAAATGCGAAGCTCGACCGGCTGCGCGGCGAGGCGGCCCAGGACCAGCGGCCCCAGGCCCGCCCACACCAGCAGCCGGCGGAGCGTTCCGCTAGTCGCCCACCGCCGCGGTCTTGGCGCCTCCGCGCTCGATCGGCATGCCCACCAGGTTGCCCCACTCGGTCCAGGAGCCATCGTAGTTGGTCACGTCCTTCAGGCCCAACAGATATTTGAGCACGAACCAGGTGTGGCTGGAGCGCTCGCCGATACGGCAGTATGCGATCACCGGCCGGCTGCCGTCGATTCCCTCGGCGGCATAGATCCGCTTGAGCTCATCGTACGACTTGAACGAGCCGTCGTCGTTTGCCGCCAGCCCCCAGGGAACGCTGCGGGCGCCGGGGATGTGGCCGCCCCGCTGGCAGGTCTCCGGCAGCCCCGGCGGGGCGAGGATCTCCCCGGTGAACTCCTGCGGGCTGCGAACATCGACCAGGGCTGCGGCGCCGTTCTCGCTGGCTTTCGCCACGTCTTTCAAGAACGACCGGATGGAGAAGTCGGGTTGCCCAGACCGGTACTTGGCCCGCGGGTAGGCGGGTGTTTCCGTACTGATCTCGCGCCCCTCGGCGATCCACTTCTTGCGCCCGCCGTCCATTAACTGAACGTCATTGTGCCCGTGGATCTTCAACTGCCAGAACGCCCAGGCCGCGAACCAGTTGTTGTTGTCGCCGTAGATGACCACGGTGGTGTCGTTGGCGATGCCCGAGCGCGCCATCAGCCCCTCAAACTGCTCCCGGGAGACGATGTCGCGCCGCACCGTGTCGCAAAGCTGGGAATCCCAGGCCCAGCCGACCGCGCCCGGCACGTGGCCCTCGCGATAAGCCGCCGTGTCCACGTCCACTTCCACTACCCGCACCTTCGGGTCGCTGCGGTGCTGCTCGACCCAACCGGTGCTGACCAACACTTCCGGATATGCGTAGTTTCCCATTGGGAACCTCCTCTGATTGATATGTCCTAAACTATATCGACAAACGGGGTGGTGCGCAAGGGGGTGCCGTGTTGAGATTCGCCGCCCGATGGACTAGGCTTTCTATGTGACCACTCGCAAGATCGTTGTCGCCTCGTTGATCCTGCTCGGCGCGGCGCTCATCGCCAGCCAGACGCCGCTGTTCTCGGTGCTCAAAAGCGACGCCGCCATCGGCAAGCAGCCGGGCGGCTACTACCTTCTGCCCACCAACCAGTTGCTGCGCCCGTGGGGCGAGCAGGCGCTCATTCCCGGCCGGCCCGTCGAGGCGGCCTTCGATTCGCAAAAGCGGCTGCTCGCCGTGCTCAACTGGCGCAGCGTGCTGCTGATGGATGGCTCCACCGGCGCGCAGCTTGCCGAGATCAAGCCGCGCAGCACCTCCTACACCGGCCTCGCCTTCCGGCCGGGCGACCGCGAGTTGTGGGCCAGCCAGGCCACCCGCAACGGCCCCGACTCGCTCATGGTCGCCGCGCTCTCCGCCATCGGCATGCCGGAGAAGACCGAGTACATCGAGCTTCCGGGCCACCCGGTCCCCGCGGGCATCGCGTTCGCGGCCGACGGCAAGACGGCCTTCGTCGCCTTCAGCCGCAACAACACGCTGGCGGTGATCGATGCCGCCTCGCGCCGCATCCTGCGTGAGATCGACGCCGGCGTCGCTCCTTTCGCGGTGGCTGTCTCGGCGAAGAACGGCAAGATCTTCGTTTCGAACCGCGGCGGGCGGCGCCCCGCCTCCGGCGACACCACCGCGCCCTCGAGCGGCTCCGAAGTGGTCACCGACCCGGTTACCGGCGCCGCGACCACCGGCACCGTGAGCGTGATCGATGCGGCGACGTTTGCGGCGAAAGAGATCGCCGTCGGTCTGGCCCCCTCCGGCATGGCGCTCAGCCCGGATGAGAGCACGCTCGCGGTAGCCAACGGCCACTCCGACACCATTTCGATCCTCGACACGCGCACGCTGGCCCGCACCGACTTGAAGATCCCCAGCTACCCCGAGAGCTTCGCCGGCAGCCAGCCCATCGGCGCCGTGTTCGCACCCGACGGCAAGACTATCTACGTGGCTTGTGGCGGCGCCAACGCCATCGCCGTCGTCACCGCCGCCGGCAAGACGTGGAAGGTGGCGGGCGCGGTGCCGACCGGCTGGTTCCCATCCGCCCTCGCTGTCGATCGCGAGGGCAACCTGCGCGTCGTCAACATCAAGGGCCTCGGCAGCACCGCCGACCAGAAGGGCACGTTCAACTCCAGGCAGTACGAGGGCTCGCTCCTGCGGATACCGGCGCCGCTCCCGCCGCAGGTCGCCGCCGGAACGCGCGAGGTGCGGGCGGCCAACAGCCCGAAGTTCGAGCCCGCCGGCGGCGTAGCCAACCTGGGATCGCTCGGCATCCAGCACGTGCTGTTCATCATCAAGGAGAACCGCACTTACGACCAGGTCTTCGCCGACATCCCCAAGGGCAACCGTGATCCGAAGCTGGTGATGTACGGGCGCGAGGTGACGCCCAACCACCACGCGCTGGCCGAACGCTACGTGCTGCTCGACAACTTCCACACCGGCGGCGCCATCAGCTTCGACGGCCACCACTGGCTGATGCAGGGCTTCGTGAGCGACTACGTCGAGCGCGCTTTCGCCGCCTCGCCGCGCGGCTACGCGTGGAATATGGCCGACGCGCTCACCGTCTCCCCGGCCGGCTTCTTCTGGCAGAGCGCGGCGCGTCCGCTGGAGGTGCGCCTGTTCGGCAACCTCTGCCTGCCTGGGCGCTGGAACCCGGCCACCCAGAGCGCGGTCGATATCACCGAGGCGGAGCTGCTGAGCTGGAGCGAATACTGGCGCCTCTACAAGGAGGGCAAGTGGCAGGCGGCGGTCGGTTCGCGCGCCGGCGTGCCCGCCCTGGCCCGCCTCATCACCCCGCGCTACCCCAACAGCACCACCAGCATCGCCGACCAGCTCCGGGCCGACGTGTTCCTCGAAGAGCTGGCCGGCTGGGAGAAGAGCGGCCGCATGCCGAACCTGGTGGTGATGCACCTCAACAGCGACCACACCTCCGGCACCCGGCCCGGCTCGCCGACGCCGCGCGCGATGGTGGCCGACAACGACCTCGCTCTCGGCCGCGTAGTCGAAGCGGTCTCAAAGAGCCGCTTCTGGGCAAAGAGCCTCATCCTGGTCACCGAGGACGACGCGCAGGACGGCCTCGATCACGTGGACGGTCACCGCACCATCGCGCTGGCCGTTGGCCCTTGCATCCGCCGCGGCGCGCTCGACTCTACGCACTACAACCACAGCAGCATGGTGCGAACCATTCAGGAGATCTTCCGCATCCCGCCGCGCACGCGGTTCCTCGCCAGCGCGCGCCCGATGACCAGCGTGTTCACCGCCGAGGCCGACCTGGCGCCCTACAAGTGCCTGCCGTCGAATATCCCGCTCGACGAGATGAACCCGCCGCTCAAGGCGCTGCGCGGCCGCCAGCTCTGGGCGGCGCGCCAGTCGCTGGCGATGAACTGGTCCGAGCCCGACGACATCCCCGCCGCCACTCTCAACCGCATCCTCTGGTGGGCCGCCAAAGGCTGGAACCAGCCCTACCCTGAATTTCGGTGACAGGCTACGCTTTCACTAATTTAATCTACCGCGCCCGCTTCAGCCGGCTCTCCGAGTACGGCTCGAAGTCCCGCCCCGGCGCGGCCAGCGAGAAGGTCTCGACGAACTCGTCGGGACCCAGCACGCTGTACTGTTCTCTCGCCCGCCATCCCGGCGCGATATTCTCGATGCGCTCGGAAAGCAGCTCGAGCCGGTCGCCGCCGGCTTTCGCCAGCGAGTACTCGTTGACGAACCCCTCGACATGGAACTGCCGCAGCGCGAATCGCTTCGCCAGCCGGTCGAAGCTGAAGATGCTCCAGTCCTCGTGGGTCTCCTTCTCGTACACCACGCGGTTCTTGCCCACCAGGTACTTTCCGCCCAGCTCGAAGCGATACTCGCGGGTGGCGGCGCCGGCGCCCGGCTTGCCGGATGACTTGCCCTCCCACCGGCCCACGAGGAACCGCAGCGGCGCCCAAACGTCGGCGCGGGCGGTCAGGCTCAGCGCCGGCGTGACGATGTCCTCGACCGCCTCCGGGTCGCCGGCCGCCGGGCCGTGCCACACGCTGCCGCCGAATGTTGTCACATAGACCTTCTCCGGGTCCAGCGGGTCGGGGATGACGCGGTGCCCCCACTTGAAGTTGTAGCCGCGGATGCGCTGCCAGGTCTCGCCGCGATCGGTCGAACGCCAGGCCGCCGACTCGAAGCCCGCCGCGTAGAGCGCGCCGTTGCGCGTGTCGATGGTGACGTCATAGACGTGCTGGTCGCCGGCCAAGACGTTCCGCCACGTCTGCCCGCCGTCGGTGGATAAGAAGATGCCGCCGTCGCGCGCGCCGGCCGATGTCCGGCGGCCCCAGGCGGCCAGGTAGAGCCGCTGGGGATCATCAGGGTCGATCAGCAGCCCGTTCGGCCCGTTGACGCCCGGCGGCAGCGCGATGCGGCGCCACGTCTCGGCGCCGTCGGTGGAGCGGTAAAGCGCGCCGTCGCCCTGGTTGTTGAAACTGCCGTCCTCGGTGCGCCGCGCCACCACCAGGTACAGCACGCCGTCGCGGTCGCGGGCCAGCCACCACGCGAACGGCTCCGCGCCTTCGATCCCGTTGTTCTTGAGCGCCCAGGTCTGGCCGCCGTCGGTGGACTTGTAAACGCCGCGCCCGAAGCCCGCGACATAGAGAACGCGCGCCTCGGCGGGACTGGTGGGATCGAGCAGGATGTGCGTGGCTGCGGTGAGATCCATTCCGCTCGTGGACTCGCGCCACGTGCGGCCGCCGTCCTCGCTCAGGCAGACGCCGCCTTCGTAAGTCGCCGGCGCGGTCTGCCGCCACATCTTGGGGCGGGGCAGATCATGCACGCGGCTCATCACGCCCCAGACGCGCCCGCGCACCGCGGGGTCAAACTCGATCCAGTAGGTGGTGTTCACCCAGCGCCGCGGCACGCCGTTGGTCGCGCTGAACCAGCTCTTGCCGCCGTCCTCGCTGCCAAACAGCCCGATGTCGGTGTAGCTGATGAAGACGCGCTTCGGGTCGAACGGGTCCCAGTGAATCCCATAGTTGGTGGTCACGTCGAGGCCGGTGGAATCCCAGCCCGCGCCCGGCGCCCGCGCCGAGTAAACGCCCTTCCAGGTCTTGCCGCCGTCGGTGGTGCGCATGGTGCGCCCGGAGTCGGTGCCGAAGCAGATCTCGGGATCAGTGGGCGCCACGCCGAGGTTGAAGGGGTTGCCGCCCCAACCGGACCCGAAGCGCTCGCTGAGCCAGGCGTCCTGCATGTTAGCGCCGCTGGCGCTGGCTTCCTTCCACATCAGCTCCCAGCTTCCGCCGCGGTCGTTGGTCTTCGCCACTCCGAACCACGTCGCTCCATCCATGCGCAGGCCGTTGTAGGATACGTAGGCCGTGTCGGGATGATTCAGGCTGGTGGCCACCGCGCGTGACTGCGAGGAGGAGCCGGGTAGGACCGACTGCCGCCAGGTGGCTCCGCCGTCCTCCGAGATGAACACCGCCGCCGGCACGACACCGTAGACGACCGGCCGGCCGCCCTCGGCGGGGAAGCCGGCTGAGACATCGGTGAAGGACTGCACGCCGGCCGGCGCCGGCCCGAAGCGCCACTGGCCGCCCTCGCGCACCGCCACCGAGCGCGAGCCGATCACGTAGAGGGTGCGGTCCTCGCGGGGCGAGCGCGGATCGACGTAGATCTGGCGCCCGCCGTCCGGCAGCAGAACGGTCCTGGTCCAGGAGGCGCCCCAATCGGTGGAGACGTGGAGAGCGGCCTGAATCACCGCGTACAGCGTTCGCGAGTCCGCTGGATCGACCGCCAGCGCCGTGATCGCCGGCAGTGTCCTGCCCGCGGAGAGAATCTGCACGCCGGCATGGTCGTCGGGCATAATGACGCCGCTGACGGTGGCCGGATCGGGGTAGACCAGCGACCACGTCTGGCCCGCGTCCGCGCTGCGCCACAGGCCGACGCCTTGCGTGTAGATGACATCCGGATCAACCGGGTCAAAGACGAAGAAGCGCGTGGTGCCGCGCAGGTTGAACATGCGCCAGGTGTCGCCGCCGTCGAGCGAGATGTAGGAGCCGGTCATATCGCAGGCCACCAGCACGCGCTTGGGATCGTGCGGGCTGACGGTGGGCACGAACATCGACCCGCCGCCCCCGGGGCCGATGACCCGCCACGCATCCTGCCGCGGCGCGCCCCCGCCGGCCAGCAGGCCGCACGCCGCGACGGTCAACAACAGAGATGTCCGCATTCAATCAGGATAGCCCCTTCGGCTATGTCGGCAGCGCGTCTCAGCGCAACTCCAGGATCTGCTTCAGCGCGCTCTCAATGGCGTCGAGTTCGGCGGGCGAAACGCGGCCGATCACAGAGCGCAACCTCTGCTTGGATATCGCGCGAATCTGATCGACCACCGCAACGGCCGGACGGCCCTGGCACTGGATGGCGACCTGGATCGGGGGATAAGCCGCCGGCGAGGACGAAAGGGGGATCACCACGACGGTGCGGCTGCGGGTTCATCCCAAGGCTCCGCGATCGGATCTTCGAGCGCGTCCATCTCGGCCTCGATAGCGGCCACCTCGGGATCGGCGCTGGCAAGCCTGCAAGCCCGTATCAGTTCAGCGCCCCTACCTCCTCGCCTCCCCCAGCAGACCGCGGGCGACCAGCGGCGGCGGTATGCTGGCAGTAAGGATATGGCGACCCAGGTCTTCTACAACGGCACCCTCATCACCGACAGCGGCCTGCTTCCCGACGGCATGATCACTGCCTGCGACGGGCGCATCGAGTACGCCGGGCCGCGGCGCGACGAGCACATTCCCGCGGACGCCGAGCGCATCGACGCCGGCGGCTTGTATCTTTCCCCGGGCTTTGTCGACGTCCACGTGCACGGCGGCGGCGGCAGCGACTTCATGGACGCGACCAGGCAGGACGTCGAGACCGTCTTCCACTATCACGCCGCCCACGGCACGACCGCTCTGTGCCCCACCACGGCCTCCGCGCCGCTCGTGGAGATCCTGACGGCGCTCGAAGTCCTGGACCAGTACCGCCGCGGGCCGCAGCCTTACGGCCGCGCCCTCGGCGCGCACATCGAGGGTCCGTACCTGACCTTCTCCAAGCGCGGCTGCCACCTCGCCGAGCAGGTCCGCGCGCCGGAGGAGCGCGAATGGCGCCTCATCCTGGAGTGCGGCATGGTGGCCAGCATGACGCTGGCGCCGGAGTTGCCGGGCGCGCGCCCGCTGATCGAGACGCTCTACGACTGCGGCGTGACGGCCAGCGCCGGCCACAGCGAGGCGCTTTATCATGAGATGGAGGAAGCGGCGGACTGGGGAGTCACCCACGTCACCCATCTCTACTGCGCCATGACCGACGCGATGAACAACCGCTGGCGCGGCACGCCCAACCCGCGCAGCGGCGGCATGCTCGAGGCGGTCTTCCTCGACGACCGCCTGTCTTCCGAGTTGATCTCCGACGGCAAGCACCTGCCGGCCGAGATGATGCGCGTGGCCTTCCGGCACAAGGGCTACGAGAAGCTCGCGATCGTCACCGACGCCATGCGCGCCGCCGGCATGCCCGACGGCGAGTACACCTTCGGCCCGCGGCACGGCATGCGAACGGTGGTGCGCAACGGCGAATCGCGCGTCCCCGACGGCACCGCGCTGGCCTCCTCCGTTTGCCCGATGAACGAGATGGTGCGCATCGCTCGCGACCTGATCGGATGTCCGCTCTGGCAGGCGGTGCGGATGGCTTCGCTCACCCCGGCCACGATCATCGGTCGCCAGGCCGCCATCGGCAGCCTCGCGCCGGGCAAGTTCGCGGATGTGCTCGTCGTGGACGGGGACGTTCAGGTGAGGGCGACCTACCTCGGCGGAGTGCGCCTCAAACCGCCCCGTCCCACGGATTGAGCAGTAGGACCCCGCAGGCTTCGAAATCAGCAGTGTTCCTGGTCATGACGTGCAGGCCATGCCGCCGGGCGGTGGCGGCGATCAAGCCGTCAATAGCCGGTACCGTCCGGCCCGCTTTCTGCGCGGCCGCCGTCAGCTCCCCCCAGATCCGGCTGGTCTCCAGATCAACGGGGAGAAGCCGGTCGGCGTAGTGGCTTACCAGGGTCTGCAACCAAGTCTGAATCTGGCGCTTCTTCTCGCCGTCCCTGAGGAGCGCTATCCCTTTCGCGATCTCTCCGATCGAGAGAACGCTGACAAACAGGTGCTCGCTCTCAAGAGCCCCGACGGCACGCCACACATCGGGATGCGGCTTGGGGCTGCGCAGTTCAGCCAACACGCACGTGTCTAACAGGAGTCTCACGGTTTCACGTCCCTCATAAGAGAACGGTCACGAGTGAGGTCCAGCCCCTCCAAGCTGGGAGCTTTGCCGGTCAGAAATTCCTTGAACCCTGGACGTTTGCCGGTCAGCTTCTCGTAGTCACGCTGAGCCACAATCACCACCGCATCGCGGCGCCTGCGGACGAACTGAGGGCCTTCGGCAAGGGCGCGGTTGACGAGTTCGCTGAAGCGGTTCTTGGCGTCCGCCAGTCGCCATTCCATGGGGACCTCCTAGCTAGCCAATCTAGCTAAATAGTCGCAAATCCGGCAAGTCCGCGCAAGCCCCGGCGCGGCGAAGTGACGTACCAGTCATCGACGAGGACGTTCGGGTCAGAGCGACTTCCGTCGGCGGGAGGCTTGTGGCTCGTAGCTCGTAGCTTGTGGCGCGCCTACGGCGCGCTTTTCACAGCATCCCCCACCTTGACCGGCGCCGACCCGGTGTAGGCGCCTACGGCCGAGGTTTCGTCCACCTCGGTGATGACCAAATCGCCGAGCTTGTCTTCGATGGCGCGGATGATCTTCCCGGTGGCCGGGTCCCTGACCTCGCGAATCTTGCGGCTCACCCGGAGGCGGTCGCCCACCTTCACGCCGGCGCGGCTGCCGACGTTGAGGATGAGCGAGTTGCCACTGACGTCGGCCACCAGCCCGTCGATCTGGACCACCCGAACCGGCACGCGCCCGGCGCTGGTGTCGAGCTGCTGGCCGAGCTGCCCGACCGCCTTGTGCACCGCCTCACCGATCAGCGTGGCGGAGAAGTTCTTGCTGGTCATGTCATAGGCGCCGGCGCCGCCCGCGCCGCCGCTGCCGCCGGCGCCCAACAGCGAGATGCCGGAGCGGGTCGATTCGCCCTTGCCGTGTGCGACCGCCAGGATCTCGGCCGTATCCACGCTCACCATCCGGGCGCTGACATCGACCACCGCCTTGGCCTCGCGCTTCTGGACGCCGCCCAGCCCGTACCGGCGGGCCACGCCGCCGAAGGCGCCGCCACCCACCGAGGTGGCCTTGTCGTCGCGCCCGAACTGGGTGATGCTGCCGATGATGATGACGTCCACGCCGAGGATGCGCCCGATCTTGGCCGCCGAATTCGCGTCGGCGCGGTCGGTGTTGGAGAAATTCTGCTCGGCCAGAACCTTGCTCAGCGCCTTGCGCTCGATGACTGAGTAGGCGCCGCTCTGCACCAGTTTCTCCACCAGCAGGTCGCCGATGCCTCTGCCCACGTCCACGTTGGTTCCGAAGATCGCAGCCACGTAGCTGTGTACGGTGGCGTACTCGAAATCCAGCACGGCCACCCGCTTCTTCTGCTGGGTGGAAGCCGGGCCGGCCAGCAGCAGGGCAAGAACGAGGATAGAGTGCCGTTGCATTTTTGCGTCTCCTCCTCCAGTCTACATCCTCGCCGCTGCGCGCCTGCAAGGTCACCCTCCCCGGTGGCCGGGGGGAGGTCCTGGACACGGCAAGCCGGCCCGATCTCGCCGTAGACCTTGTGCGCCATGCGGAAGACGCCATTGGCGACGAGCCCGCCGCCCCGCCAGACTTCCGAAACTGCCGGGCGTCAAACCGAACGCTTGACAGCGCGGTTATTTCTGCTATTCTAGAAATATGAAAAGAGCCGGACGGGCGGCCGATGTGGCCCGCTACGCCGACATGCTGGCGGCCCTGGGGGCCGAGCCGCGGCTGCGCATCCTGCGCCTGCTGCTGGCCGCCCATCCGCGGGGCCTGGTGGTGGGCGACATCCAGGCGGAGTTGGACATCCCCGGCTCCACCCTCTCCCATCATCTGGAGAAGCTGAAAAGCGAGCAACTGGTGAAAGTCCGGCGCGAGCGCCAGTTCCTCTGGTACGCGGCCAACTCGGAAGCCTTGCGGGAGCTGCTGGAGTTCCTGTACGCCGAGTGCTGTTCGCGCCGGCCTGCGCGAAAGGAAAGGACATGAGCGACACGAACATCACGCAAGCTGTCAAAAAGAAGTACGCCCAGGCGGCGTTGCGGGTCGTGAGCGGCGGCAGCCCTTGCTGCGGCGGCTCCCCATCCACGCCGGAGTGCGATCCGATCACCGCCAACCTCTACGCCAGTTCGGAGACCCAGGGAATCCCCGAGGAGGCGCTGCGCGCCTCGCTCGGCTGCGGCAACCCGACGGCGCTGGCGGAGCTGAAGCCGGGCGAGAGGGTGCTCGACCTGGGATCCGGCGGCGGCATCGACGTGCTGCTGTCGGCGCGGCGGGTCGGCCCCACGGGCAAGGCCTACGGCCTGGACATGACCGACGAGATGCTCGAGCTGGCGCGCCAGAACCAGCGCAAGGCCGGCATCGACAACGTCGAGTGGCTGAAGGGCGAGATCGAGAGTATCCCGCTACCGGACAACTCGGTGGACGTGATCATCTCCAACTGCGTCATCAACCTCTCGGCCGACAAGGGCCGCGTGCTGAAGGAGGCTTTCCGCGTGCTACGCCCCGGCGGCCGCTTCGCCGTCTCCGACATCGTGGTGCGGGGCGAGGTTCCGTCCCAGATCCGCCGCAGCGTCGAGCTGTGGATCGGCTGTGTGGCCGGGGCGCTGGAGGAGCCCGAATACCGCGCCAAGCTGGCCGCGGCCGGCTTCGCCGGGATCGACATCGAGCCGACCCGCGTCTACCGGGCCGCAGACGCCCGCGAGTTTCTCGACGCCGCCGGCATCGACATCGAGGCGATCGCCCCGCTGGTGGACGGCAAGTTCATGAGCGCCTTCGTAAGGGCCCGCAAGCCTCTCTGACCGGCAGGAATGCCGGTCCCACCTCAGCCACGCCACTTCACCCCCACGTCAAGCGTCTTCTTGCAGTAGTCGAGGCTGCGCTCCAGGTCGCGGCGCTGGTCGGCCGCCACCGAGGCGGTGAAGGGACGCCCGCGCTTGGCCAGCGCCAGGAAGCGCGCGAACTCGGCGGCCGGCGTCTTGGGGAACGCCTTCCAGAAGTCGGGCTCGAGGTAGGGGAAGATGAGCGGCTGGCGGCCGGTGATGATCTCAAGCTGCATGCCGGCTTTGGGGCAGAGCTGGCGGTAGCGGGCGACAAACTCGCGGTAATCGATCGATCCCTCGCCGACGGCCACCCACTGGGCCGCCGCGCCCCGCGGGTGCTCCCAGATCGCCGTGTCGCGGATGTGCGTGGTGACCGTGTAGGGAGCCAGCACCTCCAGCGTCAGCAGCGGGTCCTCAATCGCCCAGATGGGGTTGCCGCTGTCCAGGCAGACAGCGACGTAGTCCGGGCCGGACTGTTCGATGATGGTCTTCACCTCGCGTGCCTGCAAGTCGCCGGAGTGATTCTCCAGGGCGATCTTCACGCCGAGGTCCCGCGCCTCGGAGCGCACCGAGCGGAAGATCTTGACGGCCGTCTCCATGTGGGCCTCGATCGGCAGCGGCCCGCGGCGGTCGGCCGAAGCCCCCATGAAGCAGCGCATCGAGGTCGCGCCCACCGCCTTGGCCACCCGCAGCCCGCGCAGGATGTACTCCTGCGGAGCGCCCACCTTCGGGCTCCAGCTCTGCGAGGTGGGGCAGATGCAACCGATGCCGGCGTCGATGGTGATGCCGAGCCGGGCGGCGTGATCCTTCACCTTCGCCAGATACGCGGGATCGAGGCTTTCGTAGTCGCCGAGGCCGGAGAGCTGGATCGTATCGAGCTTGAGGCCGGCCGCGTAATCCAGCAACTGGATCGCCTTCCAGCGGAGATCGCGGATGGAGTAGGTGTCGATGCCGAGGCGGATTGGCTCGGCCGGCGCGGCCACCGCCGCCCCGGCGGCGGTCTGGAGAAAACTGCGGCGAAGCATGGGTAGATTATGGCGCGGTTCCAGCGTGTACCGCTGGCCCGTTTCCATGACCCCCTTTCAAACCGTGCGTGCGGTTTTCCCGCACACGGCTTAACGATGATCTTCTGGATGTGGCGTGCGTGACGCCCTCGCCCGGAGGGAGACAGCCCTTTCGGGGATCGTCACTCCTCCTGTGCCAACCTTCGCCTGATCCCACCGCCGATGAGTGCACTTGGCGCACATCCATAGCCTGACAGCGAAGTTGTCGCGCTTTTACAGAGGGGTGGTTGGCCGTTTCCGGCATGCCCTCGCACTTACCCCCACATCCAGGCGTG
>ERZ1292640.1084-Hain-H43-02um-R1-1084-length-22481-cov-13_pt1 | contig 22481 bp, 21 predicted proteins | sample MGYA00564404_ERZ1292640 | MGnify/ENA primary metagenome ERZ1292640 (study PRJEB36523, sample SAMEA6512636) | groundwater metagenome | collected 2019-01-08 | study: AquaDiva: Metagenomics assemblies of 32 groundwater samples
CGCGTCGGTGGCCGCGACGATCTCGACGTCGTCGCGGCCGGCCCAGCCGGGCAGATGCGCGTGGACCGCGACGTTGCCCAGACCGACGATCGCCCCGCGCAGCATCTAGCGCTCCTCCACCGACCTTCGCCGGAGGTCGCCGGCCCGCCGGGGGTCCTGTCGCCGGCTTGCCCCCGTCCGCCCGGGCCAAGTTCGTTGGCACGGCACTCTAGTCGAGCCCCCACTCCCGGGCCACCGCGCCCATCGCCTCGTCGAGGATCGCGAGGCCCCTGAGCGCGGTCTCCTCGTCGATGACGAGGGGCGGGTTGATCCGGATGATGTGCGAGTAGCACATCGCCACGAGGCCGCGCTTCAGGCATTCCTGGAAGAGCGCCCCCGTCGCGTCCTTCGAGAGGGGCTCCTTTGTGGCAGGGTCCTTCACCAGCTCCAGGCCGAGCATGAGACCCTTGCCCCGCACGTCGCCGATGAACCGGTATTTTTCCTTCAGCGTCTGGAGCCGCGCCAGCATGACGGCCCCGATGCGCTCGGCGTTCTTCACGAGGTTCTCTTTCAGGATGATGTCCAGCGTGGCGAGGCCGGCGGCCGCCGCCAGGGGGTTGCCGCCGTAGCTGGACGAGCTGCCGCTCGGCTCCCCGAACGGCTTGTGCCGGGTGAGCTCGTCGGTCGAGATGACCCCGCTGAGCGGGAACCCGCCGCCCACGCCCTTGCCGACCGTCATGACGTCGGGGACCACGCCGTCGTGGTCGCACCCCCACATGGTGCCCGTTCGGCCGAACCCGGTCAGCATCTCGTCGGCGATGAGCAGGGCGTGGTGCTCTTTGGCGATGGCCTGGACCGCCCGCAGGAACCCCTCGGGCGGGATGACGTTCCCGGCCGTCCCCTGCATGGGCTCCACGATGATCGCCGCGATCTCCCCCTGCGTCTGATGGCGGATGACTTCGCGGAGGAACTCCGCGCACGCGATCCCGCACTCCGGGTAGCGCAGCGTGAGGGGGCACCGGTAGCAGTACGCATACGGGGAGAGGTAGAGGCCCGGCATGAACGGGCCGAGGCCGCGCTTGGTCTTGCTCCCGAGGAGCCCCAGCACGCCTCCCGTCTTCCCGTGGAACCCTCCCCAGAAGCCGACGAACTCGAACTTCCGCGTCGCGGACTTGGCGAGCCGGAAGGCCGCCTCCACCGCCTCGGCGCCTCCCGAGTACAGCTGGATGCGTGTGAGCCCCGCCGGCGTCAGGGTCGCCAGCAGCTCGAGGAAGCGTGCCCGTGTTTCCGTCGTGAAGGAGCCGAACGTCAGGCGCTCGGCCTGCCGTTTCAGGGCCTCCACGTAGTCCGGATGGCAGTGCCCGACGCTGCCGACCCCGATGCCGGCGATGAAGTCGATGTACTCCTTGCCGTCTTCGTCGATCAGCGTGCAGCCGGTCCCCCGAGCCATAGCGAGGCCCGAGTAGAGCGCAAAGGACTGGAGCCCGGGCGCCATGTGCTGCTGCTCCCGCGCCACGATGCTGCGCGACCGGGGACCCGGGTTGCTCGGCTTCATGACGCCGGTCCTCCTCTGAAGCGCGCCTCCAGGTAGGCCGCGATCTCGGCGGCCGCCTCGTCCCGGTACAGCGCGAAGCTCGGCCAGGCGTTGAGATCGATCACGACGAGCGGGCCTTGGGGCGGGGCGATGGCGTCGCCCCCGAACACCTCCAGCCCCAGGACCGCCGCCGCCTTGCCTGCGACGGCCATGAGCCGCGCCGGATCGAACGGATGGCCCGCCATGCGCTGATCTTTGTGGTAGAACCAGCGGAACCAGGCCCCGACGCCGTAGAATTTGATGAGATCTCCCTCCACGTGTTCCTGGACGACCGCGCGCGGGATGCCGCGTCGGGCCAGGCCGCGCAGCGCTTCGCGAAACATGCCGGCCGTGTCCGCGAACACGACGTCGCCGTCCTGAGTGTTGTGGACGTCGGCCCGCTTCACCCAGGCGGGGCCGGTCCACCCGCCCTCCGCCCCCGCCGTCGGGACGATCCGGCTCGCCGGGAACGGAATGGCCGCCGCCTCGAAGAGGGCGACCATGCGCTCCCGGTAGGTGTTCAGGACCGCCACGGGCGAGTTGACCTGGCGAACGCCGGCCGCCTCCCAGCCGCGGAGCTGGCGCAGAACCTCCAGGCGCTCGCACATCAGGAAGACGAACGGCGGGCGCTCGGCGATCGCCCCGCTCAGCTCGTCCGGGCTCTTGAGCGCCACCTCGAACCCCTTCCGCTCGAGGTGCTTGGCGGTGAGCCCGAGAATCTCGGCGTCATCCACCTCCCGGCCGGGGGAGTGGGCCGGCTCTCGAAAGATGCCCCAGCAGATCTTGCGCGAGGCGTCGCGGGCCGCCCGGCACGCGGTCGCTTCGGCGAGCGCCACGTCTTCGGGCCGGTCCACATCGACGACGGTCGGGATGACGGCGCCGTACACGGGGTCGCCCCGATCGACCAGCCAGGTGAGGAACTCCCGCAGGCTTTCCAGCCCCGGCGGGGGGGAGAGCGCGGCGATTCGCTCCGGCACCAGATACATCCCCGCCGTGACCAGTTCCCCCGCGCTCCCGCCGAGGCGGGTGACCCGTCCGGCGCCGTCGAGGCCGGCCCAGAGCGGGCGCTCGTCCGCCACGAAGGGCGTGACGCCGAGCACCAGCGCGTCCGGGGGAAATCGCCGGGCGCCCTCGACGAACGCGACGAAGTCCCGCTCGGGGCACCAGGCATCGACGGTCGAGATCAGCGCGCGCACCGGGCCGAGGAGGCGCGTGATTTCGACAAAGCTCTCGAGGGAGGAGCGCGTCGTCTTCACGATGAACCGGAGGGAGAGATCGGGGAACCGCGACCGCACCCAGTCCGCGCAGTCCCGCTCCTGCTCGTTCAGGATGATCGCCAGCGACCGGATGCCGGCGGCGGTGAAGTTCCGGATCACGCCCTCGATCAGGGGCGCCCCGGCCACGGGCACCATGGGCTTCGGAACCGTCCACCCAGCGTCGCGCAGGCGGCTGCCCGCGCCCGCCGCGAGGATGCCGCCGTACCAGATCGGCCCGCCGCTCACAGCACTACCCTCTTCCTTATCCTTACTCACCTCGTCACCTGTTCGAGCGCCGGCTTTGCCCCGACCCGCGCCACCTGAAGTGGCGCGGGTGCCACGACCCGCCTTCGGCGGGTGCCCGCAAAGGAGCGGCTTCGCCGTCGTGAGGGCTCGCCTCCGCTCGCGCGTCCCCGAGATCAGGGGGGCGGAGCCCCCCTCCGGGTTTCATAGCAGCAGCTCCTCCAGCTCGTCGAGCGAGTGAATCACGCTGTCGCCGGGACAGCACGGCGTCTCGCCGCGCGGGGTCGCGGCGGTCAGCCAGATGTGCGGCATCCCGACCGCCCGCGCGCCCGCCATGTCCCGCGGGAGCGAATCGCCGACGAACACGGCGCGGGAGGAGTCGATGGCCAGCTCCTCGACGGCTCGGCGAAAGATCCGGGGGTCCGGCTTGGCGTAGCCGGCGCGCGCCGAGTCCACCACGACGCTGAAGAAGGAGCGGATCCCGGCGTCCTCGCACACCGTGGTGAGGTTGCCGTAGAAGTTCGACACGATCCCGAGACGGTAGCGAGCGCGGAGCGCCCGCAGGAGCGCGGCATTGTGCCGGAGCCGTTCCAGCGCCTCCGCCAGGAACCGGTTCGCGACCCGGTCGGCCAGCGCGGGGTCTTGGAGCCCCAGGGCCTCGGTGACGCCGGCGGCGAGGCCCCGGACGGTCTCGCGGAACGAGAGGGTGGGCGGCACCGAGCCCGTCAGCGCGTCATCCACCCCGTAGAACAGGGGGTCGAACCGCTCGCGAGCGACGGGAGCCCCCTCCTCCTGGAACAGCCGGTAGAAGCGCTCTTTCCAGGGCACCCCGTCCGCATCCAGCGTGCCGCCGAAATCGAACAGCACGGCGCTGGCCAAGGATCCCCTCATGCCGGCCCGGCCCGGCGCCGGAGCTCCCTGCGGGCGATCCACGCCAGCACGAGGAGAAAGAGCGGCGTCCCCACGGCGGCGAGGGCCAGGAACCACGTTGCCTTCCCCGCCGCCGACAGCAGCACGACTAGGTAGATGAAGTCGCGGCGCGCGAGCATGTCGGCCAGGCGGGGCAGCCAGGCGGCCGGCGCTCCCGGCTCGGCGGGAAACAGCCGTCCGGCGAGCGCCTTCTGCCGGCTCGTGAGCCGGTACACGGCACCGGCCGTGAGCAGCACGCCGGCCGTGGTTACGCCACCGAGCCACAGCGGCCACGCCGCCTGGACAGCGAGGCTCCAGCCGATCGCGATGCACGCCATCACCGCCACGTGCACCACGTTATCACCCCAGAAATCCAGCAGGCTCCCCAGCCGGGACTCCTCGAACTTGAGCCGCGCGAGCTCGCCGTCGCACCCGTCCAGGATGGAGTGCGCCAGCAGGAGGAGCGCGCCCGTCAGCTGGTACAGGGGCAATGCCGAGAGGAAGAACGGCGCCCCGGCGAGCCCCACGGCGAGGCTCACGAACGTCATGACGTTCGGGCTGATTCGCGTGGAGGCCAGCCGCCGCGTGAGGGCCAGCGAGATCCGGCGCTCCACGTGGCGCGACATGAACCCTTCCGCCTCCCTCACCAAACCGCGCAGCAGCCAGTCTTCGGCCTGCCGAACCCCGCCGGCCGCGGTGAGCGTGAACCGGCCTTCGCCGGCCAGGGGCTGGTCGGCGGGCTTGAAGACCTCGCCCAGGGATTCGAACAGCTCCTCGGCCCCCTGCCGCCGCGCCGCCTCCGCCACGATCGTGTCGGGATCGCCCGTCTCGATCACGGCCGCCCCGACCCCGTCGGTGTAGAGCCGCTCCGGCTCGACCGGCATCTCTAGCAGAGAATGCAGCCACGCCGCCTGGGGGATCACGTTCGCCGCCAGCAACACGACGCGCCCCCCCGGAAGCGGGGGAAGCGGGCCATCCGGCGCCAGCACGGCCGCGGCCGTCCCGGCGAGGACGCCTCGGTCGTCGGGGGCCGCCCCGGGATGGACGAGAATCCGCCCGAATCCGGCGTGCGCGGCCGCGAGGACGATCCGGCGGAGGAGCGGAAGTCCGGCGATGGGCGTGCCCGGCGGGACTCCCCTGGGGCCGGCGGCGCCCGCCGGAACGATCACCAGCGCGCCGAGCGCGCGCGACCTCCCGGGGCGCAGCGGGTCGGGGTGGGCGGTGTCGGGCCGTGCGTTCTGGTTTTGTGTCGACGCGACTCCGCGAATGGCTCCTACTCCTCTCCCTGGATGAAGCGCTCGAGCCGCTCGCGGGCCACCTCGTCCGCCCACTGCTCCGGCGGGGCCTTCATCAGGTACGCCGAGGGCGCCGCGAGCGCCCCCTTGATGCCGCGGTCGAGGGCGATCTTGCAGCAGCGAATGGCGTCGATGACCACCCCGGCCGAGTTGGGGGAATCCCACACTTCGAGCTTGAGCTCGATGGACAGGGGGAGGTCTCCGAAGCCGCTGCCCTCCAGGCGGATGTGGGCCCACTTCCGGTCCTGGAGCCACGGCACGTAGTCGCTGGGGCCGATGTGGACGGCCTCCGGCGGCAGCGGGTGGGCGAGCTGGGACGTCACCGCGCCCGTCTTGGAGATCTTCTTGGACTGGAGCCGCTCCCGCTCGAGCATGTTGTAGAAGTCGGTGTTCCCGCCCACGTTGAGCTGGCTCGTGCGCTCGAGCCGGACGCCGCGGTCCATGAACAGCTTGGTCAGGACCCGATGCACGATCGTGGCGCCCACCTGGGACTTGACGTCGTCGCCGACGACCGGCAGCCCGCGCTCCTCGAAGCGGCGGCGCCAGTACGACTCCCGGGCGATGAACACCGGAATGCAGTTGACGAAGGCGCACTCGGCGTCCAGCACCTGCTCCACGTACCACTTGGTCGCCATCTCGCTGCCGACCGGAAGGAAGTTCACCACGACGTGGGTGCCGGTGTCGCGGAGGATGCCCGTGATGTCGGCGGTGGCGCCCGGCGCCTTGGTGATCACCTGGGACAGGTAGTGGCCCAGCCCGTCGTGGGTCATGCCCCGGTGCACCGGGACGCCGAGGGGCGGGACCTGGGCGAAGCGGGCCGTGTTGTTCAGGGGGGCGAAGATCGCCTCGGCGAGGTCCCGGCCGACCTTCCCGGCGTCGATGTCGAAGGCCGCGGAGAACTCGATGTCCCCCACGTGATACCCGGCGAGCCGCGGATGCATGAGCCCCGGGATGAAGCCGTCCTCGGGCGCGGTCCGGTAGTAGTGGACGCCCTGGACGAGGGCGGATGCGCAGTTGCCGACTCCGACGATGGCCACGCGAACGGCTGTCACGACGGCGCCTCCTTTTCGCTTCTCGGTTTCCGTCGAATGAGCGCCCGGACCCCGAAGTACGCGAAGGCATCCTTCATGTTGGAGAGGAACCGGTTGAGGACCCCCATCTCCGGGTTGGTCACGTACTCCATGGTGAGCACGATCCGCTCCTCTCCCTCCGCGAGAGGCGTGACGGCGTGGTACAGCTTGGGGCCGTTGAAGATCACCAGGGCGCCGGGCCCGTAGGCCAGCTGAACCTCGCGGCTCTCTCGCGTCGGGTCGTCCCGGTACAGCCGGGCGACCAGCCGGCAGTGCTCGGTGCGCTGGACCAGCCCCAGGAGGATCGTGTAGCGGTCTCCCTTGTAGTACGAGTTGTCGTAGTGGAAGCCCATGTGGTCCCCGGGCTCCGTGTAGAAGTAGAGCGCGCAGGCGTGCGGGTCGGCGTCGGGGCACGGCCGGACGCGGGCGCCCGTGAGGCGGCTCACGAAATCGATGAAGGCGGGGGACTTGTAGAGCGCCAGGAAGAGCGGGGCCTTCTCCGAGAGCGTGTAGTAGCTGATGGCCCCTCCCTTCTTGTGCCCCGGGATGTAATTCCGGTGGACGTTGGGACGGAGCTTGTCCACCTCCGGCAGGAGGTGCTGCTCCACCACTTCTGGCGGCAGGAAGCGCTCGAGGAAGAGGCACTCGTTCTGGTCCCAGTACTCCCGGCGCGCCCGCTCGACGTCCACGCCGTCGAGGGCGCGGGCGAGTTCCCGCAGGAGGTCGTGCTCCGGAGACGCGACGAAGTCGGTCATACGGCTTCGGGGCCGGTAGCCATCCGGAAGAGCGAGAGCGTCACAAGCCCGGCGGCCACCCACGTCAGCTCCCGGAAGCGCCGGACCAGGGTCATGCTGAGCCCGACCCCGGCCCCGAGACCGATGGCGGCGAAGACGGCCATGTTCCCGCCCTCGAGCGCGCCGAGTCCCCCCGGGATGAGGAAGGCGGCGGACTTGATGGCGGCCGCGAAGGCCTCGATGATCAGCGCCGTGGTGAGCGAGACGGGGATCCCCATGAAGTGGAGGATCAGGTATACCTCCAGGCTGCCCACGACCCAGCCGCCGAAGTGGAAGAGGAGGGACAGCATCAGCCGTCCGCGGTGCTCGCGATAGAAGGCCGACAGCGCGCTGTCCAGCCGGCGGGCCCCCTCGTGCCCGTCCTCCGCCCGGGAGAGCCCGAGTGCCTTGAGCAGCCTGAGCCCGCCCCCGAAGAGCCCCTTCTGCTGCGCGACAACGAAGCCCCCCAGGGCCACGGCCTCCACCGCGGCCAGCCACGTCATGGCCTTCACGAGCGGCGCCCCCGGCGGCAGCACCGCGAGCGCCAGGGCGATCCCGACGAGCAGGAAGGCCCCCTGGGAAAGGGTAACCGTGGTCTTCGCGATGACGACCGAGGCCAGCCCCTCGCCGAGCGGGACCCGCGGCCGCAGGAGGTACGCTTTCACAGGCTCGCCGCCCATCGACGCCGTCGGCGTCGTGACGTTGAACGCCTCGCCCGCCAGCCTCACCGCCAGCAGCGTGGGGAACGGCGTCAGGTCGCGGCGGAACGCGTAGCGCCAGCCCAGCGTGTCCAGCACCTGGATCAGGGCGAACGGGAACCACACGATCAGCAGGAGGCGCCAGGAAATGGCCTGGAAGGAGCCCAGCAGGATCTCGGGTCCCACCTGGACCACGAGGTAGCCGAGGAAGGCGAGGCCGACCGCCAGGAGGATCACCCGCAGGGTTTTCATCGGCGGGAGTTCGAGCGCGGGCTTTGCCTCGACCCGCGCCACCTGAAGTGGCGTGGGTGCCCGCAGAGGTGGCTCGCCTCCGCTCGCGCGTCCCCGAGATCAGGGGGGCGGAGCCCCCCTCCGAAGTAGTAGCGCCCGAGGCACGTCAGCCAGTACCCGTGGGAGCCCACAGCGAGGAGACCGACCAGAACCGGCAGCACCGGCGGCGCGAACCAGAGGCCCAGGAGAAAGGCCACGAGCACCATGTAGAAAAGATCCCGCCTCCCCAGCCCCTTGAGGACCGTGGCGAGCCGCTCCTCCCGGACGGCTTCCTCCGGGAGGAACCGGGCGAAGAGGGCGCTCAGGATCACGCCGAAGGCGGCGCACGCTCCGACGAGCACCATCACGCTCCCGCCGCCGCGGCTGGCGGTGACGCCCATGCCCAGGACGAGACCCGCGTGGGTCACCGTGTCGGTGGTGAAGTCGAGCCACTCGCCGAAGGCGGACTCCTGGAAGGTCAGCCGCGCGACCTCGCCGTCGGAATGATCGACGACGACCGCCAGCATGTAGAGGAGGAAGCCCGCCAGCGCCGAGACCTGGGTGGCGGGCCAGAGCATCCAGGCCGCGCCCAGGCCCAGCGCCAGGCTCAGTAGGGTCACCTGGTTGGGCGTGACGGGCAGGCGGATGAGAAAGCGGGTGAGCCAGCGGGAGCAGCGGCGGTTGATCATCCGGTCCACGCGGCTGTCGGCGCCGATCCCGAGGCTACGGAAGAGCGTGGCCTCCGCCTCGCCCCGGCTCGCCTCGTCCAGCACCGGCACGAAGAAGCCGGCGCCCACCACCAGCGTCATCCGTCCCTGCCTCACCCGCACCTCCAGCTCGTCGCCGAGAGGGGCTCCCTCGACCAGGCCGTCCCACAGCGCGGCCGACAGGGCTGCGGGGGCCAGGAGGATCGGCGAGAGGCTGCCCTTGGACTCCTCGAGGGCGATGCCGTCGCCCGGATCGCGCTCGGCCAGGAGCCGTCGGAGACTCAACGCGTCCAGGAGCACGTTGGCCGGGAGGAGGAGGAGCGGCCCGCCGCTCCATCGGCGCGCCTCCTCGGCGTCCAGCCGGTCGAGCCAGACGACCGCCGCGCTGAGATGGGGACTCGCTGCGATCCTGGCCTCGACGGCCGCGTCGCGGAGGCACGCCGGGACCCCGATCCGGCTCACGCCGGTGCGCTCGGCCGTCATGAGAGTCCTGACGAGCATCGCCCGGCCGGCCACCTGGGTGGCGGCCGCGGCGCGGCTCGTCGGGTCCGGGAGGTAGATCACGGCGTGCGTCACGCGTGGTCCCCCAGGCGTTGAATGAGGGGGAGGACCTCCTCGTCGGCCCGCCGGAGGTCCTCGACGAAGTCGATCTCCGTCCACGGCAGCCCGCCCGTATCCACCCAGCCGACCCGGACGCGCCGGAGCAGGAGATCGATGGCGTCCTCGTACTCGCGGTAGCGGCTCTGGTCCCGGAGGACTTCTTCCATGCATTCCCGGAGCAGGGGACCGTGGGCCGCCGCGCACTTGAAGAAGCCGATCGCCTCGCCGACCGTGTCGTGCGGGGGCGGCTCGATGACCTTCTTGCCGATCGCCAGGACCCGCCCCGCCCGGGCGTAGACCTTCACCTCTTCGCCCGTGTCGGTGAACCCGCGGTCGATCAGGAGCGCGCTCGGGTCCGGGCACGCCAGGAGGCGGCGGAGGACCGCGGTCGGGAAGAGGACGTCGGCGTCCATCACGATCGAGTCCTCGTCCAGCTCATCGCGGCAGACCCAGAGGGAGCGGATCGAGTCCCGGGTGTACTCGGGGTTCTCGATGTAGCCCACGGGCAGCCGCCCGAACCGGCTCCCGGCCACCCGGCGGATCTGGTCCTGGCAGTGGCCCACCACGATGACCGCCTCTGAGACCGGGACCGCGGCCAGGGATTCCAGCATCCGCTCGAGGAGCGAGCGGCCGCCCACCGGGAGCAGGCACTTCGGCTGCCGGTCGGTGAGGGGAGCCAGGCGGTGACCCACCCCCGCGGCCAGAATGAGGGCGCGCATCAGGCCGCCCCCAGCGCGGTCTTGAACCGGTCCCTGATGTCCGTGGGCGAATAGGGAATCCGCGGGACGGCCCGCGACTCGGGCGTGACCTTGACGAGGAGGAAGGCCGGCCCGTCGGCGTCCAGCGCCTCGCGCGCGGTCGCCTCGAGCGGGCCTGGCTCGGTCACGGCGCGGACCCACGGGTAGCCGGCCGCGGCCGCGAGACGGTCGAGCCTGACCTCCCGCGAGAGGGACGGCTGATCGCCGGTGGAACCGTACGCTTCATTGTCGAACACGAAGTGGACGAAGTTCTTTGGTCTGAGGCCGCCGGCCATGGCGAGGCTCCCCAGATTCATCAGAAGGTTGCCGTCGCCGTCGAAGATCACGGTCTTCCGCCCCGGCCGGGTGAGCGCGACGCCGAGGCCGATGGATGAGGCCAGCCCCATGGAGCCGAGCATGTAGAAGTTCTGCGGCCGGTCGGCCATCGCGTACGACTCGCGGCAGATGTAGCCGTTGGCGTGAATCACCGGCTCGTCCCCGAGGCACCGGATGATCACGCTCAGCGCCTCATAACGCGACATGCGTGGCACCAGCTCGCGGTCCTGATCGGGATGATCTACCTGGGCACGGGCACCCGGCCTGTCGGCACGCCCGTGCCCCGCCGGAATCGCGCTCCCCGGACGCATCCCTGCGCGATCCCAGTCCCGATCATTGCTCTGGCCTTGCTCGCTCTCAAGAACACCCGGCGGGATCAGCAGCGCGACGGGCGCCTCCCGCGCGAAGGTCTCGCGGGTGGCCCAGGCGAGGTCTGCCTCGACCGAGACGGCGCTGAGGGCGCGGTGAGGGATGCCGGCCAGCTCCAGCAGGCGCGGGGAGATGTCGCCCATGAGGAGATGCTCCGGGGCGTCCTCGCCCCGGAACCCCCGCCAGGTCACCACCAGCAGGCAGGGGAGCCGGTACATCAGCGAGAGCGAGGCCAGCGCGTTGAGGCTGGTGCCGAGCCCAGAGTTCTGCATGAGCACCGCCGGCCGCCCCCCGGCAAGCCAGGCCCCCGCCGCGCAGCCCACCGCGGCGTCCTCCCGGGTCGCGGGCAGGGAAGGGAGGCGGGGTCGGGTAGCCAGCGCGCTCAGGACTCCCTCCAGCAGCGAGCAGGGAACCCCGGCGAAGAAGTCGTAGCGGTGCTGCGCCAGAAGATCGACGAATTCCTGTCCCTTCACGTCACGGCTGCTTCTTGGCGCTACCCTTCGTCTTGGTGTCTTCCTCGAAGAGGAATTCCTCCTGCTTCGTCCTCATCTTCTTCACCAGCTCCCCGTAGGAAGAGGTCTGGATGATCTTGTTGAACTGGGTGCGGTAGTTCGAGATCAGGCTCACACCCTCGACCGAGAAGTCGTACACGAGCCAGCGGTCTCCCCGCCGGAGCATCCGGTAGTCCACGGGGATCTCCGTTCCGTGCTTGGTGACGATCTTGGTGGACACGGTGGCGACGTCCCCGTCGATCCGCTCGCCGGCGTACTGGATCCTCTCGCCCCCGTAGAGCTCGATCTTGGAGATGTAGGAACGCTCCAGGAGATCGGCGAAGAGCGACACGAACTCCTCGCGCTCCCTCTCCGTGCGGCCCGGCCAGTGGCGCGCCAGCGACCGCTTGGCCGTCTCGGCGAAGTCGAAGATATCGTTCGCCACCTTGCGGACGGCCGACCGGCGCTCCTTGACCCTGCCGTCCACCTTGAGCTCCGGCTCTTCCAGGATCTTGACGACCTGGTCGATGTGGGCCTTCAACTGGTCCGTGGGGGCGCCGGCCGACGCCGCGCGGGGGAGGCAGAGGGCCAGGAACCCGGCAAGGATGAGGCCCAGTTGTCGCGAACGGATCATCGAGTGGCCTCCGCTTTGAGCGGCTCCTTTTCTTCGGCCACGAGGGCGCGGATCTCTTCGACGTCCCGTCCCGCCGCGTTGTCGAGCCGGGCGACGCCCATCTGGTAGCTGAACACCGCCTGGAAATAATCGGCGCGGGTCTTGGCCATCGCCAGGATCGCGTCGGCCAGGTCCTTCGTCTCGCCGATCCCGAGGTCGGCATTGGCCAGCGCCGTCACCACCCACTTCTTTGCGTTCTCCCAGGCGCGCTCGAGGACCTGCACGTTCCGCTTGGCCTCCACGAGCTCGCCGTAGGCCTTCTGCACCTGGAGGGGGATCCCTTCCTCGGCGGACGCCTGCAGCGACTCGAGCTTGCCCACCTCGGCCTGGGCCTCGCGGATCTTTCCGGCGGTGATGCCGAAGTCCACGTCGTACTTCAGCCCCACCACCGGGCCGAGGAAGGCGTGGCGCAGGGGGTCGGTCACGAACGCGTTGTTGAGGATCCGGTCGCGGTTCGGCGCGTAGGCGAGCGAGCCCTGCACCCCGAAGAAGATCATCGGCCAGTACTTGGACCGCTCCGCCTCGACGAGGGCCCTCTTGGCGCGGATTCCCTCGCGGAGCTGGACGAACTCCGGACGGTTGCGGCGGGCCTCCTGGATGAAGACGTCCACCGGGGGGAACTCTTTGAGATCCGCCGTGAGCCGCTTGTCGGCCGCCTCCACTTCCGCGTCGGGATCCAGGCCGGTCCACGTCCGGAGGGCCTCCCGGGCGATCGCCAGCCCGCGGTCGGCGAGGTTCAGGTTCTTCTCGAGCTCTCCCTGGTACGTGCGGAGCTTGAAGAGATCCTGCTCCGAGGCAAAGCCGCCCTCCAGCAGGGTCTCCTGCCGGTCCGCGGCCTTCAGGAGTTGTTCGTGCAGGTCGCCGATGAGCCCATTGAGATCCTTGAACAGGAGGAGCCCATAGTAGGCCTCCCGCACCCGGAGCGCGACCTCGGTGGCCGTCTTGTCCATCCCCGCCCGCTGGGCGTTGACCCCGTGCTCGGCCGCCGCGCGCAGGTTGGAGATGAGCCCAAAGGTGTAGATCGGCTGGATGAGGAGGAAGTCGGCGCTGCCGAAGGCCGAGGTGAGGGTCCCTTCGCGCGTGTTGATCGATTTGAGCGCTTTGGGCAGGCCCGACGGCTCCTGGCGCTCCGCCTCCGGGGACGGCCCGATGGTGCCGAGGGAGGTCATCTGAGGGAAGCGCGCGGCGTCGGCCTGCTGCTTCTTGCCGAGGAGCGCTTCCACGTCGAAGGCGGTGGACTTCACCTCCGGGCTCCGGGCTACCGCGGTCTTCACGGCGTCGCGGAGGGTGAGCACCACCCGCTTGGACTTGGTCTCCTGGGCCGCGGCCGGGGAGAGCGCGCCCGCCACCAGCAGCACCGCCGCGCCGACCGCCCCGGCCCTGACCGCCCCCCGCCGCTTCATCCGGCCTCCGATTCCTCAGACCTTGCCGAAGATGTACTTCGACAGCAGCTCTTCAAAGTCCACCGGCGGCTCCACCTCCCGGATGCGTCCGTTCGGCGGGATGATGCGATCCGAGCCGCCCGGATTGATCCGGATGTACTTCTCGCCGATCAGCCCCTTGGTCTTGATCGAGGCGATCGAGTCTTCCTGAAGCTTCACGTCGCTCCGGATTCGGATCCGGACCCGGGCCTGGTAGTCGGCGAGGGTGATCCCTTCGACGCGGCCGATTTCCACCCCGGCGATCTCCACGGCCGAGCCGGCCTTCAACCCGGCCACCGAGGGAAAGTCGGCGGTCACCTGGTACCCCGAACCCCCCAGGAATTCGACCCTGCCGAGTTTAACCGAAAGCCAGCCCAATGCCAAGACACCAATGAGGATGAAAATTCCGACAGCGAGGTCCAGCACCGACCTTTGCATGGCCCGTCTCCTTAGGTGGCCCGGATGGGTCCCTCGATCTGTCCCTGGATGAACTGCTGGATGAGCGGGTTGGCCGATTCCTGGATCACCTTGGGTTCCCCGACCTCCACGATGACCCCGTCGTGGAGCATCGCGACCCGCTGGGCGATCTCGAAGATCTCGGGAATCTCGTGGCTCACCATGACCGCGGTGAACCTGAACTTCCGATGGAGATCCAGAATCAGATGGTGGATCGCGTTGACCAGCACCGGGTCCAGCCCCGTGGTAGGCTCGTCGAAGAACACGATCTCCGGCTCGGTGACGAGAGCCCGCGCGATGGCGGCGCGCTTGCGCATCCCGCCCGAGATCTCGTCGGGGAACTTGTGGCCCGCGCCGCTGAGCCCCACCTGGGCGAGCTTTTCCTCGGTCCGGTCCCGGATCTCGCTCGGCCCGAGGCTCCTCTTCTTCTCCCGGAGGGGAAAGGCGATGTTGTCGAAGACCGTCATGGAGTCGAAGAGCGCCCCGCCCTGGAACACCACGCCGTACCGCTCGCGGACCCGGTCGAGGGCGCGGCCGCGCAGCTCGGTGATGTCCACCTCGTCCACCCAGATCCGCCCGGCATCCGGGCGCAGGAGTCCCAGGAGGTGCCGGAGGAACACCGACTTCCCGCCGCCGCTGCGCCCGATCACGATCATGATCTCGCCGGTCTGGACCTCCAGCGTCACGCCCTGGAGCACCCGCTGGTCGCCGAAGGCCTTCTGGAGGCTCTCGACGCGGATCACGGCAGCACCGATCCCAGGAAATAGTCCCAGACGAGGATCAGCACCGAGGAGAGGACGACCGCCTCGGTGGTGGCCCGGGACACGCCCTCGGCCCCGTGGCCGGTATGGTAGCCCTTGTACGCGCACACCCAGGTAACGATCACTCCGAAGGAGAGCGACTTCCAGAAGCCGGTCATGATGTCGCTCATGTCCACGAAGGTCTGCATCTCCCCGAAGTAGGTGCCCTGGGACAGGCCCAGGAGCTTCACGCCGACCAGAAACCCCCCGTAAATCCCGACGACGTCGAAGATGGCCGTCAGCAGGGGAAACGTGAGAAGGCCCGCCACGATCACGGGGACGATCAGGTAGCGCATGGGGTTGAGTGCCATCACCGTGAGCGCGTCGATCTGCTCCGTAATCCTCATGATCCCAATTTCGGCTGTTAACGCCGATCCGGCCCTCCCCGTCACCATGAGCGCCGCCAGGACCGGCCCGAGCTCCCGGATCAAAGAGAGGGCGACGGCGGGTCCCAGGAACGCCTCGGAGCCGAAGCGCGACAGGGTGATGAAGACCTGGAGCCCCAGCACCATCCCCGTGAAGGCCCCGGTGAGGACGATGATCGAGAGGGAGCGGAACCCGATGAAGTGGATCCGCTGGAGCAGCTGGAGAACCTTGAACGGCGGGATGAAGGTCCAGACGGCCGCCTGGCCCAGGAAGAGGCCGAAGCGGCCGAGAGATTCCACGAAATCGAGGGAAACCCGCCCCAGCGATTCGACGGGGCGGAGGAGCGTGGCGGTGGGTCCTCTGTTCATCAGCCTTGCGTGTGGCGATACACCCCCAGTGCCCACAGGGGAAAGTACTTCGCGTAGAAGTGGTACTTCAGGAAGAAGACGCGGGGGAATCCCGTCCCGTTCCAGAAGGCGTCCTCCCAGGCGCCGTCGGGCCGCTGGGTGTCGAGGAGATACCGGATCCCGCGCTCGACGGCGGGGCCCGAGACCCGCCCGGCGGCGAAGAGCCCCAGGAGCGCCCAGGCCGTCTGGCTTGGAATCGAGTCACCGACGCCCGCCAGCTCCGGGTTGTAGTAGCTGGCCATGCTCTCCCCCCATCCGCCGTCGGGGTTCTGCTTGGCCTCGAGCCAGGCGACCGCCCTCCGCACGCAGTCCTGCTGGAGGTCCGCGCCGATGGCCCGGAGCCCGCGCAGGACGGACCACGTACCGTAGATGTGGTTGGCGCCCCAGCGGCCGTACCACGATCCGTCCTCGAGCTGGGTGCGCCGGAGGAAGTCGATGCCGCGGTAGGCCGGGGGATAGTCGGGGCGGTAGCCCAGCGTGCCCAGGAGCTCCAGCGCCCTCCCCGTCAGATCCTCGGTGGAGGGATCGAGGAGTGCCCCGTGGTCGGCGAAGGGAATGTTATTCAGCACGAGCCGGTTGTTGTCGGCGTCGAAGGATCCCCACCCGCCGTCGCGGCCCTGCATGGCCAGGACCCACCGGAGCCCCCGCTCCACCGCCGCCCGCTTCCGCTCGGGGTCCGGCGCCTCGATCTTGTGGAGGGCCATCATGACCATGGCGCTGTCGTCCACGTCCGGGTAGAAATCGTTCCCGTACTGGAACGGCCAGCCGCCCGGTGGCGCGCCCGGACGCTTGACGCGCCAGTCGCCCGGCACCAGGACCTGCTCGTCGATCAGCCACTCGGCGGCGTTCTGGAGGGCCGGATGGTCGGCGGGCAGGCCGGACTCCACGAGGGCGTTGGCCGCCAGCCCGGTGTCCCACACGGGCGAGACACAGGGCTGGTAGTGCAGCGAATCGAGGCCCTCGACGGCCAGGGCTTCGATCTCCTTGAGCTGGCCGCGGATCAGCGGATGGTCGTCGGGATAGCCGAGGCAGCGTAGCGCGAGCACGGCGTTGGCCATCGCCGGGTAAATGCCGCCGAGCCCCCCCGGCACGCCGAGCCGCTCCTCGAGCCAGAGGCGGGCCGCCTCCACCGCCCGGGCGCGTGCGGGGCGCGTGCCGCGGCGCTCCCAGAACTTCAGTACCTCGTCCACGAAGATGAAGAAGTTCTTCCAGGAGATCGGGTGGCGGGTGTGCGGCAGGCGCAGGCGCGCGCGCTCCCGCGGGACCGGCCAGAGCTCGGCGAGGCCGAGCCCCGACGGCAGCCGCTTGACGGGCTTCTTGTCCATCAGGATCAGGAGCGGGACGATCACCGTCCGCGACCAGTAGGAGACCTCGTAGATGTTGAAGTAGAACCAGCGCGGCAGGAGCATGATCTCCACCGGCATGGACGGCACCCCGGCCCAGTCGTACTCGCCGAAGAGCGCCAGGGTGATCTTCGTGAACACGTTCGCGGCCACGGGGCCGCCGGCCCGGCGGATCAGGCTGCACGCCGCGGCCATGGCGGGATCCTCGGGGGAGACGCCCGCCAGCTTCAGGGCGAAGTAGGCCTTGATGGTGACCGAGAGGTCGGCGGGGCCGGCCTCGTAGAGGGGCCAGCCGCCGTCGGGGAGCTGGCCGGCCCGGAGGTAACGGACGGCCTTTTGTTCCCGCTCCCGGTCCACGCGGTCGATCAGGTGGCAGAGCAGGAGGTATTCGGAGGTGACGGTGCTGTCGGCCTCGAGCTCGCCCCGCCAGTGGCCGTCCGGGGTCTGGGTGGAAAGGAGGAAATCCTGGGCCCGCTGGATGGCCTGGTCCACCGTAGAGCGGCTGGCAACGAATTTCGACATGGCGCGTTGGATGAGGGCCTCGAAAAAGTTTTCACATCTTACCACAGGGCCAGGAAAATCAAAAGATGGCGGGGAGTATTAACCTTGAAAACGCCGACCAGTTTCAGTATGGTGAATGGGATTTCCGGAACCCTATGAGCGACCTGCTGACCCTCATCATCGGGACCCTGACCCTGCGGCCCTACGTGTTCGTCTTTCTTGCTGTTTATCTGGCGGCGGCCTCCCGGGATCTGGGCCTCCGGCGCGCCCTGGCCTTCACCGGCTGGGCGTGGGCGGTGGCCTTCCTCGCCGAGCTCTCCTCCACCCGCACGGGGATCCCGTTCGGGCTCTACCACTACACCGAGGCCACGCGCGGGCAGGAACTGTTCCTCGCCAACGCCCCCTTCATGGATTCGCTCTCCTTCACGTTCCTCGCCTATGCCTCCTTCTGCCTGGCGCGCCTCTGCCTCGGGCGGAGCCGGGGCGCCGCCGTCGTCTTCCTGTCAGGGCCGCTGATGATGCTCCTGGACGTCGTGATCGATCCGCTGGCGGTCCGGGGAGACCGGTGGTTCCTGGGGCAGATCTTCTACTATCCCGAGGGGGGCGTGTACTTCGGGGTGCCACTCTCCAACTTTCTCGGGTGGGCGGTCGTCGGCTGGGTGATCGTCGGCGGGTTCTCGGGGTTCGCCGCGCGCACCGACGCGGCGCGGCGGCCCGCGGCGGGGGCGGCGCTCTACTATGGCGTCCTGGCCTTCAACCTGGCCGTCACGTGGTGGATCGGCGAGCCGCTCCTCCTGGTGCTGGGCCTCGTTCTCCACGCCGCCCTCGCGGCTGGGCTGTGGGGGATCGCGAATGCACTCTCCGCGCGCGGAGTGACGGCTCGTTCGAGCGCGGGCTTCGCCACGACCCGCCCGCAAGGGGCGGGTGCCCGCAGCGGTGGCTCGCCTTCGCTCGCGCGTGCGTTCAGACAACCGGGGGGAGGTGTCGGAAGGGGGGCGTAGCCCCCCTCCGAGGCTTATGAGCGTGCCGCTTTCGCAGATGTGGACGGTGGCCGCGTACGTCCTCAAGCAGAAGCTCTCCGGGCGGGAGCGGTATCCGCTGGTGCTGATGCTGGAACCGCTCTTTCGCTGTAACCTGACGTGCGCCGGGTGCGGCAAGATCCAGTACCCGGCCCAGATTCTCAAGAAGCACCTCACGCTCGAGCAGTGCCTGAAGGCGGTGGACGAGTGCGGGGCACCCGTCGTGAGCATCCCCGGTGGCGAGCCGCTCATGTACCCCCAGATCGGCGGGCTGGTGGACGCCCTCGTGGAGCGGAAGAAGTACGTGTACCTCTGCACCAATGCCCTGCTGCTGAAGGAGAAGCTTGAGCAGGGTGTCCTCGAGCCGTCCAAGTACGTCAGCCTCAGCATCCATATGGACGGCCTTCGCGAAGAGCACGACGAGGCCGTCTGCCGCGACGGCGTCTACGACAGGGCGGTCGAGGCGATCAAGGAAGCGCTCCGGCGCGGGTTCAGGGTGACCACCAACACGACCCTCTTCGACGGCGCCAGCCCGCTGCGGATGCGCGAGTTCTTCGACGAGATGATGGGGCTCGGCGTCGAGGGCATGATGCTCTCGCCCGGCTACGGCTATTCCAAGGCCCCCGACCAGGAGCACTTCCTTCGTCGAGGCCGGACCCACGACCTGTTCTCGAAGATGCTGTCCGACGCCAGGAAGCACTGGAAGTTCAACCAGTCGCCGCTGTTTTTGCAGTTCCTCATGGGCAAGCGCGACTACGAGTGCACCCCGTGGGGAAACCCCACCTTCAACCTGTTCGGCTGGCAGCGCCCGTGCTACCTCCTGCAGGAAGGCTACGCCGAGAGCTTCCAGGAGTTGATGGAGACCACCCGCTGGGAGAGCTACGGCCGCAAGAGCGGCAACGAGAAGTGCCAGGACTGCATGGTGCACTGCGGGTACGAGGCCACGGCGGTGGACGACACCTTTAGCAGCTGGAAGGGCTTCCGCGATACGCTGGTCGCCACCATTACTGGGAAGCTCTAGTGAGATGACGCTTCAGGGCTGGGTGCCGGAGATCGGGGAATTTCTCACCCTGGCCGAGGTGATCGATCTCGCCTTCGACTACCGGGGCAACACCACCGTCGTGAAGGTGGACGGGACCGAGATCGAGGGCTACGTCTTCAACCGGAACCGCGAAGCGTCGGAGCCCGTCATCGAGATGTTCGACGCGGCGGGCACCGGGCCGATCAGGATCCCGTACTCGGAGATCCGGAACATCAAGTTCACCGGCAGGGATATGGCCGCCGGCAACTCGTGGCAGGCCTGGCTCGAGCGCAAGGAGAGGGAGGAGGCCGAGAAGGCGGCCCGCCTCGAAACGGGGCCGGCGTGAGCGACGTTCTCGTCCTCACCGCCCTCGAGCTCGAGGCGCGGGGTCTGGCGCGCCAGCTGGAGCTCTCGCGCCTCTCGCGCTTCGCGTTTCCCGTGTACGAGCTCGAGCGATCACCCGCTTCGCGGGTACCCGGCCGGCTCAGGCTCGCTCCCGTCGGGCCTCGGGCCGCGCTGCTGCGCGATCGGTGGCCCGCCCTCGCCGCCGACCTTCTCTCCCCGCTCGTCGTCTCGGCGGGGACCTGCGGGGCGCTGGCCCCCGAGCTGGAAGTGGGCGGCCTCCTCCTCCCCGAGAGCGTCCTCGGACTCGACGGGGAACGGTTGAATGTCACCCCGGGGGCCCACGCGGCCGCCCTCAGACTCGCTCCGGAGGCGCGCCAGGGGCTCCTGCTGACGAGCAGGGATGTGCTGGCGACGCCCGACGACAAGGCCCGCGGATTTCGCGCCACGGCGGCGGTGGCCGTGGATCTCGAGTCCGCGCTGATCCTCGCCTGGGCCGCCCGCCAGGGGTGCCCGTCGCTCGTCGTCCGCGCCGTCTCCGACACCGCCCGCCAGCACCTGCCCTCGGAGCTCGGCGGTGTGGTGACGCCGGAGGGCAAGATCCGGGCCGGCCGGGCCGTGGCCCTCTTCCTGACCCATCCCCGAACGATCCCCCACGCCCTCCTTCTCCAGCGCGGCACCGGGCGGGCGCTTCAGGCCGTCGCCCGTCTCCTCGCCGCGCTGATCGAGTAACGCCGCCGTGCCGATAACCGTCGCACGACCCACTTCGCGGGTGCCCGCCAAGGATGGCCTTCGGCCACCGATCAGCTTTCGGTCGTCGCCGTTTCTTTGCGGGCACCCAGTCCCGCCGCAGGCGGGCTGGGTCGTTACGCCTCCGGCGGCCTCCTCGCTCGGGCCTCCACCCACCTTCGGTGGGTACCCGGCTCGGTTCTCGGCCCGGTGCGGGCGGAGTTAGGCTGCCCCCCGGTCCGGCCATGGATGCGTTGGTGACCGGAGGCACCGGCTTCGTCGGGGCCAACCTCGTTCGCGAGCTCTTGAAGGACGGCGCCCTGGTGCGAGTCCTTGTCCGGAGTGGGAGCCACCGGAGAGCGCTCGAAGACTGCGACGTCGAGGTCGTGGAGGGCGACCTTCTCGATCCGGCCTCGCTGAAGCGGGCGGCGGCCGGCGTCCCGATCGTGTACCACGTGGCCGCCGACTACCGCCTCTGGGCTCCGGATCCCGAGGCCCTCTTCCGGGCGAACGTCGAAGGCACCCGGCACGTCCTCGCCGCGGCCGCCGACGCGGGGGCCCGGCGGGTCGTGTACACCTCCACGGTGGGAGCGCTCGGAATCCCGAAGGACGGCGCCCCCGGCACGGAGACCACGCCGGTCTCCCTGACCGACATGGTCGGCCCCTACAAGCGCTCCAAGTTCCTGGCCGAGCGCGTGGCCGAGGAGTGGGCCGGCCGCGGCCTTCCCGTCGTGATCGTCAATCCGTCGGCACCGGTCGGGGCGTGGGACGTGAAGCCGACCCCCACGGGACAGATGATCGTCGATTTCCTCAGGGGGAAGATGTTCGCCAGCCTGGACACGGGGCTGAACCTCGTCCACGTCCGAGACGTGGCGCGGGGGCACATCCTGGCGGCCGAACGCGGGAGGGTCGGCGAGAAATACATCCTCGGGAATCAAAACCTGTCGCTCATGGATGTCTTCCTCATGCTGGGACGCCTCACTGGAGTGCGGGCGCCACGCCTCCGAATCCCGTACCCGGTCGCCTGGCTCGCGGCGGCCTCCATGGAGGGCTGGGCCCGGGTGGCCGGCGGGGAACCGCGCGTCCCGCTCACGGCGGTGCGGATGGCCCGAAAGCGCATGTACTTCGACGCGGGCAAGGCGGTGAAGGAATTGGGCCTGCCCCAGACCGATCCCGAAGCGGCGCTGAGCGATGCCGTCGAGTGGTTCGTCGCCCGCGGGTACGCGGCGCGCCCCGCGCGGAGGTCCGTCGCGTGAACGCCGGCCAGCTCGTCTCCCGCCTGACCCGGCAGAGCCGATCCAACTTCTACTACGCATTCCTCCTCCTGCCCCGGGCGCAGCGCGAGGCCATGTACGCCGTGTACGCGTTCTGCCGGATCGTGGACGACGTGGTGGACGCGGGCGGGGACCCAGACGTCCAGCGGAAGACGCTGGCCCACTGGCGCCGGGAGATCGCGCGCTGCTTCGAGGGCGTGCCGGAGGAGCCGGTGACCCAGCGCCTCTGCCAGGCAGTTCGCGCGTTCCGGATCCCCCGGGCGGCGCTCGAGGAGATCATCAACGGCGTCGAGATGGACCTGGACCGGTCCAGCTACGAGACGTGGGAGGAGCTCTATCCGTACTGCTATCGGGTCGCGGGAGCCGTGGGGCTCTGCTGCATCGAGATCTTCGGCTACGCCGACCCGCGGGCCCGCGACTACGCGGTGAACCTCGGGGTGGCGCTCCAGCTCACCAACATCCTGCGCGACCTCCACGCCGACGCCCAGCAGGGGCGCGTGTATCTCCCCGCCGAGGACCTCCGGCGCTTCGGCGTGACGCCGGAGGACCTCAGGCTGGGGCGCTACACGCCCCAGTTCGTGGAGTTGATGGAGTTCGAGGCGCTCCGGGCGCGGGGGTTTTACCGTCGAGCCTGGGAAACGCTGCCCGAGGCCGACGCGCGGCGGCTCTTCGCCGCCGAGATCATGGGGCGGATCTACTTCGCCCTGCTGCGGGCGATCGAGACGCGGCGGTACCGGGTCTTCGACGGCCGCATCGCCCTCCCGGTCGCGACGAAGCTCGCCATCGCGCTCAGGTGCTGGGCGGGGGCGCGGCTCGGGGCGGG
>ERZ1292640.1085-Hain-H43-02um-R1-1085-length-22481-cov-7_pt1 | contig 22481 bp, 19 predicted proteins | sample MGYA00564404_ERZ1292640 | MGnify/ENA primary metagenome ERZ1292640 (study PRJEB36523, sample SAMEA6512636) | groundwater metagenome | collected 2019-01-08 | study: AquaDiva: Metagenomics assemblies of 32 groundwater samples
TCATTTCATATACTCCATGGGGTATTTTAGATCATCCTGGAAAATTTTACCGGGCGCTCAGTGTTTGGCGCCCCAGCGCCGGCGCAGCCACTGGCTCACATCGTCCATGTAGCAGTAGACCACAGGCACCACCACCAGGGTCAAGAGCGAGGAGGTGATGACACCGCCGATCACGGCCTGACCCATGGGCGCGCGCTGCTCGGAGCCCTCGGTCAGGGCGAAGGCCAGCGGCACCATGCCGAAGATCATGGCCAGGGTGGTCATCAGGATCGGGCGCAGCCGCACACGTGCCGCCATCAGCAGGGCGTCCGCCCGTTCCATGCCCTCTTCGCGAGCGCGGATGGCGAAGTCCACCAGCAGAATCGCGTTCTTGGTCACCAGCCCCATCAGCATGACGACACCGATGATGGAGAACATCGACAGGGTGGAGCCGAACATCAGCAGCGCCAGCACCACGCCGATGAGGGTGAGCGGCAGCGAGGTCATCAGCGCCAGCGGCTGGAAGAAGCTCTTGAACTGGCTGGCCAGGATCATGTAGATGAACACAATGGCCAGCGCCAGCGCCGAGAGGGCATAACCGAACGATTCGGCCATGTTCTTGGTCGAACCGCTGAACGCGTAGCGGTAGCCCGGCGGGAAACTGATGCCCTCCAGTGCACGGCGGATGTCGTTCGATACCTCGCCGCCGGAACGGTTGTAGACATTGCCGTTGATGGCCACCTCGCGCGTCAGGTCGCGCCGGTTGATCTGGTTGGAGCCGGTGCTCTCATGCAGCGTGGCAACCTGGTTCAGTCGCACCACGCGCGAGCTGCCGTCGGTGTTGCTGCCCAGCGTGAAGGGCAGGCGCTCCAGGTCTTGCAGCGTGTTGCGGGCGTCGGGACTCAAGCGCACATTGACGTCGTAGGTCTGGTCGTCGCTGGCGCGCCAGTTGCCCACCGTCTGGCCGGCCACCAGGATGCGCAGCGCGCTGGCGATCTGGTTGACGTTCAGGCCGAGGTCGGTGGCGGCGTCGCGCTGGATGTCGACCTCGATGGTCGGCTTGTTGGGTTTGACGCTGGAGTCCAGGTCCACCAGGCCGGGGATGTCGCGGATCCTGTCCATCACCAGCACGGTCAGGCGCTCCAGCTCCTTGAGGTCGGAGCCCTGCAGCGAGAACTCGATCTGTTTTTGCCCGCCGACCGCGTCGAGCAGACCGGCATGGGTGACGGTGATGCCGGGCACCTGTTTCAGGCGCTCGCGCAACACGGCCGACATCTGGTCTACGCTGCGGGTGCGCGCCTTGCGGTCCACCAGCCGCACGTAGATGCTGCCGTAGTTCTTGCCGAGTGCGTTGCCGGTGTTGAGCGTGGCCAGGGTGTAGCGTACTTCGGGGAATTCGCGAACGATGTCCTGCACCTGGCGCGCCTTGGCCTCGGTCACCTCCAGCGAGGAGCCGACCGGGGTGTAGAAATTGACCGTGGTTTCCGAGAAATCGGCCTTGGGCACGAACTCGGTGCCCAGCAGCGGCACCATGAAGATGCTGGTGATGAACACGGCGAGTGCCAGGCCCAGCGTGGCCAGCTTGTGCGCCAGCGACCAGCGCAGGATGCCCTGGTAGGCCTCGGCCAGGCTCTCGGTGGCGCGGTCGAACCAGCCGGTAACGCGGCCGATGGTCTTGTCGTACAGCGTGACCGGCGGCAGGTGCTGGCCGTGCGTGTCGATGCTGGGGTCGTGCCAGATCGAGGACAGCATGGGATCGAGCGTGAAGCTGACGAACATCGAGATCAGCACGGCCGCCACGATGGTGATGCCGAACTCGTGGAAGAACTTGCCGATGATGCCGCCCATGAAGCCGATCGGCAGGAACACGGCGACGATGGAGAAGGTGGTGGCCAGCACCGCCAGGCCGATCTCCTGCGTGCCGTCCAGCGAGGCCTGGTAGGGCGTCTTGCCCATCTGCACGTGGCGCACGATGTTCTCGCGCACCACGATGGCGTCGTCGATCAGCAGGCCCACGCACAGCGACAGCGCCATCAGCGTGATCATGTTGATGGTGAAGCCGAACAGGTTCATGAACAGGAAGGTGCCGATCAGCGCGATCGGCAGCGTCAGGCCGGTGATGACGGTGGAGCGCCAGGAATTGAGGAACAGGAAGACGATCAGCACCGTCAGGATGGCGCCCTCGACCAGGGTGCGGCGCACGTTGTCGACCGCCACGCGGATCGGGCGCGAGCCGTCGGTGATGGGCTCCAGTCGCACGCCGGGCGGCAGCAGCGGCTGCAGTTCGGCCACGGCGCGGGTGAGGCCGTCGATCACGGCGATGGTGTTCTCGTCCTGCGATTTCTGCACCGAGGCCAGCAGCGTGCGCTGGCCGTTGTAGAGCGCCAGCGTGTCGATTTCCTGCGCGCCGTCCTGCACGGTGGCCACCTGGCTGAGGCGGATCGGCGTCGTGCCCTTGCGCGCCACGATGATGCGGGCGAAGTCTTCCGGCCGCTGCATGCGCGCATCCACCTGCACCATCAGCTCCTGTTGCAAGGAACGCACCGCACCCAGCGGCAGGTCCTGGTTCTCGCTCTTCACCGCCGCCACCACCTGGTCGGGTGTGATGCCGAAGGCCTCCAGCGCCTGGGGCCTGAGGTAGATGTTGATCTCACGCTTGGTAGCGCCCACCAGCGTGACGGCGCCGACGCCGCGCACGTTCTCCAGCCGTTTCTTGAGCACCTGGTCGGCCCAGTTGGTCAGTTCAACCGCGCTCAGTTGCTTGCCCTGGCTGTTGTCGGGCAACACGGCCAGCGACCAGATGGCGCGGTTGGCCGGGTCGAAGCGCAGCACACGCGGCTCCTTGACCTCGGTGCGCAGGTTGGGTCGGATCGAGGCGACCTTCTCGCGCACGTCCTCGGCCGCCTTGCGGCCGTCGATGTGCAGCTGGAATTCGATGATCACCACCGACTGGCCTTCGTAGCTGCGCGAGGTCAGGGCGTTGATGCCGGCGATCGAGTTGACGCCTTCCTCGATCTTCTTGCTGACCTCACTCTCCACGATCTCGGGCGAGGCGCCCGGGTACTCGGTGGTCACCACCACCACGGGAAAGTCGACGTTGGGGAACTGGTCCACCTGCAGGCGCTGGTAGGAGAACAGGCCCAGCACGACGAAGGCCAGCATCACCATGGTGGCGAAGACCGGGTTCTTGAGGCTGATGCGGGTGAACCACATGGCTTAGCGTGCCGGGGCAGAGGCGGGGGGCGTGGCCGGGCTGGCGGCCGCAGCGGCTGGCGCGGTGAATTTCACCGCCGTGCCTTCGCGCAGCGTGCCGACCGTGCCGGCCAGCACGGTGGCATTCTCGGCTATGCCAGTCACGGCCACCATGGCCAGGCCGCCGGCCTCGCCGCGCTCGCCCAGGGTGACGGTCTGGTGCTTCACCTGCTGCTGGTCGACCACCTGCACATAGGGGGCGGGCTTGTCGGTGCGCACGGCGCTCACCGGCACGGCCAGTGCCGTGCGCTTGGCGGTGCCGAGCGTGCCTTGGGCAAACAGACCCTGGCGCAGGCCGGTCGTCGAGGCCAGGCCGAGGTAGACCAGCACGCTGCGGCTGCCGGCCTGGGTGCTCGGGTTGATGCGCACCACGCGTGCGGCCATCGGCTGGGTGCTGCCCTCGATCTGCAACTGGGCTTCCTGGCCGACGCGCACGTCCAGCGTGTCGGCCGGGCTCAGGGGCGCTTCGATTTCCAGGCGCGACAGGTCGACGATTTCCACGATGCGCGCATCCACCGCCACGCGTTCGCCCGGCTGCGCCAGACGTTGCGCCACCTGGCCGCTGATCGGGGCCAGCAACCGGGTGTCGGCCGCGCTCTTGCGCGCCACGTCGGCCGCTGCCACGGCCGCCAGGTGGCTGGCACGCGCGCCGTTCAGGTTGGCCAGCGAGGTGTCGAGTGCGGTCTTGGAGATGAAGCCCTGGTCCACCAGTGCCTTGTTGTTGTCGTACTGGCGCTGCGCGATGTCGATCTGCGCCTGCGCCGCATCGGCCTGTTGCTGCGCCTGGCGCAGGCGGGCGTCGTATTCGGCCGGGTCGATGCGGCCGAGCAGTTGCCCTGCCTGCACGCTGTCGCCTTCGCGCACCTTGAGTTCCTGCAGTTCGCCGGCCACGCGTGCCTTGACGAAGGCCGCGTTCACCGCCTTGAGCGTGCCCGAGACCGGCAGGCCGCGGGTGAGTTCCTGCGGCGTGACCGTCAGCACGTCGCTGGCGCCGAGTTCGACCACGGTCTGTGCACTCTGCGCCGTTTGCAGCGCCAGGGCGGCCTGCTGGGCCTTGCGTGCGGCCAGTGCACGGATGATGCCGATGGCCAGCGCCAGCACGACCAGAGCGATCAGGCCCCATTTGATCCAGCGTTTCATCTTGAGGGTTTTTCTTTCGAGTTAGGCGGGGGCGCACAGCCCGTGAAGGATGACGTCGACCTGGGTGTCGAGGTATTGCTCGGGCACCAGCATCCCGCAACTGCCGGCGCAGGCGCCGAAGGAATGCTTCCAGGTCATGAGAAAGATCATCGGTGCCAGCACCGCATAGACGGCGTGTTCGAGGTCGAGCGGACGGAACTCGCCGCGTTCGACGCCGCGCTGCAGGATGCGGCGGATCAGGTCGTGCCCGGGTTCGATCACCTCCTGCTGGTAGAAGGCGGCCAGCTCGGGGAAGTTGCTGGCCTCGCTCATCATCAGCTTGGTGATGCCGGCGGCACTGGTGGCGCCTACGCGCTGCCACCAGTTCTGCATGGCGTAGCGCAGCATGTCGGCGGTGCTGCCGGTGAAGGCATCGAATTCGGCATGCCATTCGGGGAAGCGGCCGGCAATGGTGTCGCGCACTACGGCCTTGAACAGCTCTTCCTTGCTGGCGTAATAGAGGAACAATGTGCCCTTGGACACGCCGGCACGGCGCGCCACCTCTTCGGACTTGGTGGCCGCAAAGCCTTTTTCCACAAACAGCTCCAGCGCGGCGGCCAGCAGTTCGCCCGGGCGGGCTTCCTTGCGGCGCTCGCGCTTGGCCTGCACCTTGCTGCAGGTGTCGGAGATGAGTTTGGAAATCGGTGACATGATTTAATGACTGGCGGGTTATTAATGTAGCGATTCGCTACCCAACCGTCAAGCCGCAAGCCTAAGCGGCCCAGGCGAGCCTGCGGCAAGCGAGAGGTAAATCTTCCGTAAAGCCGGCAGGCACGGCGGGCACTCATTAAGAGCCTGTTCACAGTTTCACAGGGGCCGCGCAAGTACCTTGCCGGGATGGGATGCAAGGCGCAAAACGAAGCCGGGCTAATGCCCGGCGAGGCTTTGCAACGCTGCAGACCGCCCGGCCAGGTGCTTGCCCTTCGGGTTGGGCCGAAATCGGGTGATTTGTCCACCAAATCCCTTGCATGGGCATCAGCCCATGCGGCGGAATGTTGGCGGCCAACTCATTCCGATTGCGTCCCAACGCGACCCCTGTGAAACTGTGAACAGGCTCTAAGATGCAGCACCTGTCGATTCAACGGAGCGCCTGCCATGCCGGATTCCCTGCCCATTCTCACCCTTGGCGGTGGCTGCTTCTGGTGCACCGAGGCGGTGTTCGTGCGGGTGCGCGGTGTGGTCGACGTGGAAAACGGCTACAGCAACGGCCATCTGGCGCGGCCGAGCTACGAGCAGGTCTGCAGCGGCGACACCGGCCACAACGAGGTGGTGCGCCTGACTTACGACCCGGCGCAGGTGAGCGTGCGCCAGCTGCTGGAGATCTTCTTCGCCATCCACGACCCGACCACGCTCAACCGCCAGGGCAACGATGTCGGCACCCAGTACCGCAGCGCCATCTACTTCTCGACGCCCGAGCAGGAACAGGTGGCCAAAGACCTGATCCGCGAGCTGGAGGCGGCGCGCGCCTTCGATGCCCCGATCGTGACCGAGGTGCTGCCGCTGGCCAACTACTGGCCGGCCGAGGCCTACCACCAGGACTATTTCGAGCAGCACCCCAACCAGGGCTACTGCGCCTTTGTCGTCGCGCCCAAGGTGGCCAAGCTGCGGCAGACCTTTGCTGCCTGGCTCACGTGAGGCGTTGCGCATGATCGCCACGCACGGACTCGAATACCGCTACCTGGGCGGGGCGCAACTGACCTTTCCCGATGTGAAGGTGCCGCAAGGCGGTGTGCTGCTGCTGCGCGGGCGCTCGGGGGTGGGCAAATCCACCTGGCTCTCGCTGGCCGCCGGCCTGTTGACCCCCAGCGCCGGCGAACTCGTGGTGGCAGCGCAGTCGCTGGCGGCGCTCAGCGCCGTGCAGCGCGATGCCTGGCGCGCACGCCACATCGGCTTTCTGCCGCAGCAGCTGCACCTGAGCGAGGCACTCAGCGTGGCCGGCAACCTGGGGCTGGCCTACTTCGCCGCCGGCCTGCCGGAGGACCGGGCCGCCATCCAGCGTGCGCTGGCTGCCCTGGGTGTGGCCGAGTTGGCCGCGCGCAAGCCCAGGCAGCTCTCGGGCGGCCAGGCGCAGCGCGTGGCGCTGGCGCGCGCCGTGCTGTTGCAACCGAAGGTGATCCTGGCCGACGAGCCCACCGCCAGCCTGGACGATGACGCCGCGCACGATGCGCTGGCGCTGCTGCAGGCCACGGCACAGCAGGCCGGCGCCACGCTGGTGATCGCCACCCACGACGCACGGGTGCGGCAGGCCCTGCCGCAGGCGATGGTGCTCGATATTGATGCTCAAAATGAGCCTCAGGCCTTATCCTATATGCGCGAACAGCTATGAAAACAATAGCATTGTCGTGGCGCTACCTGGTCTCGCGGCCGCTGGCCGCCGGCCTCAACCTGCTGCTGCTCGCGCTCGGCCTGGCCGCCATCACTTTCGTGCTGCTGACGCGTGCGCAAATCGACCGCGCTTTCGAGCGCGACCTGGCCGGCATCGACGCCGTGGTCGGCGCCAAGGGCAGCCCGATGCAGCTGATCCTGGCCGGCGTCTTTCATCTCGACGTGCCGCCGGGCAATATTCCGCTGACGGCCGTGCAGGCGCTGGCGCAGGACCCGCGTGTCGCCAAGCTCATTCCGCTTAGCCTGGGCGACAGCTTCCAGGGCTTTCGCATCGTCGGCACCACGCCCGACTACCTGCGCCACTACGGCGCGCAACTGGCGCAGGGCCAGCCCTGGCAGTCGCCGATGGAGGTGGTGCTCGGCGCCCAGGCGGCGCAGGCCACTGGCCTGCAGCCGGGGCAGGCCTTTGCCGGCGCCCATGGCCTGGGCGGTGGTGGCGCTGCGCATGCGGCCCATCCCTACCGGGTGGTCGGCGTGCTGGCGCCTTGCGGCTGCGTGTTGGACAGGCTGGTGCTGACCGCTACCGAATCGGTGTGGGCGGTGCATGAGGTCGGCCACGGCAAGGCCGACGCGCACGACGACGACCATGAAGACGAGCCGCGCGAGATCACGCTGGCGCTGATCCAGTACCGCAGCCCGCTGGCGGCCGTTTCGTTTCCGCGCTTCGTCAACAGCACGACCAAGCTGCAGGCCGCGGCCCCGGCACTGGAGATCACGCGCCTGCTGCGCATGGTCGGCGTCGGTGCCGACGTGCTGCGCGGCTTCGGCGCCGTGCTGCTGCTGACGGCGGCCCTGAGCGTCTTCATTGCGCTGTGGAACGCGGTGCGCGAGCGCCGTGCCGATCTGGCGCTGCTGCGCATGCTGGGGGCCAGCCCGGCCCGGCTGGCCGGTCTGCTGCTGTGCGAGGCACTGTGGCTGGCCGTGCTGGCCAGTGGGCTGGGCCTGCTCGTTGGCCACGGCTTGACAGGTCTGCTAGGCTATTTATTGCAGGCCGAGCAATCGCTGCCCCTGACCGGCTGGCTCTGGCTGGGGGTGGAGGCCTGGGTGCCGGTGCTCGCGCTCGGCGTAGCGGTACTGGCGGCCTTGCTGCCGGCGCTCAGCGCCTACCGGGTGGAAGCCGGACAATTACTGAGTTCGAAGAACTGAATCCAAGATGACCATGCGTTACCTGTCGTTGCTTGCCATGCTGCTGTGCGCCACGCTGGGCGCCCGGGCGCAATCGGGTGCGCCGCTGCCCGCCGTGCCCTACGGCAGCGGCGCTGGCGTGCACAGCCCCAACAGCCCGTTCCCGCAGCTGAAAGAGCGCAGCGATGTCCTGCCCTGGTCGCTGCTGACGTCGGTCAAGCCCCGGGTGGAGAAAAACCGCGTGCTGCCGGTGTTTCCGCCGGCGGTCCAGGCGCTGGACCAGAAGACCCAGCGCGTGCAGGGTTTCATGATGCCGCTCGACCCGGGCGAGAAACAGACGCACTTTCTGCTCAGCGCGGTGCCGCTGACCTGCTCCTTCTGCGTGCCCGGCGGGCCGGAGAGCATGATCGAGGTGAAGAGCAAGACGCCGGTGAAGTACGGCATGGAGCCGGTGGTGGTGGAAGGGCGCTTTTTCGTGCTGCATGACGATTCCTACGGCATGTACTACCGCATGACCGATGCGGTGCCGGTGAAATAGACGCCGCACTAAAATCAGCACCTTTCCCGCCATGCAGTCCATCCGTTCCACCCCGCCTCTGACGACACGTCGGCACCCGGCCCTGAGCCCGGTGCTACTGCTCGTTGTGGCCTTGTTGTGGGCGCAATTGCTGGGGCTGGCACACCGCGCACTGCATGCACCGCAGGCCGGCGTCGTGCCGGCCGTGGCGCATGGCCACGCGGCACATGCCCCGGGCTTGCTGGCCCACCTGCTGGCGCCGGCGGGCGATGAGTCGGACTGCCGCCTGTACGACCAGCTCGGCCACGCCGATGCCTTGCCGGCCCTGCCGTTGCTGGCACTGGCGCTGCCACTGCCCCTGTTTCTCTCGCAGGCGGTTCTGGCCGGCCTGTGTCTACCGGCTCCCGCGCCCTTCGAGGCGCGTGCACCACCCCTGGTTCGCTGAATCCCGTGCCGTCCTTGTTTCATGCCGAGTTGTTTGCCGGCATGGCGCAAGTTCTTCCGATTCAACGAACCTGTCATGAACAACACCAACCCACCGCGCAGCGCGTCCCGCGCTGCCGCTGTCTTTCCTCTTTTTCCAACGGCCGCCGCCGCGCTGGCCCTGCTGGCCGGCACCGGTGCCTGGGCCCAATCCGCCGAGGCGCCCAGCCTGGCGCCGGTGGTGGTCACCGGCAATCCGCTGGGTGCTACCGAATTGATAGCGCCCGCCGCCCAGTATTCGGGTGATGAGCTGCTGTTGCGTTCCAAATCGACGCTGGGCGAAACGCTTGACGGCACGCCCGGCGTCAGCAGCACCTACTTCGGCCCCAACGCCAGCCGGCCGGTGATCCGCGGTCTCGACGGCGACCGCATCCGCATCCTCAACAACGGCGGTGCCAGCAGCGATGTCTCCAGCCTGAGTTACGACCACGCCGTGACCCAGGACCCGCTGACCATTGAACGGGTCGAGGTGCTGCGCGGCCCCGGTGCGCTGCAGTACGGCGGCAATGCGGTCGGCGGCGTGGTCAACGTGATCGACAACCGCATTCCGCGCGAGCCGCTGTTCGATGCCCGGGGTGGCGTGGCCGGCAAGGCCGATGTCGGGCTGGCGACGGGTAACCGTGAGCAGAGTGGTGCCGCGCTGCTGGAGGCCGGTACCGACCGCTACGCACTGCATGCCGACGTGATGTCACGCAACACGCAGGACGTCAGTGTGCCGGCGGATCTGGCCTGCACCCGCGGCGGCGTGACGAGCTACGGCCGGCGCATCTGCAACTCGGCCAGTGAAGCCTGGGGCGGCGCGCTCGGCGGTTCGCTGTTCTTCGACCGCGGCTACCTGGGCGCCTCGCTCTCCAGCTACGGCACGCGCTACGGCACGGTGGCCGAAGACGAGGTCCGGATCGGCATGCAGTCCAGCCGCCTGGCGCTGGAGGGCGAAGTGCGCGACCTGAGCGGTGCGCTGCAAAGCGTGAAGGCGCAGTTCAGCCGCAGCGACTACCAGCACACCGAGTTCAACGCCGGCGCGGCCGGCACGCTGTTCAAGAACACCGGCAACGACCTGCGCCTGCAGGCACGTCACGCCAGGCTCGGTGCGCTCGATGGTGTGGTGGGGTTGCAGTACGAGGACGGCGAGTTCTCGGCCGACGGCAGCGAAGCGTTTGCGCCCTACAGCCGCACGCGCCAGGGCGCGGCGTTCGCGCACGAGGAACTGGCCACGAGCTGGGGCCGCCTGAGCGCCGGCGCGCGGCTGGAGTCGGTCCAGGTGGACTCGCTCGGCCACCCGACGCTGACCCGCTTCACGCCGGCTTCGCGCAGCTTTCAGCCGATCAGTTATGCGCTGGGGGCCTTGTGGAAGGTCGCGCCCGAGTGGCAGCTCACTTCCAATCTGTCATGGAGCGAGCGGGCGCCGAAAGACTACGAACTGTTTGCCGACGGCGAGCACGTGGCGACCAACGCCTACGAGGTCGGCAATGCCAACCTGGAGAAGGAGCGCTCGACCAATCTGGATGTCGGTGCCGCATGGCGGCGCGGCGCCCACAGTGCCGGTGTGCAGGCCTTCGTCAACCAGTTCGGCAACTACATCTCGCTCGAAGGCACCGACCTGACGGCCTCGCCGCCGAAGTACAGCTACACCCAGGTGCAGGCGCGCTTCACCGGGCTGGAGGTGAATGGCAACATCCGCTTGCTGGAAGGGGCGCACAAGCTCGACCTGGCGTTGCGTGCCGACACCGTGCGTGCCGACAACACCAGCACCGGCCAGCCGCTGCCGCGCATCGCACCGATGCGCCTGGGCGCCACGCTGCTGTGGTCCGGTGGCCCCTGGGGCGCGCGCCTGGGTGTCGACCAGATCGCGGCGCAGGACCGCGTGCCCGACGGCCAGCTGGCCACCAGCGGCTACACGCTGTGGAACGCGGCGCTGACCTACCGCGTCAAGACCGGCAAGTCGCAACTGCTGTGGTACGCGCGGCTGGACAACATCGGCGACACACTGGCCTATTCGGCCAGCTCCATCCTGACGCAGACCGCGGCAGGCAAGGCGCCGCTGCCGGGGCGCAACCTGAAAGCCGGGCTGCAGATCAGCTTCTGATGCCGGGAAGGCCCGGACCTGCTCGTTTCATTTTTGCACTTGCAAAAAGCGGGCGAACAGGTCCTACTTGATCTACGTCAAAAACCGGCCTGGGCGGCGGGCTAAGCTGGCAACGCCCTTTCGCACGCGTGGCGCATGCGTGACGGCGTTGACCTGGAGAGCCCATGGAACGAGCCCCGCTGATTCGCAAGACGGCGCACGACCTGCGCGTGCCGCCCCATCTGGCCGACTACGCGGCTGAATGCCGCACCTTCAGCTGGGACGCCGCGCGCCAGGCCTTGCAGGGCCTGCCCGGCGGCGGTCTGAACATCGCCTTCGAGGCGGTGGACCGGCATGCTGCCGGCGCGCTGCGCGAGCACATCGCCCTGCGTTTCGTCAGCCGAAACGGTCCGGCGCTGGAGCTGAGTTATGCCGAGCTGGCACGCCAGACCAACCGCTTTGCCAACGTGCTGCAGACCCTGGGCGTAGGCCGGGGCGACCGTCTGTTCGTGCTGGCCGGGCGCCTGCCCGAGCTCTATGTTGCCGTGCTGGGCGCGCTGAAAAATGGCAGCGTGGTCACGCCCATGTTCTCGGCCTTCGGCCCGGAACCGATCGCCACCCGCATCAACATCGGTGCCGGGCAGGTGCTGGTGACGACCGATGTGCTCTATCGCAAGAAGATCAAGGCGATGCGCGAGCAGATGCCCACCTTGCGCCATGTGCTGCTGGTGGCCGAGGAGGGCGGCGTGACCGATGAACCCGGCACGCACGACCTGGCCACGCTGCTGCGCGAGGCCTCCGAGGCGTTCGACACAGTGGCCACCACCCCGGAAGATCCGGCCTTGCTGCATTTCACCAGCGGCACCACCGGCACGCCCAAGGGCGCCATCCACGTGCATGGCGCGGTGGTGACGCACCACGCCACCGGGCGCTACGCGCTCGACCTGCACGCCGGCGACCGCTTCTGGTGCACCGCCGACCCGGGCTGGGTCACCGGCACCTCCTACGGCATCATCGCGCCGCTGCTGCACGGCGTGACTTCGCTGATCGACCGCGAGGAGTTCGATGCCGAGCGCTGGTACCGCCTGCTGGAGAGCGAGCGCATCACGGTCTGGTACACCGCGCCCACGGCGATCCGCATGCTGATGAAGGCCGGGCCCGAACTGGCGCGGCAGCACCGGTTCCCCGAGCTGCGCTTCGTTGCCAGCGTCGGCGAGCCGCTCAACCCGGAGGCGGTGTGGTGGGGCAAGGACGTGCTGGGCTTGCCGATCCACGACAACTGGTGGCAGACCGAGACCGGCGGCATCATGATCGCCAACACCCCGGCCTTCGACATCAAGCCCGGCTCCATGGGTCGGCCGCTGCCCGGCATCGAGGCCTGCATCGTCGAGCACCTGGAGGCCGAGGGCGAGCCGCCGCGTGTGCGTGTGATCGAGCAGCCCGATGTGGAGGGTGAACTGGCCCTCAAGGCCGGCTGGCCCTCGATGTTCCGCGGCTATCTCAACAACGAGGCGCGCTACCGCAAGTGCTTTGCCGGTGAGTGGTATCTGACCGGCGACCTGGCACGGGTGGACGCCGACGGTTACTACTGGTTCGTCGGCCGGGCCGACGATGTCATCAAGTCGGCCGGCCACCTGATCGGCCCGTTTGAAGTCGAGAGCGCCTTGATGGAGCACCCGGCGGTGGCCGAGGCCGGCGTCATCGGCAAACCCGACCCGGTGGTGGGTGAGGTGGTCAAGGCCTTTGTTTCGCTGAAGGACGGCTTCATGCCCGACGAGGCACTGCGCCTGGACATCCTCGGCCATGCGCGCAAGCGCCTGGGTGCTGCGGTGGCGCCGAAGGAGATCGCGTTTCTGCCGATGCTGCCGCGCACGCGCAGCGGCAAGATCATGCGCCGCCTGCTCAAGGCGCGCGAGCTCGGGTTGCCCGAAGGCGACACCTCGACGCTGGAAGGTGGTGCATGAGCGAAGCGTCCATTCCTGCGCCGCCGACCGGTCCGGTGCCGTGGGGTAAGCCTCTGGCGCACGCCATGCTGGCCGACATGCTGCGCATCCGCCGCATGGAGGAGCGCTGCGCCCAGCTCTACGGTGAGCAGAAGATCCGCGGCTTCCTGCACCTGTACATCGGCGAGGAGGCGGTGGCCACCGGTGCCTTGCGTGCGTTGCAAGCCGAGGACAACGTCGTCGCCACCTACCGTGAGCACGGCCATGCGCTGCTGCGTGGCGTCGGGATGGGCGCCATCATGGCCGAGATGTTCGGCAAGCAGGAGGGCTGCTCGCGCGGGCGCGGCGGCTCCATGCACCTGTTCGACCGGGCGCACCGCTTCTTCGGCGGCAATGCCATCGTCGGCGGCGGCCTGCCGCTGGCCGTGGGGCTGGCGCTGGCTGACAAGCTGACGCAGCGCCCGGCGCTGACCGCCTGCTTCTTCGGCGAAGGGGCGATGGCCGAAGGCGCGTTCCACGAAGCGGCCAACCTGGCTGCGTTGTGGCAGCTGCCGGTGCTGTTCCTGTGCGAGAACAACCTGTATGCCATGGGCACGGCGCTGGCACGCTCGGAAGCGCAGACCGATCTGTGCGCCAAGGCGGCGTCCTATGGCATCGCGACGCAGGCGGTCGATGGCATGGACGTGGTGGCGGTGCATGAGGCCGTGCAGCAAGCCGCGCAACAGGTGCGCCAAGGCAATGGTCCGCTGTTCCTGGAGTTGCGCACCTACCGCTTTCGCGCCCATTCGATGTTCGACCCCGAGCTGTACCGCAACAAGGCGGAAGTCGAGGCCTGGAAGACACGCGGGCCGATCCATACCTACACAGCGCGTCTGAAGGCCCAGGGGCGGCTGAGCGAGGACGAGTTCCTGGCGCTCGATGCCGCCGCGCAGGCCGAGGTCGAGGCCGCCGTGGCCTTTGCCGAGGCCGGCACCTGGGAGCCGGTGGCCGATCTGCTGCGCGACGTGCAGACGCCGCAGGGAGCGGGCGCATGAGCCTCGCACGGTCGCCCGAAGAGGCTCGCACCGCAGTGCGCAGCACGGAGGTTTCATGATGGTCCGGCGCATCAGCTACCGCGAGGCCTTGCGCGAGGCGCTGCGCGAAGCACTGCAGCAGGATGCGCGCGTGTTTCTGATGGGCGAGGACGTGGGGCGCTACGGCGGCACCTACGCGGTGTCCAAGGGCCTGCTCGACGAATTCGGCCCGGAGCGCATTCGCGATACGCCGCTGTCCGAACTCGGCTTCGTCGGCGCCGGCATCGGTGCCGCGCTCGGCGGCCTGCGGCCGATCGTCGAAGTCATGACGGTCAACTTCAGCCTGCTGGCGCTCGACCCCATCGTCAACACCGCGGCCATGCTGCGCCACATGTCGGGCGGCCAGTTCTCGGTGCCGATCGTGATCCGCATGGCCACCGGCGCCGGGCGCCAGGTGGCGGCCCAGCATTCCAACAGCTTCGAGGGCTGGTACGCCCATGTGCCGGGCCTGAAAGTGCTGGCACCGGCCACCGTCGAGGATGCGCGCGGCATGCTGGCACCGGCGCTGGCCGACCCGGACCCGGTGCTGATCTTCGAGCACGCGCAGCTCTACAACCTGGAGGGCGAGTTGCCGGAGAAGGTGCAGGTGGACATCCGCAGCGCCCAAGTGCGGCGCGTCGGCCGCGATGTCAGCCTGATCACGCATGGCGGTTCCCTGCCGAAGGCCTTGCGCGCGGCCGAGGAACTCGCTGCGCAGGGCATCGCCGCCGAGGTGGTGGACCTGCGCGTGCTGCGCCCGCTGGATGACGCGACCATCATGGCGTCGGTCCGCAAGTGCCGCCGCGCGGTGGTGGTCGACGAAGGCTGGCGCACCGGCAGCCTGGCGGCCGAGGTGATGGCGCGCATCGGCGAGCAGGCCTTCTTCGACCTCGATGCGCCGCTGGCGCGCGTGTGCAGCGAGGAAGTGCCGATTCCGTACGCGCGCCACCTGGAAGAGGCGGCGCTGCCGCAGGTGCCCAAGATCGTGGCGGCGGTGCAGGCCTTGATGGGGAAGGGGCAATGAGCCCCGCCCGGCCGCCCGAAGGGGCTCGCACCGCAGTGCGGAGCACGGAGGTTTCCACGTGATTCCATTCAAGCTGCCCTCGCTGGGGGCCGACATGGAGCAGGGCAAGCTGCTGCAGTGGCACGTCAAGCCTGGTGATGCCGTCCAGCGCGGCCAGGTGGTGGCGGTGGTGGACACCTCCAAGGCCGCGGTCGATGTCGAGATCTGGGATGCGGGCCTGATCCACGAGTTGCGGGTGCAGCCGGGTGAAACGGTGCCGGTGGGCGCGGTGCTGGCCACACTGCTGGCGCCGGGCGAAGCGGCGCCAGTCGCCCCGCCGGCTCAGGCCGCCGCGAAGCCGGCCGTGGCAATTGCCGAGCCCATCGCTGCTGCTGCCGCCGCGGTGACAGCGCCTGCGGCAGCGGCAGCCACCCGGCCAGCCGTGTCGCCGTCGGCGCGCCGGCGCGCCAAGGAGCTCGGTATCGATGCCGAGGCGTTGCACGGCAGCGGCGCGCAGGGCGCCGTGACCTTGGCCGACGTCGAGGCTGCGGCGGCACAGCGCAGTGCAGCGGCCCCCGCGGACCGGGCGCAGGCCATGCGCCGCGCCATTGCCGCGGCCATGAGCCGCTCCAAGCGCGAGATTCCGCACTACTACCTGAGCGAGACCATCCCGATGGCGCGTGTGCTGGCCTGGCTGCAGCAGCACAACGAGGGCCTGGCCATCACCGAACGCATCCTGCCGGCGGTGCTGCAACTCAAGGCGGTGGGGCTGGCTCTCCAGCGTGTGCCGCAGCTCAACGGTTTTTATCGCAACGATGCGTTCGAGCCGGCGACGGCCGTGCACACCGGCGTGGCGATTGCCCTGCGCGGCGGTGGCCTGGTGGCGCCGGCCCTGCATGCGGTGGGCAGCAAGCCGCTGGCGCAACTGATGCGCGAGCTGGCCGACCTGGTGCAGCGCGCGCGTGCCGGTTCGCTGCGCAGTTCCGAGATGAGCGACCCGACCATCACCGTCACCAACCTGGGCGACCAGGGCGTGGAGGCGGTGTTCGGCGTGATCTACCCGCCGCAGGTGGCGCTGGTCGGCTTCGGCAGCGTGGCGGTGCGGCCCTGGGTCGAAGGGGGCGAACTGCGTGCCGTGCCGCTGCTGACCGCCTCGCTGGCGGCCGCCCACCGCGTGACCGACGGCCACCAGGGCGCGCTCTTCCTGGCGGAACTGCGCGATCTGCTGCAACAGCCCGAGCAACTGGCGGCTGCCGATGGCGGCATGGAGAAAAAGGCATGAGCATGGACCGCACCGCCCTCAGGGCCACCGCGCTGGACGTCCTGCATTCGATCGCACCGGAAGTTGAAACCGACACCATCGAGCCGGCACGGCCCCTGCGTCACCAGGTCGATCTCGACTCGATGGACTGGCTCAACTTCCTGATCGGCCTGCACCAGCGCCTGGGCGTCAATATTCCCGAGGCCGACTATGCACAGCTGGTGACGCTGGACAACGTGCTGGATTACCTGCAGGCCAGGCTGGCGTAGTGATGCCACTAGGCATGAACTGGCGTTGATGGCGTGGTGTCGGCCGGATCGAAGGCCATCACCCGGTTGCGGCCTTCCGTCTTGGCACGGTACAGGGCATGGTCAGCCGCCTTGATGAGGTCTGCTGCCGAGTGGCCGTGGACCGGGGCGCTGGCCACGCCAATCGACAGCGTGGCCCGGATGTCATGTTCACCGCAGCGCACCTGCGTTGCCGCCAGTAGGGCGCGGAAGTGTTCGGCGCGCTCTTGCGCCGCGGCCAGCGGCATGTTGGGCAGCAACAGCAAGAATTCCTCGCCGCCGTAGCGGCAGACCACGTCGCCAGCGCGGGCCTGCTGGGCCAGCAGCTGGGCCAACTGTTTCAGTATCGCGTCGCCGGCCGGGTGACCGTAGCTGTCGTTGATGCGCTTGAAGTGATCCAGGTCGATCAGCAGCAGGCTCAGGGGCAACGCCTCGCGTTGGCAGCGCGATAGCTCGCGCGCCATGGTGCTGTCCAGGTAGCGGCGGTTGTACAGGCCGGTGAGCGGGTCGCGGTTGGCTTGCTCGCGCAACTGCGTTTGCAGGGCATTGATTTCGGTCAACTGCTGTTGCAGCGCCTGCTCGCTGTGGCGCAGCTTCTCGCGCGTGTCGTGCAGTTTGAGGGTGCGGGTGTGGGCGCCGTAGGCGAACATCAGCAGATAGAACGTGAGGCTGGCTATGCTCAGCAGTGAGGTCAGCAGATCGGTCTCGGGCTGGAAGCGCAGGCCGCCGATGGCGACGCCGATCAAGGCCCCGGCGGCCAGGGCGCCGAGCGCCTGTGGCAGACCCCGCATGCCGCGAAAAGCCGCCAGATTGATGGCGCCGACGATGCCCAGCAGGTAGCTGATCCAGAGCGGGAATCCCAGCATCGCGATCCAGCCGCCGAACATCAGGTTGTCGATCAGCAGGTTGTTGATCTCCGCTGGCAGCGGCTGGCTTGCCCGCTTGGCGCGCCAGTACACCCCGTGCGGGTAGAGCAGAAACATCAGTACCAGCAGCCACCAGGCTAGCGGGCCGTAGTGCTGGCGCGTCAGATGCACGCTGAGAACGCAGAAGCCGAGCAGACCGAAGCCGGTGCGGTTGCGGTAGTTCATGCGAACCACCCAGTGGTCCGGCTTCTTGGGCAGGGGTGTCATGGCGGCGGCAAGGTTGAGGGGCGTGTGGTCGGCTCGGCAGCCGGATTCGTCTCTGGTGGCGGTGATAGCACCCTTCTTCTGTCAGAATCGATTATCGGCCATGCGCCGCTCTCGTCGTTTGCTGCGCACCAGCGCCGCCGTTCTGTTGTGAACCATTCCGTCCTGTCCGCCCTGATTCCCGTTGTCCTGCTGGTTGCTATTGGTTTCATAGCGGGTCGCGCACAGTGGATCAGGCCTGAGGCCACGAAAGACCTGTCGAATCTGGTGTTCGTGGTGCTCACGCCGGCGCTGATGTTCCGCACCATGAGCGCGGTGCATGTCGAGCAGCTTGATTTCCGGCCGCTGGCGGCGTACTTCGTCGCCGCTGCCCTCCTGTTTGCCGCCACGCTGGCATGGCAGGGCTTCAACCGGCGCGCCGCCGTGCTGGCGCTGGCCAGCACCTTCAGCAACACGGTGATGATCGGTATCTCGCTCATCGGCCTGGCCTATGGCGCGGACGGCCTGGTGATTCTGCTCACGCTGGTGTCGCTGCATGCGCTGGTGCTGCTGACCGCCGGTACCGTGGTGCTGGAGCTGGCGGTGGCACGCGAAGCCGCCGGACAAGGCGGCCAGCGGCACATGCTGGCCACCGTGCTGGGCGCGGTGCGCAATGCCGTCATCCACCCGGTGCCGTTGCCCATCCTGGCCGGCCTGCTGTTTGCCCAGACCGGCTGGGTGATTCCCGAGGCCATCGACAAACCCCTGCAGTGGCTGGGCAATGCCTTCGGTCCGCTGGCGCTGCTGCTGGTGGGCGTGACGCTGGCCGGCTCGGGCGTGGGGGCGCAGCTGCGCGGTGCCTTCGGTGTGTCGCTGGTGAAGAACCTGCTGATGCCGGCGCTGGTGGCCTTGCTCGGCACGCTCTTCGGCCTGAGCGGCTTGCCGCTGCTGGTGATGGTGGTCACGGCGGCGCTGCCGATCGGCGCCAACGTCTTCCTGTTCTCGCAGCGTTATGCGGTGGCCGAGGAGCTGGTGACGGCCAGCGTCATGGTGTCCAACGCGCTGGCGTTGCTCACGCTGCCGCTGGTGATGCTGCTGGCGGGCTGGCTGTAAGTCCATCCCCCCACGCTCCCTCACTACGTGGGGTCGCTGCCCCCAGGCGCAGGCATGCCCTGCGCTTGGCTTGGGCCTGGGGCCGTCGTCGCCTTGGGACGGCCCGGCGGCGACTTACAGTTACGGCGCGAGCCGTTCGCGCAGCCAGCCGCCTTGGCTGTCGGGTGTGTAGCGCAGCCGGTCGTGCAGCCGGCTCGGGCGGCCCTGCCAGAACTCCCAGCGCTCCGGGACCAGGCGAAAACCGCCCCAGTGCGGCGGGCGCGGCGGCTGCAGCATGAACTGGGCGGCGTAACGCGCCGCATTGGTGATCAGCACGCCGCGGCCGGTGATCACCTGGCTTTGCGGGCTGGCCCAGGCGCCGATGCGCGAGTCGAGCGGGCGGCTGTGGAAGTAGGTGTCGCTCTCGGCTGCGCTGACGCGCTCCACCCGGCCTTCGATGCGCACCACGCGCTCGAGTTCGACCCAGTGAAACTGCAGTGCGGCAAACGGGTTGCCGGCCAGCTCGCGGCCCTTGCGGCTGTCGTAGTTGGTATACCAGACGATGCCGCGTTCGTCATAACCCTTGATCAGCACCACCCGGGTGGAGGGGCGCAGGTCGCTGCCGACGGTGGCCACCGTCATGGCATTCGGTTCGGGGATCTCTGAGTTGATGGCTTCATGCAGCCACTGGTCGAACTGCTTGAGCGGGTCGGCATGCGAGGCGTCCTCGCTGAGTTCGTGGCGTTCGTAGCTTTTGCGGAGATCGGCGATCGAAGACATGCACCAAGTGTAAAGCGGCATCGACCGGGTGACGACATCCAGGGTCTGGCCGGCAACGGTGTCGCATTTTGCAACTACCCGCAAAAATCTAGGGCATACCCTTATGACTTGGATCAAGCCTTGGCCTACGCTTGCGCGGTCTCAATCCAACAGTGCCGGTTTCATCAAGCCCGGCTTATATAGAGAGGAGCCCACGCGATGAGCATCAAGCTGAACGTCAACGGCAAGGCGGTTGCCGCCAAGTCCGAACCCGATACCCCTTTGTTGTGGGTGATCCGTGACGAACTGGGCCTGACCGGCACCAAGTTCGGCTGTGGTGCCGCCCATTGCGGCGCCTGCACCGTGCATCTGAACGGCGAGGCGGTGCGTTCCTGCCAGACTCCGCTGGACCGGGCCGCCGGCAAGAAGATCGCCACCGTCGAAAGCCTGTCCAGGGACAACAGCCATCCGCTGCAAAAGGCCTGGATCAAGCACGACGTGCCGCAGTGCGGCTACTGCCAGTCGGGCCAGCTCATGAGCGCGGCCGCCTTGCTGGCCAAGAACAAGAACCCGAGCGACGCGGACATCGATGCCGCCATGAGCGGCAACCTCTGCCGCTGCGGCACCTATGGCCGCATCAAGGCTGCCATCAAGGATGCGGCTGCCACCATGCGTCAAGCCTGAGGAGACACACCATGATGACCATTGAAACCTCCCGTCGCGACTTTCTGAAAACCTCCTCGCTGGCCACCGGCGGCCTGCTCATGGGCGTGGCCCTGCCCGGCGCCAAGCTCGAGGCCATGGCCGCCGGCATGGTGCACACGCCCAACGCCTGGGTGCACATCGCCGACAACAACACCATCACGCTGATCTCGGCACGTTCCGAGATGGGGCAGGGTGTCTACACCTCGATGCCGATGCTGATCGCCGAAGAGCTCAACGTCGACATCCGGCACATCAAGGTCTCGATCGCGCCGCCCAACACCAAGCTCTACGGCAACCCGCTGCTCGGTGGGCCGCAGCTCACCGGCGGTTCGACCTCGGTGCGCGACGGCTGGGAGAAGCTGCGCGTGGCCGGCGCCCAGGTGCGCGAGATGCTGATCAGCGCCGCCGCCGCCAAATGGAACGTGGACCGCAGCGAACTCAAGGCCGAGAACGGCATGGTGCTCGGCCCCAAGGGCAAAAAAGCCACCTACGGCCAGCTGGCCGAAGCCGCTTCCAAGCTGCCGGTGCCGGAGAAGGTGGCCATCAAGGATCCGAAGGATTTCCGCATCGTCGGCAAGCGCACCCTGCGCCTGGACTCGCCGGCCAAGGTCAACGGCACCGCGCGCTTCGGCATCGACGTCAAGCTGCCGGGCATGGTCTATGCCGCGCTGGAGCAGTGCCCGGTGATCGGCGGCACGGTCAAGTCCTACGACGCCACCAAGGCCAAGTCCATGCCGGGCGTGGTCGCGGTGGTCGAGATTCCGGACGGCGTGGCCGTGGTGGCCAACAGCTGGTGGCGCGCCAACCAGGCGCGCAAGACGCTGGCCATCACCTGGGATGAAGGCAAAGGTGCCCAGCTCAACGACAAGGCCATGCTTGAAGGCATCCGCGCCGCTTCCAAGAGCGGCAAGCCGTTGCCGCTCAAGGCGGTGGGTGATGCCGAGGGCGTGATCGCCGCTGCGCAAAAGGTGGTGCGTGCCGAGTACGTCAGCCAGTTGCTCTCGCACTCGCCGCTGGAGCCGATGAACTTCACCGCCCACTACGACAACGGCAAGGTCAAGCTGATCGGCCCGACCCAGTGGCAGGATGCGGCGCAGAACAACATCGCCGCGGCCGTGGGCGTCAAGCCTGCCGACGTGACGCTGGAGACGACCTTCCTGGGTGGCGGTTTCGGCCGCCGCATCGACCAGGACTTCATCATCCAGGCGGCACAGATCTCCAAGGCGGTGGGCAAGCCGGTCAAGCTGGTGTGGTCGCGCGAAGACGACATGACGCACGACTTCTACCGGCCGCAGGCGGTCAACACCTTGGCGGCCTCGCTCGGCGCCGACGGCAAGCCGACTGCCATGACCTTCCGCCTGACCTCGCAGTCCATCACCGGGCGTGTGTTCGGCCTGCCGGCCGAGGTGCAGGACCCGCTGATGATCGAGGCGGCCGTGGCTGGCTACGAGATCCCGGCGACCAAGCACGACATCGTCAAGCACGACGCCGGCTTGCGCGTGGGCTACTGGCGCTCGGTCAGCCATGCGCTCAATGCCTTCGCCAACGAGAGCTTCATGGACGAGCTGGCCGCCGCGGCCGGGCAGGACCCCTACCAGTACCGCATGTCGCTGCTGAAAAACCAGCCGCGTTTCGCCAACGTGCTGAAGCTGGCGGCCGAGAAGGCCGGCTGGGGCACGCCGCTGCCGGCCGGCCGTGCGCGCGGCATTGCGCTGATGGAGGGCTACGACAGCTACCTGGCCGAGGTGGCCGAGATCAGCATGGAGGGCGGCGCCGTCAAGGTGCACCGCGTCACGGTGGCGGCCGACCTGGGCCGCATGGTCAACCCCGACACGGTGGAGGCACAGATCCAGTCGGGTGTGGTGTTCGGCATGGGGGCGGCCCTGATGCAGGAGATCACGCTCCAGAACGGCCGTGTGCAGCAGACCAACTTCAACACCTTCCCGATCGTGCGCATGAACGAGGCACCGGTGATCGATGTCGTGCTGGTTGAAAGCACCGAAAAGCCGGGCGGCATCGGCGAGCCTTCCACTTCGCTGATCGCGCCGGCGATTGCCAATGCGGTGGCGACACTCACCGGCAAGCGGGTGCGCAAGCTGCCGCTGACGGCCGCGGCCATCGCGCAGGCCTGAGCAACGCAGTGACGGCGGAACCGGTAAGGAGCATGTGAATGGACAGTCTTGATCTGCGCGTGCTGGCCGATGCGCTGGCCTGGAAGCGCGCCGGCCACGCGGTCACGCTGGTCACGGTGGTGGAGACCTGGGGCAGCGCACCGCGCCCGCCGG
>ERZ1292640.1086-Hain-H43-02um-R1-1086-length-22452-cov-14_pt1 | contig 22452 bp, 28 predicted proteins | sample MGYA00564404_ERZ1292640 | MGnify/ENA primary metagenome ERZ1292640 (study PRJEB36523, sample SAMEA6512636) | groundwater metagenome | collected 2019-01-08 | study: AquaDiva: Metagenomics assemblies of 32 groundwater samples
TCGGACGCCGTGTAAGTGATTACACTTCCACGCGCTCCTCGCTAGGCGAAATAAAAAAAGGAGTCCGTTAGGACCCCCTTTTGACTGTTTATTCTTTCTGGCCTGTTGCCACGATATACGCGCCCATTCCCAGATTAGCCAAAGACCGGTCAATTTCGGTAATGCTGTCTTTGGTTTCGGGCTGATTTTTGAATACCGCGCTCGGCATGATTGCCCCGACCGTAGGAAATGTAACCGTGTCAACCCGAACTCCGTGTTTTTGGAAAAGTTCCTCTACTTCCGTTACGGAGTATGGACGGGCGTAAATCGAAAACATTTCGCCAGCCAAACGTACTTCCAAGCAATGGCGATTGATGTTGATGGAGGCAGCCATGTCGGTTCGCCAAGGCAAATACCCCCATCGATACAGGAGCGCATTCGCGTTGTAAAAAGAGAATAGGAAGCGGCCGCCGGGTTTTAGCACGCGCATTGTTTCCGACAGCACCCTTTCGATGTCGCGCATGTCGCTCGCCGTTCCCAAGTTCATGACGACGAATGACGCAGAATCGTTGTCTTCCGGAATCCCGTCCTCCAAATCACGCTGAAGGAAAGTTGCCTTATTCTCGAGGTTGAGGATTTCGGCTTTCTGATTGGCTTCGTACACCATGTGTTGGCTGATGTCGTAGCCAACGGTCCGGTCAAACCTAGGCGCCAGGCCAAGAGAAACTCTTCCGGTTGCGCACCCAAGATCCAGCAATGTACCGGATACTTCGAGTGCTTTGATACTCGCACCAAGCAGTTCCCCCTCAAAGTCCAGGTACTCTCTCGTGGCAAAAAAACCGGAAGAGTATTTTTCGTCATATGACGCGCTTATAGCTTCCGTAAGCCTAAGCAGATTTCGCTTCAACCTCGGGTACGGATCATCAGCCGGCTTTTGGTCACTTTTCTCTCTGGCGATCCGTTCTTGCTCTTCAAGTTGAACCTTGCAGGATTCGTTGATGAGCGCGTAAAAAATTTGCCCTACCAAGTGGTCGCAAATCCCGTGAGGACGGCCGATAGCCTTCATTTCTTCGATTCGAGAATCTTCAATACCGCGACGAACGACGTCAAGTCTTTTTGGCCGCTTGAAATCGCCTACTTGCGCGACAAGGTCCATGCGGCTGACAATCATGGTCATGATCATTTCGTCCACTTCCCTAATCCTCAAACCCAGTTCATTGAGGTTCAATAATTTTTCCATTTTCTGCTCCTTCGCGAAGTTGTAAATAACGCAGTTATCACTGCAAATTACACTACAATATCGGCGTATTTTTGTAAAGTTGACAGTGTTACCGTATTGAATGTATTGTTAACCGAGCGGTTTATCGTCCTTTTCATAAAACTTACGAGGAACTTTTCATGTTACAGCCACAAGCAACTATTCTGTCGGGAATCCGGGCGACCGGACGACTGCATTTCGGGAACTTTATGGGCGCCGTCAGGCACTTTGTCGCCTATCAGCAGCCGGACAATCGGTGCCTGTATTTCATCGCCGATCTCCATAGCCTGACCACGTTGGAAAAACCCGAGGAACTGCGCGGGAATGTTCTTGAAATCACGAAGGATTACCTGGCCGCGGGGCTTGACCCAAATCGATCTGTCATTTACGCGCAATCAAGCATTCCGGAAATTTCGGAATTATCGCTCCTGCTTTCAAATGTGATATCTCTCGGAGAAATAGAGCGCACCACGACCTTCAAAGATATGGTTCGGAAAAACCCGGATAATGTAAGCCTCGGACTTGCTAATTACCCGGTATTGATGGCCGCGGACATCCTGGGATGCAAAGCAACACTCGTGCCTGTCGGAGAAGACCAAAGGCCAAATGTTGAGATTGCCAGAAATATCGTTGATCACTTCAACGGTCGGTTTGGCGAGACCTTCGTTAAGCCGGAAATGATGATCGAGATGTCCAAGGTGCCCGGACTTGACGGCGCCAAAATGGGTAAATCCGAGTCAAATAACGCCATTGATATAAACTCGCCCATTGTCTCGATTCGGAAACGGTACATGGAGCGCGGTATTACGGACCCGCAACGCCTTCGCGCAAGCGACCCCGGCGACCCGTACAACGGCTGCCGTTCGGTTTATCCGCTTCACGAGATGATTACTCGCGGTGAGTCGGATTCGCGGGAAATTGCCAATTTGTGCAGAAGCGCCCAAATTGGCTGTGTTGCCTGCAAGAATCGTCTGGTTGATAGCATCGCTTTGATACTGGAACCGTTTCAAGAGCGCCGGCGCGAACTCGCGGAGAAAGACAACTACGCCCGCGAAGTGCTTCACGAAGGTGGTAAGCGTGCGCGCGCCATTTTCGCGGAAACACTCGCTGTCGTCCGCGACAAGATGGGAATCGTTGTGTATTAAAAACAAGCCCGTTCGGCTGGAGTTACACCTCCCGCCGAACGGGCTTTTTACTTATTTTTAAATCATAAATCCAGATTTTTGGTTTTTTGGGCCGAAAATCCAAAGATTGTTTTATAACGATTTTTTCCAAAAAGAAATGGGTAAAAAGATTCTTTTGCTGTTATTTTTTCTTTAGTATTTGGGTTATACCCGATTACAGCGCCTTTTTTTATCATCGAAAAATTTTTAACACCCTTTTTTACTATAAACCCTTCCGGTTTCGGTATACTATTGGTAACCTCATAAAATTCGACGCGCCTTGTAGACATTTTCCCCATGGAAGGAATCATCTTGTGGTACGCAAGTATTCGCTTGGTTCCCAGAACAGTATCTTTATATGTTTTTAAACTTTTATCTTTCCCATACTCAAATCCAATTCCGACCCTAGCTTCTGATATAAGTGCGTTTGATTTAGTGGCTTTCATGTATATTATACGCTTAGGATTAATGGTTTGAATTAGTGGTTTCATTGAGGATTTAAAGGTAGTAATAATCAACGAAGAGGCCATTCCAGTTTCGGTAGAATGTACATCAACAACAATGTCAAACGCGCGGATAAAAGGCGCTAGCCGATAAGCCAGCCGTTCTTCGTGGCCGCCATTTTTCTTACCCGGGAAGACTCTATTTAGGTCTTGATTAATAAAGCGTTTCTTTCTGGCCACCGCTTTTTCATTCGCGATGTTAATTATAAAAACGCCACGAAGTGGTTTAAAATTTTTAAAATGTTTTGCAACTTTTAAACCTACTCTTTCGGTGCCATGAGTACATACATTAAGAAGGACTCTTGGGTAAGGAGAATTCTTTATTTTTTCGATATTTTTATTTGAATATTTGTTTGTCATTTAGGTAAGTAAAAAGGGCATACCGTACAGCATACCCTTTATTTGAAAAACACGAAACGCGTCAACTAAGCGGCACTACGACAAAAAAGCCGTCGTTTTCTGCCAGATTTTTCGCAAAAAATTCCATGACTTCGGGGTCTCGTGCTCCCCTGAAATCGTTTTCTTTGCGGATTGTTTTGTAGATACCCGAAACAATCATGGTTTCCGGATTAATGTCCGGAACTTTGCAGAATTTATGCGTTATTCTCTTTATGGTTTCTGAAAAAACCCCATTTGTGGATGGATACGCTATTCCCGTTGGGGAGAATGAGCGCAAGGTCTCGTATACCCGCGGATTTTGCGTCATTGCCACAACAAAGTCCAATTTTGATTGGTCTATACTGTGGTGCAAAAGGGCCTTGTAAAGACCGTGCGAACGGTCTTTTACAATCGTTCCTCCGCGAAACATCACTTGGAAACCTTCGAATTGCTCGGCGTAGTATATACTAAAGCCACGACACTCCCCGCTTTCATCGTGCATAAGAAGGTCAATGTACGCTTCCGGATGCTGGTATATTCTTTTTCTCATACCTTCCTCTGTTGAATCTGGGGCAAACCAGAGGTACATTTCCTTGATATGCTCTATGACAGCAGCGTATCTTTCTTCGGTTAGGGTTTTTGAGGGAAAGCTGTTTATTGAATACCCATTAGATTTAAGCATTTCTACTCCCGGTTGGTTGATTTTGGAAGAACAACAGAGGCTTACAAGTAAAAACTCCTCATCTCTGTGCATGTTTTAAAAAACATACAAAGGGACGAGGAGTTTTAAAACTTCCGTGGTGCCACCCTAATTTAAGAAGCAATTACGCTTCTCCTTACCGACTCTGGCGTTACGCCGACATCGGTTATCCCATGGTTACGGGGGAATCCGGACTTCCACTTGCGCAGAAATCATCCTGTTCTTTCGAACTATCGTGGCCCAACCCCTTAAAAATCGCTCTTAAGGGACCACAATATAGATTTTGACTAATGTTGAAGAAACCTAATTACAAGCTTAAACTACTCGCATTTCTGTGTCAAGTGCCGTGGGGTAAATTTGACATTCCCGATTACTTGCTTTATGCCATTCTCTAATTCGCACGAATTAGAGAATAAAGCAATGCTCTTCATTGTTTGTTTTTTTGTTTGTTATACGTTATGTGTTATTTGTTGCTCCCCCTCAAAAGAATCTCCCGGTATTATGTATATGGAGATTGTTACTATTCCGGCGATGACAAAAAGTATGTGTCCTAAAATTGTTTGAAGCGGAGTCTGTGAAGTGTGGACTAAGAGAGCGATTGTTCCCATTAAAAGACCGTCCGCGCCTATTACCATAAGCTTAAATCTAGAATAGAAGTTTTGAACAAGTTTCCTGGCGTTATAAAAAACAACACTCCACATTGTTCCGAAAAATAAACCGGAAAGACCGATAAGCCACCCGGCTATCGGATTAGCATTCCACAAAATTACGCCGCCCGGTTCCAGTATCGGTGTTCTAAAGTCAAAAACGAGAAGAGCCAACGTCGTTAGCCATACAAGCCATATAAATGTTTTTGTTAAGTCAATAACCGGCTTAATGAAAAGTTCAGAAGCGACAAAACGCAACACTCCGAGAGCGGCAAACATTGTTAAGAAAATAAAAGAAACTCCGACTATGTAGCCGTAGCCCAGAAGATTCATATTGTTCTTGTCTATGATTATCGGCAAGGCAAAGGCGTAAGCGTGAATTCCCAAAAACAAGAAACACAAGGCCAAATAAAAGGTGGCTCTTTTTTGAGACCTTAAATATGACCCGAACATAAAAACCGAAACGATAGTTAGCAGAGTGGCTCCCGTTATGTAAAACAATGTTGTGGTAATTCCCATGTTAGAGCGTTTTGGCGAAATCCGAAATCTCCTTTTTTTGTCTGGTTTCTTCTTCGGGCGTGAATTCTATAAAGAAAGTTGCTCCCCTCCCTTCCCCCAAAGACTCTACCCAGATGTTTCCACTATGAGCTTTTAACATTTCTTTGGCCACATAGAGTCCAAGCCCCGTACCATTGACGTGGAGTTTGGTTTTTTCATCACCGCGGCTGAATTTTTCAAACAACCGGTCCTTGAGTTCGGGTGTTACTCCAACCCCGCTATCCGTAACCGAAAGGAGTATCTTATTTTTAGTTTTATTTCTTTCTATCTTGACCTTAACGAACCCCTTGGGCGTGTACTTGATGGCATTGTCCACAAGATTAAGAACGACTTGGCGTATTTTTTCGTAATCGGCCACGGTGTTGTATGGCCCTTTCCCGTCCGTGGTAAAAGAAATATCCAAATTATTCTTTTGCGCGTTCGGCATAAGCGCCCCTATTATGTCTTCCGTCATTTTACCCAAATCAACCGTGACAAAATCGTAAACCATTCTTCCCTGTTCTATGCGTGAAATATTAAGTAAATCTTCCACCAGGTTTACCAAATGCCGGCTTGATTCGGTCACTTTTTCTATGGCTTCGCGCGCTTTTGGCGTAATATCGCCAAAAGACCCTTCAAGAAGCATTGAGGTGTATCCTCTGATGGCGGTTAAGGGGCTTCTCAATTGGTGAGAGGCGATGGAAACAAATTCCGACTTTTGTTGGTCAAGCTCTTTTAACCGCGCGTTTGCCTTCTCCAAATCCTCCGCCAGTTTTTGTATTTTTTCGCGTTGCCTAACTTCCTTATAAACGCTTTTTATAAGCAATACGCCGATGATCACAGTAACCAGCAAGAGGCCACCGTTTAAAATTTTATCAGTAAAACTGGTAGCGACGAGTGTCCTTATCAAAATAAATACCCAAAGAGAAAATGCCAATAATTCTGTTGCTATTGTTTTAACATTGAAAAGATGGTGCTTAAAGATGGCATAACCAAGAGAAAAAACCATGATAAGCGTGAAAAACGGGCCAAACCATATATATCGATAATTGCCAAAATACGGGAAAAATAAGTTAAAAACCATTCCAAAGAAATACGAAAGCATTGTTCCGACAATGAGAAATTTTAACTGTATTCGTTCATCTTTTCTTAAATTAAAATCGTAAAGTTTTATTAGATAGTAGTATGAGACGGTAACAAAAAATAAAAAGTAAAAAATGTAAGCGACATAGCTGGTTTGATTTAAAATAACGTCTTTTCCCCACGAAGCAACGTAGACTTCTTGTAAAATGATGTTCTTGTCAATCAAAATGAAGCTAACAAGAATAATAAAGGGTGTGAGAAAAAAAAAGTGTTTCTTTTTAAAGCGCTCTTTATTTTCCGGGAAAAAGAGAGAGAAATAGAAAAAAAGCATCGGAATTGCGGCAGCGGCGACATAGTAAATATTCGCAAAAATAAGCGCGGCATTTAGACTGTCGGTAAGAATGAAAAACCCCAAATTAAAGGACCACAAGGCTACCGCCAAAGAAATTAGAGAAAATAAATAATTGGTTACCTTTTTTTCACCGCGAAGAACAAAATAACTAAAAAATACATTTAAAGTCGCCGTAATAAAGAGAATGGTTTCTTGGTACTGCATCTTATTTTTTGGCTATCATTACAAAGTGAATTTTCAATGGCTCAAGTAAGATTTTTATATTTTCTTTTCTAAAACCAGCCCTTACGGCAATTTCGTAAAATTCTTCCGGTTGTCTGTAAACCATTTCCCATCCTACCAGATTAGTTACAAATTTCCTTTCCGAATTATCGGCAATATTTGCTGTAATGAAAATCCCACCAGGACGTAGGTGTGTATAAACGTGAAAAAAGAATTTTTCAACATTTTCATCGTCAAAGTAATCCATTAAGCCGACTGTCTCTATAATATTTGGCAAGCCGACCCCCTCATAGAAAGTTTGAAATGTTTTAGCCAAAGCTTCTATCCATCTAAATGAATAATTTTTGGGGAAATTACACGAAATGGTCAATTTTTTACTGTATTCAAGCGCTTGCGGACTTTTGTCTAAAAAAGATACTTTTATCTTTTTATTCCAAAACTCTGGTTTATTAATGGATTCAACGACCGCACGAGCTGAACCAGACGCAATACTCAATATGCTTATTTCATCGTCGCTAGTACTCATCGCATGAATTGCCTGTACCAATTCTCTTTCCACCAACCTAAGTCTGTTTCTGATAGCCTTAGGATTATTGGTAGTGAACCAAATGTAATGGAAAAATCTTTGCAGAGGGTTTCTTACTCGATGCAGTTGTCCTTGTTGATAAAGGACTTCTATCGCGGCATGGGTAGTCGCATTTTCTATGATATCTCTGGCTGGTTTATTTGTTCTTTTTACAAACTCCCTCAGATTTGAAGGCAGGGAATTTAATACGGGAATGAAAAACAGATTAAAAAGCTTTTTTGATAGCTTATTTGTTTCGTAGCCAATATTGGGGTCGTGATCTACTACAATATGTTGCATTTTCACTCCAAATTATACCCCAAAACATCATTATTTTCTATAGTCGGTGGACATCGCTGTGCCATTTGATGATTTAAAATATTCCTGGATTTTTTCACTTACACCCTGTCTAATGAACCAAGTAAAATAGGAAGAAAAATTAAATGATATGTCCGCATCCGTTATAGATATGGAGTCTAAATGTTCTTTATATTTCCTTATTGCCAAATGAAGATAGGTCCACCCGGATTTAATAAATTCTTCCCGGTCCCCTTCTTTTAACGATACCTTCTTTTTTACAACGCATTCATTAATAAAATCTCCTGCGACCGAATTAACTAGAGGGGAGAGATATTTTACTATTTCATGTTCGCCAGTTTCAGACTCAATTGCGTTTTCAACCAGCTTAATTTCGTGTTCAAATCGTTCTTTTGGTGATTCCATGTTTTCTATTTAAAATAAGATGGGCCAGCAAAACATGTATTTTGTCGGCCCATAGGCTGCAAATTATTTCCCTCGACCGGTATCTTTGGGCCCGATATCTTTTGCCCAATCCGGTGATGAGGTTGGTACTGGGTCATGCCCGCCCGATTTCCTTGCGTCCGAAATATAGTCCTGCCTTGCTGTCCGTTCCGCCTCGTTCTTCGATGGCTGAACCTTGGTACCACTATCCCCAAAAATGTCTTTCAAAAGCCCCATTTGAACCTCCTGTCGAATGTACTCCCACTAAGCCTATTCCTAACGATTATTTATATAGTGATTCAGTATAAAAAACTTGTCAAGCGCACCTTTAGCTAATCGGCCATTTCTTCTGCGCTGAGTGGCATCGTTTCTTCTATCCCCAGAATTTTTTCTATTGCTTCCTGGCTTAACATCTTATTAAAATTATACCTAAAAATCAGCATAGTTTCCACACTGCGATCAATAGTTCTACCCAGTAATGTTTTCTATGGCTTTTAGGTATTCTCGAGAAAAAAGATTGTGTTTTTCATTAGCACACTGATGTTTTAATATGAGCTATCAAGGAGCCGTTATCTCCCCCAAGCAAGGACGGCCCTTGGGGTGGTAATTTAATGTATAAAAAGAAATCCCGCACGAGTAACCGTGCGAGGGATAAGAATTGCTCTTACTTAAGTGAATCAGAAGAAGAAGATATCATTTGGCACCACGGGAACACCGGTGAGTTGTAGGCCAATAAAGGTGTCGAGAGCGTTGATTTCATTGGCGCCGGTATTGAAGATGAGTACTCGATCAGCGGCTCCACCGTTATGTGCTCCACTGCCTGCGGTGATGGTTACATCGTAGAATTGCACCAGACTGTTTGTTGACGCTACGCCGCGGGCTGCATTTTCAATTGAAGCGAGCAGACTGTTAAAGTCCGGCGCGTTGTTTTGCACCGTAACCGTAGTAACAGCGCCTCTGCTGACATTGGCGAAATTCAAGTTCTGGTCAAAGGCGCCCGCGCTTCGGAATAGGATACGGTCACCCAGGGATGCGCCATTGCCGTTGAAGTCGGTGATTCTATCAACTCCATTGAAACCGGTTAACGGAACGCCGACACTAACCCCACTTGTTGCCAACCTGCTGTTACAAGCAAATGTGTCATTCCCAAGACCGCCGGTTGCAATATCGCGACCAAGATCACCATTCAACAGGTCATCGAGATTCCCACCCACAATAGTATCGTTACCGAGACCAGCGTTAACGATGTTCCTGATGCCGTTGATGCCCGTGATATTATCGGGACCACTAGATCCTTCAATAATGTTTACTCGTTCTTGAGTGCCAAAAGTGACTACAGGCCCCAGATCCCCAACAACAGTCAGCGGTGACCCCGTTGTTCCTGTCGCCGCGGCAACCGCTGCGCCCAAGCCGTTTAAGGCATTGGTCAGAGTTACGGGAGGGTCAGTTACGGTTGCTAGCCAGCCGCGAGCCGATGCGGCCGAAGCCATGCCGGAGTAGCCCGAAATTTCTACGGTGGTGTCGAGCGCGGTGGTAAATGCCTTGCTTGCCGAGAGCTTGTTGGCGATAGCGGTGGCATCGGTGCCTTGAGCGCTGAACGTCAGTTGCAGAGCGATGCTGGCGAAAGTTTCGGTGCCCGCTTGCAATCTATCAACCCAGTGCGTGAGACCGGCCGGTTCAGCAAGACGCCCGAACAGGTTGTTGTAGAGATTGTTGACGATTTGCGCATTAGACTGACCGGCATACAACGCGGCATATTCTGCCGAACCGCTGAAACCGGAGCCTGCGAGCGCGGTGAGTTGTGCTTGGGTTGCGGGCGCGCTGCCCAATTGAGCTTCCCAGTGCGTTAAGCCTGTGGGATCAGCCGGACGATTGAAGTAAGCAACATATAGTCTTTGTACTGCATCGGTATTGGTAGTCATTTTATCTTCTCCAGTTTTCAAACGACAGTTGCTTATTGCGGATTCGCAACAAGCTAGACTTCCAGACAGATAATATTACTATAATAGCGACTTTGTCAAGCACGAAAAATTTCCCAAATTATACCCCAAAAACCTCCCGAATTTTAGGGGGCTATTTATACAGGGTATGAGAACCTACATCCATGAAATAAACCTTCTTTTTGTCTTTTTTTATGATGATGCGAAATAAAAAATTTGCGGAAAAAGAATGGAGTCCGCTCATTTTTCCGTGCAGTTTGTGGAGTTTTACCTTTTCCACGCCGCTTTGTTTTCTGAATATGTCTATTGCCCGATGACAATCATCCTGAATGTCCGGAGGCAGTTTCTTAAGTGAACGCAAGAATCTTGCCGTAAATAGTATTTCCATACTATCTGAATTTTTTTAACAGTTTTTTAAGGTCCCCTTTATAGACACGTCCTTCTTTTATATCGTTTTCTGCTTCCTGTATTCTGAGGAGGGCTCTCTCTTCACGGAGACGTTCAAGGGCGTAACGAACAAGGTGGGCTTTACTTTCTCCGCCGTGAGCTAATTCCTCTTCTATAAAACGCTCCAAATCTTTATCTATTGGTATGGTTATTGTAGTCATATACTATATGATAGTACTATATTATAGTACAAGTCAAGAGTTTCTAAAACAATCTAATTTACCAAAAACCTCCAGATTCTAGGGGTTGTTTTTATAAGATATTCTACTTGACCATCATCTCCGCGATGCGGGGCATTATTGATTCGTTCACGATAATCTTGTAGTCGTGCGGGTCTTTTATTTTTTTGCCGGCAAAAAGCTCGTTCGGGTAAATCGGTTTGCCAAAGGTAATCCTAAAATGTTTTTTAAACGAAAAAAAATCGGGAACGGATGTTTTGAACGCTCCGGATATGGCCACAGGAACGACCGGCGCTCCGGTTTTATGGGAAAGAAAAGCTGCTCCCCCTTTGCCTTCACGCGGAATTCCATCAAAGCCTTTTTTGCCTTCCGGGAAGATTGAAAGGGAGTGTCCCCTCTCCAGAATTTTTAAGTGCGGTTGAAGGGAAATTTCGTAATTATGCAGCCCCACATGCGTTCTGTAAGCTCCCCAAAATTCAAAAAACAAACCGCCGTAAAAAAGACGCTTAAGCGGATGGCTTGAATCGTAAAAATTTTTTTCTCGCGACACGTAAAACATCGGTAGAAATCTGGAAAACATAGGCATAGCCGCCGGCAAAAGTATGGGGTCGAGCTCGCTTGTGTGATTGCTTGCGAAGATGACAGCTCCTTTTATGCCGCATAAATTATTTTTGCCGTAAATCTCAAAATGCCCGAAAAAGCGCAAAAAAATTTGCGTTGGTATCCAAATTAAATTTTGGAGAAAATAAGGGAATAAAGAAGATATCATTTGCGCGGAATACTTATCTCTAACAGACGGAATTACAATCCCTCGTTTTTAAGTTCTAGGGCGATATCACGCGCCTTGCGGGATAATTTTCCGGGAAGCTTTATTTCGAGTTTTATTAAAAGGTCGCCGCGTTTTCCGGGGGTAATCGGGACTCCCTTGCCCCTTACACGCAAGATTTCGCCGATAGACACGCCTTCTGGTATTTTTACCGTTATTATACCGTCTGGCGTTTTTATCGAGTGTTCTGAACCTAAAAGAGCCTCCGATAACCTTATCGGTAATTTCATCGTTAGGTTGTTTCCTTCTCTGCTAAATACAGCATCCGGCATTACGCTTACTTTTATATACAGGTCTCCGGACGCGCCATGAGCCATTGCTTCCCCCGCTCCGGCCAAACGAATCATTTGCCCGTTTTCTATGCCAACCGGAATACGCACGACAACCTCTTCTTGTTTTTTGTAGACTCCGTGTCCGTGGCAGGAAGAACATTTTTCTTCGGGGACTGTTCCCGCTCCGCCGCAGGCGTCACACTCCCTGACGCTTGTGAACACGCCCATAAAAGACCTTTTGGTTTCGTGAAGCTTGCCTTGACCGTTGCAAGCCGCGCATTTTTTTTGTTTTGTTCCGGGTTTGGCGCCGATCCCGTTGCAGCTCGCGCAAGTTACGTTTTTGGTTATAAGAATTTTCCTTTCACCCCCAAAAATAGATTCCGCAAAAGGGATTGTTATTTCTATGGAAATGTCTCTGCCACGGCGCGAACGGGAACCGCCCCCTTGTCCGGAAAAAAATTCGCCAAAGATGTCGCCCAAATTACCAAAATCAAAGCCCTGAAAATCCCTCGGGTCAAAACCGCCGAAACCTTCAAATCCTCCGAAACCGCCTCCGCCATCCGCCCCGCCTTCAAAAACTCTGCCGCGAGTATCGTATTGAGATCTTTTTTTGTCATCCGAAAGAACCTGGTAAGCCTCGCTGACTTCTTTGAATTTCTTTTCGTCTCCGCCTTTTTTGTCGGGATGGTATTTGTGGGCAAGCTTATAGAAGGCCTTTTTGATATCGTCTTTTGAGGCGCTTTTTTCAATCCCCAGAATTTGGTAATAATCTTTTGACATAAGTTAAGATACTGAAACTTTAGCAGAAAAATAACCTCTTCACAAATATCTTACAAAAGCTTCTTTAGTTCACTGACAAGTTCCTCGACTTCGTTTACCGAAAGAACTTTTCGCTCCTGTCCGTAATGATCCAAATCCCCCAGCCTTATATCTGGAATTATGTGAAAATGCAGGTGTGGAATACTTTTGCTTACATCGTTTCCTTCGCGAATCAAAACTGAAATATTATTATAATTTAGTTTTTTGAGTATTCCCAGGCCAGTGCTTACCAAGCTGTCAATTTCTTGGTTCTCGGCGCTATTTATTTCAGAGATTATCTCTAGGTGTCTTTTTGGGATGACAAGCAAATGATGTTTGTGGTAAGGCGCGAGAGCGTAGGTAAGATATGCTGTGTTATTTTCACTTATTATCCTATTCTGGTCTGAGCAGAAAGGACATATTGTTAAGTTTTTTAAGAAATCTTTGTAGAGCATTTATTGACTATTCGGCTTGTCTTTCGAGCCATTATCTTCCTTGAACTCGGCATCCTTTGGCGTGTTTCCATCCTCATTTTTTCCCCCATTATTACTTGTCTCTTGTGAATTGTTGCTTGCCTTAGCCATCGCTTCGCCTATTTTTTGCATCGTTTGGGACAGATCTTCCGTGGCTTTTTTGACGGCATCTATGTCGCTTCCATCCTTAACGCTTTTTAACGCCTCAATTTTTTCCGTTACAGACTGTTTAATTTCATCGGGAATTTTTCCCTCCGCGTCCTTGAGCGCTTTTTCGGCCGTATATATAATCATTTCGCTCGTATTTTTAACATCAACCAGTTCGCGTTTTTTCTTGTCTTCTTCGGCATGAATAGAAGCATCGTCTTGCATTTTCTTTATATCGGCGTCAGTTAATCCGGAACTGGCCTCGATTCTTATTGTTTGCGTTTTTCCGCTCGTTTTGTCTTTGGCGGTCACATTTAAGATGCCGTTCGCGTCAACGTCAAAAATAACTTCAATTTGCGGCATGCCGCGGGGAGACGGCGGAATGCCATCCAAGATAAAACGTCCCAGACTCTTGTTATCAATGGCCATCGGCCGTTCGCCTTGCACTATATGAATCTCTACGGAAGTTTGATTGTCCGCGGCCGTAGAAAACACTTGTGAACGCGAGGTCGGGATGGTGGTATTTCTTTCGATCAATTTTGTGGCCACATTCCCAAGCGTCTCAATCCCCAAAGAAAGCGGAATGACATCAAGAAGAAGAACGTCCTTGACATCTCCCTGAAGCACCCCCGCTTGTACCGCCGCGCCTAAAGCCACAACCTCATCCGGGTTGATTGAGCGGTTAGGTTCTTTGCCGAAAAAGTTTTTAACCGCCGCGACGATTGCCGGCATTCTAGTTTGTCCTCCTACCATAACGATTTCGTTTATATCGGAAATTTTGAAAGGAGATCTCTCTATGGCGCGTTTGGTTATTTCTATTGAACGGTCTACGAATTCCCGCGCCAAGTCCTCAAGCGTGGCGCGGCTCATTTTGAGAAGAAGATGTTTGGGGCCGGAAGCATCCGATGTTATGAAGGGGATGTTAATTTCCGTTTCCGCCGTGGTTGACAGTTCGTGTTTTGCTTTTTCGGCAGCTTCTTTCAGTCTTTGGAGGGCCAGCGTGTCTTTGGTCACATCAATGCCTGATTCTTTTTTGAATTCGGTTCCTATCCAGGAAATTATTTTTTGATCTATATCCTCTCCGCCCAAATGAGAGTCGCCGTCAACAGACTTAACCTCAACTACATCCTCCCCCACCTCAAGTATGGAAATATCAAAAGTCCCGCCCCCAAAATCGTATATGGCTATTTTTTCGTTTTTCTTTTTGTTAAAACCGTAAGCCAAGGCCGCGGCTGTCGGCTCGTTGATGATGCGTTTTACATCAAGTCCGGCAATCGCTCCGGCGTCTTTGGTGGCTTTTCTTTGAGCGTCATTGAAATAAGCAGGGACGGTGATAACCGCTTCGGTTATTTTTTCTCCAAGTTTTGCTTCAACATCGTGTTTTATTTTCTGGAGAATCATGGCCGAAATTTCTTCTGGACGATATAATTTGTCACCCATTTTTACCTTGACTCCGCCGTTTTCTCCGCCCTCCACCTTAAAGGAAACCATTTTGCGGTCTTTTTCTACATCGCTTTCGTTAAACAAATGCCCCATAAACCGCTTTATGCCTGATATGGTGTTTTCGGGGTTGGTAACCGCTTGTCTCTTGGCCAAAAGTCCGGCTAAGCGGTCTCCGTTTTTGGCAAGCGCGACAACCGACGGAGTGGTGCGGGCGCCTTCTATATTTTCAATAATTTTCGGCGCCCCGCCCTCGATGATGGCGACAGCCGAATTGGTCGTTCCTAAATCAATACCGATGATTTTTGACATAATATTTATTTAAAAATTTAAAATTAAAAATTAAAAAAATCAATAGGTTTCTAATCTTAATATTTTACGCTTTTCGCTTTTACTTCTTAACTTGCTCTTTTATAAACAAACGCTCTGACCCGCGCTGGACGCACCACCCTGTTTTTGTGCGCATATCCTTTCTGTAAAATTTTTTCTATTACGCCATCTTTGTCTTTTTCTTCCGTACCAACCGCTTCAACAACCAAGTGGTGCTCAAAATCTACCCTATCCCCGACTTTTGGGCAAATTTCGGCAAAGCCGTTGTCGGTCAAGGCGTTTTTTAGCTGATTGGAAATATATTCTACGCCTTTCCGCCAATTTTCGGGAACGGATTCCCATGCTTCACGATTGCCCATAGCGAGCTCAAAACTATCTAAAACGGGAATTATGTCGGAGAAAAGCTTTTCGGCCCCAAAAGAAAGGGCATCGGCGTATCTGGGATTAAACTCTTTCTCAAGATTTATGTAATCTGCCTTGGCTCTTTGCCATCCAGCCAGATACTCCGCGCGTTCCTTTCGGCAAATCTCAAGTTTTTCTTTCAGGTCTTTAATTTTTTGGCGCATATCTCCATCGCCAACTTCCTCCTCGGTCGGCTCTATTACGACATCTTCTTCGTTCGCTGGTTCATTTTTTGAAAGGTTTTGTTTTTTTGTGAACATATGCAAAAATCTTAAAATATAAAACGTGGAGCGTAAAATGTTTTGGATTCTAAGTTCTAAGTTCTACGCTCTGGATTTCTATCGCTTGCTCCATTGTGGAGCCTTTCTGGCTTTCTTTAAACCGAACTTGCGACGTTCTTTAGCTCTCGGGTCTCGTTTCAGAAAACCAAGTTTTTTTAACCTGACGCGTGTTTCCGGTTCCTTTTTGGTGAGCACCCGAGAAATGCCGTGCCGAACAGCTTCGGCTTGAGAATGTATTCCCCCACCTTTTACAACAACGGAAACAGAATATTTACCGGGAAATTTTCCCTCAATGAACGGGTTATTTATTATTGAACGCAACTCCATGGTCGGGAAATATTTTTCCAATTCTTTTCCGTTTATGACATAAGACATTTTTGACGCCTCTGTCATGCGAACACGAGCAACGGAAGTTTTGCGTCGCCCGATGGCCTCTATGTATTTGTTGCCACTTTCAATTTTTACGGGAGTTTTTTTATTCATATTGATTTATTTTTTCTGTAACACATAACTTGTAACTCAAGAGCCTGTTTTATTCGTGTTAAAAGTTACACGTTACAAGTTATAAGTTTTACTCCGTGATTACAAGATTCTTTAACATTTTTGACTGAAGTTTGTTTTTGGGCAACATTCCTTTTATCGCTCGTTTAAAAACTTCCCCGTATCCGCGCCTTTCGGACAAGCTTTTCAAAGTTTCCCCCTTGAGACCGCCGGGATATCCGGAATATCTGTGGTATGTTTTGTTGTCGGCCTTTTTTTGACTTACGCTTGCTTGCGAAGCGTTGATAATTTTTACCGTAACCTCCGGGTTGGCGTTCCGTTTGAAAGAAACGATATTTTTACCCATAAGAAATTTTGCGGCTTCCGTTGCCACCCGTCCTATTGATTTACCTGTTGCATCTATTGTATGATTCATAAATGAAAAGTTAAAATTAAAAACTAAAAAAGAAAAGTATGGGACTATCACCGTTATTTTTCATGAATTCCATCTTTTTCATTTTTCGCTTTTATTTTTTAATTATTATACGAATTCTATTATAGCCATTTTGCTGGCATCACCCTTGCGTCTGGCGGAAAGCTTAAGAATTCGGGTATATCCACCCTTTCTTTTTTTGTACCGCAGAGCAATGTCAGAGATAAGTTTTTTTGACGCCTTTTCCTGATTAAAAAGCCTGGCGATTACAATCCTTTTTGAAGAAAGGGTTTCTTCTTTTGCTCTAGAAACCAACTTCTCTATAAAAGGTCGCAGTTCTTTGGCCTTTGCTTCGGTTGTGATTATCTTCTCTTTGTCTATAAGAGCCAAAGCAAGAGACCTAAGAAGCGCTTTTCTTTGGTCGCGGGGCCGTCCTAATTTTCTTTTTTTATTATGATGGAGCATAGAATAAATTTAAAATGTAAAGCTAAAAAATAAAGGTTCCTAGGGGCAAGCCCCGAGGTATTCTACCTGTGTTTCGTCTTCGCACCACAAGAGTACTTCTTGTTTTATGAATAAAACAAAGTCGCACCACAAGAGTACTTCTTGTTTTATGAATAAAACAAAGTCGCTCGGACGGCATGCAAAGAATACTTTGCGCGCCGCTCCTCGCTCGACGAAATATAAATATGTGCGCGAATCAAGCATTTTTTGTATTGTACTTCTTTTTAGTTTTTACTTTTACGTTTTTCATTTTATTTCAGCGTTATGCCGTAATTTGACAAAACCCGTTTTATTTCTTGAATGCCTTTTTCCCCCAGTCCGTCTATGGAAAGTAAATCTTCTTTTTTCTTTCTGGCAAGCCCTCCGATTGTTCGAATATTCGCCAAAGAAAGAGCATTGAGGGTCCTGGTTGAAAAATTAAGCGTATCTATTCTTGTTTTCATCGCCTCGGTGTCGCCTTGCTCTTTTGACTTTCTCTCCTCCCCGACCTCTTCTTCGTTTTCCAAAGGAGATTTCTCTTCCTCCTTAAAACCAACAATGGCTTTAAGCTGTCGTATCATAATTTCTATGGAGCGCTCGAGGGCTTCTCTGGGGGTGATAGTTCCGTCGGTTTCAATCGAAACGCGCAAACGATTGTAATCCGTCCTGTCTCCTACGCGCATATTTTCAACCTCGTAACTAACGCGGCGGATGGGCGTAAAAATAGCGTCAATCGCGATAGCTCCAATATCAACTTTATCTTTATGGGTGTCTTCTTTGGCCACATAACCAAGCCCCTTTTTGATAGACATTTCAATCTTGAACTCATTTTTGCCCGTTAACTCGGCAATATGCTGGTTTTTATTAAGAACCTCAACTTGCCCGGGAACTTTTATGTCTTTGGCTGTTACCGAATAGGGACCCTTGATTGAAATGAAAACCGTCTGGGGTTCGTCGGTAAGCATCTTGAAACGCACCTTCTTTAGATTAATAAGAATCGTCAGAACATCTTCTTTTACGCCCTCAATCGTGGAGAACTCGTGGCTAACGCCATCTATTTTAACCAGTATAACGGCTGCGCCCGGCAAAGACGAAAGAATAATCCGCCTGAGTGAGTTTCCCAACGTATGCCCGTATCCCGGATAAAGACTGTCAACTTCATAAACGCCACTCACTTCGTTCTCCGAAATAATTTTGGGCTTAGAGGGCAAAATAATAGTGTATTCTGGCATAATATTTTTTAAATTTATAATTAAAAACTTGATGATTTTTTTAGTGAACGAAGCGAACTTTTGAAAATCTCACCCCGCCTCAATTTTGCCCCCAACTATTTTGCGCAGTGCGACTGCCGGATAGGCAGTTCCCTTCTCGGGCGAAGCGCTGCGCCCAGAACCGGAAGCGGCTGTTCGCCGCTCGCGCTTCGCGTAATTACGCTAGGCGCAAAATTGGGGCGGGGTTAAGAAAATTATATTCACTCATTCATATATTCATTCGTTCATTAATTTTCTAAACTAACGACTATAAAACTCAATTACCGACGTTAAATTAAACGGCGGATTTTTTTCTTTCGGCAAAGACTTTATTTCCCCCTGCGCCACATCTGGGCGAAGCATTAGCCAATTTGGAGTATCACGGTCAGTTAGTTTTTTGAAAGCCTCCGTAAAAACAATTCTTCCCTTGCTTTCTTCCCGAACAGAAACTACGTCTCCAATCCTCGTTTGATGGGACGGGATTGAACATCTTTTCCCGTTAATTAAAATGTGGCCGTGAGAAACAAGCTGGCGCGCGTGAGTCCGCGATTTTCCAAGTCCCATCCTGAAAACAACGTTGTCCAACCTGCGTTCCAGTGATTCATACAGTTTTTCCGGTGGATTCACCCCGTGTTTTTTTGAGGCTGCTTTGACATAATTACCGAATTGCTTTTCTGAAACACCGTATACATTCCTAACTTTTTGCTTCTCTTTAAGCTGGCGCCCATATTCGGTCATCATCGATCGGTGTTTTCGCTCAGAGTCTATTTTGCCGGGAGGATACGGTTTTTTAACAAAAACGCATCTAGGTGTAAAACACTTCTCTCCTTTAAGAAAGAGTTTTTCTCCGGCGCGCCGGCAAGTACTGCATTTTTTGTCGGTAATCATGGATGAAAATTAAAAACTAAAAGCTAAAAAAGAAAAGGTGCAATACTCGTTTTTTGTTGAATTGTTTTTTAGAATTTTCATTTTTTAATTTTTAGCTTTGATTTTTACGTTTTTAAACGGTTCTTGGCTTTTTTGGTTTCGGACCATTGTGCGGAATCGGGGTTCGGTCTTTTATAGCGGTCAAGTCGATCCCTTTTGAAATAAAAGCCCTTATTGAAGATTCGCGTCCCGAACCAACCCCTCTTACAACCACATCCACTTCTTTGATTCCAGACTGCGCCGCTTTTTCGCCGATAAGTTCACCTACTTTTGCCGCGGCAAAAGGAGTACCCTTTTTTGCGCCTTTAAAGCCGATTGCTCCAGAAGACGACCACGCCAAGGCGTTTCCATCCTTGTCCGTTAAAAGAAGTTTGGTGTTGTTATATGTTGATTGAACATGAAGAGTCCCCATGGAAACCCGTTTCTTGGGTTGGCGCGTCGAAACGCGACCCGTTGCTTCTCCGACTCCTTCTGCCCCTCCTTCTTTTTTTGTTACGATTTTTTTCTTACCCATATATTCTAGCGTTTAGCGTAGAGCGATTAGCGTTTAGGTTAATTCGTATTTCACTAACCGCTAAACGCTAACAGCTAATCGCTGTTCTAGGTTTTTTCCGTCTTCCTCCGACCGGAACCCATTGTTTTTCGCACATTACCGCGCACCGTGCGCGAATTTGTTTTTGTCCGTTGTCCGCGGACTGGTAACCTTTTTACGTGACGAGTTCCGCGATACGACTTGATGTCCTTCAGTCGTTTAACATTCTGGGAAACCTCACGACGAAGATCTCCTTCCAGTTTTAGCCCTTCAATTTCTTTTTTTATGCGGCTTTCGTCTTCAGCGGAAATATCTTTAGGTTTTTTATCGTAAGCAATTTTTGATTTATCCAAAATCTTTCTGGCGCGAGAATGGCCGATGCCGTAAAGAGTGGTTAGGCCGATTTCTATGTGTTTTTCTTCTGGAATTGTAATGCCGAGAATTCTCATGAATAGCTTTTGGGGTTTGGGGTTTAGGGTTTAGGGTTAAACCCTAAACCCTAACCGCTAAACGCTCCTTTTCTTACCCTTGTCTTTGCTTATGGCGCGGGTTTTCGCAAATAACCCGCACGCGCCCTTTTCGCCGGACAAGCTTGCATTTCGCGCAAATTTTTTTAACCGATGATTTAACTTTCATAATACGAATGGTTGCGAATGGGCACGAACGATGCGAATAATACGATACGATATGAATGATTACGAATGGAAACGAATGGTACTGATTGAATTCTATTCGGATAATTCGTGCCCATTCGTATATTGGTATTGGGGCAAAAACATTAGCCACTACAAAAACAAAAAAAGGACCAAATCCTTTTTTATGAGGTTAGTTGCCATGCTAGCACAGCTATCCTCGTTTTACAACCCTACCGGAAGTTTTCCCGCCATAAGGGTCAAGCTTTACCGTGACCTTATCCCCGACCAACACCCTTATTCTGTGAAGCCGCATTTTGCCGGATAAGTACGCAAGCACATCTTCTCCTCCCTCAAGTTTTATCTTGAACAGCGCGCTTGGCAACGCTTCTATTACAATACCGTTTGCAAATAGCTCTTTATTAATAGCCTCTTTGGTCATTCTTGGTGTTTTGAAATACTAACAAAAAACGGTATTAGGGTCAAGTTTTTAAAAGCGGAGCCTATTCTTTGGTCACTTTTATTTCTATTTTTGAAGGATTGTTTGGAAAATAACGCGCCCAGAATGGCCGTATACTCACGATTGTAACTTCAGAGACTGCGGGGTATCTAATCAAAACTGCTGGAAGTTCTCTCCTTGCTTTGCCAACTAAATCGTTTATCAAAGAATTTTTGTCCACAATATAGGTTATGTCGGCATTTCCCGTAAGAGTAAAGGGTAGCTCTTTCGTTTTGTCGTCTAGGATTGTTGTGCCGTTTCCAAAGGAAAAAGAAAGCGTTTCCAGCGAATCTAAGGTGAAGGGAATATCATTTTTATCTTGCAAGGCGATATTTTTTATTACCTCACTCGAAAGAGCGTCTTTTTTGAGAAGTATCCCGACAAGTGTTCCATTTTCCTCAATCGTTAGAGAGTTGGGGCTATTGCTGATATCCTTAATCTCATCAAAACTAATCTGAATCGCGTTTTTGTAAAGAATATATCCATTGGGGATTTGAGAGCTAGCTTCGTGGAAAAGATCCTCCTTCAAAGAGTCTTCTATGGCCGATTTGGCTAATGTGAGGTCTTCTTCGGACACTACCGGGGTGTCTCCTAGAACTCCTCCCGTCATTTCCGTTTTGGAGCGGGCGTAAAATTTCGAATAACGAGGATCTCCTTTAAAACCCGGTATTGTAAAATCCGTCAGCGGGGAATTATATTCCGTTCCGGCCTTATCAGCGAACACCGTAATTTCAACGGAACCAGGGATATTTTCTCCATTTTTGCTGTAAATCCCCGGTACGGTTACGCTGTTTCCCGCGCGATAAATTTTTCCACCAAGCGACTCGAAGCGGGTGTTTTTTGTCAATTTCTGGGCAGTTCCGGAATAATTATTGTAAATAATAATTTTACCCGAAGCTTTGCGTTCGGTGTGTTTTGTTCCGGTAGCGGCAATATTTTTCGTTTCGCTTCCTTTCACCAAAACAATCTCGAACGGGATACCATCAAACGCTCCTTTCTTGGAAACTAAGGGAATATTTACGGGAACAGTTGCTTTCTCTGGCAACACTTCAATTGTAGTTTTTGAAAAAAGCGCCCCCAAAACGAGCATGGCCAAAAAAAGAAAGGCGGTCCCGCCAAGGCCCTGCCAAAATAGGGGTTTTTTTATCCAATCAAAACGAGAATGGCGAAATAAATTTATTCGTGACCGTTCTTGCTCTGAAAAAGAAAAAGGCTGACGCGATTTTTTTTCCGTCTGCTTAATCGGGAAAATTTTACGGACTTTTTCAGAATCAGGGTTTTGGATGATGCCGGCCGAATTACCGCGAACAGCGGACGCGGGCTGCTTTCCTCCTTTACCCATAAAAACGTCTTGCATTATCTTCTTTGCCATAATCAGTGCCCATTATACTACATTTAGAGCCTGTTCAACATCTAAGCACAAAAATAAAGGTTCCTCGGAGTAAGCTCCGAGGTATTTACCTATAATTCGTCTTCGCACCACAAGAGTACTTCTTGTTTTATGAATAAAACAAAGTCGCACCACAAGAGTACTTCTTGTTTTTCTAACTCGC
>ERZ1292640.873-Hain-H43-02um-R1-873-length-24997-cov-9_pt1 | contig 22434 bp, 22 predicted proteins | sample MGYA00564404_ERZ1292640 | MGnify/ENA primary metagenome ERZ1292640 (study PRJEB36523, sample SAMEA6512636) | groundwater metagenome | collected 2019-01-08 | study: AquaDiva: Metagenomics assemblies of 32 groundwater samples
GGGGTGACATTCCTATGAAGCAGTTAGGGGTGACACTTCTATTTAGCAGCGGCAGCTGGCCGAGAGCCACTTGACACAGCGTCTGTTTGGGCAGATTCTCGGGCGCATCGAGCGACTCACGTGGCACCCCACCTGATCGCGAGCCGCACACTTGGTGCGAGGACGATGAGGAGCGGGTTTCGAACCGGCGGGGGTGTCTCCGGAAGGCGCGGCCGGAGCCAAAATATTCAGACGAAAGGGGGCGAACTCGGGCCCTACTTCACGAGAAGGACTTCCGTCAACGGCGTTGGGAAGGGCGACCGAGCTGACCGGGGGATGGGCCGCTCATTCGGCGCCAACGAGGGGACGGAACTGGGTTCATATCGGAAATCCCGGACAAGGTCCAAATTTTGAAAACGCCCGACGACATCCTGTACGAGTTCCTGAAGGCCTGGGACCGGATCGCCACCCGCGAGGCGGAGAAGGATCCGTTCTTCAAGAAGGCGCTGGACTCCGCGCGGGCCTACGCCGGTCTGGTGGTGCCGGCGAAGCGGTTCATGTTCCCCGAGTACAAGTTTGCGGCGAACTACTACTGGCCGGAGAAGAAGGCGGCAGCCGCCCCGGCGCCCGCCAAGCCGGCGGCGCCGGCCAAGAAGCCGTAGGGGACGGGGCCCGTCCCACCGCGTTCTCGTCACGGAGGGGCTAGCGGTCCTGCTAGCCCCTCCGTTCGTAGCTGTCGCGGTTCAGACTGAGGAGGGAGTCGCAAATGGCCCGGCCGTCTCCGACGCTGCTCAAGACTCTGAAGCGCATCGACACCTTCTCGGAATGGACCGGGAAGGCCGTCGCCTGGATGATCCTGCCGTTGGTGTTCGGGCTCACCTGGGAAGTCGTCGCCCGGTACGGGTTCAATGCCCCGACCATCTGGGCCTTCGACATGACCTACATGCTCTACGGCAGCTCCTTCATGCTCGGGGCCCACTACACGCTCTTGAAAGGCGGCCACATCCGCACCGACATCCTGTACGAGAAATACTCGGACCGGAAGAAGGGCCTGGTGGACGCCATCGCCTACCTGGTGTTCTTCTTCCCCGGGATGATCCTGTTCTTCTACGCCAGCGTGGATGAGGCCTGGCACGCCCTCCGCATCTGGGAGCGGTCCGGGCAGACCGCCTGGCGGCCCATCCTCTGGCCCTTCAAGGCGGTGGTGCCGGTGACCGCCGTCCTCCTGTTGATTCAGGGCATGTCCGAGCTCCTGAAGAGCCTCTACGCCGCCCGGACGGGGACGACGCTCGCCAAGCGGGAGGGGATCGAGATATGACCGGCCTGGAGCTCCTCGGTCTGCTCATGCTGACCGTCATGATCGGCGTCATCTTCATCGGCTTCCCGATCTCGTTCACCCTGCTCTTCCTGGCCCTGACGTTCGGCTGGTTCGCGATGGGCAACGTGGTGTTCGACCTGGCCTACTTCCAGACGATCGGGCTCATGAAGGAGGAGGTGCTGGCCGCCGTGCCGCTCTTCATCTTCATGGGGTACGTGGTGGAGCAGGCCGGGCTGATGGGGCGGCTGTTCCGGGCCTTCCAGGTGATCCTGGCGCCGTTGCGGGGGTCGCTCTACCTCGGCGTCATTCTGACGGCCACGGTCTTCGCCATGGCCACCGGCATCGTCGGAGCCGCGGTCACCGTCCTCGGCATCATGGCCGCGCCCATCATGATGAAGAGCGGCTACGATCCGCGCCTCTCCGCGGGGGCCATCGCCGCGGGCGGCACCCTCGGCATCCTGATCCCGCCGAGCGTCATGCTCGTGGTCATGGGGCCCGTGATGGGAGTCTCGGTGGCCCAGCTCTATGCGGCGGCCTTCGGCCCCGGCTTCATGCTGGCCACCTTTTATATCATCTACTGCCTGACGCGCAGCTTCATCAATCCGAAGCTGGGCCCCCCGGTGCCCCACGACGAGCGCGTCACGTCCGTGGTCGCGATGGCGCGCGAGTTCGTCGTCGGGGTGATCCCGCTCGGGGCGCTCATCGCCGCAACACTGGGCACCATCCTGGGCGGCCTGGCCACCCCGACCGAGGCCGCGTCCGTGGGCGCCTCGGGCGCCCTCCTGCTCTCGCTGCTCTACCGGCGGTTCACCTGGGGGGGGCTCAAGACGGCCGCGTTCAGCACGATGACCACCACCAGCATGGTCCTCTTCCTGGCCGTCGCCTCCAATGTGTTCGGCGCCGTGTTCGCCAAGCTCGGCACGGCCACCGTGATCACCAAGACGCTCCTCGCCCTGCCCGTGCCGCCGTTCGTCACCCTGCTTCTCGTCATGCTCCTGATCTTCCTCCTCGGATGGCCCTTCGAGTGGCCGGCCATCATCCTGGTCTTCCTGCCGATCTTCTACCCGGTGGTCGAGGCGCTGAAGTTCGACCCCATCTGGTTCGGCGCCCTGGTGGCGGTCAACCTCCAGACGGCCTATCTCTCGCCGCCGGTCGCCATGTCGGCCTACTACTTGAGGCGAGTGGTCCCCCAGTGGGAGCTCAGGACGATCTACCGCGGCATGGCCGACTTCATGGTGATCCAGGTGATCGGGCTGATCCTCGTGATGATCTTCCCGCAAATCGCCCTCTGGTTCCCCGGCTGGCTGTTTGGCCGGTAGCCCTCCGGTGTGTCTTTCTTGTCCCCCTTCTTCGCCCCTAGTCTGCTTTATGGCGCCATCCTAGGGTACTGGCCATAGAGAACGTGTGTCCTCCGTCTCGCTTCCGCAGCGGGGCGATAGCTCGAGCAACCCTCACCTGCCTAATTGGACCTGAGCGATCGCCTTCTACGTTTCCGGCCGTGCTATCCTAGGGCGGCAGCCGGGGCGGCTGACTCCGGGGCGAATAAGAGGAGGGAGCCATGGCGGGGGAGGACCGGCGGTACTTCGAAGAAATCCAATGAAAGCGGCGAGCCGGGCGTGAGCCGAAGGCGCCACCCGATTCCCGTCGCCCTGGACATGCTCGGGCGGCTGTTTCCCGTTCAGCGGGAGACCTGGCTCCGCCGCCTCCTTCGGGGATTCTTCGGGTGGGTGGATCGGGCCCCGCTGCTGGCGCGGGGACTCGAGCGCGTCGAGATGGCGATCAAGGGACCGGCTTTCGGCTGCCAGGCCTGCGGCAACTGCATCCTCGGGCACATGGAGTACGTCTGCCCCCAGACCTGCCCCAAGCAGATGCGGAACGGCCCGTGCGGCGGCGCCCACCTCGGCCGGTGCGAGGTCGTGGACAAGCCGTGCATCTGGGGCCCGGTGTACGAGCGGGCTAATGCGGCGGATCGTCTGGCGGACCTTCGGGTGTACATCCCGCCCCCGGATCGCCATCTCCAGGGGACCAGCTCCTGGATCAACTATTTCCTCGAACGGGACAGCCGCCCCGGGCGGTGAGGGCGCGATGCCCGAGGGCAACGGAAGGGAGGTGCGCGGAGGTCGGGTGACTGGTGCTGGATTCAACAGGGACCGAACGGGTCCGGACGGACCCTCACAGGAGAGAGCGCGATGAGGAATCGAGTCTCGCTCATAGCCGTTGTGCTCGTCGCAATGGTGGCAGGCGTCATGATCTCAGAGTACCGGCGGCCTCACCAGGCGACGGCTCAGGCACCGCGGGTGCTCAAGATGCAGGCGAGCTGGCCCGCCGCCAGCATGTTCATGGACAACTTCCGGATGTTCGCCGACCGGGTGGACAAGGCCTCCGCCGGACGGCTCAAGATCGAGACCCTCCCGGCCGGTGTCATCGTCCCCGCCTTCGAGGTGGTGGACGCGACGCACAAGGGCGTGATCGACGGCGCCCACACCTGGTCGGGCTATCTGATCGGCAAGCACCCGGCGGCGGTGCTCTTCACCGGCGGCCCCGGTGGGCCCTTCGGCATGGACCTCTTCGACCACCTGGGCTGGTTCTACGACGGCGGCGGTCAGCAGCTCTTCGAGGAGTGGTACCAGAAGATCATCGGGCGGGACGTGGTGGGCTTCCCCATCCTGCCGTTCACGCCCCAGATGTTCGGCTGGTTCAAGCAGCCGTTCAAGGGCTGGGCGGACATCAAGGGGCGCAAGATGCGCGCGGTCGGGATGAACGCCCAGATCCTCCAGGCGGCGGGCGCCACGGTCGTGAGCATCCCCGGCGGCGAGATCCTGCCGGCCGCCGAGCGCGGCGTCATCGACGCGGCCGAGTGGTGCTGCCCCGCCGAGGACATCAAGCTCGGCTTCCACAACGTGTGGAAGTACTATTACATGCCGAGCATGCACGAGATGACGGAGGTGGGCGACCTCGTCATCTCGAAGAAGGTGTGGGACTCGCTCTCGCCGGACCTCCAAGAGGTCATCAAGATGGCGGCGACGGACACCTACCTCCGCTGGTGGCTCACCTACGCTCGCGAGAACTCCAAGGGACTCGTCGAGCTCCGGGAGAAGTACAAGGTCAACGTTTCCCGTACCCCCGACGACGTGATGATCAAGCAGCTCGAGACCTGGGACAAGATCCGCGAGAAGTTCGCCAAGGAAGACGCGTTCTTCAAGAAGGTGATGGACTCCCAGCTGCAATACGCCTCGGTCGTGGTGCCGGGCCGACAGGCCATGTTCCCGGCGTACGCGTTTTCGGCGGACTATTACTGGAAGAAGAAGAAGCAATAAGCGGGAAGAGGGGTGCGCGTCGGGGTGGGGCGGGCCATCGGGCTCGCCCCACGCCGGTGCGTGAAAGGGGTGAGGTGCGCCGGAGACGGTGGTCGCCAGATGACGGCGGCGCGAGGGAGCGCTCCGTGATCCGGTCAGGAGAGTACGCGTCGTTCGAGGACGCCTGCGCGCGGTTCCGGTGGAATGTGCCGGAGCGCCGCGGCGAGCCCCCCGACGACCTGATCGCCTGGTGCGGCACGCGGCTGTCGGCGTTCAAGGTGCCGGAGGTCGTGGAGTTCCGCGACGCCTTCCCGCGCACCTCGGTCGGCAAGATCCAGAAGCACCTGTTCTGAACCGCGGCGCGGTCACGACGCGCCGAGCCCGCCCCCCCCGGCGTGCAAACGCCCTCTTGACAGAAAGGTTACCCTGGAGTAGATTTCACGACATGGCGGGCAAGCGCCTCGATGGGCGGACGCCGCGGCACCGCCTGGCCTACGCGGCGACGCGGGAGCGGATTCTCACGACGGCGGCGGACGTCTTCCAGCACGGCTACCACGCGACGTCACTCGACCACGTCGCCGCGCGGCTCGGCGTCACGAAGCCGGCGGTCTACCACTACTTCCCGTCGAAGGAGCACCTGCTGTCGGAGCTCTACGGCCGCGTGGTGAGCCTCTCGTTCGCGCGCCTGGACGCGATCGCCCGCACCGACGTGCCGCCCATCCAGAAGCTGGAGGCCATGCTGCGGGCGCACATCGGCCTCGTGGTCGAGCAGCTGCCGCTCTTCACCGTGTTCTTTCGCGAGGAGAAGAACCTGCCCGAGGCGTACCGGCGCCGGGTGCTCCCGAAGCAGCGGATGTACGGGCGGATGATGGTCGACGTCTACCGAGACGGGGTGCGGGCGGGCGTCTTCCGCGACGTTGACCCCGTGGTCGCCACGAGCGCGCTCCTCGCGATGGGGAACTGGCTGTACCACTGGTACCGTCCGGACGGCCGCCTGTCGCCGAAGGAGATCGCGGACATCATGGTCGGGCTCGCGATGAGCGGCTATCTCCGCGAATCGCCGCGCCGGCCGACGCGCCCTCCGCGGCGGAGCCGCTGACACGCGAAAGTGAGCATGCTGCGACTCGGAGACATCGTCCGCCGGAACGCCCCACGCGAGCGGTTCGGCGACAAGGTCGCGCTCGTGCAGGGGACCCGGCGCGTGACGTACGGGGAGCTGAACCGGCGCATCAACCAGCTGGCCAACGCGCTGCTCGCGCTCGGCGTGGCGCGCGGTGATCGCGTGGCCGTGCTCGGCCGGAACTCGATCGAGTACTGCGCGATCTACTTCGCGCTCGCGAAGACCGGCGCCGTCATGGTGCCGCTGAACTTCCGCTATCGGCCCGGCGAGGTCACCTACGCGACGACCCAGTCGGGCACGTCGTGGTTCCTCTACGAAGCCGCCCTGGGCGACCTCGTGGCCGCCGCGCGGCCCGAGCTGCCGGCGGTGAAGCGCTTTCTCGCCTTCGGCGACGGCGCCCCCGATGGGCCGGACAGCCTCCCGCGCCTCGCCACCGCCGCCCCCCAGGACGAGCCGAGCGTGGACGTGGCCGAGGACGATCCCCGCATCGTCATGTACACCAGCGGGACGACCGGGTTCCCGAAGGGCGCGACCCTCTCGCATCGGCAACAGTACCTCCACGCGCTCGTGTACGCGCACGAGGTCGGGATGCAGCCGAGCGACGTCGCGCTCCTGATCTATCCGCTCTTCCACGCCGGCGGCACGGACTGTCTCTTGCTGCCGCTCCTCCTGGCCGGCGGGACCGGCGTGATCCTGGACCGCGTGGACGCCGACGACATCCTCACCGCCGCGGTCCGCGAGCGAGCGACCTACCTCTTCTGCGTGCCGACGGTGTGGCGCCGCATCACGCGGGCGCTGGACGAACGCCCGGCGAACCTCGACTCGTTGCGCATGTGCATCAGCGCCTCCGACACCATCCCGCGCGAGCTGCTGCACGCGATCAAGAAGCACGTCTCCGCGCCCGTGATCCAGCTGTACGGCCTCACGGAGGCCGGCGTGATCACCCACTTCCTGCGCCCGGAGCACCACGAGACGAAGCTGGGCTCGGTGGGACAGCCGCACCCGCTCGTCGACGTGCGGATCGTCGACGCCGACGGCGCCGACGTCCCGCCGGGCCAGGTCGGCGAGATCGTGATGAAGGGACCGACCATCATGCTCGGGTACTGGGACATGCCCGAGAAGACGGCGGAGACCATCCGCGATGGCTGGCTCCATTCGGGCGACCTCGGTCGCGTGGACGACGACGGGTTCCTCTACCTCATGGGCCGCGCGAAGGACCTGATCATCAGCGGCGGCGAGAACATCTATCCCGCCGAGATCGAGCGCGTGCTGCGCGAGCACCCCGGCGTGCGGGACGTCGCGGTGGTCGGTGTCCCGGACCCGGAATGGTCGGAGTCGGTGCTCGCCGTCGTCGTCCCCGCCGAGGACGTTCCGATCACGGAAACCGAGGTCATCGATTTCGTCCGCGATCGGCTCGCGGGCTTCAAGAAACCGCGCTTCGTCCGCTTCGTGGAGACGCTGCCGGTGACGAGCGCCACTGGCAAGGTGCAGAAAGCCGAGCTGCGCGCCCGTTACGCCGACCTCGCCACCAACCCCCGGACAGGAGGATCCCGATGGCCGTCGTGATCAAGCAGGAGAGCAAGGACTACGCCGCGCGGACGTTCAACAAGTTCGCGACCCCGGACATCGCACGGGAGGCGCCGGGCGACGTGGTCTTCATGTCTGGGGCGGAAGCCGTGGCCCGGGGGGCGCTGGAGGCGGGGGTCGCGGTCTCGGCCTCGTATCCCGGGTCTCCGGCGACGTGGGTGCAGGAGAACCTGGTCCTCGCCGCGAAGGCCTTCCCGGATCTCTACGTCGAGTGGTCGATCAACGAGGCGAAGAGCTTCGACGTGTGTATCGGCGCCTCCCTCGCGGGCAAGCGAACGTTCGCGCCGCTCAAGCAGGTCGGCGTCAACTGGATCCTCGACAGCCTGACGGACTGGGTGCTCAAGCAGATCCGCGGCGGGTTCGTGATCATGATCGGCGACGATCCCGGCGGCGACACGACGACCGACGAGCAGGACACGCGCCATCTCGCGCCGTTCGTGGAGATTCCCCTCTTCGAGCCTTCGAGCGTGCAGGAGCAGAAGGACGTGATGCTCGACATGTACGAGCTGTCCGAGGCGGCGCGGATCCCCGTGTTCCTGCGACTCACCCGGCCCGAGTTCTACGGGCGCGGCCCGGTGACGCTGGGCCCGATCCACCACGACATCCGCCGGCGCGAGCCGAGCTTCAGCGGCGACGTGGACGAGCTCGGGATGGGGCTCCACCAGTCCACGCCGTGGTTCACCACCAGGGTCGCCGAGCGTCACGACCGGCACCATCGCCGCTCGCTCGCCGTCGTCCGCGACTTCGTCGAGCGGTATCCACTCAACACCCTCGAGATGAACGGCTCGGAGGAGCTCGGCGTCATCGTCGCCGGCATCACGTACGACTACGCGCGCGAGGCCATCGAGCGCCTCGGGCTCGGCGGTCGCGTCGCGCTCCTGAAGTACGTCACGACGTGGCCCATCCCCGACGCCCTCACCCGGTGCCTGCTCGGATCCGTGACGAAGGTCCTCGTGGTCGAGGAGCTCGACCCCTTCATCGAGCAGCAGGTCCGCGCGCTGTCTTCCACCATGACCTCGCACGCCGAGATCTTCGGCAAGCTCTCCCCCGGCCTCGACCTGCCGTTCGCGGACGTCTACACGCCGGACACCGTCGCGGGGGCTCTCGCGAGGCTGGCGGAGGTCCCGTACGCGCCGGCGCTCGGCCCGGAGCGCAGGGCACGCATCGAGGAGCTCTCGCGCAAGACGTTCCGGCCGCGGGTCGGGAACTTCTGCGCGGGCTGCCCCGAGATGGGCGCCACCCACGCCCTCAAGCAGGCGCTGAAGGCGGCGGGCCTGACCCGCTCCGACGCCGTGTTCGTCGGCGACGAGGGCTGCCTGAGCCTGGCCGAGCTGAAGCCGTGGAACCTCGCGGACGTCTCGGGCTGCATGGGCTCGTCGATCTCGATCGCGAGCGGCCTCTACGTGTCCGGGCTGAAGAAGAAGATCGTCGCCGTCATCGGCGACGGCGGCTTCCTCCACTCGGGCCTGCTCGGGCTCATGAACGCCGCGTACAACAACGTGAAGATGACGGTCCTGATCCACGACAACCGGGTGAACGCGGCGACCGGCCAGCAGCTCCTGCCCTCCGGCTTCGACCACAACATCCGCGGCGAGCCGACCCGTCGCCTCTCGCTCGAGGACCTCGTGCGCGCGTGCGGCGTCGACTACGTCGACGTGATGGACCCCTACGACTCCCGGGAGTCGGTCGAGAAGCTCGGGAAGGCCTACCGGCACGACGGCCTCTCCGTCGTCATCTCCCGCCGGATGTGCGCCCTCATCGAGACGCGCCACCTCGGGTCGCGCGGCAAGATGGGCGAGCACGTGCAGCCGTTCTACATCGACGAAGGCAAGTGCACGGCCTGCATGATCTGCTCCCGCGTCCTCGGGTGTGCCGCCATCTACGACCAGGGGAACAAGGTCCCCCCCGTCATCGATCCCATCGAGTGCATCGGGTGCGGTATCTGCGCGCTGGTGTGTCCGGACGACGCGATCCTGCAGCTCCGCTAGGTGCCCTCGGCGAAGGAGGCCTGACATGAGTGCTGTCCTCAACGTGCTCGGCGCCGGCGTCGGCGGTCAGGGCACCGTCATGCTGGCGAAGGTTATCGGCGGCGCGGCGTTCCTCGCCGGCCGCCCGGTGCTCACGCGCGAGACGATCGGCGGCTTCCAGCGCTTCGGCAAGGTGTTCGTCGAGATCCGCATCGGCGCCGGCGCCCGCTCGAACACGATCGACTACGGCGACGCGCACGTCGTCCTGGGCATGGAGCTGCTCGAGGGATTGCGGTTCGGCCTCCGCTACCTGAGACCGGGTGGCGTGGCCGTCGTCAACGCGCGCAAGATCCTGCTCGAGCCGGGGAACCGCAGAGCGTACTACCCCTCCGTGGCGGAGGTCCGGGCCCAGCTCGCGGACATCTCGCCGCGCGTGCACGTCATCGACGCCTCGAAGCTCGCCGCCGAGGCCGGGAATCCCCGGATGGAGAACATGGCGCTCCTCGGCGCGGCCGTCGCGATCGGCGCCCTCGACATCGACGCTGAGGTCTTTCGCGCGCAGATCCGCGCGACGGTGCCGTCCGGGACCGCCGACGCGAACGTGCGCGCCTTCGACCTCGGAATCGAGGCCCTGCTCGCGCCGGCCGGCGCGGCGTAGCGCGCCATGAACGTCGAAGAGCGCGCGGCCGAGCTGGCGCGGCGCACCGGCGTTCGCGTCGACCAGGCGCTCGCCCTGGCGCGCGCAGGATCGCTCGGCCTGTTCGCGTTCCAGGCCATCGTCGAGGCCGTCGTGGAGGCGGAGCTCAAGCGTGGTGAGTGCCGTCCGGAAGACGTGCCGTTCCGGCGCGGCGAGATCGAGCGGGCGCTCGCGGACCTCGCCGCGGCCGGTGACGCGCCGGACGCCGAGCGCCGGCAACCGCCTCCGAGTCCGCCGCCGCGCCTCTGACCGGAGCGCGGCGACCAGCGACCCGCCCATCGAGCGACAGGAGGGGCTCCGTGCTTGGCACATTCGAAAGCCTTCGGCTCAGCGCGATTCGCTGGCCGGACAAGACCGCGGTCGTCGACGACCGCCGCGCCCTCTCGTTCGCGACGCTTCGTGACCTGGCCAACCGCATCGGCAATGCGCTCGCGGCGAGTGGGCTGAACCTCGGCGACCGGGTCGCCCTGTACGCGCACAACAGCGCCGAGCTGCTCGCGGCCTACTACGCGCTCGAGCGCACCGGCCTGGTCGCGGTGCCGATCAACGTGCGGCTGGTCGGGCCCGAGATCGAGTACATCGTCAACCACTCCGACTCACGGGCGATGCTGGTGTCCCCGGAGTTGCTGCCCGAGGTCGTGCGGGTCCGCGCCGGCCTCGGCGTCGAGCGGGATCGGTACGTGCTCATGACGGACGGGCCGGGCGATGGGCTGCCGTCGCTCGCGGATCTCGTCGCCTCGGCCCCGGCGCGCGAGGTCCGCGTCCCGCAGGCCGCCGCCGACATGGAGGCGATCTTCTACACGTCCGGTACCACCGGATTCGCGAAGGGGGTCATCCGGACGCGCGAGGGCGAGGACTGGGTCCGCGTGTCGCACATCGCGGAATGGGGCTTCGCCCACGAGGACGTCAACTACTGCGTGGGCCCGCTCTTCCACAACTCGTTCCTGGCCGTCGCCCAGATGCACCTCGCCCTCGGCGCCACGGTCGTCGTCCAGCACGGCTGGGACCCGGAACGCGCCCTCCGCACGATCAGCGACCACGGCGTCACCACCGCGTTCCTGGTGCCGACGATGTCGAAGGACCTCGTCGATCTCCCCGCACCGACGCGTCAGCGCTCCGACAGCAGCCAGTTCCGTCGGCTCGTATCGTCCGCCTCGGCGCTCCCGACGGCGCTCAAGGAACAGTTGCTCGAGGTCTTTCCGGGTCTGCTGCTCAACGAGGCGTACGGCTGGACCGAGGTGATGTGGGTCACCAACCTGCGCCCGCGGGACCAGCTGCGAAAGGTGCGCTGCGTCGGGAAACCGTTGCTGGGCGCGCGCGTGGAAGTGCTCGACGAGGCGGGCGCACCGGTGCCGCCCGACACCCCGGGCGAGATCCATGCCCGCATGGCGACCGGATTCGCGGGCTACTTCAAGGACGAGCAGCGCACCCGCTCGGTCACCCGCGGCGACGTCATCACCGGCGGCGACATCGGCACGCTCGACGAGGAGGGCTTCCTCTACGTCCTCGACCGCAAGAACGACATGATCATCAGCGGCGGCGAGAACATCTATCCGATCGAGGTCGACGAGGTCCTCGCTCGTCACCCGAAGATCAATGAGGTCGCCGTCGTCGGCGTCCCGCACCCCCGACTCGGCGAGGTCTGCCACGCCACCGTCGTGCTGCAACCCGGCGCGACGGCGACCGAGCAGGAACTCATCGAGTTCTGCGCCGGCCGGCTCGCCCGGTTCAAGTGGCCTCGTTCCGTCGCGTTCGTCAGCGAGTTGCCGCGCAACGCCATGGGCAAGCTGCTCAAGCGCGAGCTGCGCGCGCGGTACGCCGCCGCCGCCGACATGGCCGGCGTCCGCGAGCGATCCTGACCTTAAACACCGCGCGGCCGTGCTGTTCACCGGCGGCCCGGGCGGCCCCTTCGGCACGGACCATCTCGACCATCTCGGGTGGTTCTCCGAAGGCGGCGGCTTCGAGCTCTATCACGAGTGGTAGCGCGACCTCATCCATCGCAACGTCGTGGGGTTGCCGATCCTGCCGTTCGCGCCGCAGATGCTCGGCTGGTTCGAGCTCCGGGAGAAGTACAAGGTCAACGTCTCCCGTACCCCCGACGACGTGATGATCAAGCAGCTCGGGACCTGGGACAAGATCCGCGAGAAGTTCGCCAAGGAAGACGCGTTCTTCAAGAAGGTGATGGACTCCCAGCTGCAATACGCCTCGGTCGTGGTGCCGGGCCGACAGGCCATGTTCCCGGCGTACGCGTTTTCGGCGGACTATTACTGGAAGAAGAAGAAGCAATAAGCGGGAAGAGGGGTGCGCGTCGGGGTGGGGCGGGCCATCGGGCTCGCCCCACGCCGGCACGCCGGAGGGTGTTCTGTGATCCACTCGGGAGAGTACGGATCGTTCGAGGAAGCCTGCCGACGGTTCCGCTGGCGCGTGCCCGGGCGCTACAACCTGGCCGAGGCGGTGTGCGGCCGCCACGCCGGAGATCCGGCCGCCGTCGCGCTGATCTACGAGGACGCCACGGGTCGAGCCCGCCCCTACACCTTCGCGGAGCTGGACCGCCGCGGCAGCCGCTTCGCCAACGTGTTGGCCGGGCTCGGTATCGGGCGCGGCGACCGCGTGGCGCTGATCATGCCCCAGCGCCCGGAGGTGCTCGTGGCGCACCTCGGGATCCACAAGCTGGGTGCCATCGCGGTGCCCCTGTCGAGGCTCTACGCCGCGCCCGCCCTCGAGTACCGGCTGGCCCATAGCGGGACGGCCGTGGTGGTCGCCGACGCGCCCAACGCGGTCAAGGTGGAAGAGATCGCCGGCCGCGTACCCGAGCTGCGCCGTGTCCTGGTGGCGGACCCGGGCGCGCCGCCTGAACAGGATCTGGCCGGGCTCCTGGACCGTGCCTCGGACCGGCATGCCGCGGCCGATACGCTCGCCGAGGATCCGGCCATGATCCTCTACACCTCGGGGACCACCGGACCGCCCAAAGGCTCGCTCGAGGCTCACCGGAAGCTGATCGGGTTCGTCCCCCCGTTCCAGCTCCTGCACAACTTCGCCCCCCGGCCGGACGACGTCTTCTGGACCCCCGCCGACTGGGCGTGGGTCGGCGGGCTCTTCGACCTCCTCCTGACGGCGTGGTGGTGTGGGCGCCCGGTGGTGGGCACGGCTGGCGGGCGCTTCGACCCCGAGGGGGCCCTCGCCCTCATGGCCCGCCATCGGGTGACGAGCGTGTTCCTCCCCCCGACGGCGCTTCGGATGATGATGGAGGTGCCAAACCCGCGGCGGTTCGGGCTGGCGCTGCGGACCATCACGAGCGGCGGTGAGCCGGTGAACCCCGAGATCGTGGCGTGGGCGCGGGATTCCCTCGGCGTACCGGTCCACGAGTTCTACGGCCAGACCGAGACCACCTTCTACGTCGGCAACTGCTCGGCGCTCTTTCCGGTGCGCCCGGGCTCCATGGGGCGGGTCTTCCCGGGCTATCGCGTGCGCCTCATGGATGAGGCGGGGGAGGAGGTGCCCGTCGGCGAGGTGGGGGAGATCGGCGTCCACCGCGACGCGCCCAGCGTCCTCCTGGGCTACTGGAAGGATCCCGAGGCCACGCGGGGGAAGTTCGCCGGGGATTGGTTCCGCACGGGCGACACTGCGCGGCGTGACGCCGACGGCTACCTGTGGTTTCAGGGACGCAATGACGACCTGATCAAGAGCGCCGGCTACCGGATCGGCCCCGCCGAGGTGGAAGCGGCCATGCTGGCTCATCCGGCCGTGGCGGAGGCGGCAGCGGTTGGGATCCCCGACGCGGTGCGCGGCCAGATCGTGAAGGGCTTCGTCAGGCTCAAAGCCGGCGCGGGCGCCTCGCCCGGCCTGGCCAAGGAGATCCAGGAGACCGTGAAGCGGCGGCTGGCCGCCCATCAGTATCCGCGCGACATCGAGTTCGTGGAGGACTTCCCGCGCACGACCACGGGCAAGATCAAGCGCTCGGAGCTCCGCGCGCAGGAGGCGCGGGGGCGAGGGGGGTCGCCGGGTGGAGCGTAGGGTGGGGGCGCTGGTGGACGTGATGCGGGTGGCGGCGACGGGCGATCCCTCGCGCGCCGTCGTGGACGTCGGCGGTCTCAGGGAGATCCGCGACATCGAGTGCGAGATCCTCGTGGTCGGCGGCGGCACCGGCGGCGTGGCGGCGGCCTGGGCCGCGGCCCGGAGCGGGCGCTCCGTCTGCCTCGTGGAGGAAACCGACTGGATCGGCGGTCAGCTCACTGCGCAGGGCGTTTCCGCGCTCGACGAGCACGATCACATCGAGGCGTTCGGCGGCACCAGGACCTACTATCGTCTCCGCGACACGATTCGCCGTCACTATAGCCCCCTCGCGCGCGCCGACCAGGCTCACCTGAACCCCGGGACCTGCTGGGTCACCCGGCTCGCTTTCGAGCCGAGGGTGGCGCTGCGGACCTTGGAGGACTTCCTGGCCCCGGAGATCGAGGCCGGGCGCTTGACGATCTTCCTCCGGACCAAAGCGGCGGCGGCCGAGGCGAGGGATGACCGCGTGGTCTCTGTCCTCGCGGTGAACCTCGAGGACGGCCGCGCGATCCGGTTTCGGCCCGAGTTCGTGCTCGACGCGACTGAGCTCGGCGATCTCCTCCCGCTCACGGGCGCCGAGCACGTGGTGGGCGCTGAGGCCAAGCACGAGACCGGCGAGCCCCATGCTCAACCCGTGGAGCCCAAGCCCCACTGCGTCCAGAGCTTCACCTACACCTTCGCCCTCGAGCGCCGCCCGGCGGGGGAGCGGCACGTGGTCCCGACGCCGGAGAAGTACGAGCACTACCGGGACGGCCAGCCCTACACGCTCCGGATCCAGGTCCACGGCGGCGAGATCTACTCGGAGGAGAGCGGCTGGCTCGACTACCAGGTGCTCGAGCGCGCGCCGGGGACCAAGGGCGCCCTCTGGACCTACCGTCGGCTCATCGACCGGGACCAGTTCCGCGATGGGTTCCCCCACGACATTTCGATGTTCAACTGGCCCGGTAACGACTATCGCGACATGAGCATCCTGGACCGCTCACCGGTCGAGGTGGCCCGGGCGCTCCAGGACGCCAAGCGGGTGAGCCTGGGATTCCTCTACTGGCTCCAGACCGAGGCGCCACACCCGGGCGGCCGGCCGGGGTTCCCCGAGCTCCGTCTCCGCCCGGACGCGATGGGAAGCATGGACGGTCTCTCCAAGCACCCCTACATCCGTGAAGCCCGGCGGATCAAGGCGCTCAAGACCGTCGTCGAGCAGGAGGTTTCGGCGGACCACCAGCCGGGTCCCCGCGCCGCCCAGTTCCCGGACTCGGTGGGGATCGGGTGGTATCCGATCGATATCCACCGGGCGGGGGAAGAGGACGTGGGCGTGAGCTGCCGGACCAGGCCGTTCCAGATCCCCCTCGGCGCGCTGATCCCCGCGCGGCTGGCGAACGTGCTCGCCGCGAACAAGAACATCGGCACGACGCACATCACGAATGGCTGCTATCGGTTGCACCCGGTGGAATGGAACATCGGCGAGGCGTCGGGGGCGCTCGCCGCGTTCGCCCTCGAGGTGAAACGGACGCCGCGCGCGATCCACGGGGACCTCTCGCTCGTGAAGCGGTTCCAGGGCCGCCTCCTGGAAGATGGTATTCCGCTTTACTGGCTCATCGATGTCCCCCTGTGGCATGGGGCGTTTGCCGTCGTCCAGCGCCTGGCGATGGCCGGCGTGGTGGACGGGGCGGAGAGCACGCTCGAGTTCCGGCCCGACGCCCTGGCCTCGCCAAGCGACCGCGCGCGCTGGGTAGAGTGGGCGCTGGGGCGCGCGGCTCCGGATCCCACGGGTGGGCGGGCGATGACCCGGGCTGAACTCGCCGGCGCATTGGTGAAGCTGGCGGGAGAGAAGAAAGGAGACTGAAGATGGGACCGAAGTTGCCGATCCTCTACACGCATGTCATGGGGAGCCACGGCTTTCCTGGGTGGTTCTGGACCGCGCTCGACAAGATCAAGGCCGGCGAGTACGGCGCCACCGACGTGAAGGAGACCTTCGATGACGCCACCCAGCTCGCCATTCGGGACCAGGAGCGGGCGGGAGTGGACGTGATCTGCGACGGGGAGATGCGCCGCTTCTTCTTCGTCCAGACCTTCTACGGCCGGATGGCCGGCCTGGAGCCCCTCGAGCCGCTCAGGAAGACCGGGCTCTACGCCTACGACAGCCCCCCCCGCTACCGCCCCACCGAGCGGATCAAGGTGCCGGCGGGCCTCGGGGTCGTAGACGAGTTCAAGTATCTCAAGACCCAGACCGAGAAGCCCGTGAAAGCCACGATTCCAGGACCGGTGACGCTGTCCATCCACATTCAGCTCCGACCGGGCGACGTCTATAATAACGACCGCCTCGCGCTCTGCTGGGACCTGGCGCCGGCGGTGAACCGGGAATTGAAAGCGCTGGTGGAGGCAGGCGCCGACTACGTCCAGATCGACGAGCCGTCGGCGGCCATCGTGCCGGGCCAGGCGGCGGAGTACGTCAAGCTCTTCAACGCCTGCGTCGAGGGCGTGAAGGCCAAGGTGGCCTATCACGTCTGCTTCGGAAACCTGATGTCGCGCCCGCGCGGCAAGCGCAGCTACCGGCCGCTGTTCCCGGCGTTGCTCGAGGCCCGGTGCGACCAGTTCGTGTTCGAGTACGCGAACCGCGAGATGGCCGAGATCGAGATGTGGAAGGAGATCGGGGGGGACCGCGAGGTCGCCTGCGGCGTGGTGGACGTCAAGTCCTTCTACATGGAGGCGCCGGAAGATGTGGCGGAGCGCCTCCGGCTGTGCGCGAGGTACATCCCCGTCGAGAAACTCTCGGCGATTCCCGACTGCGGCTTCTTCCCCGTTCCCCGGTGGCTCGCCGCGGAGAAGCTCAAGCGGCTGGTGGCCGGGACCAAGCTCGCCCGCCAGGAGCTCGGTATCGCATGACGGTGGCCGGTGCGCTCGTCGAGGTCGAAATTCGAGGGGCGGTGGCGCTCGTCACGCTGAACCGGCCCGCCGCGCTGAACGCCCTGGACCGCGCGCTCACCGCCGAGCTCGGCCGGGTCACCCAGCGGCTCACGAGCGAGCCGGGCCTCAAGGTGGCGGTGACGCGCGGCGCGGGACGGGCCTTCTGCGCCGGGAATGACCTCAAGGAGACGGCGACCTTGACGCCGCGCGAGGCCGAGGCGCTCGCGACCGCCCAGGGGCTCCTCCTCGATCGCTGGGCGACGCTTCCGCTCATCACGCTCGCGGCTGTCGGCGGCGTGGCCCTCGGGGGCGGTCTGGTATTCGCCGCATCCAACGACCTCCGCATGGCCGCCGACGGGGCCCGCTTCGGCCTTCCCGAGATCACGCTGGGGTGGCCCCCCGCCTACGGGATCCACCGTCTGGTGCGCTTGATCGGGGAGGCGCGAGCGCGGGAGGTGATCCTCTCCGGCGCCCCCTTCGACGCAACGGAGGCCCGGCGCATCGGACTCGTCAACCGCGTCGTGGCCGCCGACCGTCTGCTCGAGGAGGCGCTTGCGTGGGCGGGCGAGCTTGCGCGTCTTCCCGAAGGCGCCATCAAAGCGACCAAGCGCGTGCTCGCCGAGATCGTGGGGCCGGTGCGCGGGGGCGAGCCCGAGGCGTTTGCCCGTTGCCTCGCCGCCGACGAAGCGCAGAGCCGCATCCGGAGTTTCCTGGAGCAGAGGAAGAGGCGATGAACATCGTCGGCAACCGGACGCTCAAATCGGCCCTCGAGGACAAAGCCCGCCGCTTCCCCGCGAAGACCTTCGTCCTCTTCGAGGACCGGACGGGACACGTCGAGCGTTATACGTACGAGGCGTTCGACCGGCGCGTGAACCAGGTCGCTCACGCCCTGCTGAAGCTGGGCCTCGCCAGGGGCGACACGTTCAACCTCCACCTCCGCAACTCGCCCGAGTTTCTCTTCTGCTGGTTTGCGGCGGCCAAGACCGGCACCGTGATGGTGCCGACCCACCCGGACTCGACGCCCGACGAGATGGAGTACATCCTGAACCACTCCGAGGCGAAGGCCTCGTTCGTCCAGGGCTCCTCGGCCGCCTCGGTGCTGGCCTGCCGCGCCCGCTGCCCCCGTCTTCAGGAGGTGGTGGCGACGCGCGAGGGCCCGGTCGAGGGCGCGCGCGCCCTGGTCGAGCTCGTCGAGCGGCAACCCACCGAACCCCCCGAGGCCTCGATCGGGCCGCTCGACGAGGTCGCGATGATGTACACCTCGGGCACCACGTCCAAGCCCAAGGGCGTGCTGATCACCCACGCCAACTACCTGCACGGCGGCGAGATCATGTCGAAGGCGATGCGGGTGGGGCCCGAGGACCGCCACCTGATCGTGCTGCCGTTCTTCCACGCCGGCGCCCACATCCACGCCTTCGTCCCGTCGCTGCTCGCCGGCGCCAGCGCCGCGGTGATGGAAGGCTTCAGCGCCTCCCGCTTCTGGGACCAGGCGATCGCCTACGGGGCGACGCTGGCTGCCCTCTTCGCGGCCCCGGTGAGGATGCTGCTCAACCAGCCCGACCGCCCGCACTACCGCCAGCACCGGCTCCGGCTGGTGACCTACGCCCAGAACGTGACGCCGGAGGAGTTCGAGGCCTGGCACGCGCGCTTCGGGGTCCGGCTGATGCAGCTCTGGGGGATGACCGAGAGCATGAGCCTCCCCCTCATCAATCCCCTCGACCTGCCCGCCAAGGCGCTCTCTATGGGGATGCCCGCCCTCGGTGCCGAGCTGAAGATCGTGGACGACGGCGGGCAGGAGGTCCCCCCGGGCACCGTCGGCGAGCTGTTGCTCCGGGGCGTGCCCGGGGTGAGCCTCATGAAGGGCTACTTCAAGAATCCGGAAGCGACGGCGGATGCCATGCGCGGCGAATGGCTCTACACGGGCGACCTGGCCCGGATGGACGAGGAGGGGTACTTCTACTTCGTGGACCGGAAAAAGGATATCATCAAGCGGGCCGGCGAGAACGTCGCCGCGGGAGAAGTCGAGGCGGTCCTCAAGCAGCACCCGGCGGTCGCCGACGCCGCGGTGATCGGGGTGCCCGATCCCGTCCGGGACGAGGCGATCAAGGCCCTCGTCATCCTGCGGGAAGGCCGGCGCGCGACGGCCGAAGAGCTGATCGAGTGGTGCCGGCCGAGGCTATCCAAGTTCAAGGTTCCCGAGATCGTCGAGTTCAGGGAGACGTTCCCGCGCACGTCGGTCGGAAAGGTTCAGAAGCACCTGCTGCGAGGATCAAAGCCATGAACAACCAGACTAAGGAGGCTCACATGGAGACGAACAGGCGCGAGTTCCTGAAGGGAGTGGGAGTGGCCGCGGCGGGCGGAGCTGTCGGGTTTCCGGCGGTCGTCCGGGCTCAGGCCAGAAAGGGGATCCCGTCGGACCCTGTGAAGATCGGCGTCATGCCGATCCGCGCGGGGGTGGCGGCGCCGGTAGGGGCGGCGGGCCAGCGGGGCGTCGAGTGGTGGGCCGAGCGGGTCAACAAGGCCGGCGGCATCCTCGGCCGGAAGGTGGAGCTGGTCTTCGAGGAGGAATCTAACCCGAAGGACACGGTCGAGCGCTTCCGGAAACTGGCGCTTCAGACCAAGGCGGATGTGATCGTCGGCGGGATCTCCACCGCGGTCGGCCTGGCCCTGGGTCCGGCTGCCGAGGAGCTGAAGATGCTCTGGTTGTCGTGGGACGCCACGACGCAGAAGGGCGTTGAGGAAACGATGCCGAAGCCCACCTACTCCTTCCGGAGTGTGGACAACGAGGTGGAGGCGATCGGCGGGGCGCTCCTCACGGCCAAGTACCTCAAGGGCGTCAAGACGATCGCCGGCATCAACAACGACTACTCCTACGGCCACGACTGCTGGGAGACCTATCAGGCGGTCCTCAAGCGCTACACGCCTGACGTGAAGTCCGTCCTGGAGCTCTTCCCCAAGCTGGGCGTGACCGACTTCACCTCCCACATCGCGGCGATCCAGCAGGCCAAGCCCGACTTGCTGATGACGAGCTTCTGGTCGGGGGACACGACGATCCTCATGAAGCAGGCCGCAGCCGTCGGGCTCTTCAAGACGATGAAGGCGTGCTTCACGACGGGGGGCGGCGTCCACGACTCGCTGAAGAAGGAGTTCACGCCGGAGGGGCTGATCCTGGGCTACAACAGCATGTACTTCAACTACGCCGGCGCGAGCGCGCTGCAGAAGCAGTTTGTCCGTGAGTACAAGGCCAAGTACGGCGAGTACCCGCCGTACGAGTGCGACCACGGCTACTTCACGGTCGAGTCGTACAAGGCCGGGGTGGAGAAGGCGTACAAGGCGGCCGGCGAGTGGCCGTCCAAGGAGCAGGTCGCCAAGGCGCTGGAGGGGATCGAGGTGGAGTCCCTGTCGGGTAAGCGCAGCTGGCGCGAGGACCACGTCCAGATGTGCAGCTTCTTCCAGGGGATCACGACGCACAAGAACGAGTTCGACTTCGTGACGATCGACCCGGTGGAGGTGCTGCCCACCACGAGGATCATGAAGCCATCCACGGGCACCAAGCTCCTCGACTGGATCAACGCCACGTTCCCGTTGAAGGGCTAGCGACCCGCGCCACCTGAAGTGACGCGGGTGCCCGCAGAGGTGGCTCGCCTTCGCTCTCGCGTCCGTGTAGGGACATGGTGACCGGAAACCTGGTCAACATCTTGATGGGTGGGATCTTCCACGCCGCGATCCTCTTCCTGGTCGCGGCGGGGCTCCAGGTGGTGTTCGGGGTCCAGCGGATCTTCAACCTCGCCTGCGGGTCCTTCTACGCCCTCGGCGCCTACGTGGGGGCCTCGGCGGTGAATGCCTTCACCGGCGCCGGGGGCCCACCCGCGCTGTTCATCGTTCCCCTGGCCCTGGCCGGCCTGCTGGTCGGGGTCGTGGGGGTGGTGGTCGAGCGCGGGCTCCTCGCCTTCGTCTACGATCGCGACGAGACCTTCCAGCTCCTGCTGACCTTCGCCCTGGTCCTGATGCTCGAAGACATCGTCCGCCTGACCTGGGGGACAGCGCCCTACTCCACTTCCGCGCTCTACCTCGCCTACGGGCAGGTCAACCTGCTCGGCGCCACCGTGCCCGTCTATAACCTCATCGTCATCGGGGCGAGCCTCGCGATCGCCCTCGGCATCGGCTGGCTCCTGACCCGCACGGTCTTCGGTCGGATCATCCGCGCCGCCGCCGACAACCGCGAGATGGCGGAGGCGCTGGGCGTGGACATGCGGCGCGTGTACGCCAAGGTCTTCACGCTGGGGACGGCGCTCGGGACCCTCGGCGGCGCGCTCGTCATCCCCGCCACCGCCGCCATGAGCGAGATGGGGATCGAGTTGATCGTGGAGGCCTTCGCGGTCGTCGTGATCGGCGGCCTCGGGAGCATGCGCGGCGCCTTCGTGGGCGCGCTGGTGGTGGGCGTGTTCCGCGCTGTCGCCATCGCCGTCTACCCGGAACTGGAAATGCTCATGATTTATCTGGTTGTGATTGCCGTCCTGGTCCTGCGGCCGCGCGGCCTCTTCGGGAGGGTGGCGGTTTGAGAGCGCGGTGGGCGCTCGGGATGGCCGCCGCCGCCGTCCTCGTACTGCCGCTCGTGGCGCCCCCCTACCACGTCCTCCTGATGCTCCCCTTCATGGCCTACGCCGTCATCCTCCTGGGGCTCAACCTCCTCTTCGGCTACACGGGACTGGTCTCCTTCGGCCACGCCCTCTTCATGGGGATCGGCGCCTACACGGGGGCCGTCCTCACGACGCACCTCGGGGTGCGCTCGCTGGAAGTGATCCTCCTGGCCTCAGCGGTGCTGGGGGCGCTCGTCGCCGCGCCGGTGGGGGCCCTCTGCGTCCGCTACGTGAAGATCTACTTCAGCATGCTCACCCTCGCCTTCGGGATGCTCTTCTACACCTTCCTCCTGAAGTTCTACCGGCTGACCGGCGGGGACGAGGGGATCCGGGTCCTCCGGCCGTCGCTCTTGGGCTTCGACCTGGGGGCGGTGTCGAAGATCGACTATCTGGCGGGGCCGTACTACTACTATTCGCTGGGGGTGCTGGTGCTGGCCGCGATCTGTATGTGGCGCATCGTCCACTCGCCCTTCGGCCTGTGCCTGCGCACCGTCCGCGACAACCCGGCGAAGGCCGAGTCGCTGGGGGTGAGCGTTACGCGCTACCGCTGGTACGCCTTCGTGATCTCAGCGGTGTACGCTGCGGCCGGCGGCGCGCTCCTCGGTCCACCGACGGGCAACGTGGATCCGACCCTCGCCTACTGGACCCACTCGGGCAACATCGTGTTCATGACGCTGCTGGGAGGATTCGCCCATTTCTTCGGGCCGGTGCTAGGGGCGTTCGTGTTCATCTTCCTCCAGGACACGGTAATGTCGGTGGTGCCGTACTGGCGGCTCATCTTCGGCGCCATCCTGGCCTTCCTGGTGATCTTCGCCCCGGGCGGCCTCATGGGGCTCTTCGCGGGCCGCCGCGCCGGAGAGGTGTCGCGCGCATGAT
>ERZ1292640.1089-Hain-H43-02um-R1-1089-length-22432-cov-56_pt1 | contig 22432 bp, 27 predicted proteins | sample MGYA00564404_ERZ1292640 | MGnify/ENA primary metagenome ERZ1292640 (study PRJEB36523, sample SAMEA6512636) | groundwater metagenome | collected 2019-01-08 | study: AquaDiva: Metagenomics assemblies of 32 groundwater samples
TAAATGTAAACTCGTTATGATTATTCTCTATTCTGTCTACTTTTTTGATTAATTGTATGTTCTAGACTAATCCAAGTAATTGGTAAAATTTCACATTTATTTCAGATGTAATTTAGGAAAAGAAATTGACATGATTATCGAATTGATTTTTTGATTACAAATGCATACGAGTTAATAATACATAAAAAAGAATACTCTATTTCATGCATTTGGGAAGAGATATTTTAAAAATAGTTCCCTTACCAATTGTACTTTGAACTGAAATTGTACCTTGATGCTGTTCAACTATGTTTCTACAGCTAAGCAGCCCTAAACCAGTTCCAGTTGGTTTAGTGGTAAATAATGGCTCAAAAATTCTTAGCAATATGTCTTCAGGTATCCCCGATCCCGAATCTTCAACTTCGATTATTACCTGTTCTTCATTATCTTGTATTCTAATTTGAATTTGACCTACATTCCCCATAGATTGAATTGCATTTGTGAGTAGATTAATCATGACAATTTCTAATTGTTTTGGATCACATGATATTGTGAGATCATTTTGAGGTAGCATTATGTGGATTTTATCAGATTTTACTAATGTGGCAATTGCTGATTTTATTATCTTTAACAGCGATACTTGTTTAATCTCAAGCGATCTAACTTTGACAAAACCAAGAACTCCATCTATTTGATACGATATTCCAACTCTGGCATCATCTATTTGATCAAGGTATTTTGTTAATGTTGTATCTTCAATTGATTGAGTTTTTATTTTTATTAGGTCTATTGATGATTTTATAACCGTAAGATAACTTCTAATGTCATGAACCAAACGTGATGTTATCTCACCTATGGCAGTAAATCTGTCATGCTTCATTAATTTCTCAGTTGATTCAACAAGTCTTTCAAACAGAATTTTTTCTTTGGTTATATCGGTACGAATAGAAATGTATTCTATGGGTTTACCCTCTTTGTCAATAATTGGCACAATGATTGTCTTAACCCAATACATTGTTCCATCCTTTGCTTTGTTTTTCAATTCACCTCTCCAAATTTTTCCTTTAGATATTGTACTCCACATTACTTGATAGAATTCTTGTGGATGAATCCCAGATTTTAAAATACGATGGTTTTGACCTACTAATTCATCATGAGAATATCTTGATATTTTACAAAATTCTTTGTTTGCATATTTTATAATCCCATTAAGATCAGTTATTGCTATAATTGAATACTCATCTAAAATACGCTGAATTTTCAGCATTCTTTCTAATTCTAGTTTATCTACATCGATAGAAAATTCATCAATATTCATGTTCATCTACATGAGAATATCTTAATAACTTGGCATTTTTCACAAATAACACAATCCCAAATTGTCGTTATTTTGTATGAACTTAAGGATTTAGTAGAGTTTAGATTAATCTAAATAAATGGGAAACTTTTAGAAAAAATATGAATAAAGTTTTTGTTAATGGGTATGGTTCTATTGGAAGTAGAATTACATCCTTTCTAAAAGATGATCCCCAAATTTCTGTAATTGGTGTGGGAAAATACTCTCCGGATAATGATGTTAATGTAGCAATCTCTCGTGGATTGAATGTTTATGTCCCTGAACAAAAAGTAAATGATTTTAAGAATTTTAAAATATCTGGCACCATAGAGTCTGCCCTTGATGACTGTGATTTAGTAATTGATGCTGCCCCTGGTGGACATGGATATAAGAACAAGAAAAATCTATATGAGCCAAAAAATCTAATGGCGATTTACCAGGGTGGAGAAACCATAATGGGTGATGAGGCTGTTTCTGATTTACTGTTTAATTCTAGAGCCAACTATGATTTGGCTATTGGCAAAAAACATGTCATGCAAGGTAGCTGCAATGTTACTGGTATGGGACGTATTTTAGAACCATTAAGGGATAGATTTGCTAACCGATTAATTCGATTTGATGTAACTCTTGTGCGGAGATGGGCAGATATTGATCAAACAGAAAAACAAGTGACAGACACTATTGAAATGACTGAAGCGCCACATCATGGAGATGACGTAAAGACATATTTTGGAAAAGATGCACCTCTTTTTGTTCGTGCAATCAAAGTCCCAACTAGACAAATGCATCTGCACATCATGGATATTCGTTTTAATGACAAAGCACCAAAACCTTCTGAGATACATGATATTTTTACAAATGAATTTGGCGTAGCAACTCTATGGACTGCCAAGGGAACAAAAGAGATCAGAGATTATGCCCGAGTAATGGGGTTTAATTTTACAGATACAAACATGATCCACATTCATGCAAACATGACTGTTTCAATTGGAGATACAGTACAAATGATGTATTCTGATGACCAAACAGGAATTGTCATCCCTGAAAATCACATGCTATTGCAAGCCATGCTGTTTGGAAAATCATACAATGAGGCATTTTCTCATACTGAATCAATATTTCATATGAAAGAAAAAAAGAAACAATTAGAATCACACTTTGCAAGAAAAAACTGATTTTATTTTTTTATACGCTCTATTCTGATTTTTTCAGGTATGTTTTTTGTTACTTTTTCAACAACAATTCGGATATTGTCAATTTCAAGTTTATCCCCTTCTCTTGGTATGTCTTGTAATTTTTCATGTAATAATCCATTGAGTGAAGCATAGTCGTCTCCTTCAGGCAGTTCTGACTTGAAAAACTCATTAATACTTTCAATCTTGACATCTCCATTTGTAATTATTGTGTCTTTGTCAACTGACTCAAATTCTTTTGGTGGTGTGTCGTCTGTTTCATCTTCAATGTCTCCCACTATCTCTTCTATTAGATCTTCTAATGTGACTAATCCTTCTACACCACCATGCTCATCGATGACAATTGCCATGTGTGTTTTTCTGCCTTTCATCTCTTTGAGTAGTGAGCTTACCATTTTTTCTTGAGATGCAAATACGGGCTTTCTTGAGACTTGCTCTAATGTGATCATTTTGTTGTCCTTTTCCAAATATGTTAGAATATCCCTCACATGAACAAATCCAACAATATCGTCATGTGTTTCTCCAAAAATAGGGATTCTGGAATGTAAATTTTCACTAATTAAAGGAAGAGCATCAAAGAGAAGCATTTTTGCAGGTAGTGTGAACATTTTTGTTCGCGGTGTCATTACGGTTCTAATTACAGTATCATCAAATTCTAAAGCACTGTGAACTAGTTCACTTTCATCTTTCTCAAGTATGTTATCAGCTAAACCTTGTGCTACTATTCCTTTGATCTCCTCTTCGGTGATCGGTGGTGGATGATAACTGCTTCCAGTTAATTTGATTATTGTTTTTGTAATTATTTCAAAAAGTTTTACAACGGGCCATAATGCATAGCTAAAAATCAATAATAACGGTGCACATCTAAGTGCAGTTTTAGTAGAATTGGCATTGGCGTATATTTTAGGCGTAATTTCACCAAATACTAAAATCATGAATGTCATAACTCCTACTGTAATTGCTACTGCAACTTCTTCTGCAATTTCCAACCCATAATTTTCAAAAGTTCTGATTGCAATACTTGTTGCAAAAACTGATGCTGCTACATTAGTAAGATTGTTTCCTAGATTAACACTTGACATCATCCAACTTGGATTGGATGTGAATTTGTGTAATGCCTTTGCACCTTTTACTTTTTGTTTTAATAATTGGGTTACTGTTGATTTTCGAATTCCAACCATTGCAACTTCCACTCCACTAAAAAATGCTGAAAGTCCTATGAGAACAGCTAATACTAAATACTCAATCCAAATTTCTACCATTTTATCCTCCAAAAAAGTTTGTCAGAACAACACATGTTCTTCATTTTATTTTTTATGCACCATCTCTTGGTTAGTAATGTTTTGTAAAACCCACTTTTAAGGCTTAAGGCGTGAAAATAACATTTAATAAAATAAATTTCTTAACTGAGGCTAATTTTTAGGTGGAATTGCAAATTTATTTTTAGGATTACTGTGGTACTCTACTGGCAGCATTGCGTCTTTTTGCCTGCCTGTGAGAATTCCTACAACCACATCGTCTTTTTTGATTATTTCTTCATTTATCAGTTTTTTAATTCCAACAACTGATGCCCCTGATGCCATCTCACAATCAAATCCATTCAAGCCTACAACTGACATACCATCTAACATCTCTGAATCCGATACTGTGGTTACCACTCCATTGGTAAATTCCAAGGCACGCAGTCCTTTTAGTATATTTGCAGGTCTTCCAATCTGGATGGCAGTAGCTTTTGTTTTTGGTCTAATTCCTTCTTTGTCTAAATGATCATAATATCTTGTAATTAATCCAGTATTTGCATTTCCTTTGTTCCATCGTAGTTCCTCTCCTTCAAATTTACCGTTATACAAATCCGATAATGTGCTTGCACCTTCAGAATTAATTACTGCGATTCTTGGTATTTTTTTTATCCATCCCCATTGGTATAATTCCATTAATGCTTTTCCACAACTAGATGTATTTCCAAGTGCCCCACCTGGATATACAATCCAATCGGGGGACTCCCATTTCAAATACTCTAGTGCTCTATATGGAATTGTTTTTTGTCCTTCGATTCTAAATGGATTTATAGAGTTTACCGTATATCCACTGTGATTTTTTGCATCCTCAAGTGATTGTTTTAGTGCATCATCAAAATTTCCATCCACTTCAATTATCTGAGCCCCAAATTGATATGCCTGACTTAATTTCCCTGGAGCAATTTGGCCTGATGGAATGTATACATCACAGCGTATTCCTTCATTTGCTGCAAACATACCTGCAGAAGCTGATGTATTTCCAGTAGATGCACAAACTATTTTTTTTGCACCAACCATTTTGGCATGTGTTACAGCACTTGCCATCCCATTATCTTTGAATGAACCGCTTGGATTGTATCCTTCTGGTTGTAACCATAATTTATCATTAGAAATTCCTATGAACTCTGCTGCCTTTGACATGTGGTATGGTTTTGATTGTCTGCCTTCTGCACCATCTAATGAAACTAGATATTTTGAACATTCCTCGATATTTTCTGTATCTATCTGACAAAAATTAAGTAACTCTCTAAATCTCCAAACCCCACTTTCATTGAAGATATTTCCTTGAGAGTTTCTTCTCTGATAAAATACCTCTTTTAGACTATCTGATGGTTTATTTTTGTATTTTACGTCTAATAGGTGACCTTTTTCACATTCAACATTAGTGCTTTTTATTGGATATTCTAATCCACAGTGAGGATCAATACATTTGAGATAAGCGTCACCTTGCATTGTCAGTTAGCGGAACCAGTGATAATTTAAAGTTAAGAGTAAAATCCCTACAAACCTAGAATTATTCTAAACTTTTAGATTAGATTACAATGATCCAAAGTTAATCATGACAACTTATGAATATTTGAAAAGCCTCTTAGAAAAGATCATAATTGCTCATAACACACTTGTAAAACTTGAAGATACACCTGGAGATTTAGTAACCATTAAAAAGGAAATCTTGAAGATCAAGGGTTTTTTTCAGGTATTAGTTAACAAAATTGATACTGAAAAATTTCAATCGGCTGATTTTTCGGATTTAAAGTCTAAATTTGAATATTATTTAAAGAATTATTCTTTTGAAAAAGAGATAGAAACTATGGCTATATTGTACTCTGAAGATTCTAACAGATTAAAAAATATGAGATTAAAAATTCTTGAATCTTTGGAAGATAAGAAATTAATTGATAATATAGAATACATTATCGAAAAATTATAGAGTTATGGAAAATAAAGAAAAAAAATGCATTTTATGTGGGTGTAAAGATCATCGTTTGATTGGATGTGCTCGTCATATGGCAAAAAAATGTAGTTGCCATAAAGTACATGATTAACTTAAAATGAAATTAACAGTTTTACTTTCTTTTGGGACCTGATCTCTCGTGGAAATTCAAACAGCATTTGCACTCTTTTTTAACGCATTCTTCTTCTGTTTGATGATCACATATTCCACATTCACAACCGCTTGCCATATCCTTTGATAATATATTTACAATATAACTAATACTGCAAATTTTTCTGATTTTCAGGTCAAATGGTTCTATTTTTTTGATTTAGGTTTTTTTGCAGTAGGCTTGTCTGGCTTTCCTTCCAATTCCTGTTTCATTTCGGCTGCTTTGTTATCTACAACTTTAATGATTTCCTGAATTAATCCATCAAGGTCACTATCTGAAGCTTCTGGCTCTGCGGCGGTTGCAATTTCATTAATTGTACTTGAAATCTCAGCACTTACTTCCTCAAAACTCTCCGGATCTTCATATGCTGCATTATACAGATTTTTGAGATTATTTACCTGGCTAATCACCTGATCAGTTAGTGTGAGTCTAAATTCTGTACCATTAACTTCTATTGTCTTTGTAATCATATTCCAGATTTCAAATTCTGTTCCTTAAAGGTTTTTAGTTGAAATATGTTGATGTTTGATGCGTCGATTTTATCAAACTAGAATACGATATAATCCAAAGCCGATGCATCGCTAATCAGGGTTGTATGTTTTGAACCAACAACGTATCCATTTTTGATATCAGTTGTAGGTACCCATCTATTTGTTGACGTATAATGTCTTTTTTCAGCCAATTCTCGCTCTATTGCCTCAATGTCAAATTCGCCTTCTTCGACTTCTTGTGATGTTAAGTGTTTTATTGTGACTAGTATTTTACTGACTTTTACACGATCACCAAACTTCCATTTTGATGGTGGGTTTTCATCTGAAACCTCTAGGACTTTGATTTTCATTTGTTTATTTCCAAATGCATCATAACTGACAAGTGTTCTCTCATCTGTAAATTCCTCAAAGCTTATTCTTGATTGTGTTCCTTTTGATTCAGACACTGTCTCCAATAATGACTTTGAACGCATTTCGTTTTCTTTTATTTCTATATTGGATTCTGTCAAATTATCTTCTACCATATTCACAATTATTGTTAATCCTTAAAAAACACTGCTATTATTTTAGATAGTTAGGCACTAGACCTGTGTTTTGTTTTAAATGGCATTGCATGTTCTTTAAGATCTAATTTCTCTCTTTTTCCGTTAATCCTTGCAAATACCTCTCCCTCATAGGTGCAAACGCAGTCTGTTATCTCTTTGGATTCATCCCAAATCTTGTAAAATTCTCTTAATTCTCTACTTTCATACTGCCCTAATCCTATTCTTTTTTTTGAAAGAAATTTGAATGCAAGTATCACTTTTCTATCTTTGTAAATATCAAATGTCCTGATCCATTTCTGACATCGCTCAATCTGATCTGCTGGAACAGGAAGTGATGTACTTGTACCTGATTTTGCCTCTATGGTGAAAATCATGCTATTTTGATTATTTACTGCTAAAACATCTGGCAATGCTATGCTTGGAGAACCTAATCTGAAGGCTTTCCAGTTTTCAGCAGAATTGAATCTTTTTACCAATGTATCTTCCCAATTATAACCCCGCTGTCTACGTGTTCGTGCAATTTTTTTATTGTCTTTTCCTGTTTTTTCATTTGGTCTTGTTAATGAAATTGAAGTCATTTTGCTACGCATGCTTTTTTATCTCTAGTTTAGATATAGTACGGTAGGTAATTACAGAATACCCTCTCATAATGAGGGTGTTTTGGTATTGAAGGATATTATAAGTGAAGTTTCGCAGATTGCATTTTTCCTGAATCATTCTTGTTTGATTTCTTAATCACAGTATATCAAAACATCACTCTAAATTTTATTGATTAGACATAAAACAAATGAACTGAATCACTGAGTTTTTTCTATCATATATGTGCCTGATATTTATGAAAATAAAAAACGGTTAGAATTTAATTTATTTTAATAATTCCTTGATTAATTAAAAATTTTATTGCATTTAGCAAATCATCTTCTGAAACTTTATCTTCGCCATACCAAATAAATATATTTTTTACCCAATCAGGAATTTTCTTTAAAGTAGATTTGCCCAAGTTCACTATATCCTCTGGTGATTGGCTCGTTGATGTTGACTCATTTACAACACAAACAGAATTATCATACCCTGTAATTCGAAATGCCTCTTTTCTGGCGCCAAGTCCATCACCTGTGTAGACATCAATATGTTTTCCAATGATTGCAGGACCAACATCATTTGAGTTAAAAACTGTCATGTTCCAAGGCTCCGGCAATGTTGGAATTGCAATTTTTGTTCCACGTTTTATGATTTGTGGATCAACTGCTATGCTTCCAACCACTAAATTATTTCCAAGGGAGTCCAAAGGAGTACTGTTAAGATAGAATTTTCCATCATATGAGCCTAAATACTCTCCAGAAACAGTTTTGCCCCACCCTTGAATTTTTACTTCATTTACGAAATCAATCTTAAAACTATACACTTTTCCATCAATTATAATTGGACTCATTTTTGAAGAATAGTCTATTTCTAATGGGAGAAAATATCCTGTAATGTACCATCCGTCACTGCACATCTGAGTAGATGAAGTGTTGCTATCAGATGTAATTTGAGATTGCGATAATGCAGGAATTATTGAAACTGTAATTAGTGTGACGACTAAAACTGTAAAAATGATTTTCATTTTAATTCGAATTTATTCCAATTCCTAGTATAAAAATTAAAGTAACTATGCCCTGAAATAATGACGATTCAGTAGTGAGTTTGGCAGATGTTGTTAAAACATTATTTTTAACGTCATCAAATATTTTTTGACTTTAATAATTCATAAAATATGCCTAGATGTTTAATGGATTTTGGAATTATCTGATTAATTTGAATAGGGGATGTTTGAAAAATACTATTTTTATTTAAACATAAGTATTTGGAATCCAAGTGCCAAGATAAGATACAGAATAATTCTGAAAATAATTAAATCAAAAGATTACAAAAACTTGTATTTCCATACTTGTTTCGCAATGAGTTTATCAATCCCATTTTAGAGACATTTATGATGCTTGAGCAACTTGCCAAAAGTTTAGTCATGTTAAAACAAGAATTTACACGAATCTATGATGGTCATAGTCATATTCAGGAATTAATTCCTGTTTCATCTTCAGAATCTTTTCCAATAAATGATGTTCATCTGGAGTTTCTTCATAATTTTGCTGCAAAGAATCCAATTTATCATAATTTCTATGAGCAAAAAATTGCAGGTGTTTTGTGTACGGTGTATGAGGGTGACATTAATGAATACTGGCTAAATAGTATCAAACATGGCTCTAGCTGTCAGCCTTTTTACCCAACTTGGATTCTTTCAGCATACATTGCAACATTGATTGCAAAAAGTTTTGATTATAAAGAATTAGTAGACATTGGTTCTGGAGATGGAAGAATTGCATACTGTGCAAAAGTTGTAGATTTACATGCAACAAGTATTGAAATCGATGATGTATTGGTGGGACTACAAAATACCATTTCAACTGCAACAAAAGTTATTTTTAACCCTATCTGTGTGGATGCTATTGAATTTGATTACTCTTTATTGAATTTAACACGTCCTGTATTTTTTATTGGTGGATTGCCACAGATGGGTGGTGATGTTTTGGCAACAAATATTATAGAAAAAATTTCTTCAACTAATCTTAAAAAAAATACATGTATTGTTTTTGCTGGTACTAACTCAAAGAGACAACTCTCTGATAATCAATCTGAAGGTGGGTGGAGCTCATTAATTGACAAACATGGTCTTAAAGTAATAAAAACAGTCACGCTTCCAACTATTTGGACTTTTGATCAACTAGTTGATACACCTTACATCTATACGGAATTCACTTGATCATAACAAGGACATTTCAAAGTAATAGTTTTCATCTTTTATTCCACACCTTTCGATCTTAACATGTTGACCTGTATTTGGAATTCCAGATGACACCTTTCCAATTATTTTTATGGTATTTTCAATTTCTACTAGGCAAAAATAATTCTCATTTTGCTTTGAGAATTCAATAATTGTACCCTCATACGAGCCTTTTCTCCAAGAAACTTCTTTAAAACATTGATTACAAAATTCAGATGGTGGCCACACGATTTTTTTACAATATATACATTCGGCTATGATAAAATTTCCTTTCTTTAATTCAGATTCAAAATTCATCTTTCCAAGACCAAAACTGTTGATGATGTAGCAGCTGCTGACATGTTGTGAACTAGTCCTATTTTTGCATTCTCTACCTGTCGTTTGTTTGCGCATGATTGTAATTGCTGGGTAATTTCAATTGTTTGCGCTATTCCAGTTGCACCTAGAGGATGCCCTGATCCAATCAATCCCCCTCTTGGATTAATTTTTAAATTATTTGTAGTGTATAGTTCTTTTATCATGTCCATTCCTTTTCCTTTATCTGTAAAACCCAATGATTCTAAAGCCATTGGCTCACAAACAGAAAATGCATCATGAACTTCTGCAACATCTACATCATTTACATTATGTTTTGACATTTTAAATGCAGTTGATGCAGCAAATTGTGTTGATTCCATGGAACTAAACGCCATATTTTTTGTAAATCCCGCCGAAGTTGTTTTTTGCCCTATTCCCGTAATCCAAACTGGTTCATCTGTGAATCTCCTACATGCATTTTCTGAAGCAAGTAAAATTGATGCACCACCGGTACACGGTCTTGAACAATCAAGTAATCGGAGATCATCGGTTAATTTTTTGGAATTTATTACATCTTCTAAAGAATATGTTTTATCTGAAAATGCATTAGGATTATTTTGAGATTGTTTGTGATTTTTTACTGGCACTATTGCTAGCTCTTCATCAGTAACTGAAAATTCTCTCTTGTATGCTTTTGTAAAAATACTTGCCCAAAAAATTGGATGTTTGAATTCCCCCCTGGAATTATCCCACTCTAGAATTTGTCCTGGACTATCATATCTTTCAGCTCCTGACACTAAAACTACATCTGCTAATCCTGATGCAATGTATGAATATGCAGATATGATTGCATTTGTTCCAGAATTGCATAGGCTTTCAATAGAATGGGCAATTTTAGGCTCAATTCCAGACATTTCAGACAAGATTGCAGATAGATATTTTGAGTTATTATTGGTAGATACCAACACAGCATCAATATCATTACGACTCAAGTTAGGGCTGTTATCAAATAGTTTTTTTGTAGATTTTAATAAAACAGATTCAATTTTTGAATCATCCTTTGAGAACTTTGTGATTCCATAGGATGCAATTCCTACCTTGGACATTATTTTTCCTCAGAAAATGTATCTGTAAATAATCTAAAAGAATCCAACACATCCCCAACTGGATTGAACTGTATTGTTGGTAAATCTATCCCTGCTTCACGGAATTTTTGTAACTGTGCAATACATTGATCAGGTGCACCTGCAATTGTTAATGATTTTAACATGTTATCAGAAATTAATTCATGATTTGATTTGAATCCCGATATTTTGAATTCCTCAAAGATATTTTTGGTTTCAGTTTCAAATCCATTTTTTGATAAAAATTCTCGGTATATTTTTCCAACTGAAATATAAAATGCAAGTGTTTGTTTAGCGCGAGTTATGGCAATTTCTGCATCATCTGATACACAGGTGATGATTTGACATGTGACATCTATTTTTCTTTTTGATTGCATTTTTTGTATGGTTTCTTTCATTTCATTTAATGGTCGTAAATAAAAAATCACCCCATCTGAAACTTCCCATGTTAAATCTACCATTTTTTGATTAACCGCTGCTAGGTATATTGGAATTTTTACTCTATGTGGTTTTATTAACAGTGTGAAATTTTTCAAATTAAAAATTTTTCCTGCATAATTAATCTGCTTTCCAGATAATGCCATTTTGATAATCTCTACATATTCTTTCATTCTTAAAACCTGATTCTCAAATTTGTATCCGTGAAAATCCTCTACTATTGGAGTACTGCTTGTTCCAAGACCCAGTATCAATCTTCCATTTGAGAGGGCATCTACTGTTGCAGCCCCCATTGCAATTGATGAAGGACTTCTAGAGTAGATATTGATTATAGATGAGCCTATTTTTGGTTTTGATGCTTTTTGTGATACCATGCTCAACATTGAAAAATTTTCCATTCCCCATGTTTCTGGAATCCAAATTGTATCTGTGTTAGTATGAGATAATATTTCTGAGCACTCTAAAACTTGATTTATTGTAAGAAGTGAGCCTAAACTGTATGCTATTCGCATAGACTATCTGTAACTCTTGGATATTCTAGTGTTTCCGAAATTGGCTTTGATGTATTTGTATCAAAATTTCATCTGTATTTTGACTGTCCATTACGGACAAAATCCGATTAGCAAACAAATTTCTAGCCTTAACCCATCAAAGAAAATGACTATGAAGGATGAAATTCCAACTGTTACAATTTCAAAAAAGATAAAAAATAAAGACAACAGACCCAAAAACGTTTGGGATACTGGATCACAAGAACAAAAAAGGAAAATCCTTTGCTAACAAACATCGATAAAACAAGGTTCTTCTTCATACGATGTAATCTCTAGTATCTCCATTTTTGCTTTAATAAGTTCATTACAAAAAGGACAGATGCATGTCATAGTTGATCATATAATTACATAATTTGGATTTAAGCCTGATAATCAGTCGTAGAATTTAATTTGGCCTATAATGTGATCTAATTCTTTAGTATTATGTTAATTATCATTGAGGTTGAATATTATGAAAGCAATTCATAATTCTAGTCATTGAGTGAACAAAGTCACGCTGAAAATTCCATACAAAAGATTACCTTTTGGGATAATGCTACAAAATATACCGCATTTGCAAATGGAGATGCGTCATTTGTTAGTGAAATAGCATACATGATGGTAACACTTCATAGAACTGGCGCCTAAAATTAGTTATTTATTTTATTATTTTTTCTACTTCTAATGAGCATTCTTCCATATCTTTGAATGAATCAATAGAATACCATATTGCGTTTTTGAATTTAACGGTGGTTAGTTTTCCTTTTTTTGCATAATCTGGAAAGACTGTTTTTTCTATATCTCCTTTTTTTGGCAAGTCTTGCAATATCTCTTTTTGTAAATGATATACTCCGGCATTCATCCATACATTTGGAATTTCTTTTTTCTCTTTGAATTTAGTTACTTTGTCATCATTGGTCTCCATTATTCCGAATTTTGTTTTTAATTCAATTGATGCAATAGAATTTTGTTTTTTTGCTAATTGATCAAGATTGATGTTAGTTATGGTATCACCATTTAACACAAAAAAAGATTTATCTTTTATTGACAATCCCGCTTGTTTGATAGCCCCACCAGTACCTAACGGTGTTTTTTCAACTGAAAATTTTATTTTAACTCCTAGATTGTTTTTCATGGCAAGGAAATTCTTGATCATTTCTGCTTTGTAGCCTGTACAAATTATGATTTCCTTTACTCCAAATTTCTTTAGATATCTTATTTGCCATTCTATAATGGGAATGTTATTCAGAGGAACAAGTGGTTTTGGAACATAATCTGTGATTGGACGTAAACGTTTTCCTCTACCCCCAGCCAGAATTATCGCCTTCATCAAATTATCATTACTATATGACATTATAACTTTAATTGGATTTTCTAAATTATGCTAATTATTCTAATTTGATTTAAAATTACACATCTAACGTATCTTATGCATATTCATCTCGTTTCTTTTTACAAACTCCACAAAAAAGGTAACCATCTTTGTGTCTAATCCAATAATGGCGTGTATGGTCTTTTGATTCATTCATTATGTTGCTATTGATTTAAAAATTTATGACTAATTTATTGTATCCTGGATCTATTTTGATTATGATATGATAATTATTTTAGAAAATATTTAGAGTTGCCACTCCAAAATAATATCCCATGCCAGTTAATGCTATACTCCATGTGCATGACCCAATTAATGTAAAAATCAAAAATTTGACTGGATTCATATTAAAAATTCCTGCAGGAATTGACACCAACTCCCGAATTCCCGGAATCAATCTGCCAATGATTACTGATTTATCCCCATATTTTTCAAACCAATGATCAGATTTTTCTAAACTTTTTTCTTTGATTTTTATGTATTTTAGATATTTTATCAATCCTACACGTCCCAATTTTTTGGATATGATGTAAATCATAAATCCCCCCACTGTTGCACCACAACCGCCTGTTATTCCAACCCCTATGATATGAAATGCGCTCATTTGATTTTTCAATATGCTATACCCAGCTAAAGGAAACACCGCTTCACTTGGGATTGGTGGGAAAACTGTTTCTATTAATGCAGCAAAAAATACTCCAGGGTAAAGGTTCTCAGATACTAATGATGTAATCCATTGGATGAATGCATCAATCTCAATCATTTCTCTTCCGTCAAATAATAATGCAATTCAGTATAACACTCAGTGCAGTATTCTTGATCATTTGTATGATCACAATCATAAACTTTTGATACTTTATTATTGCATTTTGCACAAGTTGGCATTCTATGATACACTGGGTTGAGATTTTCTTATCTTTATTACACCTAATGCTGCGATAATTGCTCCGATGACAGCAAGACTTCCTCCCTCTCCCATCATTCTTTTAGAATTTTCTGTCTCTGCTGCACTAGTTACAGATATTATTCCTCCAATAATTACCAAGATTCCTGTTACTAACAACATTATCCCCAACACTTTGTATGGTGGTTTTTTTGATATGAAAAATGCAATTACTGATAAAATAATTGGCGGAAATCCAAACGCGATCCCACGTGTCATGGCATCAAATGGTAAAAATCCGTCGTTAGTCCCATTACCTACAATGACATCGGCACCATAAATGACCAGTAAAATTATAGAAATTCCTGAAATTACATGAGGAATTGAAATCGACATGTTTGAATTTCTTTATTGATATTTAATAAACCTATTACGATAGTTTTGTTCTTTATGCTGGATTTACAGATACCTTGTCTTTGATAGATTCTAATTTTTTTAACAGTTGATCTATTGTCTCCCCCTGTTTTCCCACTAGATTGACATGTCCTAGTTTTCTTAGGGGTTTTGAAATTTTTTTAGCATACATTTTAAGAAAAACATTTTGTTCGGATAGTTCTATTGATTTGTACTCCCCCTCAAAATTTTTTGGGCCTAAAATATTATACATTATAGTCTGATGTAAAAGTGCAGTACTTCCTAACTCTAAACCCAAAATCGCTCTGAGATGTTGTTCAAATTGTGATGTCTCACTTGATTGTAATGTATGATGACCTGAATTATGCACTCTTGGTGCAATTTCATTTATTACTATTTCATCATTTTCTGTAACAAACATCTCTATTCCAAAAATACCAGCTCCTTTTAGAACATCCATTGTAGTTTTGGCTATATCTTCTGCATTTTTTGCTATTTTTTCAGATATTCTTGCAGGAGCTATTGTTTTGCGAAGAATGTTGTCTTGATGAATATTTTCCACAAGAGGAAATGTTTTGATTTGCCCTTTTGTATTCCTTGCAGCAATGACTGATACTTCCATTTTAAATGGTACGAATTTCTCAAGCATTAAATTTTTCTCGTTAAAATAATCAAATGCTTTTTGAATTTGTTCTGGTGAATCTATTTTAAAATTACCTCGTCCATCATATGCATCACGTCTAGCTTTGAGTAGTGACGGGTACCCAAATTTTTTCAACCCTTGTTCTAAATCTGAAATAGATTCTATTTTGATAAATTCTGGAACCGGAATGTTATTTTGTAATAAAAATGATTTTTGTAAAAATTTATCTTGAATTATTTTCAATGTTTCTGGCGATGGATTGATTTCTGCATCCTTTTCAACTGATTTTAATACGTCACTATCTCCTGACTCTATCTCGTATGTGATGATGTCTGATCTTTTAGCTAGCTCAATTATGGCATTTTTATCTTTGAAATCGGCAATTATTTGCTCAGCACCTACCTGTGATGCAGAGCAATTTTCTACAGGATCTAACACAATGATTTTTGAAATATGCTCAGGCATTTTCTTGGCAGCCTCTGTTATCATCATCCCAAGTTGTCCTCCACCTATTATTCCAAGTATTTTACTCACTGTCATTTTCCCAATTCCCGATTAAAAATATCTAATGCTGATTTTTACACATCTTTTGCTTTTTTCAACATAAGATCCACCTTTGAGAGTGTATTTCAAATGACATGTACAATATCAACTGTAAAAATCATGAGATTAATCATATGATTCTTGGTATTTCAGATAAACCAGAAATGGAAAATTTGTTAAAAATGACTAGTGATCTGATGAGCAAATTAAAAAACAAATTATGTGATGATATAATCATGATGTGTAACTGTCCTTTTTGTAATGAACTTGTTAAATCAAAAAAAGAGATCCTAGAGGAAACAGAGTATGAAAAATAGCATCTTTTTTGTATTATTAAAAATATCATAAAATAACAATTTATCTCACCGATAAACCTGAGTTTGGCCATTATAGATAATAACTTGCTTTATTTTTCTATTATCATGAGTTATACAAAAAAACCATTAGTTGGAATCATTATGGGGTCAAGTTCGGATAGTAGAATAATGAAAGACGCTGCTGAAATTCTGGATAAATTTAAAATAAAACATGAGGATCAGATTGTATCTGCACATAGAACTCCTGCTAGATTAGATGAATATGCAAAACATGCAGAAAAAATGGGATTTAAAATAATAATTGCCGGTGCGGGTGGAGCAGCACATCTTCCTGGGATGATTGCATCACATACAATAATTCCGGTGATAGGTGTGCCAATTATGGTCTACAATGACAAACAATCTAAAAAAACAGATAATTCAAAATTTTCGTCTTTCGGAGGATTGGATTCACTTCTCTCAATCTCAGAGATGCCATCAGGTTCACCTGTCGTGGCAGTTGGAATAAACAAGGCAGGCAATGCCGGGATATATGCAATGAAAATTTTGGCAAATGAATTTCCAGAACTAAAAAAGAAATTAAAACAGCACAAATCAGATCAGCATGACTCTGTAGTTAAAGAATCAAATGAATTAAAAAAACAAGGTCTTAGTAAATTCGTTCAAAAAAAATTCAAATAATTTTACGTCATTAAATTAAATTTGATGTTTTTCTTTTGCAATGCCTCAATTAGTTTATCTGCCTGCTCTTTTCCCTGTGTTTCTAAACTCAGTGTAACTCCTGCAGAGCCTGCGCTAATGTTTGAACTTAACCTGTCATGCACTACTTCTACAATATTTGCATTAGCTGCACTAATCTCATCTACTATCTCCTTAAATGCACCAGGTCTATCAGGTAACAAAATAGATAATTTGAGTAAACGTCCCATTGTAGCCAAGCCTTTGTCGACTATTTGTCCTAAAAGATACATATCCACATTACCTCCTGTTAAAATTGCAACAATTTTCTTTCCAGGGGACGGTTTTGCTGAAATCAAATAAGCTAAGCTTACAACACCTGCAGGTTCTACTACAAATTTCATTCGCTCCATTAGCAAAAACATTGCTTTAATAATTTCTGAATCATCTACCAGTACTATTTCATCAATTAATTCTTTAATTATTGAAAATGTTAACTGTCCAGGTATTTTCACAGATATTCCATCTGCAATAGTTCTTGCACCGCCACTTGATGTTAAAGAGCCATTTTTAAGAGATTCATACATGGATGGAAATGATCTTGATTGAACGCCAATTATTTTGATATTTGGGTTTTTCTCTTTTATCGCAATTAAAACTCCTGCAGCTAATCCACCCCCACCAATTGGAACATAAATCTCATCTACATCGGGTAGATCTTCTAAAATCTCCAATCCTATAACACCCTGCGCTGCTATGATTTGTGGATCATCAAATGCATGTATCATCGTTGCACCCGTTTCCTGTGCAATCTCTTTTGCTTTTGCAGATGCCTCATCATAGTTTATTCCCTCCAAGATCACATTTGCACCATAACCTTTGGTGGCAGATACTTTTGAAGGGGATGCATTTTTTGGCATAACAATTGTGCACTTTATTTTTTCTAATGCTGATGCAAATGCGACTCCTTGTGCATGATTACCTGCAGATGCTGCAACTACGCCATGTTTTTTTTCATCAGTAGATAATAATCGGATTTTATAATATGCCCCACGAATTTTAAATGAACCTGTTTTTTGTTGAAACTCAGCCTTTAGATAAATTTGAGAACCTGTAAGATCACTAAAAGTTTGTGAATAAACTAACGGTGTTTTTCTTACCTCATTTCCTCGCAAAGAGTTTGCACTTTGTATTTCGTCATATGTAGGATTCATTGGAAATTCTGCTAGATGAGAGAGTTATTTGTCTTCTTCCATTTTGAAATTAGATTTTTAATCAACTTTTATGCGTAATTTTGAGAAAACTGCAAATAATTCAAAACAGTCGTTAAAACCAACGCTAGAGGTGAATTCTAATAGTATTGGTATTTTGTCTTACCTCCAATCTATTGGTTTTTTTAAAACAATTTTTAATATTATCAAATGCTAGATCGTTAGTAATTTGGAAAACTCATCTAATCGTTTAACAATGCTTTCTTTTACAGCATCTGATATCTTTCGCGGATCAAAGAGACCCTCTTTTGTTTTATTTCGGATAAATTCAATATCAAATGTACACAGACATCCCTCTTCTCCTGTTATCAATCTTGTATCGTCAATTAGGACAGGACTAGTTTGATATGTTTCAATTAATAAATTATCTAATTCCTTGATTAGTTTAGTTTTTTTATTTGATAAATCTTGAAAATCAACCTCAATATCTTGTTCGATTTCTTTGTATATTTTTTCTCTAAACTCATCGTTTTCATAAAATATTTCAAATAATTTTTGATGATCAAAATCTTTGTATCCCTTTTCTTTTAATTTGTTTAATACGAATTGATCACTATTATCTGACATTTGCTGTTCTTTGTTTTTTGTCAAATCTATTATCTCGGATAATTCTTTTTGTAACTGTATTACCTGTTGATCTGGTCTGTAGTATAACAACACATGATATTGTAATGACATGTGTCCTGAAATAAGATAATTTCCCTCTCTAATCTCAAATTTAGTAAAAATTCTCCTAATGTCATCATTATTTGAAATGGATACTTCTTGAACTGACCAATCTTTCAAATTTTTAATGATTGCTTGATAAAAATCACTTACAAGTGCAGGATCAAAAGTCTTTTGTTCAGTAATTGTTGCATCCCCTAACATCACATTGATGTTTGTAGATTTGATGAGATTTATTATTTTTGCAAGAAATGACTGCTGAATATCATCATTTTTCTTATTGATTGATTGAATAAAATCATTGGGTGATCTTGTACCTAGTCGCACAAAAAATAACGAATTTTTACTGTCCTTAAACCTTAAGATCCCGCATCTCTTAAATAGAAAAATTAGGCTAATTCATGCATGTCTAGAGGTAAAATTCTCTGTGATCATTGCAATTCTGTGATTTCTCAATATTATCATGAGGGTTATAAGGGGAATCGTGGAAAATGCCATATCTGCAATACAGATTTTCCGCTAGAATAAGATGATAAAAAATGTCCAAAATAGACGAATCCAATAAATCTCAAATTGAACAAAACAGTACAGTCTCATCTGATCAATCAAATCCGAATTTGATAGATGTGTTGCTTGGTAAAAAAGAACAAAGAGTTGTGGATTCTGAAACCATGATTTTGGAAACACAGAAACGAATTTGGGGTGCATTAAAACAAGGTTATGAGTATACGGGCATTACAGATGAGTCAGAAAAATTTCTGCGAAAAAATGTTTTTTCCAAATTTGATATCATTGTACTGTATGTTGATTTAGTTGGATCAACTACGATGACATTGGAATTACCTGAAGACAAATTAGCAATTATAATTAGTTCTTTTGCTCAAGAGATGGCATCAGTGATTACTCTTCATGGCGGTTATGTTTTAAAATTTGTAGGCGATGCAGTGATTGGATACTTTGTTGCAACTGAGAATCCTCTCTTGGCTTCAGATAACGCGGTAAGTTGTGCAAAATCAATGATAACAGTAATCCAAAAAGGCATCAATCCTATTTTGAATCAATATGATTATCCTGATTTAATGGTAAAAATTGGAGTTGACTTTGGACAGAGTATAGTTGTAAGATATGGTTCAAATCCAGATGTTTCCCATGTGGATTTGATGGGTCCTGCAATGAACATTGCTTCTAAAATACAATCACATGCAAAACCAAACCAAATTTTAATTGGTGATGACGTATATCATAGATTACATCCAGTCTCTCAAAGTTCATTTAAGGAAATTGTTTGGAGAAACAACGAATGGAAGTACCGTTCAAGATTAACTGGTGAAATTTATAAAATTTATGAACATACTGGTTAAACAGTAAATTTCCCGGGACATTCAACATGCTCATAATGATGCTCTGTGAATTTTTCCTGAATCACATAAATTATGATTTTATGTAGATCTTCTTCTTCAATGTTTTTGTTGCATCTGATACATGTCTTTGATTCTGTCATGCGTAATTGCGATCTAAAATGGGAATCTATAAGGATCTGCGATCAGCTCAAATTGAGCTAAAATGACTCCGAATTAGCTATATGGTATATCAAACGCCTAAAGACAAGGCAAAAATATAGCGAAAATGGTGGTATTATCATGGATGATTTACCAATTAAACAGCTAAAAGACATCTATGGATTAAATCCGAACATACCTCACCTTGCTTTACAATTTCCAAGACTGCCCCCTGGTTTATCTAATCCGATGTTCAAAATTTTTGAAAACCCGATGAAGGAAAAATTTGCTGAAGAAAATGCATTAATCAATAAAAAATTACAAGGATTTCAGCAATCATATCAGAGATATGCATCTGGGCTATTAACCATGAATTCTGGTGGACTAATTCCTCCTGGACATCCACTGTTTAGCAGACAAAATTCAGTCAGCACACTAAAGACAGAAAATGACAAGTTATTAAAAGAGAATCTAGAATTAAAGAAAAAACTAGATGAGAAAAAAGAATTCAATTCCAGAACACACTAGTTTCTTGGAGCATAATATTTTTAATGTGTGATTATTTTTCAGGAATCCCTTTCTAGATTAGTAAGAATCCTTATTAATTTCAAATTTAATTTTAATTATGGTAAAGACTCCTGCTGAAATATGGAAAGGTAAAATAATTCAATATAAAAAAAAATGTCAAAGTATTCTCCAACTATCTGATAGTATAAGATATGCAGGTGTGGTAAATGCATATGGTAGAACATTGACAGGAATTGTCAGACCTAATGTAAAACCACTGTTAAAATCAGAACAAGTCAAAAATGAATTTTTCATAATATCTACATTGATGACATTAAGAAAAGACACCGTAAGTGCAATTGGTAAATTAGATTATGTACTACTCCAACACCAAAAAATATCCATTGTAATTTTTCAAAAAGATGACATGACATACTATACATCAATTGATAGAACAGAAAAAAATACGGATAAAATAATAGATTCTATTAAAAAAATAATCTAAGCTGGAGTAAATCCGTGATATCCACTTGTCTGTTCTGCTTTATCTTCAAATATTGGCTCAAATAATGAAATCAGATAATCATCAGGATCTAAAATGACTGCATTTTTTCCTGCATCCTTATCTACAATGTCCCGATGAATTTTTACTCCTTTTGATTTTAATTCCTCAACTGCAGATGCAACATCACCTACCAAAAATCCTATTGTGATTCCATTTTCTATAGAACTCCCTATGTGTTGAGCAGTTAGTGATGCTGGATGTAAGCTCAATAAAGCACCCGAAGTTCCCAAGTCCACCCATGATCGTCTTTGCATTTTTATTGGTAATCCGATAATTTCATGATAAAATTTTATGGATCTATCAAGGTCTTTAACAGCTAAAATAACATTTCCGACCTTTTTGATATTCACAAGCACCCTACTCTAAAGTATGTTAAATTCTTTGTCATTGAACTTCCACCATAGTTTCAGTTCTTTCTACGCCGCTAATTTTTTGAATCTGAGTAGTAACGTCTTTGATTTTTCCTAGGTCCTCTACCTCAATAATAGCTACAGCATCAAATTGCCCACTAGTAGGAAACGAGTCATAAACTGAATTTACTTTTCGTAATCTTGCTGCAATTAATTTTTTAGGTGATTTTACCAGTACGATTGCTCTTACCATCCCATGTTTACCTCCACTTCCATTAATGTCTCAGTCGTTACAATTTCCTTAATTTTTTTAAAATCTATTACTGTATTGTTGATCTCATCAATATTGCCGTTTAATACTGCAGTAACGTCTGCCCTGCCAGTAACTATCATTACATTTTTTATTATTTTGCGTTTTTTCTTGAGAATTTCAACTACCGTGTCTACTTTACCAGGTTTTACAGTAATCAGACACAGTGCTTTCATATTTGGTATATGAGATTGGATCGAATAAAGATTGCTTTAGTCATACGCATCTTGAGATCTAGACTCTTCAAGATATGCCCT
>ERZ1292640.1090-Hain-H43-02um-R1-1090-length-22422-cov-6_pt1 | contig 22422 bp, 23 predicted proteins | sample MGYA00564404_ERZ1292640 | MGnify/ENA primary metagenome ERZ1292640 (study PRJEB36523, sample SAMEA6512636) | groundwater metagenome | collected 2019-01-08 | study: AquaDiva: Metagenomics assemblies of 32 groundwater samples
CGTACACCTTCGCCATCCCAAATATACCGCCTTCGTACTACTTCCTTACAATACTTCGGCGGATTTGGGATTCCCTCAACTGTGAAACAAATTTGGCTAAAATCGCAATTCGCGAAAAAGACGCAATAGTCTTAGTAAAGAAATAACCGTCTGTGTTTTATCCAAATTTTCCCCTGATATAATCATCCGTCTGCTTTTTTACCGGCGCGGTGAAAATTTTATCCGTTTTATCCAATTCAATCAGCTCGCCGCTTAGAAAGAAGGCCGTCCTGTCGCCTACTCTCGCTGCCTGCTTGACATTATTGGTTACCAAAACAATCGTATAGTTTTTTTTCAGCAAACCAATAGCGTCTTCCACTTTCGCGGTAGAAATCGGGTCAAGCCCGGAACAAGGCTCATCAAACAAAATCACTTCCGGCTCAACGGCTAATGTCCTGGCGATACATAAACGCTGCTGCTGGCCCCCGGACAATTTAAATGCCGATTCATTCAACCTATCCTTGACCTCTTCCCAAAGGTAAGCCTCTTTCAACGCCTTTTTGACCTTCTCCTCTAAAATATTTTTATTTTTTACCCCGTGCATCTTTACGCCGTAAGAAACGTTATCAAATATGGATAATGGCAGAGGCAAAGGCAAAGCAAACACCATGCCGACTCTTTTACGCAAAATTTGCGCGTCAATATTTTTAATGTTTTCCTTTTCGAGTTTTATCTCTCCGGACATCCTGAAATTCGGGGTTAAATCATTAAGGCGATTAAGCATCCTTAAAAAAGTGGTCTTGCCGCTATTGGAGGGCCCGATTACGCTTAAAATCTCATTAGAATTAACCTCCATACTCAGTTGTTTAACGGCATGCACAGAGCCAAACCAGATATTCAAATCTTTTATATAAAATTTTACCATTTCTTTTTCTTTCTGAATCTATTGCGGATAACAATCGCTGCCAGGTTCATGAGCAAAACCAGTGCTAGTAAAACAAACGCCGTCCCATACCTTATTTTCTCATCCACATTAGGCACCTGCGTTGAAATAACATAAAGGTGATACGGCAAAGCCATTGCCTGGTCAAACAGAGAATTCGGCAGGCGCGGAAGATAAAAAGCCGCGACAGTAAAAAGTATCGGCGCTGTTTCCCCTGCCGCCCTGCCCAAAGCAAGGATAGTCCCGGTCAATATCCCGGGGACAGCGTTGGGTAAAACAATATGCCTTATCGTCTGCCATTTGCTCGCACCCAAAGAAAGGCTTACTTCGCGGAATGAATATGGCACGCTCTCCAATGCTTCGCGCGAAGCGGTGATAATTATCGGAAGCACCATAATGCCCAAAGTCAGAGACCCTGCGATAATTGACGCGCCGAATTTAAAAAACACGACAAATAAGGCCAAACCAAAAAGGCCGTAAACCACCGAAGGCACGCCCGCCAAATTGACAATTGCCAGCTTAATAACGCGGTTAAGAAGATTATCTTTTGAGTACTCGCTTAAATATATCGCGGCAAGCAACCCTATAGGCAAAGCAAAAACGATCGCGCCGCTAACGAGGTATAGTGTCCCAATGATGGCCGGGAATATCCCTCCGGCGCGCATTCCCTGCCGCGGGATATCGGAGAGAAACTGCCAGCTTATCCCCGGCAGGCCTTTTTGCACAATAATCACAACAATCAGGCCGACAGGAACTACTATCAAAAGAGTCGACAGGAATAAAAAGAAAAAAGCAATATTTTGCGCCTTGTAAGGATTTTTCATTATTGTTTCTTATGCAAAAATAAATCCGCGGTCACGTTGATCGCGAAACTTATAACAAATAAAACAATACCGACAGCAAACAAAGCAAAGTAATGCTCGCTCCCTACTACCGCCTCTCCCATCTCGGCGGCAATTGTAGCGGTTAAAGTCCTGACCGGAACCAAAATACTCTGTGGCAGAACCGCGGCGTTCCCGGTTATCATCATCACCGCCATTGTCTCGCCGATTACCCTGCCTAGCCCAAGCATGACAGCGGCAAGTATGCCGCTTGATGCCGCAGGCAGCATTACCCTCCATATCGCCTGCCAATGTGTCGCGCCTAAGGCAAGAGCGCCTTCTTTGTAATTTTTCGGCACCGAATACAAAGCATCTTCAGCGATTGTAACTATTGTCGGCATTGCCATAAACGCCAGCATTATCGAACCCGACAGGGCGGTTAAGCCCGTCGGCAAATGAAAAACATTTTTTACCATCGGCACCAGCGTTACCATCCCGATAAATCCTAAAACAACGCTGGGTATGGCAGCCAATAATTCTATGCCCGCCTTAAGGATCTCTTTCAACCTTAGAGGCGCGATTTCCGCGATGTAAATAGCGCAACCTACGCCTATAGGTATCGATATGATTGCCGCTCCCAATGTTACTAATAACGAACCAAGTATTAAAGGAAGTATCCCCAGTTGGGCAGGTTCGGAAATCGGATACCAGCTTTTGCCTAAAATAAATTTAAAAGGGCTTACGCTTTTAAAAACCGCAAGCCCTTCTTTAAGCAGAAACAGGAAAATCATTATTACAAAAAATATAGAGGCAATCCCGCAAAGCAGGATTAACTTTTCGATTATGAATTCTTTAATCTTACGCATAAAGTTTAATTCTTAAAAATGCTGATAACTGTCCCAAACACATTATAATCGCCAGCTGTAGGGACAGCACACTGTGCTGTCCCTACAATGATTAGCAATAAAACAATCACGTCTTTAGAATGAAAAATCCTATCTATTAATCGGCACAAAATCCGTTGCCAAAACAATGTCCTGCCCTTCCTTAGAGAGCACAAAATCCACAAATTTCTTTACCAACCCCTGTGGCAGGCCGTTAGTATATAGGAAGAGCGGCCTTGATATAGGGTATTTGCCGTTTAAGACATTATCAATAGTTGGTTCAATATATTCCGACTTTTCATCCTTGGCAATTGCCAGAGGTTTTTGTTTAGAAGACACATAACCCATTCCATAATATCCTATTGCCGCGGAATTTCCCGCTACCTCATCGGCAATCGCCTGCGAAGACGAAAGAAGCAAAGCGCCCGGGGCAAACTCTTCCTTGCCATTGGGGTCGTTCTTCCTTAATACATGCTCCTTAAAATAAACATGGGTCCCGGAATTTACCTCGCGGGAAAGCAGGACTATTTTCTCATCTTTACCGCCCACTTCCTTCCAGTTTAAAATCTTTCCGCTAAAAATCAGCCCGAGCTGGCTCACTGTAAGCTTACTTACCGGATTAGCCGGACTAACCACAACCGCAAGGCCGTCCAGGCCGGCCTTTATTTCATTCGGGTTTATGCCCTTCTTATTAGCAAGGGCAATTTCTTTTTCCTTAATGTTTCTTGAACTCATGGCAATATCGCATGTGCCGCTTATAAGGCTGGAAAGCCCGGTGCCTGAACCTCCGCCGGTAACCGCAATGAAAGCATTGGGATTTTTTTCCATATATTTTTCCGCCCAGCCCTGGCCCAGGTTAACCATAGTGTCCGAACCCTTAACCTGAATTTCGTTCTTATCTTTAGCGGCAAAAGCATAGGCCGATATTAAACACATCAATAAAACTAACAACGATTTTCTAAGCATATCCTGCTCCTTTTTTTCCGTCATTGCGGGCTGTAGTGACAGCACAGTGTGCTGTCACTACAATGATTTGCTGCGAAGGTTCCTATCAATGACAGCATAGTAATAATAGTATACATTTTTTATATTGTCTCCGTGTTAAGCCAATGTAAAATCTAGGTAAAATCTTAAAATGCTATCTTTAGCTTCATGCTAAGGACATTTGTATCTTTCCAAGTGCCAATGCCGGGGTTTTTGGTTGCCCTCCACATATAGCAAACCTCGCCTTTAAGGTTTTTAACCATAGTAAAACCTATACCGCCGTATAACCTGTTCTCATTTATGTCTATGCCGTTAAACCTAAAGAAAAACTCATCGGCAACCAGCGGCTGAATTTCAAATTTAGTGAACTTCCAGGGAAATTTTATATCGAGCTTGTTGCGGAACCTCCATGAATCCGTTTGATAGGTATAATAACGGTATTCAATGCGTGTGCGGTCGCTAAACTGAAAATCAAATAATTTCCAGTTGGTAAATGCCGCGAAATACGGCTCGCTTTCCGGCCTGAATTTATCAGTTTTCTTCTCCCTGATATACCGGTAACCGCCGCCTAAACTTAAGTATTTAGTAAGGCTGTACTGGTAACCGGCATCATAGTGCTGATAATAGAAATCGCTGGCATTATCGCCCCAGCGGAATTCTTCCTCAAACGTAACCTTTGAAGACTTATTAAGCTTTACCTCTTCCACATTTGTATTCCAAATTTGAAAATCATCGTTGTCATAGGCATAAACTCTTGAGGCCATCATTAATGTAAGGCCGATCAATATAAAATTTATTTTCCTCATCATTTCTCCTTTTATCCTCGCGTCATTGCGAGGAGCTATCGTTTAACTGGCGACGAAGCAATCTCGTTTTTAATGCGTGATTGCTTCGTCACTTATATGCCAAGCGAGGGTTCCTCGCAATGACGTTCGCAACACATTCAAACACCATCAACACATTGCCTCCTTTCTTTAATCACAGAAAGGAGTATACAATGAACCTATTAAATCGGCTTCAAGGATGTGTAAAATGTAGGTAAAGTTTATTTGGGGTTACTTCGGAAGTATAAACCAAAACTTAGAGCCAAAGCCTTCAGTGCTTTCCACGCCCACACTGCCGTTATGCAGTTCGACAATATGCTTGACAATAGATAGGCCAAGGCCTGTGCCGCCTAGCGCGCGCGAACGGGCTTTGTCCACACGATAGAAACGTTCAAAAATACGCGGAATATCTTTTTCAGGAATTCCAACTCCTGTGTCTTCCACAAAAATCTTTAGATTATTATCGGATTCTTGCCCATAAACCCTGACAGATCCGTTTTCCTTATTAAATTTTATCGCGTTATCGATAAGATTAGTGAAGACTTGCTGAATCCTGTTTTTATCAGCTGTCAGGAGAATATTTTCCGCAAGTTCGTTTTCAATCTCCACGTTCTTTTTCTTTAATTGCGAACTGAACCCGAAAATCACTTCTTCCAACTGTCCCCTTAAATTAAACTCTTTTTTTTCAATCGTTATTTCTTTCGACTCAAGATGCGCCAGAGAAAGCAAATCATCGACGAGGACATTCAAACGGTCAGCATGCTCCATGATAATCCTTAAGAAATTCCGGTTATTCTCTTTGTCCTCTAAAGCGCCTTCAAGAAGAGTCTCCACAAAACCTTTTATGGAAGTAAGCGGTGTCTTAAGCTCATGAGATACATTTGCCACAAAATCACTGCGCACCACCTCAAGCCTTCTTATCTCGGTTATATCGTGTATGACCACCAGGCACCCGCTTATGGCGCCATTAGTAAAAATAGCGGCCGCGTTGACCTCAAAAATCCGGCGCACTGGGTAAGCAAGCGTTATTTCCCGTGATAGCGGCTTTTTATTTTTTAAGGCCGCGCTGATGATTTCATCAATATCATTATTGCGGATTGCCTGCAGGAAGATTTTTCCCTCGGCATCTTTTTTTAAAATACCGAATATTTTTTCGATCGCCGGATTAACCGAAATTATATACGATTGCCCATCCACAACAATCACTCCTTCAATCATACTGCTAAAAATTGCCGTCAACTTTTGATTTTGCGCCTCGATCTCTTTTATCTTATCTTCTATATCCTGGGCCATCTTGTTTAAAGTCGCGGCGAGTTCGCCTATTTCATCTTTTGGCTGGCGGATTATCCTGCGGCTGAAATCGCCTTGTGAATATTTACGGGAAATATTAATCATCCGCTTAATCGGGCTAATAGTGGCGCCTGCCACAAAAGAACCTAAAATAAAAGCAAACCCCAGCGCAAAAAGCAAGCCGAAAATAATTGTTTTTCTAACCTGCCACAGGGAATTTTGTTCTAAGTTTTTGTCTAAAAAAAAGGCGATAAACCCGAAGGAAGCTAAAATAACGAAGGCATAAGAAAGGATGAGCTTTAGTTTAAAGCTTCTAATCTTCATACTCAAACCGGTACCCGTAATTTTTAACGGTAACAATACGTTTTGCTTCGCTTTTTAGTTTTTGGCGCAAGGTCCTGATGTGCACATCTACGGTGCGGGTCTGAATTTCAACAGCATTATCAAAACCCCAAATATTATCTAAAAGATAATCCCGAGACAGCACCCTGCCTTTGGCTTTTATCAGTGTTTTTAAAAGCTCAAACTCCTTTGCCGTAAGTTCCACAGGCTTATCTTTCACTGTAACCGAAATTTTAAGAAAATCTATTTTTAACCCGCCTATTCTTACGACTTCCAGCGGCTTATCTTTATCTTTTCCCCGCCTAATGACCGCTTTTATCCGGGCAATAAGTTCACGCGGGCTAAAAGGCTTAGTCATATAATCATCCGCCCCGAGTTCAAGCCCGACGATTTTATCCGTTTCCTGGCCTTTTGCCGTAAGCATAATTATAGGTATAGCCGCAGTTTTACTCGCGCTCTTTAGCGCCTTACAAACCTCTAAGCCGTCCATTCCAGGCAACATAAGATCTAAAACAATAAGATCCGGGCACTCTTTATTCGCCGTATCCAGAGCATCTTCTCCGTCATAAACGGCTGATGTTTTAAATCCTTCTTTTTTAAGATTATAGTCCAGCATTTTGACTATATCTTTTTCGTCTTCTACTATTAATATAGACTCTTTCATATTTATCCTTAATCACACAAAAGGTTTTCTTAGTTAAACAAACTCTGCCAACACATTATGGATATCAACCCCTTCCACAGTCTCTTCAACCAAAGGTTTTTTTTGGTTAAGGCCGCTTTTTTCTTCGTAGGTTTCTTTCTCCTGTTTGTAAATTATACCCAAAGGAATTTTTTCTTCCCATTCTTGCGCTTTTTGATACGCCGCCATTTTATCGCCGGGATTATAAGAAGAGCTATCGATTTTATACACGCGCTTCCCATACCACTGGTAATTATTTTTCTTGTTAAAAGTTACGCAGGGCTGTAATACATCGATCAGAGAAAAACCTTTATGCTTTATCCCTTCCACTATCATACCGGAAAGATGCCCGGAATCGGCGCTATAACTTCTGGCAACAAAGCCACAACCTAAAGCAATTGCCATTTCCAAAGGATGCATCGGCTCCAAAATCACTCCGCCTGCCTGCACTTTTGTCTGATAGCCCAAATCAGTCGTAGGAGAAGCCTGGCCTTTGGTTAACCCGTAAATTTGATTATTATGGACGATCACAGTCATATCCACATTTCTTCTGATGTTGTGTATTAAATGGTTTCCCCCCTCGCCGTAACAATCTCCGTCGCCGGTAGTAACAATTACCGTAAGAGCGCGGTTAGCGATTTTTGCCGCGGCTGCCACAGGAAGGGCCCTTCCGTGCAGGCCGTTAAAACAATTACACCTGATATAGTGCGGCAGTTTTGCCGCCTGGCCAATCCCGGAAACCAGCAAAATATCTTTTGGCTTCCTATCTAAAATAACCAGGGCTTTTTTAAGCGCGGTAAGGATCCCAAAATCCCCGCAGCCCGGGCACCAGGTTATTCCATCATTACTCTTAAACTCATTTATATCCATCCTAAATTTATCCTTTTATACGCTTAACAAGATCGTCTAAGTTAAACGGCCTGCCGTCAAAACGTAATATCGAATTATTAACTTTAATCCCTGTTTCTCTCATAAGCAGGCGGGCAAGCTGGCCAGACGCGTTATTTTCAACCGTTATGATATTCTTTTTATCCTTGAACAACAGGCTTATTTCTTCGCTTGGGAAAGGCCAGACTTGGGATAAATGCGCGAAACCAAAACTTTCGCCAAGAGTTTCGCAGGCCTCCTTTAATACGCCATAAGTTGAGCCAAAGCCCAACAGCACATTATCCGCTTTTTCTAAATTATACGCGGCAGGTTTTTCTATCTCCTTAACTAGCCCTGCCATTTTTTTATACAGCCTTTTTTCAACCATCTTTATACGCGTCGCGCCATCCTCAACGATATGGCCTTCCTCACTATGCTCATCGCTATCCGCGTAAATGGCATCTTCAATCCACGATGGAATAGCCCTCGGCGATACGCCGGATTCTGTAAGCTGGTATCTTTTATAGCCGGTTATATTCCTAGAATCTTCTTTTGATATTATATATCTTTGCGCCCTTACTTTATCTAAATCGAAAGGCTCAATATTACGTTCAGAATCCGCCAGATGCTGGTCAGTCATAATCAAAACCGGTATCTGGTATTTTTCCGCGATATTAAAAGCCTTAATAGTCAAATAAAATGCTTCTTCGATTGTCCCGGGGGCATATACAACCCGCGCGAATTCCCCGTGGCCGGCGGAAATCAGAAAATCCAAATCCGCGCTTTCAGTCCGGGTAGGAAACCCTGTTGCCGGCGCCGGGCGCTGTGCGTCAACAACAACAATCGGCGTTTCGGTCATTGCCGCCAGGCTTATGCCTTCAACCATCAGCGCAAATCCTCCTCCGGAAGTAGCAGACATTGAACGCGCACCCGCATATGAGGCGCCGATAATCATATTGATAGCCGCTATCTCATCCTCCGCCTGTTCAACCACGATATTAAACTCTTTGGCGTAATGCGCGACTGTGTCCATTATGCTCGTCGACGGCGTCATAGGATAAGCCGAATAAAATTTACATCCTGCCCTTATAGCGCCAAGGGCGATTGCCTGGTTGCCATTCATTAATAATGTACTCTTAAGCGGGGGCGCGTTTAGTTTAAGCTTTTCCTTTTTGTAGCTGGCATTCGCGAAATCATACCCGGCTTTTGCCGCCGCGATATTTTTCTCAATAATATCAGCGCCCTTATCAGCAAAAATATCTTTAATAGCCTGCGAAAGGCACGCGAATTCCATATTGGTAATAGCGGTGACAATCCCGCAGGAAACCGTATTGATAAAAATATCGCTTCCGCCTGAATTAATGGCTGTTTCATAAAGAGGCGCGTCGAAAAAAGTATTATCATTTTCTGATATGTTAAACTTTTTCTTGTCTAAAATGATAATCCCCCCGTCCTTGAGGCCGGCTTTATGCAGGCCGTGGCTTTTTTGGTCTAACGCCACGATGATATCTGCTTTTTCACGAAGCGTGAAAACCGGCTTAATAGAAACCCGAAGCTGAAAAAAATTATTGCCTCCGCGCACCCTAGACATATAATCCTGATTCGAGAAAATCCCCAGCCCGGATTTTTTAAATACCCGGCACAGCAACTCGCCGATTGTCTGCATCCCCTGGCCGGCTTCACCGGCTATCCTTATAGTAAATTCGTTAATCATTCAATCAAGCCTCTATATGTCCTACTTATTCAACACTTAGGCCCTTAGACGATTGCCAGAGGCCATGGATATTGCAATAACTGGCGGCGAAAATCACACCCGGCTTTTCAGTTTTAAAACTTACAGTTACCTGCGGATGCGTGTACACAGAGCTCGTATCGGGCCCGTTGGCCGAGGCGCCATGGGCGCTGAATTCCGCCCTGCCTATCTGATAAGGGAATTTTTCTCCTTCCGGATGAAAAAACACCGTAACCCAGCTGATATGATGCTCGGTCTTATTGGGATGAGGTATTTCCTTTCCTACTGTGATTGTTAACTTTAAAACTTCGCCCTTTTTTACTTTATCCGGCGCCTCAATTACAGGAATATGTTTTTCCGTTTTCCAATCGGCGCTTTGAAACAAATTGTCTATTCCGGCCATTTATCCCTCCTTTGTCTGCACAATCTCCTCTTTTTCTTAGGCTGTGCTGTTTTGACTACTAAACGATATTATCTTATGAAATCAAAGAAATGTAAATCAATAAATTACAAAAAAGGCCGCAATATCCATCTCCTGCGGCCTTTTCTCTACCTCAATTTGAAGCCCTATTCATTTACACCCTGCTTCTCCATATGCCTCTCATGCCCGCCTGCCTCTTTCCATCCCTCGTGCATCATTGCCTTACATGCCTTGTCATATGGTTTTGCGCAAGGCATCTTTGAATTATTGCCCATAACGCTTGTACCTAATACAACCGCCGCTAAAATCCATAACAACACTGCAATAGCATACCCGAAAAGCTTAAGGCCTTGCGAATCCGCCTTACGGGCAGACAGCAGGACAAAAAAACTAACCGTCAACAACGCTAAAACCTTAACAATAAAACATCCAGCCATACAATACATATACCACCTCCCTTTGCCTTATGTTTATTTTGAAATTTTCTTATCTACCGATAAACTCCCGCCGCCTTTGATCATCAATGCTATACAAATAGCAATAACCAAAAGGTGATATTCGATTCCCTCGCCTTTTTGCATCCCTGACCAGTTCATAAAGAAACCATTGTGGGCATGCGCCATGAATATCGCCACAAGCATCACAACGAAAAGGCCGAAAGCTGCTACACGCGTAAGAAAGCCAAAAATAAGCGCGATAGCTCCAAGAAATTCTGCCGCGATAGCAAGTATAGCAAAGATCAAAGGTATATGCATCCTATCTGCAAAGGCGGAGAGCGTCGCGCTAAATCCGTGTCCGCCAAACCAGCCTAAAGCTTTTTGCGCGCCGTGCGGAAAAAAGACAATTCCCATGCCCAGCCTTAGTATTAAAGCCGAAATATCATCTTTTGTTGCAATTAGTTTTTTAAACATATCTGCCCTCCTTTTTTAATTTCAAACTAATATCTTCTGCAATAAATTAAACAAATACCCCGTAAAAATAATGCCTAATGTTGTTATGCCGAAGAAAACAAATATCAACTTTAATTTCATTACCCTCTTCAACATAATCCCTTCCGGCAGGCTCAACGCCGTAACCGCCATCATAAACGCCAGGGCCGTGCCCAAAGGGAAACCTTTCTGAAACAAAACAACCGCAATCGGCACAATCGCCGCGCAGCTGCCATACATCGGCACACCGATAAGCGTGGCTATCGGCACAGAGAAAATCCCGGCCTGGCTTATCATAGGCTGGATTGCTTCCCGAGGGACATAATTATGGATGATCGCCCCTAATCCCACGCCGGCCAATACCCAGAGCCAAATCTTACCTACAATACATTTTGCCTCTTCGATTCCAAAGATAATTCTTTGTTTTATCCCCCGGGAATTTATTTGACAAATAACATCCGTGCTCTCGCCGGAGATATCTTTTTCGATATATCTTTCGAGTTTCATCACTCCTATTATGGCCCCTGAAACAACCCCGATAAGCATGCCGCTTATCACATATACCAGCGTGATCTTCCAGCCAAAAAATCCGATCATCAGGACTACCAAATATTCATTAATGAGCGGCGAGGTAATAAGGAATGAAAAGGCCATCCCTAAAGGCACCCCGGCTTTCAGGAAGCTTATAAAAATCGGGATCGAAGAGCAAGAACAAAACGGCGTTACCGCCCCGAATAGCGCGGCCAGAAAATTCCCCCATAAGCCTTTTTTGCCGATCCATGACCTGATCTTTTCTTGCGGCAGGAAAGTGCGCAGGAAACCTATAACCGTTATCATGGCAAAAAGCAAAATAATGATTTTTACCGAATCGTAAGCAAAGAAGTTAATCGCCGCGTCTATCCGCGACTCAGGGTTAAGCTTTAATAACGAATACGTAATCCAATTCACCAACGACTGCAGCATAATCTGGCCCTTATAGTTTATTTTTCTCCAGGAGAGGCCCTGGGCGAAAGAGACTGGATATAAATCGAACTCCTTTGCATATTATTTGATTCATTTGATTCCTGCACCGCGGTATATCTATCTATTTCGGCGACCACTGAATATTTTCCGGGTACCCAATTTATCGGCGAAGAAGGCTTCCACTGAAGATTAGTTTTCTCGCCGCTTTTTAACGCCGGGACAAAAATACTTCCGTTTACAAGATGGCTGACCATATCGCACTGACGGCCCATATAGCATCTAATAACTTCGCAATCTAATGTCAATATACATTCCCCAGCGCCGCCGGTACCCTTATTCGCGACAACAATTTCAACCGATTCGATAATCCCATTTTCTTTAGGCGCAGGCCTGAAATCAACTGACTCGACTACCAAATCCGGAAAAAGAACATTTACTTCAGCAAAAGCCGCCGGCAAAAGAATAAAAATACCCGCCAAGCCTATAATAAAGGTTTTAATAATTTTCATTTCTTGCTCCTTTCATTTTATGAGCCTGAGAACCAGGGAAGCGCCATCAATACGCCGCTTTCACGCCCCAGATACCCTTGGCATATTCTTTTATGGTCCTATCAGAAGAGAATTTTCCGGACTTAGCGACATTGATAATAGACTTTTTTATCCAGCCTTCCTTATCAGCGTAAACCTTTTCCACTTTAGCCTGCGTAGCGCAGTAATCTTCGAAATCCGCCGAGACAAAATATGTGTCCGTATAAAGCAGATGGCCGATTATAGGGCGGAAGATATCGCGCTCAGCCGGGGAAAAATAATTGTTTTGAATAAGCCCTATTATCTCTTTTAATAAAGGCGATGTTTGAACATACTCCTGCGGATTATAGCCTTTTTGTTTCAATTTATTGATATCCTCCACCCGCAGGCCGAAAATAAAAATATTTTCTTCTCCCACTGCCTCGGCTATTTCAATATTTGCCCCGTCATAGGTCCCAATCGTCAACGCTCCGTTTAACATAAATTTCATACAGCCGGTCCCGGATGCTTCCAGCCCCGCGGTAGATATCTGTTCGGATAAATCGCTGGCAGGAAAGATCTTCTCGGCTAACGATACCCGGTAATCTTCCAGAAAAACTATTTTCAGTTTATCATTTATATCTTTATCCTTATTTATCGTCTCCGCGATGCTGTTTATAAACTTGATCGTAAGCTTAGCCATAAAATATCCGGGAGCGGCTTTTCCGCCAAAGATACATGTGCGGGGGACAAACTGCGCCTGTTGATTATTTTTTATTTTAAGGTACTGCGCGATAATATAAAAAGCGAACAAAAGCTGGCGTTTATATTCATGGATACGTTTTACCTGGACGTCAAACAAGGATTCAGGGTCGACTTTTATGTTATTCTTCCTATATATGTAATCAGCCAGGGCCCTCTTATTCTCTTTTTTTATCTCAAGCCATTTCCCGCGGAAAGAACTATCCGAGCAAAACTCAAGCAGTTTCTCTGTCTGGTAAAGATCAGTGATCCATTTATCCCCTATTGTTTTCGTGATCAATCCGGAAAGAGCGCGGTTTGAGGTATACAGCCACCTTCTCTGCGTAATGCCGTTAGTTTTGTTATTGAACTTTTCAGGAAAAACTTTATAGAAATCCTTAAAAACATCCGTCTTTAATAAACTGCTATGGAGCTCGGATACGCCGTTAACAGAATACGAACCGATAACCGCCAGATACGCCATACGCACTCTTTTAGGGCTTCCTTCCTCAACAATCGACATCCTTATAAGCATATCGTTATCGCCGGGAAACTTTTTCGCCATATCCTCAAGGAAACGCCGGTTTATTTCGTAAATAATCTCTAAATGCCGGGGGAGTAGATATCCAAAAATATCTACCGGCCATTTTTCCAGCGCTTCCGACATCACAGTATGATTTGTATAGGCAAACGTCCTTATGGTGATATCCCAAGCCGTGTCCCAGTCAATCTTTTCATCGTCGACAAGTATCCTCATCAATTCAGGAATAGAAATAGCCGGATGCGTGTCATTCAACTGAATCACGGCCTTATCAGGCAGCCTTCTTAAATCGCTGTTTTCTTTTTTAAACCGCCGGATTATATCCGCCAGAGAAGCGGCTGAAAAAAAATATTCCTGCCCCAGCCGCAAAAGCCTTCCTCTGCCCACGTTATCATTAGGATAGAGCACCTTTGAAATATTCTCCGACTGGATTTTAGCGTTGACCGCGCGTTCATAGTCGCCGTGGTTAAAATATTCCAAATCAAAATCCGCGGTAGAGCGCGCGGACCATAATCTTAATGAATTTACTATATCATTTTTGTATCCCGGAACAGGGGTATCATACGGCCTTGCCAGAATATTTTTGGTGTCTACCCATTCCACGCGCAGATTATTATTTTCGTCGGTAATCACATTTGTCCGGCCAAAAAATTTTACCAATACAGTATATTCCTGCCTTTCAAATTCCCAAGGATTTCCTTTACTAAGCCAGGCATCTGGCAATTCAACCTGACAGCCGTTGATTATTTTCTGCTTGAAAATCCCGTAATCATACCGTATTCCGTAACCTTGCGCCGGAATACCCAAAGCCGCCATTGAATCAAGAAAACAAGCGGCCAGCCTGCCCAAACCCCCGTTTCCTAATCCCGCGTCTTCTTCACACTCCCGCAGTTCTTCAATATCTAACCCCAGCTCCTCCATAGCCTGACGCGCTTCTTCCCAAAGCCCGAGGTTAAACATATTTGTTTCTAAAAGCCTGCCGATTAAAAATTCAAGCGAAAAATAATATACCCTTTTTACATTCTGGTCATGGAATTTCTCCTGTGTTGCCAGCCAGCGTTCAATAAGCCTGTCCCGCATAGCCAATGCCAAGGCGGTAAACTTATCATCTTTTGTGGCGGTATACTCGTCTTTGCCAAGCCTATACTCAATATTGCTCCAATAAGAACTGCGCAGCCCTTTTTCCGTCGTGTCATTGCAGGGCTTGACCCAAACGGTATTTTTTCTATTTGCTGTCTTGGCCATAATCGCTCCTCAATCTCCGAAACTGACGCCCATTTTTTTTAAACTGCGGATAAGCCCGGAATCCAACGGGACTAATTTTAACTTTCCCACTGCCTTTTGCAGGGGAATGTTTACAATTTTGTTGCCTTGTAAAGCCGCCATCCTGCCGAACTCACCTTTTAAAACCATATCCACCGCCTCTGCCCCGTATCTTGTGGCTAAAACCCTGTCCGCGGGCGTGGGGATTCCTCCTCTTTGCACATGGCCGAGTATTGTCGCGCGGCATTCGATCAGAGTTCTTCTTTCTATCTCTTCCGCCAGCCGGCTAGCAACGCCTCCCAGCCTGATTTGATCAAAAGATCTTTCTACGATTTGGCTGACCGTAAGTTCCCCTCCCACAGGCTTCGCGCCTTCAGCCACGACGATAATGCTAAAACGCTTCCCCCGGATTTTGCGCTCTTTTATTTTCGCGCAGATATTTTCTATTCCATACGGTATCTCCGGTATTAAAATTACGTCTCCTCCGCCTGCCATCCCCGAAAAAAGGGCAATCCATCCGGCGTAGCGGCCCATTACCTCAACTATCATGACCCGATGATGCGACTGGGCGGTAGTATGCAATTTATCGATAGCTTCCGTAGCCGTGGTAAAAGCGGAATCGAAGCCAAAAGTCAAGTCTGTCCCGGACAAATCATTATCTATCGTTTTAGGCACGCCTACAATATTTAATCCGTCCCTTTGAAGCTTTAAGGCTGTAGACAAAGTCCCGTCTCCGCCGATTGTGATTAACGCGTCGAGCTTATTTTTTTTATAATTCGCAATTGCCTTTTTTGACACGTCTTGATAAATAAATTTTTTACCTTTTGTTACGGCGTACCTATATGGCGCGGCGGTATTGGATGTGCCCAGGATTGTGCCTCCCATAGTAAGTATCCCCGAAGCTTCGCGGTTGCCTAACGAAACAAACCTGTTATGTATCAGGCCTTCATACCCATCCTTAAAGCCGATTACTTTTATGTTGTACTTCTCTGTCGCAATCTTAACAATAGCCCTGATTACCGCGTTTAACCCCGGGCAGTCGCCGCCGGCAGTGAGCACGCCGATTTTCTTAATCGTTGTTTTTTTCATCAATAGCTCCTCTCATACATTGAATTACGGATAAGCAATGGAAATTCCTGTGAACACACAATCAGAAAATTTTTGCCAAAAGTCGGCAAGGATTCGCGGCGAATGAAGCGAGCTTGCTTAATACTCCTGTACCTGGATATCTTTATTATTTTTATACGCGATTTTAACCGCGTCTTCCAACGAAGCAAGCGTTAAGGCCTCGGGTTCTTTTACATCAGGCGCATCAGAAAAACAGGCAGTTAAACCAATCCCCAAGAAATTCAAGGCGCCTAAAACAATAACCAGCATGCTCATCTTTCCGACGATTGCCTTGAACTCGTTGTAGAAACGATAGCTTTTATTTAAGCTGAAAAACCGGGCGTTAGCCTGATAATTACTGCGCAATACTCCCTGCTTCTCCAGCTTATAAAGGGTCCGCTGAAAAACCCCGGGCTTTTTCTTAAGCAGCCTGCCTAACTGCTGGATATAAAGCTGTTCTCCAGGGCGCGAGTAAAAAACTTTTAAAAGTTTTATGGTATTTTTTGAAAACTGCATCGAGCATCCTTTAATTATATTCTATTAGCATACAAACATATCTATTATGCATATAATTATATGCATAATAGATATGATGTCAAGAGTTTTTTGGCACACCGAAAAACTGACCCCTGGGGTCCGCAAGATTGCGGACCCCAGGGGTCAGTTTTCAAGACTGGCTGGTTTTAAAAAAATTATTACTACACTGCGAGTTATGCTATAATTAATTCCATGAATTCGAAACTTAAACGCCTGAAAAAAACCGCGTTTTTACTAATGCTCGCGCTTTTCCTGACCAATACCTTTACTAATGTCTATCTAAGGACAAGGATGCTGGTTGTCCAAGAGATGAATCTTTGCCACGAAAAACTTTCCAACGCTTATGAAGTCGCCGGGTGAGATGGCCTAAAAAAAGAATACGCGCTTATACTCTCCCGCAACAGCTCCAGTAAAAACCCCTTCGTCCAAAAGTTTTTGAAGCAAGTGGGCGAAAATATCAACAATGCCACTAACCTCGATGCTTACCTGCATTCTATCATCAGCGCCGAAAAGAAAAGCATCAAGAATACGCGTATCGCGATAATTTCGGCTAGTATCGCGATTTTCATACTATCTATACTGCGGGTATTTATAAGCTTTAAAATGGCACGCAGAGATAAAGCCAAAAAAACTTAAGCCACAAAACACTTGTAAACGAATTCTTGAAAAGGTATACTAGAAACAACAACAGGAGGATTCAATGAAAAAGATAATAGCCTCTGTGTTTTTATTCTTATTTATTTTAGGCGCGGGAAGCCTTTGTTATGCCGAGGCAATGGATATTGAAGGCGTAGTTGACAGCTTTCAAAAGGCGACAGACCTGCAGAAGAACCAAATACTGGAGGAGAATTCAGGAAGAGCGATTTCCTGCGGCGGGATAGTCAACAATGTTGGTGAATATGATTTTTTTGATACAGTAAACGACATAAGGGGCTCTTACTACCGGCTAACAACAGAACAGCAAAAAACTAAAAATAATACTCCGTATCAGCTGGTATTTTTATTTCAAGACAAAGAAAGCGCGAAAGATATTGATAAAGGCCAAAGCGTTCAGAAAGACGGAAAAATCATAAGAATAATTGATGAACGCCTGCAGGTTTCAGTATGGATTTTTTGCGGCGAATTAACCGATAAAGACAAAGGATTATTTAAACAAAACTGATCACCTTTCCCTCATCTTCTATAAATCAAGCATTTTTAAGCCCTACCTATTTTTTCAAAGCCACTTCTATTGAGCGCCTAGCATCGTACTGATATTATATACATTTTGCATATAGCACTCAAAAGTTAAATCAGTAAATTATGCCTGTTTTTTTTCTTGAGAGAGCGCCTGTAGGGGCGCCATCCCTCGCTTCGCTCGGGACAAGTTTTATGGCGCCCGCGCCAAAGGGGCTTGATCTATCAAACCCCTTCAATGCGTAGCGGCAAAGCTGAAATCTTAAGCCGCAAATTTTTCCTTATTATCTCTTTTGCTTAGCGGGAGGCTTTTAAACTTAGCGGATAACTGTCACAAAATCCCGGTTTTACATACCCGGGCGAATTTCTTAGCGCTTTTCCTGACAGTCCGTTTATAAGTTTTATAATCGATGCCTATCAACCCGAACCGCGGGAAAAAACCTTTGTCCCACTCAAAATTGTCGATCAGCGACCAATAAAGATAACCCATTACCGGAACGCCTTTTTTCATCGCGCGGTGAATATACTTCAGGTGGCCATATATATACTTCCACCTTAAATCATCATCAGGCGTGCAGATGCCGTTTTCCGTAATCATTATGGGCAGGTTATATTTTTCCAATTCTAAAAGAACTTCGTATAGGCCCTTTGGATAAATATCCCAGCCGAGAGAGTTTTTTTCACACAGATGATGTTTTTTATTGCAGACGTCGCTTGCGATATTGGCGGCCCCGAATTTCTTTAATTCTACTAATTGCCGCGAGTAATAATTCACTCCGATAAAATCCATAGCCTTATGCGGCATCAAATCATAGCGCATTATCCTCTCCAGAAATCCCAGATTAAATAACCTGTCCCTTAAATAAGCAGTAAACCTATTTTGTAAATCCTGTTTACAGGGCACAAAAGCCATAACATTCTGCGAGATACTTATTGAAGGAGCTGACAACCTCAACTCTTCATAAATTTTATGTATCGCGCGATAGGCTTTGATATGCGCCCAGGCCATATTTTCTTCCACCGCCGTTGCCTTTAGATACGACTTGACTTGAGGAGGCCATACGCCTAAAATATACGCGTGTGATATGTATATCGTCGGTTCATTTATTGTAATCCAATAATGGACGTGCTTTGCCAAGGCGCGGGTTACAAAATCGCAGTAACGCGAAAATAAAGCGGCAGACCGGCCTTTCTCCCACCCCCCTAGTTTACTGAACCAAACGGGGTTAGTAAAATGATGCAGGGTAACGACAGGCTCAATATCGCGCTTTTTCAAAGCGAGAATAACATCAATATAATGCTTTAATTCATTATGGGAAAATTCTCCTTCTTTCGGCTCTATGCGGCTCCACTCAATCGAGAGGCGGTGGGCATTATGATTCAGGCCTCGGGCTAAGTCAAAATCATGTTTATAAAATTCATAGTGGCGGCAGGCCTTGCCGGATTGTTCTTTGCCGGCTTTTTTCTCCCATTGCCACCAATCGGCATTAACATTATTGCCTTCAACCTGATAAGCGGATGTCGCCGCTCCCCAGAGGAAGCTTTGCGGAAATTTTATCATCATAAAATTATAGCATTATCCCAAATTTTCCGATAGCAAAATTTGCCAAAATCAGCCCCTGGAGCTGATCAAAAGGTTGAACCAAAATCAGCTCCAGGGGCTGATTTTGGTTACACGAAATCGTATCGCTTGACTTACAGCCTAAAACAGTATAAATTAAACATATGAATTTTTTAATCAAGCTGATTAAGAAGACCTACAACATGGCGCACCCGACAGACAGAAAAATCGTCCTTAGCAACGCCGCCAGCCTCTCACTGCTTCAGGTCATAACCTACATAGTCCCTGTTATAATCGCCCCTTACCTCTTCCGGGTCCTTGGCCCGGAAAAATTTGGTTTAATCGCTTTTGCCCAGGCCTTCATACAGTATTTTATGATCCTTACCGATTACGGCTTCAGCATCACCGCCACAAAAGAAATCTCACTCTGCCAAAACCAACACACTAAAATATGCCATGCCTTCTCTTCAGTCATGATTGTAAAGGTTGCTTTAACATTTTTAAGTTTCCTGATGATTGGGGCAATTGTGTATTTTATCCCCAGATTCAGAAACGACTGGCTGGTTTATTTATTCAGCGCGGGCGCGATAGTGGGAAATACCATTTTTCCCGTCTGGTTTTTTCAAGGCACGGAAAAAATGAAATATATTACTTATCTAAACATTTCCGGAGGGGTAATACTTGCTTTCTTTATTTTTTATTTTGTAAAGAGCCCGCGAGACTACCTCATGGTCCCGCTTATAAACTCATCTGTGTCTTTGATAACCGGGGTCATGGCGCTATACATTGTCTTTAGGAGATTCCGTGTAGTGTTTATATTCCGGGGATATAAAAGTGTCCGCCAGCAGTTAAAAGCCGGCTGGGATATTTTCATTTCCATCGCGGCAATAAACGCCTATACAACTACCCGCGTCTTTATACTCGGCCTTCTTACCAATAATACGGTCACCGGCTTTTATTCTATCGCGGAAAGGATTGCTAACGCCTGCCAGACGTTTCCTCTGACCTCTTTTTCCCAGGCTATTTTTCCGCGTTTAAGCCAAATATTCAGAAACAATAAAGCCAAAGCGTTTAAGCTGATGCAGCATATCCAAGAAATCACCAACATCGTCTCTTTAATCTGCCTTCCCATCATATATGCCTTCGCGGAACCAATCGTAAGGATTATCTGCGGGAAGGCTTATCTGGAATCAGTCATAACTTTGAGGCTTTTGCTTATCTCTGTATTTTTTGTCGCTGTCAATGCCTTCCGCGTGCAGTTTCTGCTTGTTTGCGGAAAAACATATATTTATTCCAGGATCCATGTGATCATGGCAATGATAGGCCTGCCTATAATATTTCTTTTAATATATTCTTTTTCTTACACGGGGGCGGCAATCGCGACAATAGCCATTGAGGCGGGGATTTCCGGAATTACCTACTACACAATAAAGAAGCTCAACTTTTCTTAAAGGAATTTTATTTCTACTTCAGGGTTGTTCTTCATAGTCTGATGAACCGGGCAGTTCTTAATAAATTCATGCGCTGCTTTGAGCCTGCGCTCATCTATCTGCGTTCCTTTTAAATCTATTTCCACTCCTATTTTCCTGAAACAAACCGGCTCTTCCTTGCTAAAATCCGCGCTTACGCTTACGCTAAAGGCTGGCAATGTCAACTTCGCGCCTTCGGCGTATTTGCGCAAGTATACGCCTACGCAGGTGCCAAGGCCTGCCAGTAAAGTATCAGGAGGCGTCACCCCTTTCCCTTTTGCATCGACGATAAACTCGTAATCTTTTGACTTAACCTTAAAAGAATAACCCCCTGCGTTAGTTATATCCACATGATACATTACTATCTCCCTAAATTACCGTCAATCCCTATTCCCTATCTATTTTGGACGCGGTCACGAATTCCCAAGAATACAACTTGTCATTCTCGTCAAAATTAAGATATACCTTATTAGTGTCAAAGTACTTAGTCGGATAACGATACAGGCAGGACTTTTTAACCGCGCCTTGGAGAGCGGCATCTTTGCAAAAAACCGGATCTCCGTAATTAAAAACTATTTCGCCTTCGGACGAGCCTTTTTGTAGAAGCCCGTTTTTTATATCGTCCTTCAATCTATTGAAATTCTCTTCCTGCTTTTTAACATATTTAGCGATTTCGGCCTTACTTTCATCATATTTTTCCAATGCCGTTATTTGATCGTTTTGATCGACCACCGCGCACCCGGCAAGCGCTAAAAACAAAACAGCTGCCGCCAATAAATATTTATCCATCAAAATATCTCCTGTTAGGGGTCAAACCTCAAATTTCAAAGTTATCTTATCAATCGCTGATTTCAACCCTTGATCATTCAGCATTTTTTTCTCAAAACCCAAAGCGGACATACTGACTGCCGCGTGTTTCATGCCGAACAATGCCCCGACTTGAGCATTAGTTAACCCTGTCTTTTTTCTTATTAAGTATATGGCCGCCTGCTTTGATGTCTGGGGATGTTTCTTTAAAGAGCGCAGGCCATCAGAGGAAATCCTAAAATAATCGCTAACGGCATTTATTATTGTTTCTGGTTTAACTATGTTCTTTATCGCCCGTTTATGAGCGAAATCCCCCGATTCCACTTCACCCTGGATCTGATCAAGCTTATCCTTGATAAACTTATCTCCGCCCAAGATAAATCCGGCGTAAACATTTTTGAGTGGATCGGGATAGCTTTTTGCGCCTTCAACAAACTCGCGGTATCTTTTTAACTCCATACCCAAAATCTGCTTTACCTTATCCATGTCGACAAAACCATAATTATTGCCATGTATATAGGCCCCATAGCTTGACCAACGGTATCCGGCCGGATTAACTGCTAATTTAGCTCGAACGGGATTTGTATGAATATAACGGGTAAGTTCGGCGAAATAGGCATCTTGTTCCACAAGAATAGACTTATACCTCCCCTGAAATAAATGCCCGCTCTTGTTGTGTTTCACATTGTAATAAACGGAATATGCTGTGTTGATATACTGCATGATTCGGGATAGATTAGCTTGCGTGGTTTCAATAAGCAGATGGTAGTGGTTATTCATTAAACAATAGGCATGCAGGTAAAATTGAAACTTCTCTTTGGCTTTTACCAGATATTCTAAAAATTTTTCGCGGTCTTTATCATTTACGTAGATATTTTTCCGCCCGTTCCCTCTGCAGGTAATATGGTAAAAACATCCTTCGGCTTGTAGTCTGTGTGGCCTGGCCATAAATATATTTTAGCTGGGACAATCTTCTTGTCAAGAATAATGTTTGAAATTTGAGGTCTGATAGTATGTGAGATGATAAAAAATAGGCGGTTCCTCAGAAAGCGG
>ERZ1292640.1091-Hain-H43-02um-R1-1091-length-22420-cov-4_pt1 | contig 22420 bp, 18 predicted proteins | sample MGYA00564404_ERZ1292640 | MGnify/ENA primary metagenome ERZ1292640 (study PRJEB36523, sample SAMEA6512636) | groundwater metagenome | collected 2019-01-08 | study: AquaDiva: Metagenomics assemblies of 32 groundwater samples
GCAGCTCGACAAGTTCTTGTTGGTGTAGTTCCAAATCCAACTTCACAAATAGATGAAGGCGAAAGATGATTTCGATCTAGGATTTTTTTAATCTGGCGCGCCTTCCAAGCCGAATCTTTTTCATGCCAGTCAGGATTCTTTTCAAGATAGTCGCCGCTGGTATATCGGTTTTTCATACGGATCAGTGGTCATTTTGGTTATTCAACCTGTGATTTTTCTGTGGCCAGAAGATCGTTGGGGAGATTAGTTGTCACCAATGATCCAGATGCGCTCACAAAGTCTCCGGTGCGCCCGTCGACGGCGGTGAGGCGAATGTCAGAGAGCAGAGTTGGAGTTGTCCCGATCATGCTCTCGTTAGGTGTGAGTGCGAGTTCAAATGCGAGTCCCACGACTTTGCTTGTTGGCGAGAGCGTTGGTTCCAATAATGTGGATTGCCAGCTGATCGTTTTGGCTGTTTCGTTATAGGTGACGCCGCTGTTTTGGGAGGCGCTTTGACGGCCAGTGAACGTTACATTGTCTCCCAGGGTGCCTTCGATTGAAATGTCCGTGAGTTCGTTGATGGTTCCACCCACATGCCAAAACACCCAGTACGATGTTTTTTCACCAACCTCTGGTGGCAACGGTCCACGTCCAAGTTGATCGCCCGAGGTTGTTGCATAGCGGCCAAAGGACTCGAGTATGATCGGGGTGGTGATTGGCGAAGTGAGAGATGATCCATAGCTCGCAATGCGTTGGCCAGATCCACCAAGCGTGTAGCTTGCTGTTGATCGCGTGACAAGATCAAGACCGTCATAATCTGTTGTCTCGCTTTGAAGAATTGAGGAACGGAGTCGAATGAGTATCTCAATCTCACCAAATGCTCCTGGCGCAACCGAGGCGAGCTCAGAAAAGGTTACGCTCGTCACCTCGTAGATATTTTTGGAAAAAAATGGACTATCAGACTCGACTCCAAGCACGACATTGGTGAGATCGTCCTCGCCGATGTTTTCGTAGCGAATCGTGAAAACTGTCTTTGCGCCTGGTTCAACGGACGCACGTGAAATGCCGTGCTCGATTTTCAGCTGAGGAGGGACAACCGGTGCCACGTGTACCAGTGATTCTTGCCGAGATTGATAACGATCCTCGAAGGTAAAAGATGGATGGAAGATAAATGTCACTTCGTCGGCAACATCCCTGAGCGTGCCAGTGAACGTGATTGTTCCTTGTTCACCTGCCGAGATTGCGGGAACTTCAAATGCGCCGTTGACGAACGGCGTGACTGATGATTGAAATGTAAATCCAGATGGCCATTCAGGTTCAATGTCAATCATCGGAAAATCAATCTCGCCCGTGTTGTGATAGGTGATGGTTCCCTCAACAGGTTGGTACGCGACGAGTTTTTCAGGAAGAGTGAGTATCAACTCCAGTGTGGATGAGGTGGGAGAGAAAGTATGTGTCGCTGTTTTCTCGCCAGGAATATCTTGATTCTCGCCATGGACAAAGCTGAGCGTGCTCACGAATGTTTGTTCTCCACCGACGTCGCCGAACATGACACCTTTCACATGTACGGAACCAATAGCACCAGGAAGAATCGTTCCAAGTTCAAGATCACCCTGTTCCTCTAAAAGGAAATGTTCAGGGTATGTGATGGAGAGTTTTGTACTGCGAAGCTCGGAGTCGGTTGCATTTGTATATTGGATAACGAGCGTTGAGGAAGCACCAGTGACAACTTCACGTGGCGCGACCGTTGCTGAGAGCGTGATGCCGTCTTCAAAAGATTTGGGTGTGGAAAAACCGAGAAAAGTGAGACTTGAAGCAATTCCCAAGAGCGTTCCCAGGAGTAAGAGGTCGAATCCAAAAAGCAGATGCGCGAATTGAGATTTTCCACGATAGCGTTTATCGAACCACTTCACGAATGGGAACAGGATCATCTTGCCTGGATGCACAGACAAACAAACCACGCGACCAAAAATGGACTCTGGTTTGCCAACGCTGTCACAGGCAATGCCTTCTTTCAGTTCATCATTAAGTCGCATACGTCAGAAATATCGTCACCCGGTGACGTCGATTTAGCTTATCTTAGCACAAACGACGTCACCGGGTGACGAGACATTAAAAGAGGCTGAGTGTAAACACATCACTTGTGAGGCCGAGGATTTCGTCGATTCCGTCATCGTTGATATCAGCGGTGATTACCTCCAGTCCATCACGATCTGTGCTATCGAAAATGTAGAACTCGGTTTTGAGATTGCCATTGCGGTCATAGACGCGAGCGAGTGGAGAACCACCTAATCCAGGACCTGTCACGATTTCGTCGATTTCATCGCCATCGACATCGCCCACCGCGACATTCACACCACCACGAAACGACGAATCATATGCAAAGAATCCTGGATTGATGAGTATCCCGTCCTTGCGAAAGACACGGACATGCGGACCGCCATTGTATCCTGCGCCTGTGATGATTTCTTTGATGCCGTCGCCATTTAAGTCACCGATCGCGACGTTCACGCCACCACGGAAGGAATTCGCGTACGCAAAGAATCCAGGATTGATGAGCACACCGTCGCCGTTCCAGACACGCACATGCGGCCCTCCACCATTCTCTGTTCCGGTGACGATTTCGATCGTGCCATCGTTTTCAATGTCGCCAACGGAAATGTTGATGCCACTCGTGTAGGCTTCCGTATAGGGAGCAAATTTTTTGAAGAGCGATCCGTCCGTCTCGTAGATGTAGACATAGGTATCGTTTGCGACGACCGTTTCGCGCTCTCCATCGCCGTCGGTATCAAATTGAATGACCTGCGTTCCACCGCGCCACGAGGAGTCGTATGCAAAGAATCCTGTGCGCGCTGTTTCTCCTTCAAGGTTGTACACACGAGCGAACGCGCCGTTCAAAAAGGCAGCGTCCAAAATTTCTTCGATCGGTCGAAGCAAAATAATTCCGTCTTTTGACGCTATCGTAATTTCTGACACGATTGAACCGTCGTTTATCTCCATATCCTGCGTCCCGTGCAGCTTTTCGTATTCGCCATCGAGTTCCACGGTTTGTGTGCTCGCGGTCGCATTCACGATCACGGCTCCCTGTTCAAAGTCTCGCATCCACACACCATCGTCTATTTCTGTGTCTTGAGGGTTGAGGGTGTTTTGCAAATCACCTTTTGGGCTACCCAGATATGTATCGTACTCATCATACGTCCACAGCTGAGAGTGGTTCTCTGTTCCATAATCAAACGCAAAGAATCCATTTCCCAATAAGGTTGTCGTGATTCCGAATCGAACTTTTTGATAGTTCTCATCGTCACCCGTGTTCTCTGTGTTGACGTTGATTACTTGTACAGACTCGTATCCAACATCTTGCTCGAGCTCTAGATATTGATCCGTCATGTTTTCCCACTCAGCGAGCGTGTTGTCAGAAGATGGAAATGTTTCAAACATGCGGCCGTTTACATACGGTGCGAAGTCAGGATTGGAACTTCCGTTCACGATCATGATGTAGTCGTCGCCTATGACCTCACGCGTGCTCTTAAAAAGTGCTTCGTAGCTTGTTTCCCACAGCGCATCGGCTGTACGTGCTGAATCATTTTTTCCATCTTGATTCACATCAACGTCACCCACCCAGCTGATTGAGTCCTGCACCTCATCGTAAAAAATCCCGTCCCAATATCCAGTTGAGAGAACCTCATCAAAAACAAATTCTGGTAGGAACTCACTCCAGCCGCTGTTCAGATTCAGTGCGCGCGTTCCTGGCCACACAGAAACCTGATCACCATCACCGTCCAAAAGCCACCAATCGTCCTCGATCTGGCGGTAATAACTTTGGTGCAGAGGATCACTCCAGTACAAATCGTTCCAGCTCACGGTCGCGATGTAGGGTAGGATGATAATGTCGCTGTTGATATCTCGGATCTCGCTAAAGAATGACTTGTTATATACTTGAGCTTCCACAGGAATGACAATCAGGTCGAACTGAGCAAGTGTTGTAAGTGCATCATCGAGCGTTGAACCTGACATTAAAAAGTAGTTCGCGGTGCGCACGAACTCGTGAGGATCTGTGAAGGCGTTTGTCTGTGCTCCAGGACTCAGGGTGATCCCAAGCGTGAGGAGCAAACAAAACAGGTGGCGCATACGAAGAGACTTTTTTCAAGACTCAAATCTTGTCATTGCGAGGAGTCCTCGACGAAGCAATCCCTAAGAGATTGCTTCGGTCGATGCGACCTCGCAATGACAGATGTTCTTGCAGAGCTACTTAGTCTTCTTTGAGACCCTCTGGATTAGGCGAGTACAACTTGGCGTTGATTTTCCATTGATCGACGTATTGGCCAATGCCAGTTTTGTCACGTTTGTTGCGCACAGTTGTCGTACGCTGGCTCCATCGCAGAAGCGATTCAAAGTTCAGTTTGTATCGTCCTTGAACGACAACATAGGTAACGTCGCCAGCCTGGATGGCCCGACGAATCGTTCTATGACTTACTCCGAACATTTTTGCTGCTTCTGAAACAGCGAGGCGGATGATGGATTTCATAGGAATAGCGTATAGCGTGTAGGGAGGAGCGGTTAGGGAATTTTCCGAACTACACGCTACACGCTACCACCTGTGGATAATAGACATTGTCAATGCAAGTGTAGACAAAAAATGTCGATCCGTCAATGAAGTATTGATTTTTCAGCCTAGAAATGCTATTTTCTTGGCCTGTCTGTAAGAGAATCTTAATTGTCGCTACTTCCCTTGTGCAACCTACAAAACGTGAAAAATTTCTTCTCACACGAATTCGGGTTTTCAAAGATGAGCATGCCTTTGAAACGCTTTTGAGTGAGTATTCGCCTGCATTGCAAAGGTTTCTTTACAGCAAACTTCCGAGTCATCCTGACGTTGAGGATGCGTATTCCACACTCATGCTAAGACTCTGGGAGTACATGATCAGAACACCGGTTGAGCATTTTTCAGGATTGGCTTACACCGTCGCTCGTGGCATCATCGCCGACTTTTATCGACAGAGAGAAGGAAAGGAACAGGAACAGATCCGTCACGGAGAAGGAGAAGAAGGAGTAGAAATTGAATCAGACTACTCAGCTGAGTACATTGAAACACAGGTAGACTCTCAATTAGTCAAAGAGGCGATCAAGGTTCTGCCCAATGAAGATGATCGGGAAGTGATTCTCCTGCGTTTCGTCGAAGGGTACCGTGTGAAGGATATCGCGAAATATCTTGGCAAGTCAGAGAATGCCGTATCAGTTCTCATCCATAGAGCCTTAAAAAAAATTCGTGTAAGTATTTTGAAAAAGACATAGAGGTTATGGACAAACTTGACCGACAAATCATCCAAGCTCTCGAAAGTCTGAAAGACGATCCATCATTTGGTGGTGGTTTTGATTTTGCGGCCACGCACAAGCAAGCACTTCTCCGAAACGGTTTTTCCGTTGACGGTGCTTCTCGTCACTACACCTGGCGAGATTATCTTGAAACGTATACCTGGGAATTCACTCACACCATGCTGCGTCCACTGGGCGCAGCCGTGGCTGTGTTTATTTTTGCGATCACGGGATTCATCTCCGTCGCCAACGCCTCTGGTCGCGCGTTGCCTGGCGACGAGCTCTATCCTGTGAAAATGACAATCGAGAAACCTCATCTCGCTCTTGCGTTTAATGCTGACGCTCGCGCCAACCTCCAAGTCGAGTTTGCGAGCCGTCGCTTGCACGAGATGGTTGTGCTCGCTGCCTCGGCGCAAGTCGACGCTCCTGAGTCTGTACAACTTGCAGTCGATCGTTTTAAGAGCGAGGTGACCACGATCAAAGAAGAACTCCAAGAAGAAACAGGAGCTCAGCAGAAGAAAGAACTTGCCAAAGCACTTGGTCGACAAGCTGAGGTTTATTCTTCAACAGTCGCTTCATCCACAACAGAACTTTCAGCAGAAGTACGAGCCGATGTCGAGGAAGTGATTCAACAGACGCAAGAGCAGGCCGTGGAAGTCATCATCACCGCGCATGAGGAAGTTCAAGACGCAGACACAGAACGGGAACTCGCGCTCACGCTCGAGTCCGAGATAGCAGAAGTGAAGCTCGCATTCGGTGACGCTTCCGCTCTTTCGATAGAAGCCGCGCTCGCGTTGCAAGCAGAAGGCAACTATCGCCGTGCGTTTCAAGTGCTCAAGGAATTCGTCCTCAGTCAAAAGTAACATGGTTGTCATCCCGACCGAGGAGTTCGACGACGAGCGGAGGGATCCCTCGGCTCGGAGACCTCGCTCGGGATGACAAAAAAGAGGATGACAGCCGAGTCGGGATCCGTTCCTGCGAAGGAATTCCGACTCGCTTCTTCATCCTTAGATGGAGAAGCCCTAAGCTCAGTAACTCACGCTCTGCCAAAGGTCGAGGCCCGCAAGGGTCGCACAGCGTTGACTAACACAAGCCCCTAACCAGGGCCAAAAAGGTTCACTAGTTCGGAGGTCTGATATCAGAAGTCAGAGGTCGGAAACGCCTATCGCATTCCTACTTCCTACTTCCAAATTCCTACTTCCAACTAGTAATATTGCACTCAAAATTATGTCTAATTCCCTCCGATTTAAGAAAGCGATCACGATCGCCGTTGCAGGCGCCACCATCCTTTGGACGGCTGGTCTTGCTGCGTTCGTCCCAACCCAGGCTCAGGCCGCCGAATACGGCGATTTGATCATGGGCGAGACGCTCTCAACCGTGTACTACTACGGTTCTGACGGTCAACGCTATTCTTTCCCAAATGAGAAGACCTACTTCTCATGGTACGAAGATTTTGACGATGTCGTTTCGATTTCCGATGAGGATCTCGCCGATATCACCCTTGCAGGAAACATTGTGGCCCGCCCAGGATCACACTGGATCAAAATTGAGTCTGACGAAAAGGTTTACGCGGTTTCTACTGACGGCTCCATCCATTGGGTTGAGTCCGAAGAAGTAGCCGAGGGCCTCGCGGGCAGCGATTGGAACACAAACATCGATGATGTTCCAGACGTGTTCTTCGTTGACTACACCGTTGGCGACTCTCTGACAGATGCAGCAGCCGGTTATGACGGAATGCTCTGGACAGACGGTACAAGCAACTACGTTATTTCAGGTGATGAACTGCGCATGGTTTCTGACGATGGCTTTTCTGCCAACGGGTATCAGGACGGCTTCGTCTTGGACGGCACAGGCTTTGATGCAGATGCCATGACAGCTGGTGATGACCTCGATGCCGAGTCTGCCTCTTTGACAGACGCGGCTCAAATGGTTGAGGGTGATGAGTACGAAGAGACCGAAATGATCAGCGTTTCTCTCTCTGATTCCTCTCCATCTGCCAGCACACTCGTGGCTGGACAAGGTATTGCTCACATCGCATCCTTCGATTTCGAGAATAATACAGACGATGATGCCGTTGTAACAACATTCGCGGTGTCTCGAGAAGGTGTCTCAGCTGACACAACACTGTCTAATGCATACCTTTTCGAGGGTTGGATTCGAACCGGTGATGCAGCCACTGTTTCAAGCGGTGTGATTACTTGGAATGATTCCTCTGGACTCTTTACCGTACCCGCTGGTGAAACACTCACCGTAGACGTGCGTTCAGATATCGCCGCCAGCACCTCTGGTCAGACAGTCGGTTTGTCTATGGATCCCTCAGATATCAGTTTCTCCGGATCTTTTGAAGCTTCCGGTGATGCCGTTGAATCTGAAGTCCACACGATCGCTACGGTTACCAACTTTGGAACCGTGAGCTTTGCGACGAGCACGACCCCATCGGCCAACTCGTCTCTTGATCCACAAGATGACTTCGCCATCTGGAACAACACCGTGACCGTCGGAAACAACGAGGCGTATCTCTACGCGCTGCGATTCCGCAACGTCGGTTCCATTAATGAAGAGGATCTTGGAAACTGGAGCCTCTATGTTGCCGGTGTCAACTACGGTGATGCGGTTGAGGTCGAAGACGCGGACGGATACGTTACGTTCGACCTTTCGGCCGATCCGGTGAAAATGAACACAGGAAACCATATTGTGAAGGTGCTCGTCGACATTTGGGGCGGTTCGACTCGAACGGCCACTGTCCGACTTGGAAACACCGCTGACGCTGTGTTTGTCGAGGAAGACTATGATCAGCCAATCTTGGTTCAAGCCAACTCCACGACCTTCTCTAACCGAGAGGCTGGGGCGCAGACCATCGCCGAAGGGGTTCTCACATTCACAAAGGAGAGTGATTCTCCTTCCGGTGACCTTGTGAATGGTGCCTCCAACGTTTCCATTGCGACATTCGAGGTGAAAGCGACCGGTGAAGCCATCAAGGTTGAGTCCCTCAACTTCAATGTTGAGACAACCGTGGCTGCCGGGAACACCGCTGTCCGCCTCCGCAACGGAGCGATCTACGTAGATGGCGCCCAAGTTGGAAGCACCAGTGTGATCTGTGGTAACGACACAACGACTGCAAGCGCTTGTACAAGCGTTGGTGGCACCACAGCGTCTTACTCCACCTACACGTTCGGTTCCTCCTTCATCGTTTACCCAGGATCCCCTGTCACCATGGATGTCCATGCGGACGTCTTTGACAGCGATGGGACGAACCAGTACGCGGCCTCCGACACCATCCGCTTGGATATCGATGCAACGGCGTTGTCAGGCAACGTCTTGCGCATGACGTCCGGCGGCTACACCACCTATCCTACCACCGACGTATCGGGTAACTCCCTGACAGTTCGCACAGGTACACTCACAACGGCGGAGAACACCAGCTATGCGGATCAGTCCGCCGTGGCTCCAAAGACCGAGTACAAGATTGGTTCTTGGTCAGTGACCGCAAACACGACAGAAGATGTCAACCTCACACAGATTGACATCGACTTCAGTGCATTGGCCTCTGATGCTTCTGCTGCGGCCGACTACTCAAATGTCTACTTGACTTACGGTCCGGAAGGCGACGATGTCGAGACAAGCGCCAAGTCGTCTGTCTCATTGACTACGGGGGCTAACTCCTGGTCCGTGAGCTACAATCTCGAGGCCGGTGAGACTATCTACGTCAATGCCTATGCGACCGCTGCCACCACTGTGTCTGACGACACCGACGGTGATGACATCATCACATCAAGCTTGACCGTTGATGGTACAACCGTCAGCTCTGGAACGACTGTAACCGGTACGATCCAGACAGGTCAGGACGTCACGTGGTACACGTCTGGTACGTTCTCGACTGCGGTTGGTGGTGACACACCAGTTGCGAAGAATGTTGCAGCGGGCCAGACCATTGAAGCTGCCAAGTACAAGCTGACCGCCGTTCGCGACACCTTCACTGTTGATCAGATCCAAGTGTCTGTCGGCTCCGTCGCGGCCGCCGGTGTGATCAATAAAGTCGAGCTCTACGACGGTACAACCCTCCTTGGCTCCGCCGTGTTCAACACGACGTCCGGAGACTCTGTGGCTCTTAGTGCCGCCCTTGTAACCGGTTTGGATCTCGAAGTCGCTGCTGGTTCATCAAAGACCATCACGGCGAAACTTGTCCTTAACGACATCGGCTCAGGTGCTGCGTCTTCACAGCAAGCTCTCACCCTCGCGCTTGACTCGGTTCGTAACTTAAACTCCAGCGGAACCGTGGCAACTGATGCCACAGACCGCGATGGAAACGAGATTCGCGCCTACAATTCCATCCCAACCGTGTCTCACACGGATCTGACCAACAGCACTCTTGTGAACGGTCAGGCGATTGATGTCTATAAGTTCACGGTGACGGCTGATAGCAATGGATCCATTGCTCTTAAGCAGTTGCAATTGCAAGCAACTATCACGGATGATGGAACCGATACTGCTGACTTGCTCGAAATGGAATCGTGGAAGCTCTACAAGAATGGCACAGACGTCTCGACCAGCTCGACAGCTGTCCAGATCGAAGATGAAGACGGTGCAGATATCGAGGATACGACTGGTATCGCGGAAGCGAACGGTGCAAATTCGGCCATCTATATCATCTGGGACACCAGCGAGGAAGTGATTTCCGCTGGTGAAACAGTCACCTATACCTTGCGCGCCACACCTCAGAGTTTTGACCTTGACGGTGACACAGGCGATGAGGATTACTTCACACTATTCTTGGAGGGCGACACAGCCCACAATGGAACCGACATCTGTCTTGAAGACAGCGGTGCCGGTGAAATTTGGGAACTTGACGCTCAAGTAAGCTCTGCCTGTACCGCTGCATCAAGCAGCAACTCTGCTTACAACTTCATCTGGTCTGATAACTCCGGTGAGTCTCACGACGCATCCGTTGAAACAGGATCCGGTGACTGGACCGTTGGATACTTGGTCCTGAACCTCGACCTTTCAGGCGAGACATGGGCTAAGTAATCCATTGTTCCTTCTGTCATTGCGAGGAGTCCCAAGTTTGAGAGGGACGACGAAGCAATCTCTGAGATTGCCACGCCCGGTTGCCGGGCTCGCAATGACATAGCACCTTTCTTCGACAATCCATACGTCTCACTGGCATCCGGTTTGAGGATTCGTCCACAAGCCTTGGCCTAAAAGTCCCTCGAAGCTCTGTTCTACAGAGCGAAGTGTGACCGAGACCGGGATCTCGAGGATCCCCCCTTCGCTCGGTAGAACAGAGCTTCGGGGGGCAAGGCCATACCCACGCTTTCGAGCGTGGGTTTTGGTTTTTTATCCAATCCGCGGGAACCAAGTTCCCGCGGTGTTTGTTTTTTCGTTCTTTTTTTGATATGGTTTGTGTGTATGGACGACAAACAAGTGACGACAAATGAAATCATGGAATTTTTACGAGATCATACAGTCTCGAAGTCAGAATTTTCTGGTCTAAAGGACGAGTCTCATAGCTTGATGGGTTTTTTGCAGGAGCATATGGTCGTGAAGGAGGAGTTTCAGGGGCTCCGTGATCAGGTTGAGAATCTTGACTCCAAGGTTCAGAGTATTGATTCTCGAGTTCAGACACTTGAGGTCAAAGTTAACCAGGTAAAGCTGGACTTGATTGATGCGATGGACGAGAAGCTTGGAAGTTTGAAAGGCGATCTCGTAGTGATGATGCGCAGTGAAGACACAAAGCTGAACTCTTTGGTTCACCTTTTGGCAGAACGAAAAGTCTTGGATGAAACATCTGTTCATTCAATTTTGACCATGAAGCCTTTTCCACAATTGTTTGTTACGCACTAATCTTTTTTAGCGTGTATGGAATATCAACAAGTGACCACCAATCCTATGCTCATAGCTCTGGTTGTGCTGTTGAAGGAGAAGGGGATCATTACCGAAGAGGAGATGAAAGCCGTTTTAGAGGCATAACTTTATGACCAACAAGAACTTTTTTTTCCAATTCACCTTGATCACCTTGTTCGCCTCGATAACCTTGATTACCTCCTCAGTCTCTGCTTCCTCCACTTGGGTTCAGCAAGATCACGGCACGATGCAGAGCGTGCGCGGCATCGTGAAGGCAGGGGATACGCTGATTGCGGTAGGAAACAGCGGATACATGATGACGTCTGTGGACGACGGCACAACCTGGACGCTCGAGGACAGAATTTCCAGCGCGTGGTGGCTTGATGCTGTGCTTGAATCAGATGGCGACGTGGTGATCGTGGGCGAGTCGGGGACATACTCCACGTCTGAAGACGAAGGCGCGACATGGGTATCTTCCTCGCTGGGAGTCTCGAATCATCTGTACGGTGTTGCTCGTTCTGCTTCGTATGGCTATGTGGTGGGAGCTGGCGGAACGGTTTTGTATTTGGCGAACGGTCGATGGATTGCGGGCGCACCCAATGTAACCGACACACTTTTGGACGTGCAGGACAACGGCGATGGCACAGCCTGGATCGTGGGAGCGGCAGGGAGACTCTTGAAAGCCAGCACCGGTGGAAGTTCTTGGACGAATCTTGGCCGCATTGCTTCTGACGATCTTCAAGCCGTGTACTTTGAATCTACAACAACCGGTTGGGTCGTGGGTGACAACGGGACATTTAAAAAATCAACGGACTCTGGAGTGAGCTGGGGAGCGGTGAGTGTGACGGGATTATCAACTCAAGACCTCTACGATCTCCAAGTGTCTGGTGACAACATGGTCGTGGTTGGTGACAAAATCATTTTGATGAGCGAAGACGGCGGCGACACGTGGAGCGTGCAGGATTTTGTCGACGAGAACATTACTTTTTACGCCGCCGCTTACGATGTTGACGGCGCTCTCTGGGCTGCGGGTACAGATTTCGACGTTTGGTCGAGCGTGTATCGGTATGAGGTGGATGAGATAGCAGAGGTGGAGGAGGTGGACGAGGTGATCGAAACAGAGGAAGTCGCAGAGGCAGAACCCAACAACCTGATCAAGATGACGTGCGAGGGTGAAACAGAGGCTACTGATCCTTGCCGCGTCGTGTATTTTTACGGCAGCGACGAAAAGCGCCACGCGTTTCCAAACGAGAAAGTCTTTTTTACCTGGTACGAAGATTTTGACGATGTGATCGAGGTCACGTCCGAGTTCATGTCCAACCTCTCACTTGGATCAAACGTGACGTATCATCCTGGTACAAAGATGGTGAAATTTCAAACAGTGAGAACGGTGTATGCCGTGAGTGTGCTGGGAGTTCTGCGAGCGATTGCAAGTGAAGACGTTGCGTCAGATCTTTACGGAACAGACTGGAATCAACAGATCGATGACATATCGGACGCCTTCCTGGGTAACTACGATTTCGGCGAAGACATCGATTCTGCTGACGATTACGACGTGGAAGCAGAAGAGGAATCCGTGGATGGATTAGATGACAATTTTTGACTCACTGTCATCCCGACCGAGAAGTCCGACGACCCTTCGACGTTGCTCAGGGCAGGCTGAGCGGAGGGATCCCTCGGCTCGCATGGCTCGCTCGGGATGACAACGATGCATGACAATTTCTAAGAAGACCGATAAAATACCGCCATTCGTATGAAGCGGTATTTTGTATTGAAATTGGCGGTCGTGATCACTATTTTAGCCATGGTGTTGCTTCCGTTGTTGGTCGGTGCCAAGGATAGCGACGATCCGTTTCGTGCTGAGCAATGGTACTTGGATCAGATTTCTGCTCCTGCGGCTTGGGAGATTGAGACAGGATCGAGTGAGACGATCGTGGCGGTTTTAGATGCGGGGTTTGATTTGGATCATGAGGATCTTGTGAATCAGTATTGGGTAAACGATCGTGAGACTGACGGCGATGAACGCGATAACGACGGCAACGGTTTCGAAGACGATGTGCGCGGTTGGGATTTTGTGAACGGCGATGGCGATCCCTCACCTGACATGAGCGGATCGGACACGGTCGTTTCACACGGGACGGTGATCGCTGGCATCATCGGTGCCTCTGCCAACAACGGTCTGGGGATCGTCGGCATCAACTGGGACGTCAGGGTCATGCCATTGCGCGTGCTCGACAAAAATGGTTCTGGTTCCACCGTGAACGTACGTCATGCCATTGAGTACGCGGTTGAAAACGGCGCGGACGTCATCAATCTCAGTTTTACGTTTTCACAAACCGACGAGCGTTTGCGCGATACGATTCTGTGGGCGTATGAGCAAGGCGTGGTGATTGTGGCAGCGATCGGCAACGGTGAAGTCGATACAGACACAACCCCGATCTATCCCGCGTGTTTTGATTTGTCGCTTGGAGTGAACGCCGTTATCGGTGTGGCCGCGACAAACAAGCAAGATGTAAAAGCAGATTTTTCAAATTTCGGTACACGTTGTGTCGATCTATCTGCCCCAGGTACGGATTTATTTACGGCGGTCTATCATGATGAAGACGTTCTCTCGTTCATCACGTCCTACGCTTCTCCATGGGAAGGAACGTCACTTGCCGCCCCGATGGTCGCCGGTGCTGCCGCCCTGTTGCGTTCTGCGTATCCATCGCTCACTCCTGATCAAGTGAGGAACGCGCTCAAGCTCTCTGTGGATCCGGTTGCTGAGACTTCACTTGAAGCAAGAATGCGACTGGGAGCAGGACGTTTGAATCTCGAGCGCGCGCTTTTATACGCCGAGAAATTTGCGGGCGGTTCCAGTGCTCGTGTGACGTCCAGTGAACGGACGTCCTCCGGCTCGTTTGTCGTTGCACAAGCGAAGGGAAGCGAATCGATCGTGCGTCGCATCGATGGACGTGGGGAGATCCTTACTGAGTTTCAGGCGTATCCAACAGGATTCCGTGGTGGAGTTCGTGTTGCGATGGGTGACGTGAATGGCGATGGGGTGGAGGAGATCGTGACCGGTGCAGGGCATGGTGGGGGACCACAGGTGCGCATCTTCGATCTTGATGGCAAGGTCATTGGACAGTTTTTTGCCTTTGACGAAGGCGATCGCAACGGTATTTTTGTCGCAACAGGAGACGTGAACGGAGATGGAGTTGATGAAATTCTCGTGACCTCTGATCAAGGAGGAACAGGACAAGTGCGCATTTTTAACCGCTACGGCCATTTGAAGGGTGCTTACTTCCCGTTTGGGAGAACGCAGAATTCTGTGCGTCTCTCAACAGGAAACATCGATGACGATCTTGAGCTTGAAATCGTAAGCGTCCTTGGAAAAGAAAGTGATGGCCGTGTGCTCATCCATGACGGCAACGGTCGTTATGTTGGTTCCATTTCTGCGTTCAATGCATCCGTCACAAAGCTTTCGCTCACAACCGCGGATCTTGATCAAGACGGCGAGGACGAAATTATCATCGCCTCAGGTGCCGGTCACACCCCGCAGGTTTCCGTGTATGATGGATCGGGAGAAGAGCGTGTAAATTTTTTTCCATTTTCACTCGCGTTCACCGGAGGAGTCGAAGTGTCTGCGGGAGATATCGATGAAAACGGAACAAGCGAGATCTACGTCTTCCCGCAATCCGCTGGTGGACCGCAAGTCCGCGTGTTTGATGAGAACGGTTCAGTAATCGGTGGTTTTTTTGCCTTCGATTCAGGAACGCGCTTCGGTGGTGCTTTGGCTATTTGGTAAAAATATGACCTATAAGTCCAATAGGACCAATAAGACCTATGTGCGGGCAATGGTCTTTTGTTTTATTTTGCTTTTGGCGCTTCCTGTTTCCGCTCTTACCCCAGACGACGAATATTTTTCAGAGCAGTGGTACCTCACAAACATCGACGCACAGGACGCGTGGGAAACGTCCACCGGTGACGATGATGTTGTGGTCGCTGTGCTCGACACAGGTGTAGATTTAGATCATCCAGATTTGGAAGATAATATTTGGAAGAATGCTGGCGAGGATCCAGACAATGGGAAAGACGATGATCGCAACGGCTACGTCGATGATGTTCACGGGTACGACTTTGTTGATGAAGAAGGAGACCCAACTCCAGATCTTGATGGGAGTTTTGATGCAGATGCGGTGAGTCACGCGACAATCATCGCCGGAATTATTGGCGCCGTTGGTGACAATGGAGATGGAATGGCAGGCATCAACTGGAACGTGAAGATCATGTCGGTGAGAATTTTGGATAGCACAGGGACTGGAGACTCAAACCTGGCGCGTGAAGGGGTTGAATACGCGACCGAAAACGGCGCGGATGTAATCAACCTCAGCTTCACGGGTTTTGATGTGGATCCTCAGTTACGTGAAGCCATTAGTGATGCCTATGAAGCTGGCGTTGTTGTGGTGGCCGCGATGGGCAACACGTCAGGTGGTGGAATCAATATCGACATATCGCCGATTTATCCGGCCTGCTACGGTGAACACGCAGAAGAAGATTGGATTTTGGGTGTGGCTGCGACAACCATCGACGATGAGAAGGCAGATTTTTCAAACTACGGTTCCACGTGTACAGACATCTCCGCGCCTGGCGAGGATATTTTTAGTTCTGTCTATCAAGACGACAATGTTCCAGAACTCTCGGAGGGTTTTTATCAAGAAGGTTGGTCAGGAACTTCCATGGCCGTTCCGATGGTTGCTGGGGCCGCAGCGTTGTTGCGCGCAACGTATCCATCTCTCACGCCAAAGGAAATTAAAACGATCCTTCGACTCTCTGCTGATCCTGTCATCGCCACCGGTAAGGCAACGGGAAAAATGGGAGCCGGGCGTCTCAACATCGCAAATGCGCTTGTGCTGGCGCCGTCGTTTGCTGACGTGAGCGATGATGGAGTGAGCGTTGCATCGGTTGAAGATACATCGAGCTACCGGATCGTTGTCGCGCCAGAGAGTGGTTCTCCGCCAACCGTGCGCGTGTTTACAAACAGTGGAAGTGAAGTCGTGGCAGAGTTTGACGCATATGATTCTGCGTTTGCTGGCGGCGTGCGCCTCACGATGGGCGACGTCGATGGCGATGGTGAGGAGGAAATCGTGACCGTGCCTGGACCTGGTGGAGGGCCGCAAGTTCGTATCTTCGATCTAGATGGAAATCTCGAGAGTGACTTTTTTGCCTTTGAAGAAGGTTTGCGCTCTGGATATTTTGTGGCGACAGGTGATGTAGACGGCGATGGAGTAGAGGAAATCGTGGTGAGCATGGATGAGGTGGAACAAGGGCGTATTGGAGTGTATGATTTTGATGGAGATGAGGTGGAAGAATCGTTCATGCCGTTTTCTGATTTGAGTGGAAAGAAAAGCGTGAGGGTTGCTGCTGGTGATGTGGACGGCGACGGTGAGGACGAGCTGATTGTGAGTCTAGGTTCTGGCCACGAGCCGCTGATCCAAGTCCTTGAGTCTGATGGTGATTTTCTGAGCGAATTTTTGGCGTATGCGGCGACTTATACCAATGGCGTGTTTGTTGCTGCAGGCGATCTTGATGGTGATGGTGACGACGAGATTGTAACCGGTACAGATAATGGCGGTGGTCCTCAGGTTCAGATATACGACGGAGAGGGGAGCTGGCTTGGAACATTCTTTGCGTATGATTCTGCCTTCCGTGGTGGCGTGCGTTTGTCTGTTGGGAACCTCTCTGAGTGGCCAGGCGCGTCAATTATCACAGCCGCAGGACCAGGAGGTGGACCACATATTCGTGTCTATAATGGCTACGCTGAGCTCATCGGCACGTTCTTCAGCGATGAAGTGAACGACCGCGACGGCATCAATTCAGGAGCGTGGGGATTGTAAATTTGATATACTGTCATCATATGTCTCAACCTCTTACATTCGAAAACAAAAACATACTCATCACTGGAGGAGCAGGTTTCATTGGCTCGCACTTGTGTGAAAGACTTTTGGCTGACGGTCACCGTGTGATGTGTATTGACAATCTCTCGACCGGTGAGTCTCGCAACATTGAATCACTTTTACAGAATACGAATTTTCGCTTTATTCGTCTCGATATCAATCAACCTTTTGAACTTGAGAATTTTCCTGAACTTGCGGCGTTCAAACTTCCGTTTCAAGGCATTCAGGAGATATATCATCTTGCTTGTCCAACGTCCATCAAAAATTTCGATCAGTTCAAAATTCAAACGCTCCTTTCTAGTTCGCTTGGGAACTATTATGTGCTTGAGCTTGCGAAAAAGTTTCGAGCCAAAATTTTGTTGGCCTCCAGCTCGGTTGTGTACGGATCTCGACAAGATGGGGCTCCATTGGTCGTGGAAACAGATCAAGGCGTTGTCGATCATCTCTCAGCACGCGCTTGTTACGATGAAGGAAAGCGATTTTCTGAAACTATGTTTGAAACTTATCGTCAGGTACACAGCATGGACGTTCGCATTGCAAGAATTTTTCGTACTTATGGGCCGCGAATGCCATTGTTTGACGGCCAACTGATTCCGGATTTTATTTTGAACGCGCTGGATGGGAAGGATCTCATCATGTACGGCGGTCGCGCGTTTCGAACATCCCTCGCGTTCATTACCGACGTGATAGATGGCATCGTACGCGTGATGGAATCCAAAGACGATCCTGGCCCGGTAAATCTTGGGAGTGATGTCGATCTTGCTCTTGAGGAGGTTGCCAAAAAAATTATTTCCATGACAGACTCATCCTCAAAGATTGTCGAAGGCGAAAGTATGACCTTTCTCTCAGAGCTCTCCCTTCCTCGCATTGATCGTGCCAAAGAGCTTGGCTGGTTTCCACTAGTGCGACTGGAGGATGGTTTACGACGCACCATTGAATACATGAAGGCGAATAAGATTTTGTACTCGAATCTATGAAGGTGATCGCCCTGATTCCAGCGTACAACGAAGAAGCGACCATTGCCGAGGTTCTTGTGAAAACCAAACCGTTTGTGGACGGGATTATTGTCGTCAATGACGGTTCAACGGATCGAACAGCGCAGATCGCGCAAGGACAAGGAGCGATCGTGGTCAGCCATGTGATCAATCGCGGACTAGGCGCGGCGATCGGGACAGGGTTTGCAGCTGCGAAAAAATTAGGAGCGGACGTGGTTGTGACGCTCGACGCTGACGGCCAGCATGACGCCAACGAGATCGCGAAGTTTGTTGAGGCGATTGAAGCCGGCGCGGACGTGGTGATTGGTTCTCGAATGCTCACAAAATCTGGAATGCCCCTGCATCGAAGAGTCGCCAACATCATCGGGAATTTCGTGACGCTCATCTTGTTTGGTGCGTGGGTCACAGACAGTCAATCAGGATTCCGCGCGTTCACCACATACGCGCTCGGTAAGATCGAAGTGAAGACCAACCGCATGGAAGTCTCCTCCGAGTTGATCGCGGAAGCCCGTCGTCACAAGCTTACACTCGTCGAAGTACCGATCAAGGCGATCTATACGGACTACTCTCTCTCCAAGGGACAGAGTTTTTTTGTGGGTCTCAAGACCGTCTTGAAACTTGTTGTGCGTCGTTTGATGTCCTAGACCTATGACTGTCATTCAACTCTTGATCGTCCTGTTTGCCCTGTTCGCACTCTCGCGAACGATTTGGCAATTCAAACAAGGGGCACTGACGTTTATGTTGCTCTTTTTTTGGCTGCTGTTTTGGTTGGCCGTTGGATTCGTTGCCATCCTTCCACAGACTGCCGACATGGTCGCTCGTGTGGTTGGTGTTGGTCGAGGAGCGGACCTCGTTATCTATGCGTCACTCCTAGTGCTGTTCTATTTGATCTTCCGTGTCTACATGAAGATCGAGCAAGTTGAGCGGGAAGTGACAGGTCTCGTGCGCAAATTGGCGTTGGATGAATTTGATAACTTTAAGAAATAAACTCTATGTCAGAGAATTTTTGCAAGGTTTGTGGAAAAGATCACCCAACAGGTTTTTGTACGACCTCGGAGGGGAAAGAACGAGCACAGGAAGGTGTGGAACCCGACAGACTAGATGCGTTTGATCCAGAATACTTTCGTGAATTAGAAGGGGAGAATGGTGGGATTGCTTTGGGTCAGGAGTTTTGTTCAAACGCACGTTATTTTACTGTGTTTGATGCACGAGGAAATAAGCTTGGGATTGTTGGTGTGTATGACACGGAGAATGAAAAGAATGTGACGCACACCGTCATCGATCCAAAGTATCGAGGAAGAGGACTTGCGAGCAAAGTGAAAGAAAGACTCGTGAAAGAATTACGACTGCCATTCATCACCATGACTGTTGATTTGGACAATGCGGCATCTTTACGTGCGGTGGAGAAGATGTCGTCTGGTGTCCAGCGGACGAGTGATCCTGCATACGAACAGGTGTATCACAAGGCTCGCTTTGAATTTCGCCTTCCAGTTGATGAATCATAGGGATATGTTCCCACGCGTTGCGATTATCTATCTTTGCTACAACAACCGCTCGTATCTCGAGGAGGTTTTTTTGTCACTCGCACAGCTCAATTATCCCAAAGATAAACTCGAGATCATTGCTGTTGATAATGATTCCAAAGATGGGAGCCAGGAATGGTTGCGCACGAGGACAGGCATCACGTTTTTTCCCAGCGCAGAAAATCTTGGATTTGCAGAAGGAAACAATCTTGGCGTCCGTCACGCACTTTTGCACGGGGCTCAGTATGTCTACCTGCTCAACGGTGATGCGAAGCTGCATCCTGACGCGATCATGGAGGCAATAAAGCTCGCACAGTCTGATCAAACAATTGGCTCCGTCCAGTCCAGAATCATGCTCTGGAAACAACCAGACGTCGTGAACGCCACCGGCGGCATGGTTCACTTCCTCGGCTTCGGTTTCGCCCGCGATAATGGGCGATTGTGGAATGGGGTCGACCTTGCCCCATCCGAAATTGCCTATGCCAGTGGGGCGGCTGTGCTGTATCGTGCCAGTGTTTTACAAACGGTTGGACTTCTCGATTCGTTCCTGTTTTTGTATCACGAGGACCTGGAGCTTGGTTGGCGCATCAGGCTCGCTGGTTACAAGAACATCTTGTGCGTGGACTCCATCGCCTATCACGATTACGAATTCAAACGCTCCATCAAAAAATTTTATTGGATGGAACGCAATCGTCTACTTGTTCACTTTTCACATCTCTCGTGGAAGACTCTCGCGCTGCTTATTGTCCCTCTGCTTCTTGCTGAGCTTGGACTCATCATCTTCGCGATCAAGGGCGGCTGGATCAGGGAGAAGTTCCTTGTGTATGTGAGCCTTCTGAACCCACGATCCTGGAAGTATATCGCCAAAAAACGCCGCGAGAGCCAAATGCTGCGACGTGTCAGTGATCGAGAAATTGTGCGGCTGTGGACTGGCAAGATTGAACATCAACAAACACAGAGCCTTGTAGTAGACCGTCTGATCAATCCGTTGCTTTCTATTTTCTGGAGCGTAATCAAATTTTTTGTCCCAACCACTTGAAGGTATATCTGAGCCAGCTGGTAATGTGAATCCGTGTGGTGCGGTTGTGGAGAAGTTTGTCGATCGTACTTTCACCCTTTGCTGAGGCTTTTCCATAGGCATGGTAGAGCACAGCTTCGGGAAGGTAGTAGACGGGGCGACCATGAAGCCAGCTGGAGCGGCAGAGGTCGACGTCCTCGTAGTACATAAAATACCGTTCATCAAATCCTCCGAGTTGGTGAAACAATTTCGCATCAATCATAAACGCAGAGCCCTGTACCCAATCTATCATCCGGCGTTTGTGATGTTCAAAATCTTCCATGAGAAAATAGCGTCGATGTGAATCGACTTTTTCTTTTTTGATGAGACCTGTGCGTTGAACAATGGGCGTGAACCATGATGGGAATCGTCGACAGGTTTCTTGTAGGTGACCATCCATGTACAGAATTTTTGGTGCCGCGATACCGACGCGTGGATAGGATTTCAAAAACCGATAGAGTCTCATGAGGATTTCAGAATCATCAACGCGTGTGTCAGGATTCAAGAAAAAATAATAATCTGCGTCGCCTTCTTCTGCACCGCGGTTACACGAGCGACCGAATCCGACGTTTTTGTCTCGTAGAATGACGATGGCTTCTGGAAGGAATTTTTTTGTGAGAGCGTGGGCATCGATGGTGGTGGAAGCATTGTCCACCAAAACAAATTTCACACGCAACGGTGTGGCATCGATGAGCTTGCGCACTGAGGCAAGGCAGGCTTCGTCCAGTCGGTTTGAAGAGACCGTCACAATTGCCATGTCAACGCGCTCTTTTGGATATGACGAAGCTACTTCCACAGAGAGGATTTTACGTGAGCAAGATCGGTGAGAGCGCCAAACAGGATCACCACAGGTCGCACAGCCCTGATGATTGCTGTTTGCCAGGTTGGGTGCCATTTGGCAAAGTAGCGTGCCATGGATTTTGAGAAACGCGCCTGTTTCAATCGAGCAGATTGTTGTTTAAATGATTGTCCGATTAGATCGGTGCACGAAACACGCGCGTCGTACCAGATACGAAATCCTGCTTGTCGCACACGGCGACAGTAATCAACTTCTTCAAACCAAATAAAAAAATTTTCTGCGTCGAGCATGCCGACCTTTTCCATGACGTCACGTCGAAACGCAAAAAAGGAACCGCGTACTTGGTCGACATTCTGTGAGATGTTGTAGTCAAAATCTTTTGCAAGATACTGATCTGTCACGTGTGGGAATATGTGAGGGAGCTTCAACAGGATGGCGAGTTGATCTGGGAAGCCAGGATCACGTCGCACAGACGCGACGATGGATTCGTTCAGTCGAAGACCATGAGCAACGTCGAATGGTCGCATAAGCTTGACTCCCATAACGCCAATATCTTTGTTCGCCATGAGGGTCTCGTATGTATGATCGATCACGCCTTTACCCATCACCATGTCAGGATTGAATAGCACGAGCACCTCGCCTTTGGCCATTTTGAGACCCTGGTTGCACGCATAGGCAAATCCACGATTCCCATCATTTTGGATGAGATGCACAGTGGGGAAATAGGATCGAATCATTGTCGGAGTCCTGTCAGAAGAACCATTATCGACCACAAGAACCTCAAATGGTTGACGCGTGTTCAGCGAAAAGAGCCGTGAGAGATTATCCTTCAGCTGATCTCGAACATTCCAGGAAACGATGATAAGAGAGAGTTTGGGCTGCATAACGAGCGCATCTTAGTCTTGAAGAAAAGGCTATGTCAATCGTGGCACGGCGTTCGCGAACGACGTGCCGTGGTATAGTAGAACCGTTTTATG
>ERZ1292640.1092-Hain-H43-02um-R1-1092-length-22417-cov-7_pt1 | contig 22417 bp, 21 predicted proteins | sample MGYA00564404_ERZ1292640 | MGnify/ENA primary metagenome ERZ1292640 (study PRJEB36523, sample SAMEA6512636) | groundwater metagenome | collected 2019-01-08 | study: AquaDiva: Metagenomics assemblies of 32 groundwater samples
CCTGCTCGAGGAAGCGCGTGGCCTCGCGCCACTCGCGCAGGTTCTTGTAGACCAGTCCCAGGTTGTTGAGCGCGGTCACCAGGCCGTCGGTGTCATCGATGCGGCGGAAGGTGGCGGCCGCGTTCTGCAGCCACTCGATCGCCTCGGCGGCCCGCCCGAGGCGCGCGCAGCACAGGCCGCTCGTCACGCCCACCTGGCCCACGGTGCGGTGGTCGTCGGTGTCGCGCAGCACGCGGTAGGCGTAGAGCGCGTAGCGGCGGCTGCGGCGGTAGTCGCCCTGCTGGATGAGGGCGTTGGCGAGGCGAGCGGCGATGCGCGCACGGACGCGCGGGTCGTGCAGCACGCGGGCGGTCGCGCGCGCCGCGTGGAGCGCCTCGAGCGCGTCGTCGAAGTCACCACGGCCGGTGTGCGCCTCGGCCAGTTGGGTCAGCAGCCGGCACCGTTCCTGGGGAGCGTCGGCACCCACCGACCCTAGCGCCGCCGCGTACTCCTCCACGGCTCCGGGGAAGTTGTCCGCTGCCAGATGGAGATCTCCGATCGCCTCATGCTGCTGCGCGCCGTCCCTGTCGGGGGTGTGCGCGTGAGACAGATCGGGGGGGATCGCTCGCTGCACGGTTCGAACCCTCGGTTACAGACACCCGGTTAGGCGCCCCGGCGGTTCGACTCCGGAACGCCGCTCATCATCAACCTGGGACCGACTGCCCCGCACCTTGAGGTGAGGCTACCGGCGCCCCAGATACCGCACTGCCTCCACTCTGCCAGTCCAACGGAACCACTCCCTGATCGGATGTCCCATCACCCAGACGTCCCAGCCCGACGGATTCGTGTTGACGAGCCCATGGGTGGTGACGGGGTGTGAGGTCTGACCAATGTCGGGTTCGCCCGAAGTCGGGGTCGCGCCTGGCTTACGATCGCTCATGGACGTCTGGTCGGCGGTCGAACGACCCGTCGGCACAGCGGCATGGGCGGTCGTCCATACGGTGGCCACGACCATCGGGACGAGGACCAGCAGGAGTAGGAGTCTGCTGTTCGCTTTCCGCATGCGCCGCCTGCTCCCTCCACGACTGGTGGTAATGAAACGCCAAACCACCCCTCCGGCCGGAGATCGCCTAGGAGGGCCATGAAAGAAACTTGAGGGGACCTTCTCCAGCGCCAACCGAAGTATCCGCTCCCCCCCGCCCTGGCGTCAACGCGGAACTTTCGCGAGCCGCGAGGGAGCGCCATACCTCAGATGCGCGACGGGGGCGGTGGGCTCGGGTTCTGTGACCCCGGGCTGGAGAATCAGTCCCGTGCCTCGGCGGCGGCGCGGAGTTCCTCGGCGGCGATGCGGACCAGTCCGTAGCGCAGGCCCTGGGTCGAGCACACCAGCCCCGCCGAGGGGAAGCGCTCGACCAGGATCTCCACCGCCAGCGCCCCCGCCGCCACGATGTCGGCGCGGCCCTCGCCGATGATGGGCCAGCCCATCCGCTCCTCGTGCGGCGCGCCGACGATGCGAGCCACCAGCTCGGTGAGCCGGTCGCGGCGGACGGAGCGGCCCTCGAGCAACGACGGATCGTAGGCCTCGATCCCGCGATCGAGCGCCGCCAGCACCGTGACGGTTCCACCCACGCCGGCGAGCAGCGGGACCCGTTCGGGCATAGATGCACATCCATGCATAACTTCACGGCGGACCTCGTCGCGGAGGGCCGCGACCTCGTGGTCCGCGGGGGGATTCGTGTGCAGGAACGCCTCGGTGAGGCTCACCGCCCCGAACGGGAGGCTGGTCCAGCGCCCGGCCCCGGCCCCAACGCCGCTCACCACTTCCGTGCTGCCTCCGCCGATGTCGAAGACGATGCAGGCGCTGCGCGAGGCCTTGGCGCCCAGGCCGAGCACCACCGAGCGGTAGACCAGTCGCGCCTCCTGGTCACCGCTCAGCACCCTGACCGGCAGCCCGGCCCGGCGCTCGATGATCTCGGCCACCTCCGTGCCGTTGGCCGCATTGCGGATGGCCGCCGTGGCGCCCAGCACGATGTGCCGCGCTCCCAGCGCCCGGGCGCGCCGCACGAACTCGGCGGCCAGGCCGCCCGCCCGCTGCGCCAGGTCCTCGACGATGGCTCCGGAACGGCCGATGCCGCGGCCCAACCGGCAGATCTCGCCCGCGCGCGCCACCGTCTCGACGCTGCCGGGACCCTCGCCGCGGCCGTCCACGTCGGCCACCAGCAACCGGACGGAGTTCGACCCGATATCGATTGCACCGACACGCATACGTTGCATGGAGCTCAAAGCAGGTAGTCCTCGAGATCGCCGCGGCGGAGCGGCACGGGTGACCTGGCGGCTTCGGGCTCGGCTCCGGAGCCGACTTCAGCCGGATGGTCGCCGGCCGGCTCCCTTCCCGCCGCCGGAGCGACCGTGCTCGCGCCGGGCCGCGCCTCCTGGCCGGCCCCCTCCGGGCCGCGCTTCGCGCGCCGCGGCCGCGACGCGCGGGCAGCCCGCGTGTGCGCCGCGTGGTCCCGGTGGATCCCGGCCCCGGAGATCAGCCCGGCTGCCGCACCGGGCGAGGCCAGCACCCAGGCGAGCAGGCCGCCCGCGTGCGCGTCTTCCAGCAGCGCGTGGAACACCACGCGTTTGCCCCGGCGTACGCCGTGCACCAGGCCCTCGCGCTGCAGCGCCTGCAGGTGCCGGGTCGTGCACGATTGGGAAAGCCCGATCTCGGCCGCCAGCTCGGTCACGCAACGCTCGCAGCCGGTGAGCGAGCACATCAGGCGGAACCTCGAGGGCACGCCCAGGCACGCCAGCAGACGCCGCGCACGGGCCTGATGCTCGTCCTGTCCGTTCATTGCACGCGCATGCATATCATCTCTGCAGATTGACCGCAATGATCTGGCTCTGCTAGTTTTCGCCGCACCCTCCCGCATCCGGAAAACACCCATGTCCAGCCTGCCGAACCCTTCCTTCGTCCCGCACGTGGCGCCCAGCTTCTACGGGCTGTCGCGCACCCGGCTGGCCGAACGCCTCGCCGAGCGCGGCCTCCCCGCCTACCGCGCCAGCCAGCTGTTCTCGTGGGTGTACCACAGGCGCCGGCGCGATGCCGAAGGCATGACCGACCTGCCCCGGGCGCTCCGCCGCGACCTCGGCCCGGTGTGCGACCTGCGCCTGCCGCGCACCCTCTCGGTCCAAGCCACCCGGGAACGGGAGACGCACAAGCTGGTGCTCGAGCTCGACGACGGCGCGCGCGTCGAATGCGTCTCGATGCGCACCCAGCGCCGGCTGACCTTCTGCCTGTCGAGCCAGATCGGCTGCGCGCTGAGGTGCTCGTTCTGCGCCACGGGGCTCATGGGCCTGAAGCGCAACCTCGGGCCCGAGGAGATCGTGGCGCAGGTGATCGCCATGGGCGACCTCCACGGCTGGGAGGACGAGCGCTTCAACATCGTGTTCATGGGGATGGGCGAGCCGCTCGCGAACTACCGTGCGGTGATGGAGGCCATCCGCATCGTCCACGACGCGCAGGGCCTGAACCTGGGCGCGCGCCGCATCACCGTCTCGACCAGCGGGCTGGTGCCGCAGATCGCGCAACTCGCCGAGGAGGGCCTGCAGCTGGGGCTCGCGGTCTCGCTCCACGCCACCACCGACGCGCTGCGCGCCGAGTTGATGCCGGTCAACCGGCGCTGGCCGCTCGCGGAGCTGCTGGCCGCGGCCAGGGCCTACGGCCAGCGCACCGGACGGCGCGTCACGCTCGAGTACACGCTCATCGCCGGCGTCAACGACCGCCCCGATGACGCCGACCGCCTCGCCGCCTTCGCGCGCGAGCTGCCGAGCAAGATCAACCTCATCCCCTACAACCCGGTGCCCGGCCTGCCGTGGCGGCGCCCCGGCCCCGACGCGGTCGAGGCGTTCGCCGCACGGCTGTATCCGCGAGCTCCGGCGGTGACGGTGCGCCAGACCATGGGCGGGGAGATCTGGGCGGCCTGCGGGCAGCTCGGCGGTCTGGGCCCCGCGCCTTGACCCGGGCCCCGGCCGCGCCCCTGCCGTGACCCTCCGCGCCCGGCTGGTCCTCGCGCTGCTGGCGCTGGCGCTGCTCCCCACCGCCGTCTTCACCGCCTTCACGCTGGTGCAGCTCGACCGCGCCACCGCGCACTGGTTCCGCCCGGGCGTGGACCGCGCGCTCGAATCGGCGCTCCAGGTGAGCAAGACCGCGTTGGTGCGCATGGACGCCACGGTGATGGCGCGGGCCGAGGACTGGGCCGCGGCACTGCCGCCGGGAACCCTCGCCCCGGAGCGGCGTGCGGCGGTGCGCGAAGGGCTGCGCGCGGCGGGCCTCGATTTCGTGCAGCTCTACCGCCGCCGCGGCGGGCGCTGGGAGCGCAGCGACCAGGCGGTGCCACCGGGCGTCATCGCGGCGCGCGGCGTGGACCTCGGCCCCGAGATCGACGCGGCGCTGGCTTCGGGCCGCGTGCTCCACTCGCCGCGCGGGGCGCTGGCCGCGGCCGCGCCGCTCGACTCGGCACACGTGCTGGTGGCCGGCATGTGGGTGCCGCCCGACTTCTTCGCCGACGTGGCACGGGTGAGCGAGGGCCGCGGCCACTACAGCCGGCTCGGCGTCATGGTGGACGTGCAGCGCCCATACACCTGGCTGCTGGTGAGCGGGCTCATGGTGGCGCTCGCCGCGATCGCGCTGGCGCTGTCCACGGCCATCGCGCGGCCTCTCACCCGCCCGCTGAGCGAGCTGGCCGCGGCGCTCGAGCGGGTCGCGGGCGGCGACCTCACGGTGCGGGTGCGCCCGCGCGGAGCGCGCGAGCTGCGCACGCTCGGACTCGCCTTCAACGCCATGACCGGGCGGCTCGCGGAGGCACGCGAGGCGGTCAAGCATGCCGAACGCGAGGCGGCCTGGCGCGAGGTCGCTCGGCGCGTCGCGCACGAGATCAAGAACCCACTGACCGCGCTGCGCTACGCCCTGCACCGCGTGCAGCGCCGCGCCGCGCTGGTGCCGGAATCGGAGCGGCAGGCGATGCAGCAGAGCCTCGATGCGATCCTGCTGGAGCTCGAGAACCTCGCCACCATGGCGGAGCAGTTCTCGCAGTACGCGCGCATGCCCGAGCCGCGGATCGAGCCGCTCGACCTCGGCGAGGTGGCGCGCGCGGCGGCGGCGCTCCACGAGCCCGGGACGGTGCGGCTCGCGCTCGGCGCAGGGCCGCTGCGGGTGCGGGGCGATCGCCTGCTGCTCTCGCGCGCGGTGCACAACCTGGTGATCAACGCCTGCGAAGCGGGCCCGGGGGCGCCGGTCGAGATCCGCGCGCGCGCCGAGGGCGGCCTGGCGGTGCTGGAAGTGCTGGACCGGGGGCCGGGGCCGCCGCCCGGGCTCGCGGAGCGCGCATTCGACCCGTACGTGAGCACCAAGGACCGCGGCAGCGGACTGGGGCTCTCGCTGGTGCGCGACGTGGCGCGCCAGCACGGCGGCGGCGTGACGCTCGAGAACCGCGAGGGCGGCGGGGCGTGCGCGCGCCTCACGCTGCCCCTCGACCTGGAGGACGGCCGCGAGGCCGGGACCGGATGAGCACGAACGACCGCAGAGCCGTCCTGATCGTAGACGACCATGACCAGCAGCGCCGCCTGCTGTGCGGGATGCTGGAGGACGAGGGCTGGATGGTGGCGGAGGCCCCGTCGGCCGACCGCGCCTTCGGGCTCATCGAGGAGCGGCGCTTCGACGCCGTGGTGCTCGACGTCAACATGCCCGGCACCGATGGCCTCACCGCGATGCTGCGCATCGCCGAGATGGACCCCGAGCTTCAGGTGGTCATCGTCACCGGCGAGCCGCTCATCCAGAAGGCGCGCGACTACGTGGTGAGGACGGGCGCGCACGACGTCATCGCCAAGATGCCCGAGCCCGAGCACCTGCTCGGCGTGCTCGAGGAGGCGGCGCGCATCACGCGCGCCCGCCGCCAGCGCGGCGCTCCGGGCCCGGGCGACCTCGGCATCGTAGGCCAGAGCCCCGCCATCCAGGCGCTGGTGGAGCACGTGCGGCGCGTCGCGCCCTCGCAGGGCCGCGTGCTCATCACCGGGGAGAACGGCTCGGGCAAGGAGCTGGTCGCGCACGCCATCCACTCGCTCTCGAAGCGCGCCGCCGGTCCGTTCGTGAAGATCAACTGCGCGGCCATACCCAGGGATCTGGTCGAGAGCGAGCTGTTCGGCTACGAGCGCGGCGCCTTCACCGGCGCGCTCCAGGCCAAGAAGGGCCGCCTCGAGCTGGCCGACGGCGGCACGCTGTTCCTCGACGAGATCGGCGACCTGTCGCGTGAGGCGCAGGCCAAGCTGCTGCGCGTCATCGAGAGCGGCGAGGTCGAGCGCGTGGGCGGGACGCGCACGGCCACCGTGGACGTGCGCGTGGTCGCGGCCACCAACAAGGACCTCGCGGCGGCGATCGAATCCGGCGACTTCCGCCAGGATCTCTTCTACCGGCTCAACGTGCTCCCGCTCCACGTGCCGCCGCTGCGCGAGCGCCCGTCGGACGTGCCGCTGCTCGCCGCGCACTTCCTCGGGGCGTTCTGCGCCGTCGAGGGCAGGCCCGAGAAGCGCCTCGCGCCCGAGGCCCGGGCCCTGCTCGAGGACTACCACTGGCCCGGGAACGTGCGCGAGCTCAGGAACCTCATGGAGCGCGCCGCCATCCTGGTCGCCGGCGAGGAGCTCCGCGCCGAGGACCTGGCGCCGTGGCTCGAGAGCGGCCCCGACCGCGAAGACGCCGTGGGCCTGCGCGGCGAGATCGAGCGACGCGAGGCCGAGGCCGTCCGCAAGGCGCTCGAGGGGGCAGGCTGGAACGTCACGCAGGCGGCGGCCGGGCTCGGGATCGACCGGACCAATCTCCACCGCAAGATGCGCAAGTACGGCATCGCGCGGCGGTGAGGCGGGCGGTCCGGACCGGCGGTGAGGCGGGCGGTCCGGACCGGCGGTGAGGCGGGCGATCCGGGCCGGCCGCGAGGCTCCGCGGGCGCGGTCGTGGCAACGGCGCCACAGGCCGCGCCGAAACCCGCCGGCCGCGTGGCCGTAACCCACTCGGGGGCCGCGCCGCGCGCGGGTGCGCGCGCGGGTACGCGGCTTGCGATACCATCCCGGCGCTCCTGACCCCATCCTGGAGGTGACGTGAACGCCTGCTGCCTCACGCTGACCGGTCTGGCGCTCTGCGCCGCCGCAGCCGGCGCACCGGCGTGGGCGGACCAGCCCGGCGCACCGGCCGACACGCTGGCGTTCAGCCCGCAGGCACCGACCGCCCCGGCGGCTGCGCCCGACTCGGGCCTCGAGGACGGGGACGAGTGGCTGCGCGCCCCGTTCGGCGAACGGCTGCTCACCGAGGCGGAGCAGTGGCGCGACGACGACCGGGACCACCAGAAGCTGACCCCGCTGTTCGACTACAACCGCGTGGACCCGGCGCGGCTCGGGCTCTCGTACGAGGCCCAGGCCCCGGGCACCATGTTCCCGCGGCTCGGCGCGCGCGTGGAGGTCGCCACCGGCCGGAAGCGCTGGCTCTACGGCGCCCAGCTCGAGCAGCCGCTGCTGCCGCGCGGGCGCGTCGCGCTCGGGGTCTCGATGGTGCGGCGCACCGACCACAGCGAGCTGCAGCAGGTGGACGACGTCGAGAACAGCCTCGCGCTGCTGTTCGGCCGCCAGGACTACCGCGACTACTTCGAACGCGAGGGCCTCGGCGCCTACGTGGCGTGGCGCGTGCCCGATTTCTCCACGGTCAGCGTCCACGCGCGCAACGACGACTACCGCTCGCTGCCGCTGTGGCGCGGCACGCGCTCCTTCTTTATGCGCGACCGCGTGCTGCGCGACAACCCACAGATCGACGAAGGCCAGGTTCACGCCGTGATGCTGCGGCTCGAGCGCCTCGCCCACCGCACCCACCGCACCCGCGCGGGGCTCTACCACTGGATCGAGCTGGAGCGCGCCGGCGACCGGCTGGGCGGCGACTTCCGATACGACCGCGCGCTCGCCGACGTGCGCAGCGTGGTGCGGCTCTCGCCGGCCACCACGCTGGTGCTGCGCGCGGTGGGCGGCACCACCACGGCCGGCGCTCTGCCGGTGCAGAAGCAGTTCACGGCGGGGGGCGTGGACGGCCTGCGCGCGCACGCCTTCGCGCAGTACCGCGGCGACCAGATGCTGCTGGGCCAGGCCGAGTACTCGATCGGGCTGTGGCGCCTGCACACCGGCGCGCTCGAGGGCGGGCTCCACGCCATCGCCTTCGTGGACGCGGGCCGGGCATGGTCCAACCCGGAGCACCAGTGGGACGTGCGCCGGCAGCGCCTGCAGGTTGACGGCGGCTTCGGCCTCGGCACCTCCGAGGACGACCTGCGGGTGTACTTCGCGAAGAACCTGCAGCAGCCGCGCTCGGACTTCGTCATCAGCGTGAGGCTCCAGCGCCCCTTCTGACCCCGGACCCTTCGTGCCCCCAGCGCTCCCCAACCGCCCCCTGCAGGCCCCGCGGCCGCCCCGTGCCCGCCGGGGCCTGACGTTGCTGCTGGTGCTGGGCGCGCTGGCCGAGCCGGGCGGCGCGCGCGCGCTCGAGATGGCGCTCGATCCGCCGTGCGAGCGCGCCGGCTACGTGTGGGTGGACGTGCGGCTCACCGACCTGCTCGCCCCGCGCGTGGCGGAGAGCCTCGCGCGCGGCATGCCGGCGACGCTCGTGCTGCACGCCGAAACCTGGCGGCGGCGCGCCGGCTGGTTCGACCGGCTCGAGAGCGGCGTCGACGCCGCGATCCGGATCCGCTACGAGGTATGGAACGAGAGCTACCGCATCGAGCGCGCCGGCTCGCCCCCGCTCGTCATCCCGAACCTCGACTCGGTGCGCACCGTGCTCGCGCGGCCGCTCGCGCTGCCGGTCGAACGGGTGGGGCGGCTCCGGCCCGGCCAGAGCTACTACGTGGTGGTGTCGGCCGCGCTGAAGCCGCTCTCCGTGGAGGACGTCGCGGAGGTCGAGGGCTGGCTCTCGGGCGAGGTGCGCGAGAAGCGCCGCGCGGGCTTCGGGATCATCACCGGGCTGCCCCGCTCGGTGTTCGACGCGGTGCGCAACTTCGCCGGGCTGGGCGATCAGCGCGCGCGCGCCATCTCTCCCGACTTCGACCTCGCCACGCTGTTCCCGCAGGAATAGCGCGCGGCCCGGAGTCCCTCCGGGCCGCGCGCGCCACGGCGGTCCCGGGGCCGGCGCTACGGGAGCAGCGTCACGCGCAGCGGCGCGCCGCCGTCGCGCGGCCGCGCGAACACGACGCCCGCGCTCACCCGTGCGCCCGCGGCGTCGCGGCGGTCCCAGCCCCATTGCACGCCGCCCGGCACCAGCCGCGGCGCGAGCGAGACGAAGCGGCGGCCGGCCAGGTCGAAGAGGTCGAGCGGCACCGCGACCGCGCCGGGGCGCGAGAACGTCAGCGCGCCGCGCGCGGGGTTCGGCGTGGCGGCGAGCGCCAGCGCGAGCGGCGCCTCCGCGAGCCCGCGCATGAAGTCGGCGAGACCGGGGACCTGCGCGGGCGCCGGCAGATCGGGATTCTCGATGGTGCCCGTGGTGTTGGCGAGCCCGCCGCCGAACAGCGCGCGGAAGTCCTCGGCGAAGATCTCGTGCGGGCGGTCGGCGTGCCGCGCGGCGGCGTTGTAGACGGTGGCATCGCCGATGCCGCGCAGGCGGCGGTAGGCCTCCCAGCCCCGGACATCGCGGTCGGGCAGGCGCTGGTACTGGACCACGTGCCCCAGCTCGTGCGTGAACTCGGCGTGCTGGTGCTCGGGCGTGAGCGGTCGCACGCCGGGCGAGAGCAGGACGAGCCCGGGTCCGGCCGCGGATTCGAGGCCGGAGCGTCGCGGGTAGGGGAGCACGAAGATCCGGGCGGTGATGCCCTGGAGCGGGAAGCGCACCGCGGCGAGCGCGGCCTGGATCTCGGCCACGTCGTAGCTGTGGAACGCGCCGTCGCCGGGGTTCGCGATGGCCGGATCGCTGGTCGAGGTGATCAGCTCGTAGCGGGCGCCGCCGGGGAGCGTGAGCCAGGTCACGCCGTTCTCGTCGGTGGCGCAGTAGTCGCGCAGCGTCTCGGCGGCGCCGTGGATGACGAAGCCCGCGTCCGCCGCGCCCGGAGCGCCGGCCAGCTCGTTGGCGCGCGCCGCCGGCGTGAGCAGCAGGACCGCGAGCGCCACGCCCGCCGGGCCGTGGAGGGTGCGGCGGACTGGAGCGCGGAAGCCGGCGGCGTGGGAGGCGCACGCGGGGGTCGCGACGCCGCGGACGGTGCGGAAGCAGCCGACGAGGTGGCGGATGATCGCGGTGGGCTCCATGCCCATCCGTCATCGCCAGCAACGTGCCAGACCGCACGCCTGGCGATGCACTTCCCAACGCCCGGCGGAGCCGGCCCAATCCCGCGGGGCTCAATGCGTTGGCCGAGCCGTGGCAGAACGCTGGCGCCCTGCGAAGCGCAAGCTGCAGGGTCCGCGGGCCTGGTTCGGGTGGTCCGACCCGACGCGAAAACCGGCCGTGGGGGGAAACCCGCGGCCGGTCGCCGGGAGCGCCGGAGCGATCAGCCGGGCTGGGAGTAGCCCGCGCCGCTGATGGCGGGCGGCGGGGGCGGGACCGCGGCCGCGGGCGAGACGGGCTTCCCCGACTCGAAGGTCACGTCCTCGGGCCGGCCGCCGAAGCGCGAGAGCAGCAGGGCTCCGGTGCCGATGGTCGAGAGCCCGACGGCGAGCAGGATCCCGAGCAGGCTGAAGAACAGCGAAAGCGTGCGCGCGAAGCCGGGCGGGGTCGCGAGCACCGCGCCGGCCACGAAGAACAGCGCCACGAACAGCGTCCCGGCCACCACCGGCCCGATGAGTCCGCCCTGCCCGAGGCGCCGGCGCATCAGCTTGCAGCCGAGCACGTAGCTCGCCGCGATCTGGCCCGTCCACACCATCAGCGCGTAGAGCAGCGGCAGCAGGAAGGCGAGCGGGATGCCGATCACGGTGATGAACAGCAGCACCAGCGCGATCACGAACATGGGCGCCGACAGCACGCCGAAGAAGAACGAGCCGGCGGTGTGGCGCGAGGCGGTGACCGCGATGCGCAGGGTGCGGTCGGGGAACACCAGCGCGAGCAGCCAGCCCATGAACAGGGTGAGCAGCCAGCCCACCAGCACCGTGAACAACAGCACCGGCAGGGTCGGCAGGCCCCAGGCGATCGGGAAGAAGCCGATCGAGACGCTCTCGCCGCTCACGGTCGCGCCGGGAGCGTGATCCAGCACGCCGCCGATCGCCACGACGTCGCCGTCCACCGAGGCGCCGGGCCTGAGGCGCACCGAGCCGAATACCGCCACCACGTCGCCCGAGACCGCGCCGGCCACGTCCACCGAGCCGAACACCGCGACCACCTCGCCCTCGACGCGGCGCCCGGCGGGCACCTCGGCGTCGGCGAACAGCCGCACCAGGCCGGCGTTCCCGGCGTCCACCACCACGCCGGGCGACTCGATCTCGATATCGCCCACGCCCCCCGCGCTGTCGCCCTCGAGCCGCTCGATCCTCACCCCGCGCGGGCCGACCTTGATGACGCCCTTCACGGGCCGGCGCGACGGCCCGGGCGCGGCGCTCTCGGCGCCGACCATCTCCTCGATGCGGATGCCGGCCGGGCCGACGCTGACGCGGCGCACCACCTGCGCGCTGTCACGGGGGTGGCGTGCGGCCAGCCCGGGCGCGGCGCTCAGCAGCAGCGCGGCGGCCGCCGCCAGGCCCAGCGCGCGGCGCGCGGCCTTCCTCCCCACCTCAGAATCCCAGGACGCCGACATGGCGGACCTCCTTGGTCGCGAAGCGCGCGCGCGGCCGCATCCACCAGAGCAGCGCGCCGCATGCCGCGGCGGCCGCCCACAACGTCACGGCGATGGAGGGCTCCGCCAGCAGCGCCCCGAGCGCGCGCGCGAGCGGCGCCAGGTGCATGGCGGTGGCGTGCAGCCAGCCCCAGCCGTCGGCGAGGCGCAGCACCGAGTAGCCGAGGGCGTCGAGCACGAAGAGCCCGGCCTCCACCAGCCGGTGGGAGGCCGCGCCGGAGAGCCGCTCGAGCGCCGCGCGCGAGGCGGGCAGCACGAGCGCGAGCGAGAGCCCGGCCACGCTCGCGGCCACGGCCGCGGCGTAGCTCCAGCCCAGCACCGCGAGGCGGCGGCGCCGGCGCACCTGCGACGGCAGCACGCGAGCGAGGATGCGCCCGGTCAGGGCGGGGCGCGGCTCGAGGAGCGGGGCGCCCTCGAGCGCCGCGAACACGCGGCGGTAGAGCGCCAGCTCCGCGGCGCAGTCGCCGCAGCCGGCGAGGTGCGCCTCGAAGCGGCGCCGCTCTTCCGCGGCCAGCTCGCCGTCCAGGTAGTCCTGGACCCGTGCGCTCTCGGGACAGCGCGTCATGACTTCCCGCCTTCCAGGCGCTGCTTGAGCAGCGCGCGCGCCCGGTGGATCCGGGCCTTCACCGTGCCGAGGGGCAGGTGGAGCGCCTCGGCGATCTCCTCGTACGACAGGTCCTGCTGGTGGCGCAGCACCACGACCACCCGGTAGTGCTCGGGCAGCGCGGCGACGAGGTCGCGGGTGCTCGCCTCCTCCTCCAGCCGCACGGTCACTTCCTCGGGGCCCGGACCGGCGTCCTCGACGTCCATCATGCGCTCTTCCTCGCTCCCCGGCTCGCGCCGGAAGAGCGAGACCGCCTTGAGCCGCCGGCGGCGCACATGGTCTATCGCCAGCCGGGTGGCGATGGTGTACAGCCACGCCGCGAAGGGCCGGCCGGGGTCGTAGCGATCGAGGGCCCTGAACATGCGGACGAACGTCTCCTGTGTGATGTCCTCGGCGTCCTCGGGGACCCGGACCACCCGCAACGCAACCGAGTAGACCTGGCGCTGGTGGCGCTCCACCAGATCGCGGTACGCCCGCTCGTCACCGGCCAGGCACCGCCGGGTCAGCTCGGCGTCGTCGCTTTCGACCACACCGACCTTCAGTCCCGCCTACGCGTGGCCGAGGGCGAAAGTTTCATGGCGCCGCAAGATAGGCGGGCGTGGGAGGTGGGTCAAGGACCGTGCGGCCGTGCGACTTGCACGGCCCGGGCAGCCTTGACTCCGCCCCGGGGCCGGACCTAGCCTGCCCCGGCCGATGGCGCCCCCACGCGCGTGCTGACCGACCCGATCGCCCGAGAGACCCGCACATGATGACCATCACCGGAGTGAAGGCCCGAGAGATCCTGGATTCCCGCGGCAACCCCACCGTCGAGGTGGAGTGTCTCCTGGCCGGCGGCGCCGTGGGCCGGGCGGCCGTCCCCTCCGGCGCCTCGACCGGGGAGCACGAGGCCCTGGAGCTGCGCGATGGCGACAGGTCGCGCTACCTCGGCAAGGGCGTGCAGAAGGCCGTCCGCAACGTGGCCGAGATCATCGCCCCGCGCGTCATGGGCCTCGAGGCCTTCGACCAGAGCGGCATCGACCGGGTCCTGATCGAGCTGGACGGCACGCCCACCAAGAGCAAGCTGGGCGCGAACGCGGTCCTCGGCGTCTCGATCGCGGTGGCGAAGGCCGCGGCCCAGGCGCTCGAGGTGCCGCTCTACCGCCACCTCGGCGGCGTCCACGCCCGCACCCTGCCGGTGCCGCTCATGAACGTGGTCAATGGCGGCAAGCACGCGGACAACAACGTGGACCTGCAGGAGTTCATGATCGTGCCGCTCGGCGCCCCGAGCTTCCGCGAGGCGCTGCGCTGGGCCACCGAGACGTTCCACACGCTGGCGGGCGTGCTGAAGAAGCGCGGGCTCGCCACCGCGGTCGGCGACGAAGGCGGCTTCGCGCCCGATCTCCAGTCGAACGAGGACGCGCTCCGGGTGCTGGTCGAGGCCATCGAGAGGGCGGGCTACCGGCCGGGCGAGCAGATCGCGCTCGCGCTCGATCCCGCGGCCAGCGAGTTCTTCAAGGACGGCGCCTACGTGCTCGCGGGCGAAGGAGGGCGGAAGCTCTCCCCCGCCGAGCTGGTGGACTACTACGCCGGCCTGGTGGACCGCTACCCGATCGTGAGCATCGAGGACGGACACGCCGAGGACGACTGGGAGGGCTGGTCGCTGATGACGAAGAGGCTCGGCAGCCGCATCCAGCTCGTCGGCGACGACATCTTCGTCACGAACATCGAGCGCCTGGCGCGCGGCATCCGGGAGGGCGTGGCGAACTCGATCCTCATCAAGCTGAACCAGATCGGGACCGTCTCCGAGACCCTCTCGGCGATCGAGATGGCGCACCGCGCCGCCTACACCGCGGTGATCTCGCACCGCTCGGGCGAGACCGAGGACGTCACCATCGCGGACCTCGCGGTGGGCACGAACGCCGGCCAGATCAAGACCGGGTCGTTGTGCCGCACCGACCGGGTGGCCAAGTACAACCAGCTACTGCGCATCGAGGAGGAGCTGGGCGCCGCCGCGGTCTATGCGGGCCGCGGGGCCTTCCGAAACGGCCGTTGACGGGAGCGCCCGGCCGGAGCAGACTGCGGCGCGTGAGGCGGCGCGGCTTGCCCGCGCTCCTCGCGCCCTCCGCGCCGGGGATGCCTGCCGGCGTTCGCTGAAGACCGACCCGCACGGATGCGGGCCCGGTGGACGCGGTCCGCGTCACCGGGGACACCGGAGGACCGGGACGTCATGCGCGACATCAGCGCGCGGATCCAGCGCTACCGCCTCTCCCGCTACGCCGCGCCCGGAGGCCGCATGTCACGCCGCATGCGCTGGGCGTGGGTGGCCGGCGCGGTGTGGCTCGCGTACGTGGGCTTCCTGAGCGAGCACAGCTTCTACCGCATCTGGCAGCTCTCTCTCCAGCAGCAGCGCGACCGGGCCGATCTCAAGCGCATGAGCGTGGAGGTCGCGAATCTCGACGCCGCGCTGCGCGATCCGGCCGCGCGGCTCGACCTGGCCGAGCACGTCCTGCGCGAGAAGAACGGCATGGCGCGCAAGGGCGAGATCATCTACCGCATCCACACGGACGGCACCGCGAGCCGCTGAGACGCCGCGCACCCGTCCGAAACGATCGCGGCGCGGAGAGAGAGCCTCTCCGCGCCGCGACGCTTTGCCGGCGGGCTAGAACCCGATCCCCAGCGCCATGCGCACGCCCAGGCCGCTCACGTCGAGCGTATTCACCCGCACCGGCGTGCCGTCGTTGTAGACGAGCGGGATGAGCCCGTAGGGCGGGCGGTCGCTCGGCACCATGATCCGGCCCTTGTTCGACATGTTGCGGATCACCGCGCTGCGGTAGGTCGCGCCGAGCAGCACCGAGTAGCGCGCCGCGAAGAACATGTGCACCCCGAACTCGGTGTAGTAGCCGGGGCCGTCGCCGCGCGCCTCGAGCCTCTGGCTGCCGCCCAGCGTGCTGCTGCTGTCGGTGGCCACCTCGACCTGCTCGAAGATCGCCTTGTTGTCCACGAGGCTCAGGAAGCCGCCGCCCAGGAACGCCCGGGCCTGGAAGTCGCCCTGGTTGTACGGCGTGAAGTAGTAGGTGCCGCCCGCGTGCACCGGCACCGAGAGGACCTGGCCGCGCAACTGGATGTCCCTGCCGATGCCGGGCAGGAACTCCTGCTTCGTCTGGCTCTTGATCTGCCCGACCCCTGCGTTCACCGTGAAGCTGGGGCGGACGAAGTAGCGCAGCTCGGCCTGGTAGAACCAGCCCATGGTGACGCTCTTCAGGGCTTCGAGGCCGCGGGCGCCGAGCGGGTACTGGCTGTAACGCTCGAGCAGGCCGTTGAAGTCGCCGCCGTCGAGCGAGCCGGGAACGGCGGAAAGCACCAGGTTGAGGCGGTGCACCTCGGCGGCCGCCGAGGCCTCGGGCGCGTGGCAGGCGACGCCGATGGCCGCGGCCAGCGCCAGGAGCGCCCCGAGGCGAAGACGATTCAACGCGAACCTCCCAGGAAAGGAACCAAGCCGGTACGGACGTCGCAAGCCCCGGTCAGAGTCGCGGATACTAGCCACCGAGTGCCCCGCGCGCAATACGCCAGACGGCGCCAGACGGCGCGTCAGACGGCGCGCGCGCCCCGGCCCGGCCGGGAATCCCCGACTTGACTTCCGCGGGGGCGGCGGCTAGGGTTCCTGCCGCTGATGCGGGGTGGAGCAGCCTGGTAGCTCGTCGGGCTCATAACCCGAAGGTCGCTGGTTCAAATCCAGCCCCCGCTACCAATCAGGGCCCCGGGGTCCGCGCGACCCCGGGGCCCGACCCTTTTCTCCCGCGGGCCTTCCCCCGCCACCGCGCCTACCAGTGCCCGAACAGCTTGAGCAGCGCGATGATCACGAGCGCGGCCACGATCATCGGTGTCACGAACAGCCACGAGAACAGCCGGTGATCGAACTTGAGGTGCATGTAGAACATCGCCACCAGCGCGAACTTCAACGCCGAGAGCGTGAGCAGCACCGGCACCAGCCCGGACTTCATCGCCGGGATGTAGAACACCGCCACCTCGACCGCGGTGATCACGGTGAGGATGGTGGCGATCGCCAGGTATTCGCGGGCGCCCGGGTGCGCGTGCTCCGGCGCGTGCGCGCCCGGATGCTCGTCCGCGTGGGTGTTCGCCATGAGGACCCCCTACTGGATCAGGTACACCAGGGTGAAGATCGCGATCCAGACCACGTCCACGAAGTGCCAGTACAACCCCGCGATCTCGACGTCGAGCGCGCGCGACTGCGGCAGCTTCCCGCGGGCCGCCATCGCGAACAGGCTCCACAGCCAGATCACGCCCACGGTCACGTGGGTGCCGTGGAAGCCGGTGAGCACGAAGAACGTCGAGCCGAACAGGTTGGTCTGGAGCTTGAGCCCCTGGTGTGCGAAGTGCGCGAACTCGTAGCACTGCCCGCCGACGAACACCATCCCGAGCAGCGCAGTGGCGGCCAGCCAGATCCGGGAGCCGCGCCGGTCGCCGCGCTGCACCGCGGCCAGCGCGAGCACCATGGTGAGCGAGCTCATGAGCAGCACGAAGGCGCTCACCGACGTGAACGGGATGTTGAGGATCTCGTGCGGGTGCGGGCCGACCTGGTCGCGCCCGCGGTAGACCAGGTAGGTCGCGATGAGCGCCCCGAAGAACATGCACTCGGAGCCGAGGAAGGCCCAGAACAGCATCTTCCGGCTGTTGAGTCCCGTGCTGGTGCGGTGCGCCTCGGGCGCGTGGGCATGGACTGCGGCGGCGACGGACACGTCTGTTCCTCCTCGGTTCAGCTCACGTGCAGGGCTCGAAGGCCCATGCGTAGATGCCCACCAGGGTGAGGGCCAGGCCGGGGATGCCGACGACCCAGCCGAAGATCATCCCGGACATGAGCAGCGTGGCGCCGAGCGCGCTGACGATCGGCCAGTGCGAGCGCGGCGGCATGTGGATCGGGCCGCTCGGCTGGTTCGCCGCGAGCGCGGCCGCGCGCGACTCCCTGTGCCACAGCGGATCGATGCTCTTGACCACGGGGATGGTGGCGAAGTTCCAGGGCGGGGGCGGCGAGGGCAGCGCCCACTCCAGCGACGCGCCGCCCCACGGATCGTTCCCCGCGGGTCTGCCGTGGCGCAGGCTGGTCCACCAGTTCCACATGAACACGAGCAGCCCCACGGCGATGCCGAAGGCGCCGACGGTGGACGTCAGGTTCATCCAGTCGAAGCCCATGTGCGGCGCGTACGTGTAGACGCGGCGCGGCATGCCGAGCAGTCCCACGAAGTGCATCGGGAAGAACGTGACGTTCATCGCGATCACCATGAGCCAGAAGTGGAGCTTGCCCAGCCGCTCGTCCATGAGGCGGCCGGTCATCTTGGGGAACCAGTAGTAGATCCCCGCGAAGATCCCCATGAGCGAGCCGCCGAACAGCACGTAGTGGATGTGCGCCACCACGAAGTAGGTGTCGGTCTGCTGCAGGTCGGCGGGCGGCGAGGCGTGCATGAAGCCGGAGAGGCCGCCCATGGTGAACAGCGCGATGAACCCGAGCGCGAAGTGCATCGCGGTGGTGAAGCGCAGCTTCCCGCCCCAGATGGTCGCCAGCCAGTTGAAGATCTTCACGCCCGTGGGGATGGCGATGAGCATGGTGGTGAGCGCGAAGAAGGAGTCGGCGAGCGGCCCCAGCCCGACCGCGAACATGTGGTGGCTCCACACCCCCCAGCCCATGAAGCCGATGAAGATGCCCGAGTACACCACGACCGGATAGCCGAACAGCGGCTTGCGCGAGAACGCGGGCAGCACTTCGGAGATGATGCCCATCGCCGGCAGGATGAGGATGTAGACCTCGGGGTGGCCGAACAGCCAGAACAGGTGCTGCCACAGCAGCGGGTCGGCGCCCGCGGCCGGGACGAAGAAGTTCGTGCCGGTGAAGCGATCGAACAGCAGGAACACCAGGGCGACCGTGATGACCGGGAAGGCGAGGATGATGAGGAACGAGGTGACGAGCGTCATCCACACGAACGGCGGCATGCGCATGAAGCCCATGCCCGGAGCGCGCATGTTGATGATCGTGACGATGAAGTTGAAGGCCGCGGCCAGCGACGCGACGCCCAGGATCTGCAGGCCGATGGCCCAGAAGTCCACGCCCTGCCCGGGCGAGAACTCCCGCGAGGTCAGGTTCGCGTAGCCGAACCAGCCCACGTTCGGGGCGCCGCCGTGCAGGAAGCTCACATGCAGGAAGATCGCGCCGAACAGGAACACCCAGTAGCTGAACGCGTTCAGCCGCGGGAACGCCACGTCGCGCGCGCCGATCATGAGCGGGATCAGGTAGTTGAAGAAGCTCGCCGACAGCGGCATCACGGCGAGGAAGACCATGGTGGTTCCGTGCATCGTGAACATCTGGTTGTACACGTCGGGACTGATGAAGTGGTTCCCGGGCTGCGCCAGCTGGAGGCGGATCACCAGCGCCTCGACCCCGCCCACCAGGAACAGGATGAACGCGGTGACCCCGTAGAGCGCGCCGATGCGCTTGTGGTCCACGGTGGTGATCCAGCTCCACAGTCCCGACTCGGACCGGGGAGTCGCGTGGACGGCGCTGGCGGTGGCGGTGGTGGAGGCCATGTGCCGTGTCTTCCTTTCCGTCGGCTACTTGAGACTCACCAGGTACGCGACCAGCGCGTTGACCTGTTCCGGCGTGAGGCCGAGATTCGGCATGAGGGCCCCCGGCTTGCGGCCGGTCGGGTCGGTCAACCACCGGGCGAGGTTGTCGGGAGTGTTCTCGAACAGCGAGCCCGCGAAGGTCGTGCGGCTCGCGAAGTGCGTGAGGTCGGGGCCGAGGACGCCCGCGGAGAACCCGCGAATGGAGTGGCAGCCGATGCAGGCGCTCTGGCTGAAGATCTCCTTGCCGCGCGCGGCCAGCGAGCCGGCGGGCAGCGGCGTCGCCTCCGCGAAAGCCATCGCCGCGGCCACCGCGGCGGTGGACTCGGGGGCCGCGCCGCCACCCGCCGGCGGGCGCCTCTGCAGCTCCACCCAGTCCGCGAACGCCGCGGGCGTGTCCACCATCAGCTTCATCCGCATGTTCGCGTGCGACAGGCCGCAGAACTCGGCGCACTGGCCGGGGAACACGCCCACCGTGTCGGGCGTGAACCAGATGCGGCTCGCGCGCCCCGGCACCGCGTCGCGCTTGCCGCCCATCGCCGGAAACCAGAAGCTGTGGATGACGTCCGCGGTCGCGATGTCCACCACGATCGTCCTGCCCACCGGCACGTGCATCTCGTTCGCCGTGACGATGCCGAGGCCCGGGTACTGGAATTCCCACCACCACTGGTGACCGACCACCTTGACCACGAGGTCGGTCCGCGCCGGCTTCGCCTGGGTCTTGAAGATGGTGAGCACCGTGGGCACCGCGACGAAGGCGAGGATGATGGCCGGCGCGATGGTCCAGGCGATCTCGAGGGCGGTGTTGCCGTGGACCGGCTTCGGCTCGGGCGAGTCGGGACGGGCGCGGAACTTCACGATCGCGATGATGAGGAGCGTCTGGACCACGATGAAGATGAGCACGGCCCAGAAGATGAGCTGCAGGTTGAGGCTCTGGATCATGCTGGCGATGTCCGAGCGCGGGTTGAACGTGCTCTGCGGGAACTCGTTCCGCGCGCAGCCGGCGAGCACGGCCGGCAGCAGCGCCGCCGTCGCCAGCCCGGCGACGAGCCGCAGGACGGTACGAGTGGGCCTGCGGGCCACCATGGACTCCCCTCGAACGGGTCTTTGCCTCGATGCGGCCTGCGGCCGCGTGAACCAGCGACCCGCGCGAGACGCGGGCGCCACTGCGCGCGCCCCGGCGGGGCGCCCCGTCCCTCCCACCGGCCTCACGGTCCGGCGCCGCGGCCCGCGATGCGCACCACCGCATCCAGGGCGAGCAGCACGAACAGGCAGAACAGGTAGAGGATCGAGAAGCGGAAGAGATGGATCGCGTGCGGGATCCACGCGCTGCGGCGGAGCCGCGCGGCGTAGAAGATGAATCCGCCCCCGAGCAGCGTCGCCGGGATCCAGTACACCGGCCCCGCCACGCCCGCCACCGCGAGTGCGAGCGAGGCCGGCACCAGCGCCAGCGTGTAGAGCAGGATCTGCCGGCGCGTCTCGGGCCCGCCGTGCGTCACCGGCAGCATCGGGATGCCGGCATGGGCGTAGTCCTCGTGCCGGTAGAGGGCAAGCGCCCAGAAGTGCGGGGGCGTCCACAGGAACACGATCGCCGCCATGAGCACCGCCGGGAAGTCGAGCGATCCGGTGACCGCGGCCCACGCGATGAGCGGCGCCGAGGCGCCCGCGCCGCCGCCGATCACGATGTTCTGCGGGGTGCGTCGCTTGAGCCATACCGTGTAGACCACCGCGTAGTAGAGAATCGAGAACATCCCGAGCGCCGCGGCCAGCACGTTCGCGCTGGCGGTGAGCACCGCCCACGAGAGCCCGGCGAGCAGGAAGCCCAGTCCCAGCGCGTGCGATGGCGGCAGCAGGCCGGAGGGCAGCGGGCGCCCCGCGGTGCGGCGCATGAGCGCGTCGATGTCGCGGTCGCAGTAGTGGTTGAGGCTCGAGGCCGAAGCCGCGGCCAGCGCCGTGCCCAACAGGGTGCCCCAGAACAGCATGGGAGGCGGGAAGCCGCGCGCGGCGAGCAGCAGCGCGGGCACGCCGGTGAGGATCACCAGGAACGTGATGCGCGGCTTGGTCAGCTCGAGGTAGCCGAGCGCCAGCCGCGTCACCGTGGGACGCGGGACCGCGAGGCTCATCGGGCGGCCGCCGTCGCCAGGCGTGGAGCGCCGCCGCGCAGCCCCGCCACGCGGAAGGTGGTGGCGACGAGCATCGCCAGGATGGCGGCGGCGGTCGCGAGATGCGCGGCCGACAGCCAGACCGGCGTGCCGAGGAAGACGTTGGTCACGCCGAGCGCCACCTGCGCGAGGGTGAGCCCCGCCGCCATCGCCGCGCCGGCGCGGATGCCGGCGTCGGGCGCGGTGCGGGCACGCGCCACCGCGTACAGCAGGAACCCGGTGAGCAGGTAGGCGCCCCAGCGGTGGAGCATCTGCAGGCCGATCAGCCCTTCGAGCGGCGGGAACCACTTCCCGCCGCAGGTCGGCCAGTCGGGACATGCGAGGCCGGCGTGGTTCGTGCTCACCAGCCCGCCGAGCAGGATCTGCCCGTAGGCGAGCCCGGTGGCGATCGCGAAGGTGGGCAGCAGGCCGGCCGGGCGCTCAGGGGCGTCCGCCGCGGCCGGGTCGGATTCGCGCTGGGCGACGAGCGTGTAGGTGAGCAGGGTCGAGAACAGCAGCAGCGCCACCGCCAGGTGGCTGCTCACCACCGCGGGGCTCAGCAGCTTCCACACCGTGAGCGCGCCGAGCAGCGCCTGCGTGAAGTAGAGACCGAGCGCGAGCGCCGCCAGCGCCCCGAGGCGCGCGCGCAGCTCGCGGCGCGCGAAGGTCAGGCCCGCGGTGCCGGCGAGCAGCACGCCCAGCAGCAGCGCCACCAGGCGGTGAAACCACTCGATCAGGACATGGGGTTCGAGGGGCGGAACGAGCCGGCCCTGGCACAACGGCCAATCCGGGCAGGCCAGGCCCGACCCGGTGGTGCGCACCACCGAGCCGATCACGATCAGCCCGAATATCAGGACCGTGGTCGCGAGGCCCAGCCGCGAGGCCCCGCGAAACGCGCGGACGTCAGCCATACTCCTCCTGTGCGGCCGGGCCGAGCGTGCACCCGCCGGCACAGTCAGATGACGATTCGACGGCTCAGATCCCGGGAATGCCCATGTGCGGCTCGACACGGGCCTGTGGGGGAGGTCGATGAGCCAGGATGCGGATGGCGGGGAAACCTAGCACAAAGCCGCATGGCTGCAAGCGAAACGCAGGGGTCGGGCGCGGCCCACCACCGCAGGACCGGGACCGAGGCGGTGTGACGGCTACCGCGGCGGGGACGCTCCGGGCGAGGCCAGCGGGTTGAGTCGCAGATCCCTGATCGCGGCCGGAGCCAGGCGCTCCTGCGAGAGCAGGAAGAGCGCGTCCGCGGGCGGCACCGTGGCCTGCGTGAC
>ERZ1292640.475-Hain-H43-02um-R1-475-length-32469-cov-42_pt2 | contig 22399 bp, 15 predicted proteins | sample MGYA00564404_ERZ1292640 | MGnify/ENA primary metagenome ERZ1292640 (study PRJEB36523, sample SAMEA6512636) | groundwater metagenome | collected 2019-01-08 | study: AquaDiva: Metagenomics assemblies of 32 groundwater samples
TTGCGGTGGCCGAGCGGGAAGTTGATCGAGCGCTCGAAGCCGTAAAGCGGCACGAAGCGCCCGGGCGCGTGAAAGATGTCGCACGACTTCTGGGTGCGCCACCACTGGTATTCGTCGTCGGTGTTCCTGCTCTCCGGCTCGTCGGTGTCGAGCCAGGCGCCGTAGTTGTGGTCGGTCACCGCGATGTAGTCGAACGCGACGGCATTGAGGGCGTAGCGGTAGAGGTCCCACAGGCTGCCGTCGATGGCGCCGTCCATCGAGATTTCGGTGTGGCGGTGCAGGTCGCCGCGCACGATCTTGTACGTCTGGCCGCCAAGCTGCACGCGGTGAGCGCGCACGCGCCTGACCTGCTCGTCCTCCCGCGGGTGGGGAGCCGCGGGTTCGCCGCCGGGCGAGGGACGGAACGGGACCAGGGCGGGCGGATCGCCCGTCAGCGTGCCCGCCTCCAGCACCATCGTCGAGATCTCGTGGTTCACCGGGAGGACAACGGGCAACTGCCGCCCGTCGCCTACGACGGCCGCGACGATGCCGGCTTCACCGGCCGCGGTCGCCAGCAGCGTGTCCTGCCGCGCGGTGCTCGCCGGCAGCAGAACCGGATGCATCCACTTCGCGCCCGCCAGCGTGGTGGCATAGAAGTCGAAGAAATGACCCGCGTTGCGGCCCTTGGCCACCGTCTGGTGACGCAGGAACAGCCATACCCGTCCCGCGCCATCCACGCCGAGCCGCGGGTTCTGAAACAGGTTCTGCTGGAGGAAGTCCGGGTAGGCCGCTTCCGGCTCGGCCCGGGGCTGAAGCAACTGGCCGCCGGCCAGCACGGCGACTCGCGGGCGACGATAGAGCGCCTTCACCGAGTTCGCCGGCCCGTAAATCTCCGAGCCCCCCTGGCGCAGCCTGATGCGGTGCTTGGGATTCTGGTAGCCGGTGTCCTTGCCCCAGTTGGGGCCGCCTTCCTCCCAGGAGATCCACACGCGGCCGGCGCCGTCCACCGCCACGTCGGCGCGCATCTCGGCGAACGGCGTGGCCGACACCTCCGTCGCCGGCCCGAGGGCGCCGTTCGCCCAGGGGCGGAGCAGCAGGTCGTAGCCGGACCGGCCGCGGTAGGCGTCCCAGGCCACCCAGGCCCGGCCGTCGCGTGCCGCCACCGCCGGCTCCCAGTCGTCTTCGGGCGAGGCGCTGACGTTGAGCTCCTCGCTCCAGCCCTCTGCGGTCCGAACGCGCATCAGGATCTCGCTTTGAGCCGGCGGCCCGCGAAAGCCCATCCACACCAGGTACAGGTTGCCCTGCTGGTCGGAGGCCACCCGGTGGAACACGTCGGGCATCGGGCTGCGCGTGAGCTGCTGTTCCTCGGACCACTTACCGCCCTCGAACACCCGCGCGTACAGGTCGAAGTTGCCGCTCTCCGTCTCCTTCTGGAGGCCGTACACGCACCAGATGTGCCCGCGCCCGTCCTCGCCCAGGGCCACGCGGAAATGATCGCCCGGCGAGGTGATGGCGACCGGCCTGGACCAAGTGCGGCCGTCCGGGCTGCGCGCCACCATGACCTCGTCGGCGCCGGTGACGTTGTAACCGTCGCGCTCACGTGTCCGGTAAGCGACCCAGGCCAGCCAATAGGAGCCGTCGCGGGTGCGCAACAACGCCGGGTCGTCGTCCTCGGCCAGCTTGCTGGTCACGGTCTGGGGAACCGGCACGCGCTCGATCGAGACGTCGCCGTCGAGTCCCTCGACGTAGTGAAGCGCGCCGTAAGGGATCTCGGCCGGAACGAAGGTGAAATCGCCGTTGCGGGTGAAGAAGGTGACCGGGTGCTCCTCGGGCGACACGAGGTCGAGGATCACCGCCTTGGCGGTGATGTCGCCGCCGACCGACCGCAGCGTGATGTCCCAGCGGTCGGGCGGGCGGATCGCGTCGGCCTCGTCCAGGTGCCAGCCCGCCAGGCCGCGGACCTGCGCCGCATTGCGCACCCCGCCGTTCCAGACCACGCCGTGCGCCTTGCGCTTTAGTCCGAAAGTGATCTTGAAACCAGCCGAGGCGGCGACCGGCGATGCGGCAAGCACGGCCGCCACCGCGAGAGTAACGGGCTTCATGGGCGCTACTCCAAGTACTTCTTGAGGTCCGGGTTGAGCTGTTTCCGCACATCCGGATCGTTGAGGTTCTCGCGGGTGATGAGCCGCGCCGCCAGGTTCTGGATCTTCACCGGCGTCCGGCCGTTGAGTTTATCCAGGGCGGCCCGCACCGCCTCGTGGCCCATCCGGAACGGGTCCTGGACCACCAGCGAATCGATCACGCCGACTTTCAGATCCTCCAGCAGCGTCGGGCTCCAGTCGAAACCGACCAGCTTCGTTTTGCTCTGCCTACCCTTGAGGGCTTGGGCGGCGCCTACCGAGCCGGTTTCGTTCGAAGCGAACATCCCGTCGGCTTCCGGATGCGCGGTGAGCATGTTCTCGGCCACCGCCAGCGACTTGGCGAAGTCCGCCATACCGAAGCGCTTGTCGGTGATCTTGATGCCCGGGAACTTCTCGCCCATGACGTCTTCGAAGCCCTGCTCGCGGGCAATGGTCGAAGCAGCACCCGGCTGGCAGGCCACCATCAGCACCGTGCCCTTGCCCTTGAGGATCTGGCCCAACCGTTCGGCGGCCAGCCGCCCGGCGGCGTAATTGTCGGTGGCCACGCGGGCCACGAACCGCTCGGTGTCGATGCCGGTGTCGAAGATGATGACCGGGATGTTCTGGTCAGCGGCGCGCTCGACAGCGCCGACCATCGCTCGCTTGTCAATGGGCGCGATGGCAATCGCGGCCAGCCGCCGGTTGATCATCGTGTTCAGGATCTGAAGCTGGCCGGCATAATCGGTCTCGGACGTGGGGGCGTTCCACATGATCTCGACGCCGGCCTCGCGGGCGGCCGCCGCCGCCCCGGCGTGAATGGACTGCCAGAACAGGTGCGACCGGCCCTGAGCAATGACGCCGATGACCCGCTTCTGCTCGCGCTGGCAGCCGGCGCCGGCGAGCAGGCAGAGAAGGGCGGTGACGGAGAGCGGTGCGCGGGAGCCCCTCATCCTCGGACACTCGCCGCCGGAATCCGCTTGAGCAGGTCGGCCAGCTCCTGCCGGCTCTCGCTGCCGATGGTGAAGCAATCGACCGAGTCCTGCGCCAGCACGAATTGCAGGCTCTCGTCCAGGCGCCTGCGCAGGCGGCCGGCGCCCGCGATCTTCATCCCGATGACGCCTTTCCCGGCCGCCTTCATCCGGCGCAGCACCGGGAGGACCTTCTCCACGGGCGCGTCCATGCTCATACCGGCCGGGTTGATGCGCGCCAGGTCCACCTGCACCCACGGGTGCGCGGCAGCGGCCTGGAGCGCCTCCAGCGTGTGGCAGGATGTGCCGTGGGTCTTGACCAGGCCCTTCTCGCGCGCCTGCGCGAGGACGGCCATGGCACCCTTCTTACGCTCGGGCCAGTCGGCATCCATCATGCAGTGCAGCAGGAGGATATCCAGGTAATCGGTTCCCAGCTCCTGGCGGAAGCGGTCCAGGTCGGCCCGCATTTCCCTCTCGGTCGAGGCATGGGTCTTGGTGAGGATGGTCACCTTCTCGCGCCGCACGCGCTTCAGCCCCTCTTTGAGGTGCGCATGGGTGCCGTACTGGTCGGCGGCGTCCCAGAACGTCACTCCCTGATCAAAAGCGGCTTGCAGTAGGTCAGCCAGCCCGCCCAGGCCCAGTCTGCGCGTCTGGTTCGAGCTGCCGCCGCCGCCGTTGGTGCCGGTCCCCATGGCCAACCGGGTCACCGGGACCTTCATCGGCCCCAGCAGGATCCGATCGGTGGCCTCCTTCCTGGCCGGGGCGGCCCGGAGCTCCCACGCCACGCCCCCAGCAGCGGCGCGAGCAAGAAAATCCCGTCGGTTCATCGTGTCCCCCATACTCAGACGGTAGCACAGCGCGGGATGGCCGAATAAGAGGGACGCATCCGTGTGTCCCGGTGTTAAGATGGATGTGGGGACTGCACTTGTGGCGACGCAAATGAAGCCAATGTATCTTCCCGCAGTCGAAAACAACACCGAGCTGCGGGGCGGCTGGGCGGAGATGATCGGATGCCTGAAGGCAGCCGCAATGCCGGTCCCGCAGATGTTCTACCTGCTGGCGTTCAAGCCGGAGATCACCCAGCACCTGGAGCGGTTCGCCCATGGCGTGATGCGCGGCCCGTCGCCGTTGAGTCCCGGCTTCCGCGAGCTTATCGCCGCCTTCACTGGCAGCATCAACGGCTGCGCGCCCTGTAGGGACTGCCACGCCGCGGTGGCCGCCGGACTGCTGGACGACGACCTCAAGACCGCGGCGGTTCTGGAGGACTTCCGCAGCGCTCCAATCAGCGAGGAAGAGAAGCTCCTGTTCGCATTCATCGAGCTGGTGAACGGCCTTGGCGCCCAAGAAGGAGATTTCGCGGTCCTGCGGGAGGCGGGCTGGAGCGATGAAGCGCTTTACGACGCCATCACCGTGTGCGCCCTCGCCAATTTACTCTGCCGTTGGGCCGATGGCGCCGGCGTGAGCGAGGCGCCGCTGGAGGTGCAGCGGCTGTGCGTGCGCCGCCTGATCGAACAGGGTTACCTGCTGAGCACGGGCGAGCCGTGCCACCGGAAGCCGGCGCCCTGAGGCCCCCGAGTGGGATAAGTCTCCCGACTTGTCACACCCGTGACAGGCCAGAACACCTGTCCTACCTGTAGGTCACGTAAAACGGCGAAGACCAGCCGATTTCGGGCTCGCCGCCGGGGTCTTCGGGGTCGCGCTGGAAAACCCGCACGTAGTAGTAAGACCGGCCCGGCTTCGCGTCACTGTCCCGCCAGGAGAGCCTCGCCTGCCGTCCGCCAGGCCGCGTCGTGTAGACGTAGTTGCCGTCCTTGACGACGTCAATACGCAGGATCTCGTCCGGCGCCTGAATCGTGGCCTCGATCAGCGGTGCCTTGCCGGCGGGAGCTTCGATCTCTTCCCCAACCATGCGGCCGCCGGCGCTGACTTTCAGGATGATTTCGTCGCTGGCGGCGAAGGTGCGGCGGTCGTACATGCCGTCGAGGATGCCTTTGCGATCGGCGCTGAGCGTCCAGACGCCGGCCCAACTGTTGTGCGTCGAACCGTGGTCGCTGAACGAAACAAAGCCGTAAACGTTGTTCTTCCCCAGCGCGTCCTGGGCGAAGTGGCCGGCTTCGTCGGTCTGCGTGGGCCCGCGCTTTTCGCCGTTCGGCAGCCGCCACGCCTCGTAACTGCCGCGGCAGCCCTGGTAGATCTCCAGCAGGCAGTCGAAGCGGGCATTGGGCCAGTTCCAGTCGGCCAGCGGCCCGGCGGCGAAGGTATGGGGCACGATCACCGCCTTCTGGCCCGGCTGCGGGAAGACGTTGGCCTCCATCCACCGCCACAACACCGGCGGTAGATTGTCATCGGCCGCCGGCCCCTTTGCGCGGTCGATCATCCGCAGCGGCGCACCGCGCTTGAGGAACAGGATGTTGCGGTGCCCGGCCGGCCGAGCCATGCTGTGCTCGTAGCTGTAGATGCCGATGAATACCGGCGCGTGGGTCAACAGATCGACCGCCTTCTGCGTCCACCACCACTGGTAATCCCGCAGGCCGTCGGGCCAGCGCCCGCCCAGCACCTCGTTGTGGTCGGCCGTGCCCAGGAAATCCAGTTGCGCCGCGTCGATCGCGTAGCGGTAAGTGTCGAGCACCGAGCCATCCACGCCGCTGTGGCCGCGGATGTCGGTGTGGCGGTGGCAGTCGCCGAGCATCAGGGTGTAAGTCTTGCCGGCCACGGTCATGGTTTGCCGCGGGCGGCGCGGTCCGCAAACGGACGGCGGCGGCAGCTTCGCCTCCGCCAGGCTGACCTTCGGCGGGCCTTCCCCGTTCGGCAAGCCGGAGACGTAGACGTTGTAGTGCAGCGCGTGCGCCTGGTCGCGCGGCAGGTTGGTCTCCGAGCGGCCGTCACTCGAATAGGCCACGCTGATCTGGCCGCCCCGGCCGGCCGCCAGCGAGGCGCGCTGCGAATTCTGGCCGGAGCTCATCGCCAGCTTGTATGGCTGCGACCATCCATCACCGCTCAGCCGGGTGCCGTAAAAGTGATAAATCTCGTTCGGCCGGATCGCGGTCCAGTGGCGGAAGACCAGCCATAGCGCGCCGCTCGCGTCGAGCGCGAGGTGCGGCAGCTCGGCGTAGCGCGTCATCCGGCCGCTCAGAATCTTCGCGAGATCGGCCGGCGGACTCTGCACCCGCCCGTTGGCGTACACCCGCAGCCCCAGCGACCGCGAGTAGTGCAGCCCGCGGCTGCCGGGCGCGGCGCTGGAGCGCGAGAAATCCTTGCCCCAGTTCTCGCCGCCGTCGTCCCAGGCCACCCAGACGCGGCCCTCGCCGTCAACGGCCGCCGAGGAGTGAAACTGCGCACTGCTCTCGGTGGTGATCGCCACCGGCTCGCCCAGCTTGCGTCCGTCGAAAGAGCGCAGGAAGACGTCGTAATTGCCGGTGTGATAAGAGTCCCAGGAGATCCAGGCGGCGCCGCGCGCGTCCAGCGCCAGGGCCGGCTCCCAGTCGTTGGCCTCGCTGGTCGAGATGCGCGTCTCCGGGCCCCAGCGGTTGCCGGCGAACCGGCGAGCGTAAATGTCGGCGTTGCCGTCGCGGAACGACTGCCAGGCCAGCGTGACATTGCCCTGGGCGTCGGAGGCGGCCACAGCGTTGAAGTCGCTGCCGGGGGCGCGCGTCAGCCGCTCGGGCTTGGACACTCGCCCGCCGCCAGAGACCTCGGCCGCATAGAGATCGAAGTTGCCGTCCGACTGGCCGGACCAGACCGCCAGCACTCCGTCGCCATGAGCGGCCACCGCCGGCGAGTAATGGTCCCAGTTGCCGTCCTCCAGCGCCATGGGAGACGACCAGTTCCCGCGTGGGTCCTTCTTACGCACCACCACCCGGTCGGCGTCCCTGTCGTTCCACTCGATGTAGACGATCCAGAGAGAACCGTCGCGGCCGTGGGCGATGCTGGGCCAGTCGCACTGCTTGCTCGGATCGCTGGCGCGCTCGCCGCCGATCTCACCGGCAAGCTGAAGAGAGGGGAGCTGGGTGACCTGGGTCGTTTCAGGATCCCGCGCCTTCTTGCGCTGGCCTTTTTTCGCCTGCTGGGCGTCGAGGGCCGCCCCAGACAGTAGCAGGGCCGCCAGGACAATTCGGAAGAGCATGGCGCGGTTGTCTCCTGCGGCAGTATAGCACCCTAGCGGCTCTTCTCCGGCGCCAGGTCAATCCGGTCCGGCGCCCATCCGAATTCATAGTAGCGGTGCTCGATTCCGGTGTCCCGCACAATCACCACCCGGAAACCGGAACCGTCCTTACCGAGCGGCTTGCCGACCGGTCCGGTCGTCACCATTTCTATGGGGCCGGCCTTGCCCACATTGTTGGCATGGTGGTGGCCCGCGAAGACGTGACTCACGCCGTACTCGCCGAACAGGCCGAGGTACTTGCGCCGCCGCTCCAGCGGAATGTTGAAGTAGACGTCCGGCTCGCCGGGGTCCAGGATGAACAACGGATGATGTTGAAAGACGACGCGGTGACGCGCGCCGTTCTTGCCGGCTTTCTCCAGTTCGCCGCGCAGCCAGGCCTCCTGCTTTGCGTACTCCTGCGGCGCCTTCTGCGGAGAGTGAATCAGGCCGGAATTCAGGACCACGGCGAACAGGTCCCCGGCCCGGAAGCTGTACCAGTCGGGGCCGAAGCGTTCGCGGTAGATGGCGAGCAGCGCCGGCGTGGGCTGGTTGCCGACGTCGTGATTCCCAGCCACGTTGTAAAGGCGGATCGACCGATCCAGTCTGGCCGCAATGCGGCTGTACTCGGCCGCCTGGGCCGGGTCGCCAGGCCTGTTGACCAGGTCTCCACAGACGATCAAGAACGCCGGCTTCAGGCGATTTGCCGTCGCCACCAGGAACTCGAAGTTCGCCGTTTCCTGTTCGAAGCCCCGGTTGGAGGCGAACATCCCGAACTGGGTGTCCGCCGCCTGGATGAAGAAGAACGGCTCCGCGGCCGGCGCCGGCAGCGCCAGCGCTGCAAGGACCAGATAGAACAGCACGCGCATCTCCCTAGTAAACGACAGTCCCCCGTTCCAGGGTGGCAGTCGCTCGGGGGCTGGGGCCGCGTTTTAGAAGGCCAGCCGCGCGCTCGCTTGCATCGCGCGGGAGCCGCCCGCCGAGCTGATCACGCCGAAAGTCGCCGCATTGGACATGTTGGTCCCAGGCGCGCCGAAGTTCGGTGTGTTGGTCAGGCCTTGCGCGTCCAGGCGGAGTTCCAGCCGCAGCCGTTCCCGAAGCGGGAACGACTTGAAGATGGAGGCATTCAGCGCACGCGCGCCCGGCGCGCGTAATTCGTCAAAATACGGCGGCTCGGGCGGCACGGTGTACTGGTTGGGCAGCGGCGCGAAGGCGGTGATGTCAAAGTAAGGGTTCAGCACCCGGCCCGTGGCGTCGCGCTGGTCGCCCAGCCGTTCGACAACGGGGCCGCTCTTGGCTGCATTGCGCTGCCGGATCGGACGCCCGTTGGCCTGCGAGATGCTCAACGGCCCACCGGAGGCCAGCGTCAGGAACCCGCTCAAAGACCAGCCGCCGAGCACCTGCTTCCACACCGGCCCCGCGAACCGGAGCGGCAGTTGATAGGTGAAAGCCAGTTTCATTATGTCCCGCTGGTCCTGTCCCGATACGGAGCGGTAGTGGCGCTCGTTCACAATGCTGGTCGTGTTGTTGTCGATGAGCTTGCACCTGGTGTAGTGCCACAGGAAATTGAGCCCGCGCGTCAGCCGCTTGTCAACCTTGAGCTGTAAAGCGTGGTAAATCGCCCGGCCCGTATTGGCGCCCTCCACACTCAGCGAGGTGAATTGAGGGAAGGCCACCCAGAGGCGCCCCTGGGTGATGGTCGTCCCCTGGCCGAGCACGGAGGTGGCCGGGAACACGCCCAGGAACGGGTTCGGCGCCCGCGTGTTTTCTGCGGCGCCCTGCGCGAGATACCGGTCCGGTTTCTCGTTCAGGTTGAAGCTCTCGAATTGCTTCAGGCTCAACATGCCCATGTAGGCCGCTTCGACCAGGATCTGAGACGGGAACTCGCGCTGGATGCCGAACTGCCACTGCGGGTTGTAAGGCGAGACACGACTCTGGTCGAAGAAAGTCAGACTGTCGCCGGCCTGCGCCATGAGCCCGGCTGAGCTGCCCAGCGGCGGGCGCAAGCCGTTGGGAAACGGGTCGGCCAGCGTGGTGTGAAGGGTGGCGCCGTTGTCAATTGATCCCACGTACGGCGTGACGGCATTGAATACACCCACATTCCCCAGAAAACCGCTGTTGTAGGCCTGGCCGCTGTAGAACAGGCCGTAACCGCCGCGAACAACCATCCTCGAGCTGGGGCTGAATGCGAACCCAAAACGCGGCCCGAAGTTGTTCCTGTCCGTCCGGCCCTCGCGGCGCGGATGGCCGTCCACTCCGGCAAACAGAATGCCCCCGCGCAACTCCAGCCCTGGCGCCTGGACCGGCAGCCGGGCATTCCCATCGAACGCGAAGCTGACCCGGTTGTAACGCTCCGTGTAGGGCGTCTCCAGCTCGTAACGCAAGCCGAAGGTCAACGTGAGCCGCGAGCTCAGTTTCCAGTCTTCCTGGAGGAAGCCCGCCACATAGTGGTTTTGCATTGACAGAGGGCTGTTGTACCCGAGCGAACCGCTCGCCGGCGCGTCCAGCAACAGCGAGGCCATGGCGGTTCCCGATTGATCGGCGGACCGGGCCGTGAAGGGGTCGGCCTGGGTGAACACGGGACTGAAGGTGAAATCACCCGCGGCCGCCGAGCCGGGGGAATTCTGGTTCCAGCGCACCAACCGGTAGTCCACTCCGAACTTCAGGCTATGGCGGCCCACCAGCTTGTTGAAGGTGGCCAGGAAGGCGTGCAGATCGTTGGCGCTGCCGCCAAGGCTGGTGCCGATCGTTGCCGTCCCCTCGCCCAGCCGGAAAATCGGCGAGCCGCGAACGGTCTGGTTACGGAGCAGGAACTCCGGAAGGCGGAGCTGCGCCGGATCGAATCCTATCCCGCGGTCGTAAGCATCCAGGCGCCGGGCAAACCCGTAGCGCAAAGAAACCACGAACCGCGGCGACAGGACGATGGTGTCGTCCAGGGCCTCGTTATAGAAATGGCGGATCAGGTGCTCCATGCTTCCACCACCAACCGGCGCGTCGTTGATGCCCGGAAAAGGCGGCGGGAAGCTCTCCTCTCGCGCCAGCCGGCTGAAGCGGCCAAACAGCCGGTGCCGCTCGCTAAGTTGGTGATCGACCCGTGCGCTGAGCACCCCCTGCGTCACCGCATACACGGTTGCGACCGCCCAGTTGTATCTCCCGATCTGGGCTTCGTCCGGGAGATTCGGCAGCGCATAGGTGCGCAGGACGGCGGCGCCCACCGGGCTCAGTCGCGATGCCGGCATGCGGGCGCCTGGGAAGGCCTGGCGCGTGGCGGTACTGCCTGAGACTGTCGTGGTGGCGGGGTCGTATAGGCCGAGGGTTCCTCCGATCCGGTTCCTGGTTTGCGAGAAGTCGCCCTGCCGCTCCAGTTCTGTTGGCGCCCGCCCCTGAATGCTCAGATCGCGCTTGTCGTTGTCCCGCTCCAGCGAGGTGGAAAAGAAGGTCCGGTTGCGGCCGTCGTAGAGCCAGGGAAGCCACACCGGTCCCGCCACCGTGTAGCCCCATTGGTTGTAACTCACCGGCGGTTTGCGCAGGCCCAGGCGGTTGTTCGTCCAGGTGTTGGCGTTGAGCGCGCGCCAGCGTTTGAAGTCGTACAGCCCGCCGTGCAACTGGTTAGTGCCGCCGCGGGTGGTGATGCTGACCGCCCCGCCGTTGGAGTGGCCGTAAGCCGCGTCGAACAGCGTGTTGTGGACCTTCACTTCGTCCACGGAATCGACCGAGGGAACGAACACGATTATGCCCCCGCCCACCGGAACCGTATTCGGAATGCCGTCCACCAGGAACTCGTTGCGCCCGCGGGTGGAGCCCCCGCCCGAGACGCTGATATTGCTCTGGGCATTGCTCGTGGGACTGCCGGTGCCGCCCGTCACCCCGGGCGCCAGTTGCGCGAGGTTCACCACGTTGCGCGTCAGCGACACCGCCACCATGCTCACGTAGGTCCTGTCCAGCACCTGGCCGAGATCCGCGCCGGCGGTGTTCAATAACGGCGGGCTGGCCGTTACGGTAATCGTCTCGGCCGCTGTGCCCAGTTCCAGGGTGATATCCAGCGTCACTTGCGTATTGAGGGAGACACGCACGCCCCCCTGCCGAATTTTCTTGAAGCCGGGTTGCTCCACCTTGACTGTGTAGTTGCCCGGCAACAGGAACGGAACCTGGTAGTTCCCCAATTCGTTGGAAGTCGTGCGGGTGGTGAAGTTGGTCCCCTCGTTGGTGATGTCGATGCCAGCTCCGGCCACGGCAGCGCCGCTCGGATCGAGCACGCGCCCCCGGACCGTCCCGCGGTATTCCTGTGCGGACACCAGCGTCGCGAACGTCAGCAGCAACACGGAAAATCGGGCGCCCATCCTAAGACTCCTTGGGCCTACAGACCTTCGGGCCTGAAAGCACCGCTTTTGATAGTAGCCTACACCCCCCAGGCTGCGAGGGCAACATCTCGGGGGAGCGAGCTCGGCGCCTCAGTCCAGGTCGATATCGCGCTTAGGCGGGGGAACGTCGGGGCTTTCCTTCGCCTGCTTGAGCAGCTCATCGAACTTCCTCTCAAGCACCTTGCCGTGCATTTTCTCGGCTTGGAAGGATCTCTGGAAGGCTTCCTCGCGGCGGGCCGCTTCGCCCTTCAGCCGTGCCACCGCCGCTCCCAGGTCCTCAACGGCGCGCGGCCTTTCGGCTTCTTTGTGGCTGATGACGGCCCGCGTGTCGGGATCGATCTTCAGGGTAGCCTGGCAGCAAGGGCAGTGGACCTCGAACAGGCTTTTGGGCTTGGCCATACCAGAGATCTTACCGCAGTGGGATAAGCTTCAGCTCGGCGCCCTTTCAGGCGCCCCCGTACTTCAGCAGCAGCGATTGCACCTTAGAGAAAATGCTCCCCAGTGCGGGAGCCACCGGGGTGAGTACGACTCCGGCGGCCAGCGCCATAAAGGCAGCCATCAAGGCGTATTCGACCAGGTCCTGGCCGAGTTCGTCGCGCCACAACCGCCGCCAGATGTGAGCAGGGGACATAAGGCCTTACTCTCTCATCGTCGACCGGGTGAGGGGCACGAATCAGGGAATCACTCTAGGGAGGCCAGAGAAGAGCCTTAGATGGGGGCGAGGCATGCCTCGCCCCTACGGGTTGGCCTGGGCCGGGTAGCGGATCACCGTGAAGCTCTCCAAGGTGACCGTCTCGGTAGTGGCTGCCGCCATGCTGCCCAGGAAGTCAAGGGTCAGGGGGACGGCGAGCGAGTCGGCGGCGGCGCCCACTGCCGCCGCCAGGCTGAGCGTCGTGCCCCAACTTTGGACGCTCCACTGTGCCCCGGTGGAGCGGATAGCCGCATCCGCTCGCCCGGTGGCCAGGGATTCGCCCGCAGCGGCGCTCCGAGCCACCACGCTCGTCGCCCCCCAGCGCACCTCGAAGGAGAAGCCCGTGGCCGCTCCCTGGTGCGAAAAGTCAAAACGGATGTCCACCCGGTCGCCGGGCTTCAGAAACCCCGCCGGGACGGTGCAACTGCCCAGCCGCATCAGGCTGGTGGCGCTGGTGCTGGATCCGGTGGCGCTGCACACAACCTGGGACAAGGCGTGCACCTGGCTGCCCTCGGCGGTCTTGCGGGCCAGTCCGCCGCTGTTGTACCAGAAGTCTCCGTCCACCGCCCCGGCCGGATCGGTGGCGCTGCCCCCGTCGCGCCAGGCGGCGCGCAGGCTCGAGCTGGCCGCGCGGAAAGAAGCGCCGGCGAAGTTGCCTTCGGCGTCAACGCTGGCCACGTTTCCGCCATTAACATCCATCCAGGTCTGCACCGGAGAGGCGCCCTGGCCCTCACCGGCACGCAGCGCCAGGCCGGTTACGCCGGTCGAGGGCAGCGCATCCCAGACATACAACGTCGTCAGGCTGCTGTTGTTGCCCAGCGAAAGCCGCCGGTTGGCAGTGTCCCAGACGAACCCGCTGTTGTTCTGAGTCAGGTTCCCGCTGGCATCGATAAATGGCACCGAGCCGGCCGTGAAGCCGGTGAACAGGCAGGCATTCCAGCCCGCCTCCTGACCGTTCGAGACCAGGCAGCGGTTCGCCTGGCCGAGCGGCAGGCGCGTCCAGTAGGTCGGAGAGATGCCGGCTCCGACGATCAGGTCGCCGCGGGCCGGTGTGCCGGCGACGGTATCGGGGTGGGTGGCGCTGAGTAGGTTGTGTGCAGCCGATCCGGTCGCGGGCAGGCGGTAGGAAGCCGACAGCAGGTCAGTGGGTTGAGGAATCGAGCCGCCTGTGAAAGTGATCACGTTGCCGCTGATCGAGTAGTCCAGAACCTGCTTCTGCAACAGCCCGTTCCGGTACAGGGCCAGGGTGGAGCCGGGTGTGGGGCTGTTGCTGAGCACGAAAGTTGCGTTGGCGCCGTCCACCTCGCCAGACGGTGTCTCACCGTCGATGAACACCGCCCCCGCGCCGCCGCCACCTCCCGTTCCGCACGGTCCGGCGGTCCCATCCACCCGTACGCAATCGCTCAACTCCCCGACCACGGCTTCCAGCGCGCCCGCTGTGCCGATGAAAGCCGCCCGGGAGGAGGCGTAACCGGGCCCTTTGACCGGCCGTGCCGCCAGGTCCTCCACCAGGCCGATCACGTCGCTCTCCTGGATCGGTTCGGTCAGCGGCGGCGGATTGATCACCGGCGGCGCCGCGACGCGGATGTCGCGGATGCGCAACGGGACTGAGCTTGGCGGTACCGCCCAGGTCTCTTCAAACTGGACCTTTCCGTCGCTGTTGTACCGAACCAAGTAAGTGCTCTGCGGGGTGGCGGTGGTGGTCGGAACCAACCGGACCCGGATCACGCCCCTGACGATCGGCACTGCCAGCCGGTGGGTGGCGATCTTCGACTGGTCGGAGGCGTCAAACGTCTTCCACTCGATGAACGCAACCCCATTGAATGGCGTGCCATCGGCCTTGTAAAGCACGTCCTGTACGGTGGTGAGCGGTGGCGCCGCCCACAGGGCCGCCGCGCCCAGCACCACGGCGGTCGTCCAGAATCGGCGGAGAATCACGGGATGCCCTCCAAATAAAAGTGCCCGAGCCGCCAGCCGTCGCCAGCCGGTCGCCCGGGCATGCGCGAGAAGCAACTACCGGCTCCAGTGTAGCCGCAGGGCCCTAACCAGGAACCGGGGTGCGAACGGGAATGGCGTCGCTAAGTAATTGGAAAACAGCCAGTTGTGGATCTGCGGATTTCTTCAGTCAGCCTGTCACTCAACTTAGCGCGCCCCGCGGGGTGATGCGTTCGGCGTTCAGATACGCTCGGAGAGGCTCGGGGATGACCACGCTCGAGTCCGGCTGCTGGAAGTTCTCGACAATCGCCACCCAGGTGCGCCCGATCGCCAGGCCGCTGCCATTCAGGGTGTGCGCGAACTCAGGCTTCCCATGGCCAGCCCGCACCCGAATCCCCGCCCTGCGAGCCTGGAAGGCTTCGAAATTGGAACAGGAAGAGATCTCCTTGTAGCCGTTCAGACCCGGCAGCCAGACTTCGATGTCGTAAGTCTTGGCGGCCGAGAACCCCAGGTCGCCGGTGCACAGCGCCACGGTCCGGTACGGCAAGCCCAGCCGGCGGAGGATGTCTTCGGCATCGTCGGTCAGGCTCTCCAGTTCCTCGTAGCTCTGGTCGGGACGGGTGAACTTCACCAACTCCACCTTCTGGAACTGGTGCTGCCGGATGATGCCGCGCACATCGCGACCGTAGGAGCCGGCCTCGCTGCGAAAGCAGGGCGTGTAGGCGCACAGCCGGATGGGCAGCCGCTCGGCCGCAATGGTCTCGTTGCGGTACAGGTTCGTGACCGGCACCTCAGCGGTGGGCGCCAGCCAGAAGTCGTAGTTCTCGCACTTAAACAGGTCGGCGGCGAACTTCGGCAACTGCCCGGTGCCGAACAGGCTGGCCGAGTTGACCAGGAAGGGGGGCAGCACCTCGGTGTAGCCGTGGTCACGGGTGTGAACGTCGAGCATGAAGTTCATCAGCGCCCGCTCCAGCCGCGCGCCCTGTCCCCAGTAGACGGCGAAGCGCGCCCCGACGATCTTGGCCGCCCGCTCCAGGTCCAGGATACCCAGTTGCGGGCCGAGATCCCAGTGCGCCTTGGGCTCGAAGTCAAACTGCCGCGGCTGTCCCCAGCGGCGGACCTCGACGTTGTCCTCCTCGCTGCGCCCCACTGGCGCCGACTCGTGCGGCAGGTTGGGAACGCCGGCCAGCGACTGGCGGAACTCCTCGTCCAGCGCCTGGGCCTGCTGGTCGAGGGCGGCGGTCCTATCGGCGGCTTCCCGGACCCTCTGCTGGCGCTCGGAGGTGTCGGCGCCCTGCCGGCGCAGCCTGGCGATCTCGGCGCTCTCGGCGTTGCGCCAGGCCTTCAGTTGCTCGCTTTCCGTCACCGCTGCGCGGCGCCGCGCGTCGAGATCGCGGAATTGGGCGGTATCCAGCGTGAATCCGCGCGCCGCCAGCCGCTCCGCCATCGCCTCCAGGTTGGAGCGAAAGAAGGAAAGATCGTGCATATAGACCAATGTAGCCCTTCCTCGACTTCCTCGACTTCCTCTTCAATTACACTTGTGGTGGGAGGATCGCCAAGGATGGGGACGCGCGCCAACGCGCAGCTTAGCCCGGAGCTCGCGGCCCGGCTGGGGAGCCTGGAGCCCGAGGATCTGATCCGGGCCTTCCGCATCATGCAGCTTTCGCGGCGGCTGGACGATCGCGAGATCCTGCTCAAGCGCCAGAACCGGATCTTCTTCCAGATCAGCGGGGCCGGCCACGAAGCGGTGACCGCGGCCGCGGGCATGGTTCTGCGGGCCGGCTACGACTGGTTTTACCCCTACTACCGCGACCGCGCCTTGTGCCTGATGCTGGGCGTCACCGCCGAGCAGATGCTGTTGCAGGCGGTCGGCGCCGCCGGGGACATCGCCTCCGGCGGCCGCCAGATGCCCTCCCACTGGGGCTCGCCGAAGCTGCGCATCGTCAGCTCCTCCTCGCCCACCGGCACACAGTTCCTCCAGGCCGCCGGCTGCGCCCAGGCCTGCCGTCATCTGGATTCGAACAGCGACGAGGTTACGCTGGTCTGCTGCGGCGACGGCGCCACCAGCGAGGGCGAGTTCTGGGAAGCCCTCAACATCGCCTCGCTGGAGCGGCTCCCGGTGCTGTTCCTCATCGAGGACAACGGCTACGCCATCTCGGTGCCGGTTGAGAAGCAGACGGCCGGCGGGAGCATCTCGCGGCTCGCCGGCGGCTTCCCCGGCCTGCTGGTCCGCGAGGTGGACGGCACGGATTTCGCCGCCTCTTACCACGTGCTGCGGGAGGCCTTCGAGTGGTGCCGCACTGGCCAGGGCCCCGCCCTGGTACACGCCCGCGTCATCCGGCCCTACTCGCATTCGCTCTCCGACGACGAGCGGCTCTACAAGACACCCGAGGAGCGCGCCGCCGAAGCCGAGCGCGACCCGCTGCTGCACTTTCCGGAGTGGCTGGTGGCCGAGGGCATCCTCGACCGCCACCGTCTGCAACTAGTCCTGCACGAGGTCGAGCTTGAGATTCAGCAGGCCACCGAGAAGGCGCTGGCGGCGCCTGCGCCCGCGCCGGAGTCGGTGCTGGCGCACCTGTATTCCGACAAGACCGACCCCGCCTCGGACCAGTTCGCCGCCGAGCCGCAGTTCGAGGGCCCGCCGATGACCATGGTGGATGCGATCAGCCGCACGCTGGCCGAGGAGATGCGCCGCAACCCGCGCATCGTCGTCTTCGGCGAGGATGTGGCCGATTGCAGCCGCGAAGAGAACCTGGGGCGCGTCAAGGGCAAGGGCGGTGTCTTCAAGGCCACCCAGAACCTGCAATGCGAGTTCGGCAGCCAGCGCTGCTTCAACTCGCCGCTGGCCGAGGCTTCCATCGTTGGCCGGGCCGTCGGCATGGCCACCCGCGGCCTAAAGCCGGTGGCCGAGATCCAGTTCTTCGACTACATCTGGCCGGCCATGATGCAGATCCGCGACGAGCTGGCCACCATGCGCTGGCGCTCCAACGGCGGCTTCTGCTCGCCGGCCGTCATCCGCGTGCCCATCGGCGGCTACTTACAGGGCGGCGCCGTCTACCATAGCCAGTGCGGCGAAGTGACCTTCACTCACATCCCCGGCTTGCGCGTGGCCATGCCTTCGGGCGCGCTGGACGCTTGCGGCCTGCTGCGCACCGCGCTGCGCTCGGACGACCCGGTGCTGTTCCTTGAGCACAAGCGCCTCTACCGCGAGCCTTACAACCGCTCGCCGCACCCCGGCAAGGAGTTCACCATCCCCTTCGGAAAGGCCAGGGTGGCCAAGGCGGGCCGGTCCCTCAGTGTCATCACCTACGGCGCAGTAGTTCAGAAGTCCCTGGTGGCCGCGGCCCAGCTCGAGAAGAGGAACCCGGAGTGGAGTGTCGAGGTGATCGACCTGCGCACGCTGGCGCCCTACGATTGGGAGGCCATCCGCCAGTCAGTGGAGAAGACCAGCCGCGTCCTCATCGCCCACGAGGACTGCCTCTCCTGGGGCTACGGGGCGGAGCTGGCCGCGCGCATCGCCGATGAATTGTTCGACCGCCTTGACGCCCCCGTCGGCCGCGTGGCGGCGCTGGACACCTGGGTCGCCTACAACCCGCAGCTTGAGGACGAGATCCTGCCGCAGGTGGAGGACCTGGTTCGCGAGGCGGAAAGGCTGCTACGCTACTGACGTGGCGACGCCCCTCATTGAGGTCGCCCAAGCTCGGCTCGCCGAGTTCTGCCGGCGCAACGGCATCCGGCGGCTTTCGCTGTTCGGATCCGTGCTCACGGATCGCTTCTCGGATTCCAGCGACCTGGACGTTCTGGTGGAGTTCGAGCCCAGTGAACGCGTTGGCTACCTTCGCATGGCGGCAATGGAGCGTGAACTGTCGGCTCTCTTCGGCGGTCGTAAGGTCAATCTCCGAACTCCGGACGAACTCAGCCCGCTTTTCCGGGACGACGTCTTAAAGACCGCTCTTGTCCAGTATGCTGCCGAGTGACTCGATCCGCCTGCATCATATGCTGGATGCAGCACGGGAGGCCCTCGATCTTGGCTCAGGTCGCACGCCCGATGATCTGCTTCGGGACCGCACGCTGACGCTTGCGCTCGTTAAGTGTATCGAGATCATTGGCGAGGCTGCCGCTAGGGTCAGCCCCCATAGGCGTTAACTTAAGCGGCATGCGTGGCTCCCAAGTCTGGAGCAGCATCGGTGGTGTGAAGGGCTGTTGTCGCCAGGAGTCAGGGAGCAGCGCCACCCGAGGGACGAGCGATTCGCGAACATGGGCACTTGTACGGGTAGGGCGTGACGCGTCAAAGTGACGGTCAGTATCTGCCGCAGGCGGCTACAAGCCGACTATTCAGGCGCATCCGGGCACGCGACGGTACATTGAGATTTCAAATCCGTTGCGTCCTCTGACGGGGTAAGCCTACTGCGGCTCCTTCTGCGGCGTAATCTGCTTCATGCGGTACGGCTTCGAACCAGTGCTGTGGTGATCGAACAAAGTAAGGCGGACGCGGTACATGTTCGCCACCTCCTGGGCCTTGGCTTTGATCGCGTCGTACCTCATGGCTGTGGAGTCGGCGCGGAACATTACATGGTAGAACGATGCCCATAATACAGCGGCATCGCTGAAGTAAATCTCCTCGGCAGGTCCGAGGATCGAATAGCATCCTGTTCCTGGCATGACCTGGTCGGCGAAGGTCCGCGTAGCCACAGAACAAGCTGAGATAAACAGTCTCCGCTTATCTAGGTGCGGCGCGGTCATTTCGCCGAATTCCGAAAAAGGTATCCGATCGAGTGTGGTGTGAAGGCAATTGCCGCCCCCATGACATGAGAGATGAAGGTAACGATATTTTGACGAGGAGAACTGCTTCAGGATTGCAGCCAGCTCTCTCTTCGTCCGGATATAGTAATATGCGCATGTCTTGCCGCTCATGGCGAGGATATCCGAAATGATACGGCCCTCAAAGCGCTGCGCCTTTTCGTCCTCGAAGTCCAGCGACTCGATAATAAACACCTCTGCCTGGCTCATACCCGACCTGCGTTCTCGGAGATCCTGGTCGCCTGACTTTGCGCAGCCTTGCGCCGCTTCTGCTCCGACTTCTGTTTCCACCAATCATGAATGGATTCCATATCCAGGTGAGCTTGGAGGGTAAAGTCGCAGATCTCCTGGATATCGCCGCGAAACAACATATTGGGGACATAGGCTCTGAATCGTTTAGGAAGGCGCTGGGCGATCTGACGCGCCCCCCCCCGCTGCGGTAACAGCTCAGCTCTTGTAAGCACCAGTACAGGATTCATTTGCTGGCCGGTGCGAAGGCTCTGCCGTCCTTTCCGCGCAAGGCGACTAATCCATTCCTTTTCCTTTGGCGTAAGCTCCTGGTTCAACGTGGCGAAACACAACACCGCACCCGGGAACCGGTCGCCAAGTTGCTCCATCCTGCTGATGTCTCGCGGTTTGAATTGGTCGAACATTTTGCATTCGCCGAAAATCACGAACGGCTCGGATATGTGGCTGAAAACTCGAGGCCGCAGGAACATGGCGAAATCGGCCTCCAGCTCGTTGCCCGTACCGTCCTTCAATGAAACGTTGGGAATCCAGCTGCTGCCATCGGCGAGCTGCTCTTCGATGAAATGCAGGGCAAGCGCGACGCAGTACGCACCCTGGGCATAGTTCTCGATCGCGAATGGCCCGTTTGCGCGGTAAGCCCAAACGTCCCGCGGAGGCTCCGCCGCCGGGAAATCGAACGTTTGCAGGCAGCGCTCGCATCTGAGACTGGCGTCGAGATCGGCCAGCCTGTACCAGTTGGTTTGCCTGCACTCCGGACATTGCAGGCGAAGTCCCACAACCAGTATCTTGAAATGCACGAGGGACGCCAGAAGGTTGTTCCCAATCTCGCTGGAGCCACATGAGCGGCTGAGGATTTCAAGCATCTGCGGCCGTGGAACGGCATAGGCCCGCACGGATCGTCTCCGTTTGGGGTCGTCGGGATCGATCTCGATTTCGACCTCCCCATGCGCCATCCTGTTGAGCAGGCGCAGGAGGTCTTCATTTGCGAGCATCCGCGTCCCCCGAAGGCCTCCCAGCGCCTGGATCACTTGACCTGCGATCCGTCCGCTTGACGACAGGTCCGCCTTGAGACCATAGCGTGAAAGCCATGCGCTGAAAACCGCCATCGGGCTCGGTTTCTTCCAGATCCGGGTCTGGTTGTAGAGGCCCCGTACCGCGATGATCCCTTCCCGTCCTGGCCAGACCGTGCTGGCGTCGAATTCCAGCAGCGTTTCCTGAAACTCCGGAATCCGTAACGGCATCACCGCAGCTGCACCCGGCAGCGACTCTATCACGTTGACGCAGGCGTAATCAGGGAGATCCGCAGATTCTTCTACAAATTCGGGAAGGACCGTGGTCACGGAAACGTGCTCGCCGTAGTCGGAAGCGGCGACGGTTTGCGAAGCACAACCCACCTCCCGGCGTGTTGCGTGATCTGCATTGCGCCCCCACTCATCCCAGAGGCGCGGGAAACGATGATCAATGGTTATGCCGGGATCAGGAGTCTCTCTCTTCAACGTGCCGACAAACTGTCTGAGGCCCTCGAATAAGCAGGATTTTGAGCAGAGAAATCCGCCGTGCTGGGCAGCGTTCGAGGGCGGCGGATATGGACGGTAGGACTCCCGTAGGAACCTCTCACACTCGTCCTTCAGGCCGGCTGCCCACGACCGAGGCAAGGGCTTGACGCGCCAGCCCAGCGCGCGGAAATTCCAGAATTCAATAATGTCAATGGGCGAGGATTCGTCCATGTAGAAGAGCTTGGGGTCGGGTGTCCATCGCCGATCCGGCTGTCGGCCCAGCATGTGCGCGCCGACTCTTAGCGGAAACCAAATATTCGGCTCGAACAACCCGTTGAATGATTGCCGGGTGACCTTCTCGTCCGCGGCTCCCAAGGCTTCGGCGAAGTGTCGCCGAAAATCAGAGAGCGGTTCCTTCTTCGGAAAAGCGCCGAAGGTCGCCGCCATGAGGAGATCATGGCCCCGTTCAGCTGGCAGCGGGACGATGACTTTCGGCGGATGTCTCTGCACAAACCGAAACGCGTCCTCATAGAGCGCCGCGCAGACATCGATTAGAGTGAGTCCGTATCCTCCGCGGCCGCGCTCATCCCGGCGGAAAAGATCATCGATCCCGATGATTCGCTTTTCCGGGAAAGAGAGGTCGGACGCGAGGCCCGGCTGAGCTTCCACGAGGAAATCCGGCTCAAAGGCTTCAATCAAGCCTCCGACAAGTTCTTTCGCTGTTGGCCCTGGAAGAGGACGGTCTCGGTAACGTTGCGGCGTTCTGTGAAACAGCGGAATGATGAAGTTGAATATTCCACCCCAGAGACAGGTGTTGATTTCCATGACGCGCATGAGCGCTGCCCGGTCATCGGGCTTGATCACAAATCCGAACCGCAACGGCCTCACCCGAATTCTGGCGTTAATCGCTTCAGCGCTCATGTGAATGCTCAATTTTAGCGCGTTGTCGAAAACTTATGTGCACATCACCTGGCCGTCGCGTCGCTGATTAGAGCGAAGCAGTGCAGTGTGAATCGGCCAATTGATCGGAGATCCCAGCGCTCATCCGTCTCACGCGTCCGAATAATCGGGATCGATAAACGCCCCTGCAACCGGCTGTCGCCCGCCGCTTGGCCGTCTAGTCGGCATTCCGGACAATTGACCGAGTTCGCCCAAGCTCTCCCTGGACGGCATCTGGCAAGCAGTCGTGGACCGGAACGGCGATACTGTTGCGAAATCCCTATCCCGCAAGTGCTGAACCGGCTTGAGAAAGGCGCCTGTGGGCGCATTACGGGCGTCATACTCTGAAGATGTTCTTGCGGAACGGCGGGATCGCGGCGCCGTAGACCTCTTCGGCGCGCCCGCTCCAGTAGCTGCGCGCCATGTCGAAGTAGTTGATGCCGAGGTCGTAGGCGCGGCGCACCAGCGCCGTACCTTCCTCGAAGGGAATCAGGTGGAAACGCGCCCCACCCATGCCGACGATGGTCAGCTTCTGGCTCGTCCGCCGAGCAGCCGGGTGGGAATGCCTCCGCTCGTGGGCTTCGGCGGCTGCGCGCTGCCGAGCCCGCAAAAAACCGCTCCGAAGAAGGTGCGTCGTCGCATGCCAGTGTCCTCGCGGGCCGTCCTGTTGGCGGACGGCCTTGTTACATGAGATCAAATTCGGGGGCCGTTTGTCTCGCGCGG
>ERZ1292640.1093-Hain-H43-02um-R1-1093-length-22388-cov-21_pt1 | contig 22388 bp, 14 predicted proteins | sample MGYA00564404_ERZ1292640 | MGnify/ENA primary metagenome ERZ1292640 (study PRJEB36523, sample SAMEA6512636) | groundwater metagenome | collected 2019-01-08 | study: AquaDiva: Metagenomics assemblies of 32 groundwater samples
TGCCCGGAGGGGACTTTCACCCCCTGTTCGCGATGCAGTCTTTCAGGACGCGACATGCGCCGATCATAGCCCTCTTGGGCCTCCCCGACAACGGCACCGGCCGGTCCGTCATCCCCGTCTCGTCGCCTTCTTTGGGATGGAAGTCTTCACCGCCCGGGATTGCAGGTTCGGGAAGACAACGCGTTCTGCCTTGCTCCAGTCGATGTATTCCGTCAAATCGTGCCGGGCCCAGAATGACCTCTCGGCCTCCTCATTCTTGAACTTGGGGATCGGTCTCAAGGTCTTCATGACTCGCGTTACGCCATTCTGGCACTTGGGCTTGTACCCGTCAACGGCAAATGGACCTTCACGCCACGTCCTTGAGAAACTTCCTCGCGATCCGCATGATGGAGATCAAGGAGGTGGCCAAGTGATCCCCGTGCGAGCGACCGCGTTAAAGACCACGGCAAAGGCTGTTCGCTATGCGGTCAAGAAAGCCCTGCGGCTCAAGGCCATCGGGCGCCAGGACCGGATGTGCGGAAGGGCCACTTTCGACCGCCGCGTCACCCGGTGGAGGCACTCCAGTCGCTGATCACGGGGCCGCCTGATCAAGGGCGCGTCCCGCTAACGCAGAAGCGAAGACCGGCTTAGCGCGATCGCGGGAGACTCCCCCAACGTGAATCCGGCGGCCCGAGCCAGATCGAGCGTCTCTGCGTACTGCTTCTCCTTCACGTGGCCCGAGGGTTCCGAAAGCAGGAGGATCCCGCCGGGCTTGAGCGCGGCCTTGATCTCGCGGAACAGCCGGGCGGGGTCCGGCACCTCGTGCACCATCGCGAACGCGAGGGCGAAGTCCGCCTTGCCCGCAAGGTCCTCGACGCCTAGCCCGCCGTCCCGGACAAGCCGGAGATCCAGCCGATCCCGGAGCCCTGCCTTCGCAGCCCGCTTGCCGAGCGTCGTGAGCATCCTCTGCTGGACATCCACCGCGACGACGCGGCCGGTCGGCCCCACGAGCCGCGCCAGCTCGAGCGTGAAGAACCCCATCCCCGGCCCTGGCTCCAGCACGGTCATCCCCTCGCGCACGTACGGCCCCAGGATCTTCTTCGGGTCCTGCCGCCACCGCCGAAGTGGATTAATGAGAACGTACCCGAGCCACCACGGGCACCGGCGGTGGAACTCGTGCTGGATGCTCATCGCGCGGTGTTCATCGGGTCAGAACACCAGACTCGCCGGGGAAGGCAGGGACTGGACGACGACGCGGAAAGGGCGAACGGCTCCCTGCGCGTTCCACGTCTCGACCATTATCCGGTTCCGGCCCGCCTGGAAGGCGAGCGCGACGTCGTGCACGGTGTCGGCTTCCTTCACTCCCGCGACGGACGCTCCGTTGAGGTAGACGGCGAAGTCGCCCGCGCCTTCGAGACGCAGGAGCATGGCCTGCGCGGCGCCGCTCTCGATCGTGGCCAGCAGGCTCAGGAGTCCCGGCGCGGGATGCGCGTAGGCGAAGTGCAGGGGCGCGGACAGGTCCGGACAGTCCAGGACGACGGGCCGCCAATCCGCGGGCAGCGCCGCCGACGGAGCCGTCAACGCGACCTTCTCGTCCTTCGTGCGCTCCGGCCGGGACTCGGGATCGACCCCCTGCCCGGCCAGCCAGCGCGTGATCGCGGCCCCGGGCCGCAACGGCCCGGCCACGGGCGCGGGCACCAGCTCGACGCGCAGGGGCGCCGGCGCCACGAGTGTCCGGCGCCACGCCTCCACCTCCCCGCTGAACTCGAGGCCCATCCGGTGCGGCTTCGGGTCGTACGGGGCGTCGACGATATAGGTGTCGGGGAGCCCGACCGCCCGCCAGAACTGGCGGTATGTGTTGCACTTCTCCGTGGTGACTACGGCGACCCGGGCCGCCTGCGCCAGCGGCTCGATCCCCCACATTCCGCCGAGCTCGAGGCCGCGCTCGAGATCGTCGCGGGAGAACACGGGGGTGACCGCCTCGCCGATCCGGAGGTACCAGGCGCCGCCCGTCAGCCCCCGAAACGCTAGCGTCACCCGGTTGAACTCCCCGCCGAAAGCCAGGAACGGTAGCATCTTGCGCGCCTTCGAATCCACGCAGTACGGAAGCGCCGGAAGATCTACCGTGAACGATCGGCGCGTCCCGGCCTCGAGCACGATCCGGTCCTCGCGGGGCGGAACGCCCAGCGCCTGGAGCAGGGCGTGGGCCATGATGAGCGACCCACCCTCGTCGGGATGGATGCCGTCCGGCCCCATGTCCACCCCGGCTTGGCCCGCCGCGGCCAGCGTCGCGGTCATGAGCGCGTGCAGGTCGACGACCGGTAGTTTCTGCTCCTTCGCGATTCCGAGTACCTCGTCCGCGATGGCGCGGAGCCCTCCGGCGTTGTAGTCGGTCTGGTCCTTGAGCCATTTCAGGTTCTTGACCGAGTCGTCGACGATGCCGGGCGTCATCAGGACGACGCGGACGCGGCGTTTCTTCAGCCGGGTGATGATCTCCAGCAGGTTCGCCCGGAACTTCGCCGCGACGTCGGCGGGTTTCGCGTAGCCGTACCCGCCGTCGTTCATCCCGTAACAGATGACGACCACCGTCGGCTTCACGGAGAGGACGTCCCGGTCCAGCCGTTTCAGGCCGCCCACGGTAGTGTCGCCGGCCCACCCCGCGTTCACGAAGCTGAGCTTGAGCCTGGGGTAGCGCAGGACCAGGTAGTTCTCGACGTAGTTCGTGTACATCCGCTGTTCCGTGATCGAGTCTCCGAAGAACACGACCCGGTCGCCGGCCCGCAGGACCGTCGGCACGTCGACGGCGGCCCTTGCCCTACCGGCCATGGTCACCATGTGCCTCACCCATTGCTTCTCCCCCGCCTCTAGTACGGCAGGACCGAGATACCCGGCGTGCCGGTCACGAGCCCGAGGATCGCCCAGAACGCGGCGATCAGGGACTCGCCCACGGCGAGGCCGAGGAAGAGCGGCACGAACCGGCGGTACGTCGAAGCGCCGAGGAAGTTCATGAAGAAGACCTTGACCATCCAGCCGATGAAAAACGAGAACCAGAACATGTCCATGGCCCACGTGCCGCACATGACCAGCCCGAAGGGATGCAGCGGCCACCAGAGGAAGGTCGCCCGCATGACCAGCATGCCCGCGGTGAGGATTCCCCCGACGATCACGTGCGCGGCGTTCACCGGAAAGACCCTCCGGTCGCCGATCCTGATGAACTCGAACGTCGGCGGGTTCTTCTGGAAATCCGCGAGCTGGCCGAAGAAGGACGCCGGGAAGCTGATGTTCGCGCCGAGGTCGAGGTTCACGCCCCCGTACTTGTACGAGGTCACGATCTTGCCGACCGCGGAGGCGGCCACCGCCACCACGGCCGTGACCGCGAACACGAGCATCACCTTCTTCATCGAGACCCGGGCCTGGTTCGCGGCCCGGACCCCGTTCGCGAGGTAGGGCATGAAGATCTCGCGCAGGTCGAACATGTGGACGCCCTTCTGCATCGTCATGCTCGTGAGCGTGAACCCGCTGAGCCACGCCGGCGGGAAGAGCCCCGCCAGGAGGTCGTACGGGATGACGTTGCTTTGGACGAAGATGAGCCCCGACTCGGCCACGACGCGCGTGAGCACGAGGAGGACCGCGACGAACATGACCACCCCGATCACGGCCGCCCACCACTGCGCCCCCGCGAGGCAGAACCAGCCGATCATGCCCGCGAACCCGCCCACGAGGAGCGCGAGCGCCAGCCGCGGGGACAGGGTGTCCGCCTCCGGGTCCGACACGCCGGCCCGCGCGCGCCCCCACCACTCCCGCAGGGCCTTCCGGGCCGCGTAGAAGAGGAACCCCGCCAGCACCAGGATGCAGCCCGCGGTCTCGAACACCGTGATCGACCGCCACCAGTTGCCCCAGAACCCCGTGGCCCCCGCCCCGAGCCAGGCGATCCAGACGTAGCTCGCGCGGTAGAGGACGTAGAAGAACCAGAACGAGAACGCGATCTCGGTGGTCAGCAGGAACGAGAGCCCGATCACGGTGAAGTAGATGTTGATGTCCTGGAGGTGCAGCTCGGACCACGGCCGGTCGGGGAACAACGACCAGCTGTACCAGTTCATCGGGAGCAGGGGGAGCTGCGGGAAGTACGACTTCATCCCGTTCCACCCCCAGATCACGATCGGGATCGCGATCCCTATCCAGGTCAGCCGGTTGCGGAAGAACGCGTTCAGCAGGCTCCCCGCCGGCGCCTCCTCCGCCATCATCGCCGGCACCGACACGACGGGAAAGATCAGGCGCTCGCGCACCGACCACTGGTGGAAGAATATCGACACGAGGGAGAAGTTCGTCGCGTACAGGCACGCCATGAACGCACCCCACATCGCCATCGGCACCACCCAGTTGCCCCAGGGAATCCAGCCGCCCCTGGAGAGCCCCTCCATGAACCCGCGGACCGCCGTGTTTGCCGGGTCGCGGCTCAGGACCATCCAGTCGGGCAGGTACTTGAGCATGTAGGTGCCGTACTCGTTGGCCCCGGTCGCGTAGTACGCGGGGGCCGCCATGTACGACGGCCAGTAGCGCATGAGGCCGGCGGATCCGATGCCGCCCGCGATCCCGATCATGGCCCAGATGAGGACGAGCTCGCCCCGGTTGAACCCGGCGAGCCCGAAGACCCGGCGGCCCCCGACGTTGACGCCCAGGATCAGGACCATGAGGATCGCGATCGCGATGTAGGGGAAGTGGTTGCCGATCAGGAGCGTGTTGTGCAGGTACCAGTCGTTGTACCCCATGACCAGGTTGATGAGGACCGAGCAGAACAGCCCCACGCCGACCGCGCGGGCCGTGATCGGGGACGCCGTCGCCGGGGACCCGTTGGAGGCCACGCCCGATTATACGAGCCGCCGCTCCGACTCGCGATGGCCTTGGGAACCGAGTTCTGCAAGGATTTCCCGCAGCGCGCCAGCCTCTAGATCAGGAGAACGAACCCCCGGACGAGGAAGTATAGGCCCGTCAGGACCGAGGCCGCCTGCGCCACGTCCCGCAGGGACGGGAACCGGCTGAGGCGCGCGGCGGCGGCCACGGGCAGGAGGAAGAGCGTCGTCGTCAGGAAGAATCCGGTCGAGAACGCGAGCGCGCGCCCGACGGTCCCGAGCGCGACGAGGGCGGAAACCCCCACGAGGAACGGGGGGCAGACGTTGAGCCCGAGCAGGAACCCGACCACGAACGGGAACCGGCCCAGGAGCCGCGACCGCGCTACCGCCGCGCATAGTCCGGCGGACGGGAAGCTCCTCGCGATCCCGAACGCGATCAGCATGGCGCTCGTGACGAGGAGAAGAACACCAACGACCCGGGGCGAGACGAGGTCGCGCGCGTACTCGCCGAGCCAGCCGAAGAGGGCGCCGAATAGCAGATAGGCGACCAATCGGCCCGCCAGGAACTCGCCCATCAACCGGAGATCCCGCGCCCACCGCCGCTCCTCGGAGAGGAAGAACGGGAGCAGGAACGGCACGCAACCGGCCAGGCAGTAGCCGCCGGTCGAGAGCCCCAGCGCCGCGCCCTCGAGCAGGGGCCGCGTCAAACCGGTAATCATGCGGCCCTCACCCGTTCAAAACAAAACGAACCGGGGCCCACCGCGCAACGACGGAGCCCCGGTCCGATCCTTCCAGCGTCAGGCTTCTAGAAACGCCGCGGGGGACGAGGGCCGCCGCCGCCTCCTCCACCGCCACCGCCACCGCCACCACCACCGAACTGGCGGGGCTCCTGCGGCTTCGCCTCGTTGACCTTGAGCGAACGCCCGCCCAGGGAGCGGCCGTTCAGCGTCTCGATCGCCTTCTTCGCGGCCGCCTCATCGTCGATCTCGACGAACGCGAATCCGCGGGACCGGTTCGTGAACTTGTCCCGCACGACGGTGACGCGCGAGAGCTGCGCGGCCTCGGCGAAGAACGCCTTCAGGTCATCCTCGGTCGTTTCAAAGGGCAGATTGCCCACGTACAACTTGGCCATTGCGTGGCCTCCTTCGTAGCTTCGGATGTTCCGGACTCAGGCTCTTGCCGGAGGGGCCACGTGGCCTTGAAAGGCGACGAGACGCACCGGACCTGCGCAGCGGTCTGAATTCCGTTTCTTGCGCCGGGATCTCGAACTCACCCGGCACCGATCTTTGTGATCATAACACGCAGGTTCCGGCGCCCCGTCCGCGTGACGAAAGCATTCTGCTCGCTTGGTTTTCCCGATCACCAGGATCCGCCGCCACCCCCGCCGCCCGAGGAACCTCCGCCGAATCCTCCCCCGCCACCACCGCCGAATCCGCCGCCGCCCCCGCCACTGCCACCGCCCCACGACCAGCCGGAGCCGCCGCGCGTGCCGGACCGGAACGCCGCGGGATGGGCGCGCCCGGAACGGTACCCGAGCCGGACGAGGACGACGGCCAGCACGAGGTGCGCCACGTAGAACGGCAGCCCGCCCGGCGCGCGGAGCAGGAAGACGGTCGAGAACGCCGCCAGCGGCATGCCCCCGAAGAACGCCCCGAACACGATCAGGAAGACCTGTTGCGAGCCGAACCCCGCCCCGAACAGGAACGCTCCGATGGCGATGAACAGCCCGATGAACGCCGCCAACCCGGCGAGGCCCGCGAAGGACGTCGGCATTCCGTCGACGCGCACCCCGGAAGGCCCGGCCGGACCGGGAGACGAAGGCGCCGCCGGGGCCGCGGGGGCCGCCGGCTGCGGAGACCCGAGCAGGCCCGTAACCCGGATCATCCCGGCCAGGATGCCGGCCGGATAATCCCCGCGCTTGAAGTGCGGAATCATGTCCTGCCGCGTGATCTCGCCGCATCTCCCGTCGGTCAGGACCGGCTCCAGACCGTACCCGACCTCGAACTGGGCCTCGTGCTCGCCCGTCGCCACGAGGAGGAGCACGCCGTTGTTCTTCCCCTTCTTGCCGATCCCCCAGTCGTTGAACAGCCGGTTCGCGAACTCCTGCCGGGTCAGCCCCCGGAGCGAGGGGACCGTGACGACCACGACCTCGTTCGAGGTCGCCCGCTCGTGCGCCTCGAGGAGGGCGGCGATCCTGCCGCGGGTGCCCTCGTCGATCACGCCGGCGAAATCATTCACCCAGACACGGATCGCCGGGCGCGGCGGGATCACGGGACCGCGGTCCGCGACCGCATGCCAGAGCGCGGGCACCTTCCCCCACGGCACGACGGCGCCGGCGAGCAGGAGGACGAACCCCACCGTGATCCAGCTGGAAGTCCGGCTCCCGCCGGTGCCGTACTGCGGCGGCTTCACCATCTTCCGCTGGCACCCCCGCCGCCGAACGATCCGCCGCCGAACCCCCCGAATCCCCCGCCTCCGCCGCCGCCACCGAATCCGCCGCCCAGCCAGGTCGTCCCGCCCCGCCCCGGTCCCCCGACCTTCGCTCCCGAGGCCACCCAGCCGACGCACGCCAGCGCGAGGCTGACCTTCACCGCGCCGTCCGTCTGGCCGGAATCGAGTCCGCTCGTTCCCGCCACGCCAAGCCACCCGGACGCCGCGGCCCCGCCCAGCCACCAACCCCAACGGCGACCCCGCGATGCGTGGCCGGCCCCCAACCCCGCCAGGAACGCGGCGACCGCCGCAAGCGCCAGGGCCCCCGCCACGTTCGTCCACGGCGCGCCCTGCCGGGAACCAGCCGCCCCGGAGGACGGCATCTCCGCGGCACCGCCGCCGGTGTGCGCCGCGATCCGCGCCACCGCGTCCCTGAGACCCCCGGCGTAGTTCCCGCGCTTGAACGCGGGCATGAGCACCTCCCGGATGATCCCGCCGCACACCCCGTCGGTGAGTGTCGCCTCCAGCCCGTACCCGACCTCGATCCGGACCTCACGCTCCTTCGGCGCGACCAGGATCAGGACCCCGTTGTCCCTGCCCTTCTTCCCCACCTCCCACTTCTCCGCCAGTTTGATCGAGAAGTCCTCGATCGTGAGGCCGTCGAGGGAGGCGACGGTGACCACCGAGATCTCGACCGAGGTTCGCTTCTCCACGCTCTCGATCAGCCGCGTCAGCTCTCCCGGGTCGCCGAGAACCCCCGCGAAGTCGGATACCCACCCCCGCGGGCGGTCGGGTACCGCCTGCGCCGCGCCCGAAAACGCCAGCGCCGCGGTCAGGAGGACCGCGGCGCCGGACGTCCGCACGGAGACGGGTCGCGTCAGAACTCGACCTTGGGGGCCTGCGCGGCCGCCTTCTCCATCTTGAAGTACGCCTCGGCCATCTTCTCGAACCCGAAGCGCTTCGCGATGAGGTTCGACGGGAACCGCTGGACCGCCGTGTTGTACTCCCGGATCATGTCGTTGTAGCGCATCCGCTCCACCGCGATCCGGTTCTCGGTTCCGGACAGCTCGTCCATGAGCCGGGAGAAGTGCTCGTTGGCCTTGAGGTTCGGATACGACTCGATCACGACCATGAGCCGCGAGAGCGCCCCCTCCAGCCCGTTTGCCGCCGCCACCTTCTCGGCCGGGTTCTTGGCCGCGCCCCACTGGCTGCGGAGCTTCGTGATCTCGGTCAGGAGCTCCTTCTCGTGCTTCGCGTAACCCTTGACCGTCGAGACGAGGTTCGGGATGAGGTCGTACCGGCGCTGAAGCACGTTCTCGACCTGGGCCCACGCCGCCGGGACCCCCTCGCGCAGGGCGACCATGCGGTTGTAGGACGACACGCCCCACGCCACGACGAGGACGGCCACGAGGGCCAGTCCGCCGAGCACGATCCAGGGCGTCGAATTGCTCCGTTCCACGGGTGCGGAATCAAGTCCAGGCATCGATCCTCCTGATCACGGCGCCGATCGCCGCGAGGTAGCGGTCCATTGGTCCATGGGGATCCAGTTTCAGGGCTTTCGGGTCCTTCTCCCGCAGGGCATGGATGAAGGCGAACGCGCCCGGGTCGAACCCGCTATCGGGCCCGAGGCGTTCCGCGAGCGCGGCCGCCACGTTGAGGCGCGGCGGGAGGGGCTTCACGCCCAGCAGGCGCAGGCACCCGCGGAAGAGCGTGAGAAACGTAGAGCTCGACCGGACCATGAGCTCGCGCACCTCCGACGGGGACGCGGCGGCGGCCTGGTAGCGGCCCAGCAGCTTGAGCCAGGCGCTCTTGAGCTCCCGCTCCAGCTCGAGACGCAGGTTCTGGTCGTTGACCGCGAGGCCCGCCACGAGGTCCTCACCGGCCAGCACGCGGTGATGGTCGAGCATGTCGAGCCATTCCAGCGGGTACGCGTCGGCCGAGTTCGCGAGGAACTCGGGAGTCATGAGCAGGGGCGGCGGATTCCCGCCCCTGGTCCAGCCCCTGGTCACCTTCGCGGCGTCCCGGATGCGCGCGGGATCGATCGTGGCCACGACGACGAGGAGGTTGTAGTCGGAGTCGCGGTGGTGATCCCCCGACGCCGCGGACCCGTAAAGGACCACGGATTTCAGGGACTCCCCCCAGATCCGGGTCAGGTCGCTGGCATAGGTCTCCGGTGACAGGGCCATCGAGACATGATTATCCCACTACCGGCCAGCCGATTGCTGGCTCAACTCTCCCGGCAGCCGACGCCCGCCCTTGGCGGGCGCGGTCGCCTCTGGCGGCCGAGTCAGCGGCGGGCGCGGCCCCGGCGTGGGCGGTCGGTCCTCACCGGGGGCGCCATCTCCTCCATGACGGAGACCAGGAGCTTGACCCGGGACGGATCGGCCTGCTTGACCAGCCGGATCAACCGGCGGACCAGCGGGCTCTCCGCTTCGCGGTGCGGTTTCGCGGGCTCGGACTCGAAGAACCGGTCCACGGGCACCTCGAGCAGGCCCGAGAGGGCCACGAGCGTGTCCAGCGAGGGCTTCCGGCTCCCGCGTTCGAGATGCGCGATGAAGTTGGCCGAGAGGTCGGCCCGTTCGGCCAGTTGTTCCTGCGTATAGCCCATCCGGCGGCGTTCCTCCCGAAGGCGGGCGCCGATGCGGCGGCACATGTCGTTGACATTTCCCATGACGGAACTTCCTTTCCCACCGAGTCTTGCAGTGCTCTTCATTTGCGTTACCTTATCATTGAACGCGGACAGGGGGTCAATTGTTCCCCTGCGGACTCAGGAGCCATGGGCGGGGTGATGCTACTGATGGAACATGACCAGACAAGGCGCTGTGGAACCAGGGACCAGCAGTTTCAGCGGTTCCTGAAGACCCCCGCGGCTAACGCCTGACCGCGATGTCGCGGTAGACGCCCCCGACCGCCATCCCGATGGCGAGCAGCACGGGGCCCAGGAAGAGCCCCAGCGGACCGTAGGCGACGAGCCCGCCCAGGATGGACAGGAGCATGAAGAGCACGGGCAGGCGCGCGATCGAACCCATGATCGTCGGCCGCAGGATGTTGTCGACGAGAAAGATGACGATCGATCCGTAGATGAAGAGCCCGAGCGCCGCCATGGTCGCGCCGGACACGTAGAGCCAGAGAACCGCGGGCACCCATACGACGAGCACCCCCACGAACGGGATGGGAGCGACGAAGAAGGTGAACATCCCGAGCACCGCCGGAACGGGCACGCCCGCAACCTTGTATCCGATCGCGAGGAGCGACGCCAGGATCACGGCCGACAGGAGCATCCCGTGCATGACGCCCCGCAGGGTCTCCTCGAACCGGACGACGACGAGGTCCCAGACCTCGGGCGAGAGCGGGACCGTCCGGCGGAGCTTCTTCAGCCACTCCTCGCCCTCCCGGAGGAAGTAGAACACGGCCACGAGGCTCACGAAGCCCTTGATGAAGAGGGCGGAGGCGTCGGCGAGGACCCGGTTGAGGCCGCGGATGAGCGTGACCGAGAACGAGCTCACGGCGGAGGCCCAGGCCTCGCGGAGCCAGTCCTCGACGGCCCGGACCGCCGCCTCGTCGAGGAATCCGGGCAGGAACGAGGAGGCCCCGCGGACGGCCCGGTCCACGATCGCCTCGCCACCCCCGCCCTGCATGGTCTGCCGCACGCCCTCGTAGGCCTCCCGGCTCTCCTGCGCCAGGACGACGAGCAGGACGGTCGTGGGGCCGATGAACGCGAGCGCGAGGAGCACCGTCGCGATAGTCGCCGCGAGCGTCGGCGGCACCGCCATCCGGTGGACCAGCCACCGGTAGAGCGGGTAGACGACGATCGTGAGCACGGCCGCCCACAGCAGGGGCATGATGAACGGGGCCAGCAGCTTCGCGATCAGGACGAGGAGCACGCCCGTGAACAGGAGGAACGCGGCGCCGAAGACGACCTTCGGCGGCAGGCCCTGGATGGATCGGGAACGGCGGCGGCGCGGCATCGTTTGTCCATGATAGCGCGTTCTTTTTGAGCCCGCCGCCCCCCTTGTGCTATGGTCAGCCTCACCATGACATGCTGGCTGCCCCTACTCGCCGGTCTGCTCTCCGCCACCGTCGCCGCCGCGGCGCCCGCAGCGTCCGCTTCGGTCGCCGCGGACGCGTCCGCCCCGGACGCCCTGATCCAGCTCCGCGACGCCGAGACCGTCGTCTTCTACGGCGACAGCATCACGGAACAGAACCGGTACGCCTCGCTGATCGAGACCTTCCTCGTCTCCCGTTGTCCAACGAAGAACCTGGTCTTTCACAACTACGGATGGTCCGGGGACACGGCTCGCGGCGGGAACGCCCGCTGGGACCGCGACGCCGCCTTCGTTAAGCCGACCCTCGTGTTCGTGGACTTCGGCATGAACGACGGCGCCTACACCGAGTTCGGGGACTGGATCCTGGACGCGTACCTCCCACCCCAGCGCGCCCTCGCGGACCGCATTCGGACCGGCGGCGCCCGCGAGATCATGCTCACGAACTCGTGCATCGACTGGCACGAGGACGCGGGCTGGTACGAGAAGTACAACGAGACGCTCGAGCGGGTGGCGAACGCCACCCTCGCCCTCGGCCGGGAACTGGGGAGTCCGGCCGTGGACATCTTCCATCCCATGCTCGAGGTGCAGGGGCGGTTCAAGGCGAAGCGCCCGTCCGGCACCTTCACCCCGGACTCGATCCACCCCAACGCGATGGGCGGGCTCGTGATGGCGTGGGCAGTGCTCAAGAGGCTGGACGTCCCCCGCGTGGTCGCGGACGTCACGGTCCCGGGAAGGACCGGCGCGACCGAGTTCGAGCTCGCGCCTCCCAGCCTTCCCTGCTACGTCCCGAAGGAAGCCCGGGGAGCCCTGGAGTTCGTGCCATTCGAGGACGAGTTGAACCGGTTCCGGCTCACCGTGCCCGGCTGGCCTGCAGCCGCGCCGTGCCACCTGGCCGTGAACGGCCGCCCGGTCGCGAAACTCACCGCCGCCGAGATGGCCGGGGGCCTCGACCTCGCCCTCCTCGACGACGCGCCCTGGTCGCGCCGGGGGCGCGACCTCTTCGAACTCGCCGGCTACCGGCACGACGTCCACATGGAGGCATGGCGGTCGTCGGGGCTCGGGGCGCCGGCGGCGGCCAAAGACCTCCCGGGATTCGACGCGGCACGGCGGGCGCGCGAGGACTTCGTCGCCCAGCTCGCCGGGCGGATGCGCGACCTCGCAAAGCCGGCCCTGTACCGGATCCGTCTGTCCACGACCCCGGTCTTCGGGATGGCCAAGGGACAGCTCCGGCTGATCGAGGGCTGGGAGGATCCCGACGGCGATCACGGCTTCGCCTGGGACGAATCGGTCGTCGCGGGCACGACGACCGCCGATCACACCGAGGGCGCGACGGCGGCGACGCTGACCTTCGACCTCGCCCTCTACCAATGGCCAGGCCTCTACTTCAACTTCCCGTACCCCCAGGACTTCGGGAAGGCCACGACGGTCGCGATCGACTTCCTCGCGCCCGCGGGATCGAAGCTGGCCGTGACGCTGGACGTCGGCGCCGGCGACAAGAAGAAGGAGAAGAAGGCCGCGGCGGGCCCCCGGCCGGTCCCGGCTGGCAAGTGGACCACCGTCACCTTCAAGCTCAAGGACCCGGACCGGGCCCTGGCCGCCGCGAAGGGCTGGTCGCTCGGGTTCTCCGGCACGCCGACGGGCCGCACGACGGTCCTGATCGACAACGTCCGCCTAATTCGCTGAGGCCCTGTCCCGCCTTAGGACTAGAACTGGTCGCCGATCCTTCGCACCCGCAGCGATCCCGCGCCAGAGGTCCTGCTCGATTCAGCGATGCGGAGCCACGACCAGCGGCTCGGGCTTGGGCGCGATCATGAGGAACCGTGACGCACGTCCCATGTTGCCGGCTGCATCCTCGACCACGAGCTCGAGCTCGTAGCTGCCGGGAAGGAAGGCCGCGGTCTTCAGCCGGCCAAGCTCCCCTAGCCAGACGGGCTCGCCGGAATCCACGAGCATCGACGTGGTACCCGCTCCCTTGAGCGTCAGCCGGTACCGGCTGAAATGCGCATCCACGGCCCGGCCGCGCACGATGACCATGACGCCCCGCTCCACGGAGGTCGCTGGAAGCTCCCCAAGCTCCGCTCGCGGACGGATTAGGTCCGGCGCCACCGACAGCCGCAGGGGCCAGCGCTGGCCCCGGTCATTGAGCGTGTCCGCCACGTAGAGGCAGGAAGTCTGGGTATCCAGAGCGAGACCCCCGGGCTGCCGCATCTCGCCCACGGCGCCGCCCGGGGTGCCGAACGAGAAGAGGAATGACCCGGTGTCCGCGTCGAAGGCGCTGATCCGGTCGTGCCCGGTATCACCGACGAACAGCCGACGGCCGGAGGCATCCACGGCGACCCCCGATGGTCTCGCGAGCTCACCCGCTGCACCCACCGTCCTGATCAGGCGCCCTTCCTGGTCAAATGCGCAGGCGCGGTCGTTCCCCGCGTCGGCCACCCACACGGTTCCCGAGGGCTCCGCCCACAGGTGGGCGGGTTCCTTGAGCGGCGCCGCGCCCGTCCCCGCCACGGTGGCGAGGTACGTGCCGTCCCGCGTGAAGAGCTGGAGCTTTCCGGTCAGCCGGTCGGCCACCCAGAGCCGCCCGGTCGCGTCGAGCGTGATCCCGGAGGGTTCGCGGAACCGGCCCGGCGCGTCGCCGTTCCCGCCGAACGCGTACCGGAAACCCCCATCTTCGTCGTACACGACCACCTGCTTGCGGAGCTTGTCGGCCACGTAGAGGGAGCCGTCGGGGCCGACCACCGCCGCGACGGGCGCCTTGAGGCCAGCGGGGTCTTTCCCCGACGCGTCAGGCTTCCCCAGCTCCCACAGGAGACGGCCCTGCGCATCGAACCGCTCGATCCGCCGGCGCAGGCTGTCCACCACGTACACGAAATCGGCCGCGTCCGTCGAGATCCCCTCCGGATGGCGGTGCTCGGAGAAGGTGACGACCGGGTTGGGGCCCCCGCATCCCGCGCACACGATGCCGAAGTTTCCGCCAACGGTAACGGTGGTCGATTCCCCGGTACCGTCGGTGGCATAGACCGTGAGCGTGATCGTATGGCATCCCGAGGCCGGCACCGGTACGCTCCCCAGGTACACGGGACCGGTTTGCGGAATGCCCTTCGCGGTGTACGAAGTGATCCACGCCGTGCCGTCGACCGCGATGACATACCGGCTGAACAGGTTCGGCGTGCCGAGGTAGTACGCCTTTCCGTAGACCGGGACGCTGCCAGGGGCGATCGTGCACATGTCCGGGGAGCTGATCAACGCCACCGGCCCGCCCGCCATCACGTCGACCTCGGGCGAGAACCAGCTCGTTGCCGGCCGCCCCGATCGCGTCACCGCCCGGACGGCATACCAGTAGGTCCGGCCCGGCACGAGGCCGCTGCCGGTATCGGTGAAGGTGAGCGCCGTCGTGCTCGCGACCAGCACCGGCGGCGGCGTCACGCCGGGGTTCGCGAAGGCTCCCGCCCAGATCTGACCCTTCGTCGTCTCGGCGCGGTAGAGCTCGTAGCGGAGAACGTCCGCCGCTCCCATGGCGGGAGGACTCCAGGCGAGGAACGCGCCCCGCAGGACGCTCGCGGCCGTAAGGTCCGCGGGGGGATCGATCGTGCGCGGTCCCCACACGTGGCCGCCGTCCATGAAGAGGAGACCCCGCGCGACCGCGGGGGCCCGCATGCCCGCCGGCTGCCAGTCGCTGGTCGATGACCACACGATGCCGTTGTCAGCCAGATCCACCGCGTGCACGATCGTCCGGTGGGAGTTGACTCCCGACCTGTTGAGCGCGGCATTCTCCCCCGCGTGGTACACGAACCCATTGGCCACCGCGCTCCGCCCCGCGTACGGACCGAAGTCGCTCCACCAGAGCGGTTCGTTCCGCGTTGAGACCGTGTAGCTGCCGCCGGACGGGATCAGCCGCAGGGACGCCGACGGGCTGTAGCCTACCCCCTGGGCCGTGCTCCATGGCAGCACCCGCCGCGCGACCACGTCGCCGCTATCCGCCAGCGCGGGGCCGTAGATCTCGCCGCCGTACGGCCACGTGAAGCTCCGGACCTCCCAGCCGTTGACCGGGTTGTACGCCTTCACGACCGCACCCGACACATTGGCTCCCGTCACGACGATCAAGCTGCCGTCGAAAGTCATGTAGTTGGTGTTCGGCCCGTACGTCGGCGCGAGGTCGATCTCGACGTTGAAGGAGGCGGATGGCCCCGATAGGATCAGGTGGGGCTTCCCCCCCGACGCGCTCAACCCGATCACGACCATCGACCCGTTGACCACGAGCGGCGGTGAGGTCAGGAGCGTCTTCACGCCCGCGAACGCGGTCACCGGCCGGGTGAAGATGGTTCCCTGCCGGTAGATCGAGAGCCCGGCACTGGAAACCACGTACAGATTCCCGCCGTCGACGGTGAGATTCTCGACGCCGTACGGGGGATACAGGTTCGGTAACGGTTGCCCGTTCATGGTGTCGTATCCGGAAACGTGCCGCCCACCCTCGCTGTTGATCACGTAGACGACATTGCCGTCGGTCGCCGTCGCGGTCGGCATGAACAACCCCGAGGCGTGCCACACCTCGCCGCCGTCAAGTATCCGGCGGGCCACGAGGCGATTGTAATAACCCGTGTTGTCCGGCTCCACCCAGTAGCTCAGGCTCCCGGCCACGATCGGGCTCGTGCCGCTCCGAACACTCCAGATCTCCTCCAGCGGCGGCTCAAGCGGCGTCGCCTCGGCCTGCCGGAACGTGTGCTGCGCGTCGTGCCCCCATGTCAGCCAATCTCCCGCGCCGTTGAACGACGTTACGTAGGTCTCGCCGGGCCCGGCGCCTCCCGCCACCCCGCACACGGTCGCGGCCACCGACGGGTTGAACGCCACCACCCCCATCCCGTTCGTGACGAACGTCCACGTGAACGCCTGCGAACCCCCCGGGGTAACCGTGAAAGTCCCCGCCGGCACAGGCCCGGTCTGACTGGCGATGAGCCCGCCCCCGGCCAGGATGTCCATGGGATTCGGAGAGACGTAAGCCGGCGAGGATGTCACGTTGGAGAAGGTGAGGACAAGCGGGAACGGCACCCCGCGCGTGACGGTCCCGGGCACGGAGACAGTCGCGACCAGCCCGCGGCTGACCTCGACGGCGTCCGAGACGAGCGGATAGAAGCTGGCGGCTTGCAGCGAGACCGCGTCCGTCCACGACGCCCCCGCCACGACCTTGAGCGTGCCCGTTCCGGGCCCCGCCTGATACGTCCACGTGAACGCGCCGGAGGCCCCGGGCGGCAGCGAGGGGAGCGGCGACGCCGGGACGACGACCGACGCCGAGGGCGTGCCGCTCAGCACCCATAGCGCGGGCACACCCGGCGTGACGTTCACCGCCCCTCCATCGCCCCGGTTCTCGACCCCGAGGATGACCTGGAAGGTCTGGTTCGGACACGGTGGCGATGGGCTCACGGCGAGGCTCGTCCCCGCGAGGAGCGCATGACCGACGAGCACGCCCCCCGTGCCCGTGAACGTCAGCGCGGTGGCACAGATCGTGGCGGTGGCAGATGCACCAAGCTTCAGGACACCCCAGGAATCCACCCGGTACCGCCACGTGAACGCCCTGGAGGCGCCGTCGCCGAGCAGCGTCACGGACGAGGGCGAGGGTGACGAGACCATAACTGCCGACGGACCGGAAACCACGAGCGCGGGCTTGACCCAGAAGGCGCTCACCCCACTCGTGTTCGTCACCGTTTCCACCACGAAGATGGTTGCGCCGACGGTCCCGGGCCCTGAGCCGGCCACCGCCACGGTCATGGTGTTGTCCGAAATCCTCATCGTGTTCGTCGTCGCCGCCGTGGACGTGAGGAAGGCGCCCGAGGCCACGTCGTAGCCCAGGGCCAGCGATCGGAACGACGCCGTGCCGCTCCCCACGGCCGTGTAGGTGAAGGAAAACCCCGTGGTTGATCCCGGCGCCAGGCTCCCGATCACGACCGGCGGTGCGCCGCCGTACGCCACCGATCCCGTGCCCAGGGCGAGCGGGGTCGCCCCCCGGACGCCGGTTGCGGCCCCGTCGCCCGTGTTCGATACCGTGAAGGTCGCCGTGACCACGCCGCCTGGACAAACTCCCGCCGGCGAGGCGACGGCGGCCACGATCGCCAGCTTGGCCGCCCCGATGAAGACCGTGACCGACGCCCCGGGGTACTTGACCGCGTAGTGGCAGGTCTTGGCCATGACCCACGGGTCCAGCACGAGTCGGCCGGGCGACTTGGCCGTCATCTGAATCGTGAAGTACGCCGTCGCTCCCGGATCGAGCTGAGCCACGAGGTGGGGCTGGGGACTGTAAATCACGACCCACGGCGACGCATAGGCGGGCTTGGCGGTCGGCGTCACGCTAATGGCCACCTCCGTTCCCGCGTTGTACGCCGTGATCGTGACCGTGAACGTCATCCCCGGGTGCACGAAAGACGGCGCCGCCGCCGTGACGTAAAGACTCGCGCATCGGATGTCGATCGGCCCGAGGTCGATCGTCGCCGACGAAACGACCGTGGCCGAACACGCATCGATCCCGCTCGCCGAACCCCGGAGCACAAGATCGCCTCCTCCCGTCGCCTTGACCTGCCATGTGATCGTGCCCGTGCCGCCGGGAGTCAGTGTGAGCGGCGTGAAGGTGCCGTAGCTCCCGTATGTGATCACCGTCGCCGAGCCCTGGACGATCGAAAGGGAACCCGTCATCCGGGATGCCGAGAATAGGCCGTCGTTGCGCACCGTAAGTTTGACCGCCCGCGTCTGTCCCACGCAGTCGAACGGCAGATTGCCAGTCACGGACAGCGAGAACGCGATGAGCTGCGCTCCCGGCCCCTTCAGCGGCACCAGCACGCACCGCTCGGACTCATGTCCCTCGGTGTCCAGGGCCATCACCTGGTAGTAGTAGGCAATGCCACAGTCGGGAGGAGTGTCGAGATACGCCGTGGACGCCCAGGAGACCCGGCCCAGCTCCGTCTGCGGGGCTTCCGCCGACGTCGACCGCAGGATGCGGTATGCGGTGACGGCGTAGGTCGCCTCCACAGGAGGATCCCATTGGACTAGAAGGGCCGGCCCCTGCGCACGGCCTCGGACGTTCCGGGGGCAGTTCACGCCAGCGCCCCACGCGTGAACCGTACCGTCGTATGTCTGGGCCAGCACCATCGTGTTCGTGACCGCGAGTCCGAGCATGCCGCCCCCGATGAAGTCGTGCCGGTCGACCATTTCGCCCGTGTCACCCCGATAGATTCTGAGGGCGTTGGGAGCCGGGCCGGCAGCGCCGCCCTCAGTCACGTAGAGGAACCCGTTCGCCGCCACAAGACCCTGCGCATCGCCGCTGAGCGTGACCGAGAAGGCCGGATCAAGGGAGCCATCCGCCAGCGAAGCGCGGAGTAGCCACTGCCTCAGTGAGGGAATGCCAGAAGGGTCCCACGGCAGAACCGTGTTGTTGTACATGAAGTAGACGCGACCGCGGTCGGCCACCGTCAGGTTGAGGTTCAGGGGAGGCGCGGCGGACGTGTTCAACACTTGCGGCATGTTCGTGCGCCACAGTTGACTGCCGGTCAGTCCGTCCAGGCACACCAGCGCCGATTGATAACTCGCCTGCGAATCCTGAAGGTACACGATGACCCGGAGCCGTCCCGTGGCGAGATCCCGGATCGCAAGCGGAGGGGAGAGAATTATCCTCGCCGCTCCCAGCGTGGCCGACCAGCGCACGTCACCAGTACGGACATCGAACGCCGAGATCATCTGAATGCCTCCCCCGCCATGTGGGAGGAAGATGCGCCCGCAGGCTACGGCAGGCGTATTCCAACCATCGCCCAACTTGGGCCGAGTGTAACTCCACCGCTGAGTCATCAAGAGGTCCGTCTCGTCAAACATGGCCAGCACTCCATTGTCGAGGTTGGCTTCGATGACGCTCGGGCCGTCCGCGACGGTCGCGTATAGCCCGAGCGGCTTGCCGGCGAGAATCGGTCGAATAGGACCGAAGGCGAACCCTCCCGGCCCGTAGTTCATTCTCTCCAGCTGAGTCCTGTGCGAAACCATCCAGACCTGCGTTCCTGAGCCGAAAAGCGGCTCCGCAGCAGGACCGAAGGCCAGAATCCCTCCGGCGTCGGGGAGGCCTCGCGAGGTCATGAACAGCGTGTTCGCCGGGTTCATCGCAGCGAGCTGGAATTGATACGGCGCAAAGATCATGCCCCCATCCATCAACGGACTCGTCGGCAGAGCTACAGGACTCCAGTACCAATTGAACGCCGGGACGCCAAGCGCGTTGACTTCCCACATGAGCTTCAGCGGTGGCTTCAGGATGTCGCCCAGCGCCAGCGGGTTCTGGCTCTGGTCCCGCCGCCATTGCGGCCAGTCTCGCGTCGCCACGACGCCCACCTGGAAGGGGGTGGCTCCGGGGTACGCCGGCAGCGAAACCGTCACGTAGTAGGTGCCGGTCCGATCGCCCGTGTGCAGCACGATGGTCGTCTCGGCGGGCGAGTCGGACAACACGGTGACGGAGACCTTCGACATCCAGTCCGCGTAGTAGTCCGAGACAAAGGCCGTGGCTCCGGGCGGGATCGGCCCGATGGTGGCCCGGACCGTCACGCCGCCCACGACGAGACCCGAGGTAGTGCGGCTGAGAGCCGAGATCAGGAGCTGCACCGACCCGCCCGCTGGCACGCGGTCCGGCGCCGTCCGCACGTCGATCCTGGCCGGTTCGGCCGGACAGACCGTGACCGAATCGGACATCTGCGTGTTGCCGCTTCCGCAGTGTAACAAGTCGAGCGCGGCCACCAGCAGATCGCACTTCCCGCCCGGGTCGGGCCGGTACATCTGCCTAAGGATCCCGTCCGCGCCGATCGCCGAGGGTCCCAAGAAGCCGCCGCCGTTCGCGGTGGCCTGCGAAAGGCAGAATCTCGTCGGGTCCACGCTCGTCACCGTGTTCCCCCACTGGTCCTCGAGGTGCGCCCGGATCTCCTCGGTGGCGCCGGCGATGATCGCGTCGAACTGGGGGGTGATCACGGCTTTCGCCGGCGAACACGGCACGGTCGCGAAGGCCGTCGTCGTGCACGCGGCGTTCGCACAGAACTGGACCGTGTACGGCCCGACCCTGGCGGACGGGTAGAGGACGAAGTCGGTCCATGGCGCGGAGGAACCGCCGGTGAGCTGCGTCGCGGACAGGGGATAGGCCGCGGAGAACTTCGCCGTGGGCTGGCCGGTCTGCGGCACCGGCGCGTCGGCGAGCCACGCGATTATGGGGGCCTCCGTCACCAGATGCCCGCCGGCATCGAAGGCGCGCACGCGGATCGTGATCGGCCCGCACGCGTTCGGGGCCGGGGTGAGGACCTCGGCCGTGACACTGGCGGGGATATCCCCGGCCACCACGATCGCCGGCGCGGGGATGGCGTACGCGTGGCCGTTCGTATCCATCACGAAGACCGTCGCCGTATGAAACGCTTCGTTGTAACTATAGTTGGTGTCCGGCGCATAGGTACCGATGGACCAGGTCGTAACCGTGCTCGACGAGCTCGTGAACGTGGCTGCGCAGTTCGACACCGGCGCCGCGCTCGTCCCGTCCGGTCTCGTCACGCCGACGCGCAGGGATCCGGCTGCGACATCGAGTCCATCGGTTAGCTTCGCCGGGTTCGCGATGGTCACCTGGAAGGTCACGGGACCGCCGACGTACGTGGGATAAAGGTGGTATCGGAAGTCCTCCAGGGCCGTCGCGTCCAGGACCGACCGCGAGTCGCTCAAGTAGAGCCAATCACACCCGGGGCCACCGGGCGGCCCGCCAAGCGCGGCGTACGCGTCCAGCCGCCCCGCGCCGTTCTCCTGCTCGTACGAACACTGGTTACACGTCCGCTCGGACGGACAGTCGGCCTGGTGCGCGGTCTGCCTCACCCGCCGGCGGACCGTCTCCCCGTACCAGTCCGGATTCTGATCCACCAGGCACGCGGCCACGCCGGCCACCATCGGCGACGCGAAGGAGGTGCCTTTCCCATTCGCGTACAGGGGGAACGTCGGCGGCCCTCCGTCGGCGGGCAAGGGCCACGAGCTCAACGTCCTCGCGGACGGCGCCACGAGCGCGACCTCCGGGCCGGCCATGCCATCGTACTCGCAGTCTCCGTCGCTCTGACCGACGCCGATGACTCCAGGCAGCATCGCGGGCTCCCACACGCTGTGGCACGCGGTGAAGACGTACTGGGTGGAGGAACAGAACGCTGGGGAGCACGCAGGATCGGCGGCCTTGCACTTGTTGCCCACCGCCGCCACCACGATGTTCCCCTGCCGGTTGATCGCGGCGACATTCCCGGGCTCCTGGTCGGAGTTCCCCAGGTCCGGCGGCCACTGTCCCCAACTGCAGTTCACGATCCGGTGGCTCGGCCGGCCCAGCCGGTTGGACTTTTCGTCCGGCGCGCCCGTACGGGCCAGCTCCAGCGCATCCCACCCGGCCCATACGGGGAACGTCTCGCTGTCGAACTCCCTGACGGGCACCAGCGTGGCACGCCACGCCATCCCGGCCATCCCGCCGCCGCCCTTGCCGCCGATCAGCGCCCAATGACCAATCCCGTCGCTGTCGCGCCAACCCGCTCCAAGCCCCCGGCTCGTCGGGTCCGCCAGGTTGAACTCCACCCACGTTCCAGAGGCGGGATCGTACCGTCCGTCCTTCCCAACCGGCAGGGCGTCCGCATCCTCGCCCCCGACCGCGAAGATCGAGCTTCCGTCCGTCACAACCCCAAGCCAACTTCGCGCCGTCGGCAGGGAACTGGAGACCGTCCAGTACGTGGCCGACCCATCCCAGACTTCCACGGTTGACACAACCCCTGTCCCGTCGTTCCCGCCGATCGCGTAGATGGTCCCACCGAGGACTACCCCGCCGATCCCCTCCCGTGCCACATTGAGGGAGGGCGCCGTGGACCAGGCGCCAGTCGCGGAGTCGTAGGCATACACCGACGACGACGGACCCCACCTGTCGTTCCCGCCGATCGCGTACAGAGTGCCGCCCAGCGACACCGCCGCCAACCCCCGCCGCGGAGTCGGCATCGGCGAGGCCGTCCACCAGACATCGGCTAGCAGGTCGCTGAAAAAACGGTCATGACGACGAGAAAACTGATCGTGACGA